>Ga0233425_10006665_pt1 | contig 16891 bp, 9 predicted proteins | sample Watercolumn_Towu_2_FD_181712 | JGI IMG/M metagenome (GOLD analysis project Ga0233425, IMG submission 181712) | Freshwater microbial communities from Lake Towuti, South Sulawesi, Indonesia - Watercolumn_Towuti2014_140_MG | ecosystem: Environmental > Aquatic > Freshwater > Lake | place: Indonesia... | reverse complement strand
CGAGGCGGAGCTCCCTGGGAACGCCGAGGGCTGGGACGTGGACGTACTCGATGCCGACGTGGCCACACAGCCTCGACAGGGTCGAGCCGGTGAAGCCGTACTTCCGGGAGTAGGCGTTCTTCCTCACGTCCACCAGCCGCTCGATACCAGATCGCAGGAGGTGATCGAGGAAGGCATCGATGGAACGGCCCTCGTACCCGACCGTGTACACGACGGCGGACGGCGCGGAAGGGCTATCGGCTGGCTCACGCAGCTCGGACCTGGAGGCGAACCACGGGTACATGCCGTAGACCGTGTCGATGAGCTTCTGACGTGAGAGGCCCCCGTACCGTTCCAGGACCTCGGACACCGCCCTTCTCAGCGGGAGCCGCAGGTCCCGCGTCTCCGCCTGGACGGCCTCGTACCGACTTGGTGGAACGTCGATGCCGCCTTTCTCCATAAATCGGCCAGCCACCAGCCCGTCGATCTCTCTGGCGGCCTGGAACGAGTACGGACCGTAACGGTAGGGCAGAAAGTCGTAGAACGCGCTCGCTCGGACGGCCGGGCTTTCCATGCGCATCAGGAACAGCCACTTCATCAGGTGGGTCTCCGACGGCACGCGTCCGGCCTCCTGGACCAACCTGAGAAGCACTTTCTGACGCTCGATCACGTGCTCGCCCCGACAAGAAGTGCCTGCCCTGCCATCCAGACGATATTACTGTAGCTGGTCATGTTCGGTCCCTCCGACCCTCTTCGTTCATCATCGCGAGAACCGCCGCGCTCGCGTAGCGTTCGCTGGTCGCGCCCTTCTTGGTAATCGCGCGCTCCAGCTCGTTGCACAGAGCCATGAGGTGATCCACTTTGGTGACGATGCGGCGCTGCTCTTCCAATGGAGCGATAGGGACGACCAAACGGTTGATCTGCTCCCTTGAGATGTTCTTCATCGACGCGCTCGTGCCGGACGCCTCCGTCTCGTAGTGGCCTCTCCCGAGCGAGCTGTTGTTCACCAGGTTAGCGAACTTCGGAAGATACGATCTTGGCAACGTGACGCGGAGCAGTTTGTCGCTCAACATTAGATGGGGCGGCGTGTCGTGAACAACGATGCTCTTGCCGACCAAGTCTGCTGTGTTTGCTCGGGACATGAGGAAGTCACCAACTCGAACTTCGTGCTGAGGTCGCGGTTCCAGGTTGGCAGGAAGCGCCTTGTTCTGTTCGGGAAGAAATCTATTCCATGACACCGCGCTGACCTTCAGCACTCCCCATTCGTCGCCTTCGCGTTGGCGGTCCTCACACTGTGGGCTCCACCCCGACGTGATCCCAAGGTGAACATCTCCAAAGTAAGCCCAAGACCAGTGCGATGGAATAGTGCGTTCGCCCTCGGGCTCTCCCAGAAGCGAGCTCAGCGGCACGAACTCGCGTGGAGTCCGGGCCGTCGTTTGCCGTTCCTTCTCAATGCAGCGGAAGACGTCATCTACTTTGCCGGGCACAGGCTCCCAGACCGACAAACGCCCGGTTACTGCGAGATCTACGACCAGGCGTCGCAGCGTCGCCGAATCTCCTGCCGCATGAGCAATGAAGTCCCAGTTCTCCACCACCCGCTTCCAGCACCGCTCGAACTCCTCGGGGTCCTGGGTGTTGGCGAGCGCGTCGAGGGATGCCGTGTTCGCCTTCACGCAGACCGCCCGGCGCTGCTCCTTGCGGGCCTCCAGCTCGTCGCACAGGGCCATGAGCTCGTCGACCTTGGCCACGATGCGGCGCTGTTCGGAGAGAGCGGGGATTTTGATCGACATTCTCTCAACCTGGCCAGTTGAAATGTGCGGAACACCCTTGCTTCTGCCGGGATCAATTGCGGCGGTAAAATCAGGTGAACAAAGCCACAGGAAAAGGAAGCCGGGCGTAAGGATGGACGAGTCTTTGATCTGTAGGCGCGCGACGCGCTGTAACAGCAGGCAAGGGAGATCGTTGCTGCGAATGCGTGCCACTTTGAGGCCGGTGCTGATGATGGGGCGGTCCAGCGATAGGACAATGTCCCCCTGCTGTAGCGCAAATCTGCTGAACTCGTCTGCGTATCGACTCGCGACGCGCTTTTCGTCGACCCAATCAAGAAACCCATGGGACACGTTCTGATTTCTTACGACTCGGACCCCTTCTTCGTCGTACCAGTTGCTCTTGAAGGCGTAGCCATTCTGGAAGGAAACGAGATTGCCGAGGGTTTCTGTTCGAGAGCCGTTGGTGTTGTCGCGAGGATGATTGTGTAGTCGTCCTTGGACAGCAAGACGGAGGACCATCGCTTTCAGTTGAGCTACTCCCCCCGGCGCCTCGGCGATGACCTCGAAGCTCTCGAAGAAGTGCTCCAGCCTCATCGGCGGCCCCCGCCGAGCGCGGACATGAGCTCGTTCTTGAGCTGCTCGCGGACCCTCACGACCTCGGTATGGAGCTGCTTGTACTCGGCCAGCAGCTCGTCCGGATCGCCGGGGCCATCGTCAGGGGCGTTCGGGTTCTTGATGTCGAGGTTGTAGCCCGATGCCTGGATCTGCTCGACCGGGACCTTCCAGGCGTGCTCGCTCTCCTTGCGCTTGCGCCACCACTTCTTCTCCAGGTCGAACTCCTCGATGCGGATCGGCTTCGTCATCGAGTAGGACTTGTAGCCCTCGGGATAGGGGTGCTCGAAGTACCAGACGTCTTTCGTGGCCGTGCCCTTCTCGAAGAAGAGCAGGTTCGTCTTGATGCCGGTGTACGGCGCGAAGACGCCCTTCGGCAGCCGGACGATGGTGTGCAGGTTGTGCTCGGTGAGGAGCTGCTGCTTGATGCGGGTCTTCACGCCCTCGCCGAAGAGGGTGCCGTCCGGCAGGACGATGCCGGCGCGGCCGCCCGGCTTGAGCAGGTGCATGATGAGCACGAGGAACAGGTCGGCCGTCTCCCTGGTGCGGAACGTGGCCGGGAAGTTCGTCTCGATGCCGTCCTCCTCGACGCCGCCGAAGGGAGGGTTCGTGGAGACGACGGCGACGCGATCCTTGGGGCCGTAGTCCCGGAGAGGCCGTGACAGGGTGTTGTCCCGCCGAACCTGCACGGGGACCTCGATGCCGTGGAGCAGCATGTTGGTCGTGGCGAGGAGGTGCGGCATCGGCTTCTTCTCGACGCCACGGATGGACCGCTGGAGAACCTCGCGGTCCGCGGGCGTCTTCACGTACTTGTTCCGCACGTGCTCGATGGCGCAGACCAGGAACCCGCCCGTGCCGCAGGCTGGGTCGAGAAGGCTCTCGCCGAGCTTCGGGTCGAGCATGTCGATGATGAACTGCGTCACGGCGCGCGGCGTGTAGTACTCGCCCGCGTTGCCCGCGCTCTGGAGGTCCCGGAGGATCTTCTCGTAGATGTCGCCGAACAGGTGCCGGTCCTCGCTCCGATTGAAGTCGATCTCCAGGAGCTTGTTGATGACCTGCCGCATCAGCGTCCCGGACTTCATGTAGTTGAAGGCGTCCGTGAACACCTGGCGGATGAGGAACCCGCGCGGGTTGACCTGGAGGTCGCCGGGCAGGTCCTTGAGCTTGGGGAAGAGCTCGTTGTTCACGAAGTCGAGGAGCGTGTCGCCGGTCATGCCCTCGGGGTCGGCAGCCCAGCTCCGCCAGCGAAGGCGTTTCGGCAGCGGCGAACGGTAGCCGTCATCGAGGACTTCGTACTCGGCCTCGCGGTCGTCCAGGATCTTCAGGAACAGCATCCAGGCGATCTGGCTGATGCGCTGGGCGTCGCCGTCCACGCCGACGTCCTTGCGCATGATGTCCTGGATCGTCTTGATGGTGGTGTTGATGGACATGCAGTCGTGCTCCTTGGGACCGGACCGTGCCTCCGGCTAGGCGACCCGGTAGAGCTCGTCTTCGAGCTCCCGGACGGCCTGGGTGAACTTGTCCTTGCCCCCGAAGGCATTCACCAGCTCGATGGCCGTGCCGAGGTGGCTGACCGGGGGCACCTTGAGGATGCCGATCTCGTCGATGTTCTCGACACCCTGGTCCGCGTACTTGTCGAGGAGTGCTTCGAGGACCGCTCGGGCCTTGTCCCCATACCTGGTGAAGTAGTTCCGCTTGCGGACGTTCTCGGCCCGCTCCCTGCGCGTCAACGGCGGCTGGTCGAAGGCCACGTGACAGACGAGGTCGAATGGGCCATATAAACCCTTGCCGACCTCGTCGGCCAGCGCCTCGAAGAAAACGCCCTGCTCCTCCAGCTCCTTGATGACGGCCTGCTTCCGGTCGGTCTCCGACCACCGCTTGAGGAACTGGTCCAGGGACCCGAACTCGTGGCGGACCGCCTTCCTGGTGTAGTCCTTCAGCGACTCGGTGATCAGCTTCCCATCCTTGTCGTAGTGCTGGACCCGCTCGGCCACGACCCACACCGGCACGTCGCCCACGATGTACTTCACCCTACGGCCGTCACCGTCGTGTCCTCCACCGTCTCCGCCACCGGGAGGCCAGGGCTCACCTTGGACGCCGCCGTTCGTTTCTCCTCCCTCACCCACTTCCTCGGGCGGTCCGTCGGGCGGGATGGGAGGGTCGCCGGGTTCGGGCTCGAAGACCACGACGGGGTCTCCGTCGAACGCGGGGTCGGCGAAGAGCGCGGTGGCGCCCCTGAAGTCCATGATGGTGAAGTAGAACTTATCGTAGTCCTCGTTGATGCGCGTGCCGCGACCGATGATCTGCTTGAACTCGGTCATGGACTTGATGGTCTTGTCGAGGACGATGAGCTTGCAGGTCTGCGCGTCGACGCCGGTGCTCATGAGCTGCGACGTCGTGGCGATCACCGGGAAGCGCGATTCCGGGTTGATGAAGTTGTCGAGCTCGGCCTTGCCCTCCTGGTCGTCGCCGGTGATGCGCATCACGTAGCGGCGGTCCTGGGCGGCGAGGTCAGGGTTCTCGTTGACGAGGTACTCCCTGGTCTTCTCCGCGTGCTCGATGTCCTCGCAGAAGACGATGGTCTTGTCGAATCGGTCCGTGCCCTTGAGGAACTCAGAAACCTTCTTCGCGACGAGTTTCCTACGCTGCGTGAGGACCAGGTTCCGGTCGAAGTCCTTGACGTTGTAGACGCGGTCCTCGATGACGGCGCCCTGGTCGTCGACCTTGCCGGACTCGGGCCGCCAGCCGACGAGGTCCTTGTCGATGTCGATGCGCACGACCTTGTAGGGCGCGAGGAAGCCGTCGTCGATGCCCTGCTTCAGCGAGTAGATGTAGACCGGGTCGCCGAAGTAGCTGATGTTGGAGATATCCCTCGTCTCCTTCGGCGTGGCCGTCATGCCGATCTGCGTGGCGGAGTTGAAGTATTCGAGAACCTCGCGCCAGGCCGACGCCTCGGCCGCGCTCCCTCGGTGGCACTCATCGACGACCACGAGGTCGAAGAAGTCGCGGGAGAACTGCTTGTAGATGTTCTTCTCCACCTCCGTTCCAGTCACGGCCTGGTAGAGGCAGAGATAGACCTCGTACGACTTGTCGACCTTCCGGTTGGTGATCTTCGTCATATGGCCGCCGAACGGCTTGAAGTCGTTCGTGCGGGTCTGGTCGACGAGGATGTTCCGGTCGGCGAGGAACAAGATGCGCTTCTTCTGGCCCGCCTTCCAGAGCCGCCAGATGATCTGGAACGCGGTGAAGGTCTTGCCCGTGCCCGTGGCCATGACGAGGAGGATTCTGTTCTGTCCCCTGGCGATGGCTTCGACGGTCCGGTTGATGGCGACGAGCTGGTAGTACCTCGGCGTCTTGCCGCTGGCGCCGGCGTAGTAGTCTTGAGCCACGACGGTCCGCGCGCCGGCCGCGAGCTTCTTCCGTTCGCAGAGCCGCTCCCAGAGCTCCTCGGGCGGAGGGAACTGGTCGAGGCCAAGCTCCTGCTCCGGCCTCTCGGGGGCCGTGCGGTCGTGGAACAGGAACCCGTCGCCGTTCGAGCTGAAGACAAAGGGCAGGTCCAGCATCTCGGCGTAGGCGAGCGCCTGCTGCATGCCCGAGCCCACGGTGTGGGTGTTGTCCTTCGCCTCGATGACCGCGATGGGGATGCCGGGCTTGTAGTAGAGGATGTAGTCGGCGCGCTTCGTCGCGCCCCTCGTGTGGACGCGGCCCCGCACAATGACGCGACCGTTCGTGAACGTGACCTCCTCGCGGATCTGCGTGAGGGTGTCCCAGCCTGCCTGTTCGAGGGCCGGCGTGATGAACTTGGTGCAGATGTCGCGCTCGGTGAGCGAGCTCTTGTCGATCGGTTCCATTCCCGATGCTCTGCCAGGATCTTCCAGCGGACCCCGTGGCCTCCATCATAGTCGATATCACTGACCGTCTCGATCCTCGTGGTGCATCCTCGTGGTGCATTCCGCTCGGCACGGCACCCGTGCGTCTCGATCCTGCGTCGTCGGGACGGTGAAGCCGGCTAATCGTGTGCCGTCCCGATGTCCGACGAGAGGAAATCGCTCGATCAGCTGATCGCGACCTCGTCGGGTCGGTGAAAACGGTCGATCGGCCGCCGTTCCGATGTGCGACGGGGAAAAACCACTCGTTCGGCTGTCCGTGTCGCCGCCGGGTCGGTGAAACCGGTCGATTGAATGTCGTTCCGACACTCGCGAGGGAAAAACCACTCGTTCGGCCGTCCGCGGCGTCGCTGGGACGGTGAAAACGATCGATCGAGTGCCGTTCCGATGCCGACCAGGGAAAAACCACTCGTTCGGCTGTCCGCGGCGTCTCCGGGACGGTTCAACCGGAGGATTGAGACCTTTTCGCGAGCTTGGTGAGGGATCGACCGCTCGTTCGGCTGTCCGCGGCGTCGTCACGACGGTGAAGTGAGAGCGTCCGAGCGTTGACGGTCTGGCCCTGGGGGCTGTAGTGTGCATTCGTCCGGTTTCTTCGTCTGTTGCGTGTCGGTGGGGTCATGAAGTTCTGTTCTCTCTGTCGCCGTGCCGCTCCCGTCGAGGCGGCGGTGTGCCCGCACGACGGCTCGCCGCTCGTCGAGCAGGGCGACGTTGCCCCCGGGCCCGGGGAGACGATCGCGGGATACCGGCTCCTCGACGTGGTCGCCCAGGGCGCGGCCGGGACCGTCTACCTGACGGCGGACCGGACGTCGGGCCGCAAGCTCGCGCTGAAGCTCCTCACGGCCGACCTGTGCCGGACCGCCTCCATCCAGCGGATCCGCCGCGAGGCGCGGAACACGGTCAAGCTCTCCAACCCGCACATCGCCGGCGTCATCGAGTGCGGGGACCACGAGGGCCGGTTCTTCATCGTGCGCGAGTGGCTCGACGGCCACCCGCTGTCCGTGGCCATGCGCAGCGAGAACCGGATGGACGTCGCGCGCGCCGGAGCGATCGTCGGCCAGGTCTGCACCGCCCTGGTCCTCATCCACCGGGTCGGGCTCATCCACCGGGACCTCGGCCCGAGCCACGTGTTCCTCACCAGCGGAGCAGCGGCTCCCACGGTCAAGCTCATCGACATCGGCGTGGCGGCCAGGGTCGCCGGAGCCGACGGTCCACCCGATGTCTTCGGATCGCCCAGGGTCCTGTCACCCGAGGCGGCGGAAGGCAAGCCGATCAACCTGCGCTCAGACCTCTACTCGCTGGGATGCCTGCTGTTCGAGATGCTCACCGGATCGCCGGTCTTCTCCGGCAGCCCCGAGGAGCTCGTGGCGCAGCACGCCTCGGCGACGCCGCCCCGGCTCCGGGAGCTCGTGCCGGCGCTCCCGCCCGCGCTCGATCAGCTCGTCGCCAAGATGCTGGCCAAGCAGCCCACGGCCCGGCCCTTCAACGCGTCCATCGTCCAGCGCGAGATCGAGCGCATCCTCGTGGAGCAGAAGCCCCCCCCGGCGCCGGCCGCTGCTCGGCGGGGCAGCCCGACCCACCAGCGGGAGGACGATCTCGGCATGATCGACACGCTGTACGACCAGGCGTTCACGGTCGAGGCGGTGAGGGCCGCCGTCGCGCGAGCCTCCGAGCCGAGCTCCGCGGCCGAGCCCGTGCCCCTCGAGCCGACCGGCGGCGCCGAGACGGTGTTCGACACCGCGCCGATGCCGAGGCCCCCGACGACACCCGAGCCCGCCGTCGCGACCCCCGTTCCCTCCGTCGCGACGCCCACGCCCGCGGCGCCGGCGCCCGTGCCCGTGGCTCCGACCCCCGTGCCCGTCGTCGCGGCACCGGCGCCCGCCGCTCCGACGCCCGAGCCCGCCATCGCGACGCCCGTCCCGATCAAGAGCTTGACCGCCACCATCATGGGCATCCCCCTCAAGGACCCGGTGCAGCCCGGCTCGTTCCACGAGGTCCCGGCGAAGCCGCAGCTCGAGCCGGGCGACACCGTCCGGGAGCGGGAGTCGGCCATCGAGCGCAGGGTCATGCCCTTCATGTCGGCGGAGGACTTCCCCTTCGAAGAGCTCGCCACGGACCAGCCGCCCGCTCCGGCCGCGGCCCCGGGTCCGGTGCCAGCGACGGGAGCTGGGGTCGCGCCGCTTGCGGCCCGGGCTCCGGCGACGGCGCCGAGCGACCGCATCGACGACAGGGACCTGCGTCAGGCAGGGCTCGGTCCACGTGTCCCCCTGTGGGCGGTGTTGATCATCGTCGCGGGCCTGTTCGTCCTGCTCTCGTTCGTCGGCGGCATCGCGCTGTGCACCCTGCTCGGCTGCCGTACTGGCCCGCCAGGGACTGACCTCGAGCCGGCGGCCGTCACACGGCCGGTGGAGACGTCTCGATGAGACGACATGGGTGGCTGGCGCCGCTCGCGGTCCTGGCGGGCTGGGTCATCCCCCCGGCTGCGAGCGCGGAGCTCGGCGACCTCGACATCACCACGCTCGAGCACGCAGCGCAGCTCGAGAAGACCCGCGGGCTCCCGCTCGAGCAGCGGGTGGAGACGGTGGTGTGGCCGCGCACGAAGGTCCGCGCCGCGGTACGTGAGGCGCCCGACCCGCTCGACCCGCGCCCCGTGCTGGCAGCCGACCTCCCCTTGTACCAGCGGCTCGGCCTGCTCCCGTGGGGCTCGGACGCGGAGGAAGCGCTGGCGCAGGTCACGTGGCCGGTGGTCCCGGGCGCGGTCCTCCCGATCCAGGGCCAGCCCCTGGTGACCGGTAGGATCGTGCTCGTCCGCGAGGCACCGCGACCAGCCCTCGTGCACCGCATGGTCGTGGGGCTCGCGCTCCTGGCGCACCACCACCCCCTTCCCCCAGTCGCGGACGACCGCGACCGGGCGATCGCGGCGACGGCGCTGCGCCTCGGCGACGCGTTCTACGCTGGGCTCTCGAGCTCGATCCCCATGCAGCCGGGGGATCTGGCCGAGCGCACGGCCTGGGCCAGGGGACAGCTCGAGGAAGTCCTCACCGAGCCCTCGCCAACCGGGCAACGGGGGTTCCTCGATCGGTTGGTCCGCGCGATGGCGCTCGACGGCCTGTCGGGCGTGGTCGGCGCCCGCGCTTCGACGCCGTGGGGCGGCGTGGATTCGCTCTACCGCCGGGGGCAGCCGCGGTCGACGGCCCAGCTCCTCCACCCCGCGAAGCTGGTCGAGGACTCCGCCGTCAGGAGGGTCGATGTCGCCCCTCTCGCCGCGCTGGCCGAGCGGGGACAGGCCGCGGTCGGGCGGCTCGGAGAGCTGCGCACGCGGCTGTGGCTCGAGCAGTGGATCGAGCCCGCCGTCGCGGCGCGCGCGGCCGAAGGCTGGTCGGGCGACGCGTATGCACTGTTCCCCGCCGCGGCGGAGCGGCCGGAGTCGTCCACGCTGATCCTGCTCTTCGCGTTCGACACGGCCGGGGAGGCGGCCGAGGAGGAGGCGCGCGACTTCGCCGGAGCGCTCGACGCGGCCGTCGCCAGGCGGTTCCAGGGCGAGCTCCGGCCCCTCGAGAGCCAGCCAGCCGACGCCAGCGCCTGGATCGACCCCGGCGGGCTCGCGTTGCTCGTGGAACGCCGGGACGACAAGGTCCTGTATGTCGAGGGGTGCCAGCAGGAGCTCCTGGGCACGGTTCGAGACCAGGTCTGGGACGGGTGGCGCGTCGCGCTTCCACCGCTCGGCGTGCTCGCCGTGCCCGACGCGGGTCCGGCCCCGGCGGTCGCGCCGATGGCGCCGCCCGCACCCTGGTACCGGCGCACGCCGGGCGTCGTGGCGCTCGCGCTCTGGCTCCTCGTCCTGTTGCCGCTGGCGAGCTACGGCGGGTCGCGCGTCAGCCTGAGCCCGGTGAAGATCTACCTCTACGGCTTGCTCGCCACCGCGATCGTGATCGGGCTCGGGTGGATTCTCGGCCTGTGACGCCGGCCGGCTACGGGCAGGGGGTCCGCGCGTCGAGACAGACGACGAGGTCCGCGGTTCCCGGGTAGACGCAGCAGTTTCCGGTCCCGCAGTCGGGGCACGGGCACGTCGTGCAGCCACGCCCGATCGAGAAGGTCCGGCACGCTTCGCCGGTGCACACCTGGCTGGTCCCGCACACCTCGTTGCAGTCGCCGCAGTTGATCGGGTCCGTCCGCATGGCCCAGCCGCTGACGCAGGTGTCTTCGTTCGGGTCGCACCGGGCGAATCCTTCCCCGCATCCATCTCTGCACCGCCCCTCCCGGCACGAGTCGCCGTCCGTCGAGTCGCCGGTGCACTCGAAGCCGCAGCGCCCGCAGTTCTCATCGTTGGAGCTCGTGTTCACGCACGTTCCGCCGCACAGGGTCAGGCCGGGGCGGCACACGCAGCTCCCGTCGCCGCAGTACTGGCGATCGCCGCACCTCACCCCGCAACCGCCGCAGTTCGTCGGGTCGTCGAGCACGGCGCGGCAGGTGTTGGCGGCGCCGCATGGCTCCATGAGGGGGTCTGTGCAGTCGCACCTGCCGCTGGAGCAGACGCCGAACGTTCCGTCGCACCGGTTCCCGCAGGCGCCGCAGTTGGCCTCGTCAGTCGATACGTCCGTGCACACGTCGCCGCAAGCCACCTGGCCCGCGGGACAGATGCACCTGCCCGACGCGCACGACGCGTCTGCTGGGCACGCGGTCCCACACGCCCCGCAGTTCGTGCCGTCGCTCGAGAGGTCGGCGCAGATCTCGCCGCAGTCGACGAGACCGGGCGGGCAGTGGCAGATGCCGGACTCGCACGTCGCATCGGCCGGACAGGCCACGCCGCAGGCGCCGCAGTTCGCTTCGTCGCTGGCCAGGAGCGCGCAGGTGTCGGCACAGGCGACCTCGCCCGCCGGACACCGGCACACCCCGCTGATGCACGTCGCGCCGGCCGGACAGGCGTTGCCGCACGAGCCGCAGCTCGCCTCGTCGGACGTCAGGTCCGTGCAGGCCATGCTGCAGACCACCTGCCCCGCGGGGCAATCGGAGCACCTTCCATCCCTGCACTCCTGGCCGAGGGCGCAGGCCGCGCCACAGGCGCCGCAGTGCGCCTCGTCGGTCGCCAGATCGGCGCAGGCCACGTCGCAGTCCGCCTGGCCTGCCGGGCACCGGCAGATCCCGGATGCACAGGTGCCTCCCGCGGGGCACGTGGTCCCGCAACCACCGCAGTTGGCCGGGTCGCTCGACACGTCGGTGCACACGTCGGGGCACGCGATGTCCCCGGCCGGGCAGTGGCACATCCCGCTCTCGCAGGTGGCTCCAGCCGGACAAGCGGCGCCGCATCCCCCGCAGCTCGTCTCGTCGGAGGACAGGTCGACACAGGCGCCGTCGCACAGCACATGGTCCGGTGGGCACGCGCAGTCGCCCGCGTCGCATACGGCCCCTGCTCCGCAGGCCGTGCCGCACTCGCCGCAGTGGGCCGGGTCGGTCTCGAGATCGGCGCAGATCCCCGCACAGTTGGTGTAACCTGGTGCGCACTCGGAGCAGACCCCCGAGAGGCACACCGCGCCCTCGGCGCAGACGCTGCCGCACGCGCCGCAGTTCTCGACGTCGTCCGACAGGTCCGCGCAACTGACGGCGCAGTTGATCAGGCCCGCCGGACAGGTGCAGACCCCCGCCTCGCAGCTCGCCTCCGGGGGGCAGGTCGTGCCGCAGGCGCCGCAGTTGCTCTCGTCGGCCGAGAGGTCAGCGCACGTCCCGTCGCACGAGACCAGCCCCTCGTCGCAGATGCAGCCCCCTGAGACGCAGTCGCCACCCCCGGCGCACGGGCTGTCGCATTCGCCGCAGTGCTCGGGGTCGGAGCTCAGGTCGGCGCAGACCTCGCCGCAGTCCACCAGCCCATCGGGACACGCGCATATCCCGTCCGTGCATGCCGCATCGGGCGGACAGATGTGTCCGCAGTCGCCGCAGTTCGCGTCATCGGCCAGGGGATCGACGCAGGCCCCGTCGCATTCGATCTCCTCGTCGAGGCACTCCTGGGCGTCCGCGTCGCCATCGCCGTCCACGTCACCGTCGCCGTCCGTGACGTCGGCATCGTCTCGAGACCTGGGCTGGCCGTTACCGCACCCACTCGCGATGGCGAGCACGAGGGCGCACATCAGACTGGATCGACTCATCTCGCGTCTCCTGGGCTGGTTCGTGGCCAGCGCGTCAAGGGTTCAGTGAACACACGCCACTCAGATGAGGGAAGCAACCGCCACGCCAGACGGGGAGCGTCCCCCCCTACGGCCAGCAGGTGCCTCTCTCGCCAGGGGGAACGGGGACCGGGACCGGGTTCGAGCTCGAGGATCGGCCCAGTGGCCGTGTGCAAGGCTGGTACACTACGCAACAACGTGCGGACCGAAGAGGTTTCGCCTCGAGCCAGGTCCGGCTCGAACAGGACTACCGGAGCGCGGCGACGAGCCTGTCGAGGTCCTCGCGCCGATGGAGCTCGGTCACGGCGACGAGGAAGCAGTCGGCGAGCTCGGGGTAGTCGGGCGCCAGGGGGACGCCGCCGAGGATCTGCTGCGCCTCGAGGCGCCGGAGGAGCCCGTCCACGTCGCCGCCGCGGCGACGGACCACGAATTCGTTGAACGTCGGGCCGGGGAAGGGGACCTCGGTCCCGTCGAGCGACGAGATCGCCTTCTTGAGGTAGCACGCCTTGTTCAGGCAGAGCCGGGCCAGTTGCTCGAACCCCACCTTGCCGAGGAGGCACAGGTTGATCGTGACCGCGAGGGCCATGAGCCCCTGGTTCGTGCAGATGTTGGACGTGGCCTTCTCGCGCCGGATGTGCTGCTCGCGGGTCGCCAGCGTCAGGACGAAGGACCGCCGCCCCTCACGGTCCACCGTCTCGCCGACCAGCCGGCCGGGCATCTGACGCAGGAACCGCTCCTCGCAGGCCATCAGGCCGAGCCCGGGGCCGCCGAAGCTGACCGGCACGCCCAGCGGCTGGCCTTCCGCCACGGCGATCGCTGCCCCGACGAGGCCGGGCGCCTCGACGACGCCGAGCGCGACCGGCTCGGGCGTGACGGTGCAGACCACGGCGCCGACCGCCGCGCATGCCTTGACCACGGCCGGGACGTCCTCGATCACGCCGAGGTAGCCCGGGTAGCCGACGAGGACCACGCTCACCCGTTCGTCGAGCAGCGTGGCGAGGTGGGCGAGCGAGATCGCGCCGTCGGCGCCGAGGCTCACCTCGGCGTAGTCCTCCGGCCCGGCCACGCCCTTCAGGTAGGTCCTGATCGTCTGGCGGTATTGCGGTGGGATCCCACGAGAGACCAGTATCCGCGGTCGCTTCCCCTTGAACCAGCGCCGCGCCATGAGCGCTGCCTCGGCCGCCGCGCTCGCGCCGTCATAGAGCGACGCGTTGGCGACGTCGAGCGTCATGAGCTGGCAGACGAGCGTCTGGAACTCGTAGACGGCCTGGAGTGTGCCCTGGCTCGCCTCGGGCTGGTACGGCGTATAGGCCGTCAGGAACTCGCCTCTGGAGAGGAGGGCCGACACCGCCGGCCGCACGTGGTGGGCGTACGCTCCAGCGCCCAGGAACGACAGCATCTCGGCGCCGGCGTCCTCGAGGGCGAGCTCCTCGATGTGGCGCATCAGCTCGGGCTCCGACATCGGCTCGGGGAGAGCCAGCGGAGTCCTGGACCGGAGCTGCTGCGGGATCTGCTCGAAGAGGTCCTCCACGCTTGCGACGCCGATCGTCGCGAGCATCTCCTGGACCTCGCGGTCGGTGTGAGGGAGATACCTCACTCCTCGGTCTCCTCGATGAACCTCCCGTACACCGCGGCGTCCATCAGGCTCCCGAGCTCGCCCTTGTCGGACATGTGGATCTTCAGCATCCAGCCCTCGCCGTACGGGCTCTCGGCCACCATCTCCGGATTGGCGCCGAGCTCCTCGTTGACCTCGGAGACCGAGCCGCTGACCGGGGCGAACAGCTCCGCCGCGGCCTTGACCGACTCGATGGTCCCGAACGGCTCGTCCTGGCGGACCTCGGCACCTTCCTCCCCGAGCTCGACGAGGGTGATTTCTCCTCCGAGCCGCTCGACCGCGTAGGCGGTGATGCCGACCGTCGCGGTGTCGCCGTCCACCCGGCACCACTCGTGCTCTTTCGTGTATCGCAAGTCAGCGGGGTAGCTGTTCATCTGAGACGCCTCCGGACCTGTTTTCTGGGTAGGCCACGGCTAGCATAGGACTGGACCGGAGGTCAAGGCCCATGCCGAACGGGATCGAGGCCCCATCCCGCTGGAGAAACGAGGTGGTACAATCCCCCGCCAATGAGCTCGACCCGGATTGACATCGCCGCCGGACAGGTCCTCGTCGGAGGCATCGAGGGGACCGTCCTCGCACCCGAGGACCGCGTCCGCCTCGCCGACGGGCGCCTCGGCGGTCTGATCCTGTTCGCCAGGAACATCGAGAGCCCGCGACAGGTCAACGAGCTCCTGACGGCCGCCGCGAGCTCGGCCGCGCCCGGGTGGCCGCCCGCCCTCCTTGGGGTGGACCAGGAAGGCGGCCGGGTCGCCAGGTTGAAGGCGCCGCTGCTCGAGCTCCCACCTGCCCGCCGGCTGGGCGAGATCGATGACCCGGAGCTCACGCGGCGAGCGGCTCGCGCGCTCGGCGCCCAGCTCCGCGCGGTCGGGTTCTCCCTCGACTTCGCCCCCGTCCTCGACGTGGACGGGGGATCGGCCCGCGCCGTGATCGGCGACCGGTCGTTCAGCAGCGATCCCGAGGTCGCGGCCCGGCACGGCGAGGCCGTGGTCCGGGGCCTCGTCGACGCCGGGATCTGTCCCTGCGGCAAGCACTTCCCAGGCCACGGCATCACCGAGGTCGACAGCCACATCGACCTGCCGAGGGTCGGCCAGGACAGGGGGGCCGAGGTCCGGCGGAGGCTCGGTCCGTTCGCCCGGGCCATCGCCGCGGGGCTGCCGGCGATCATGCCAGCGCACGTCGTGTACGAGTGCTGGGACCCCGATCGCCCGGCCACCTGCTCGCAGGCGATCCTCGGCGACCTGCTCCGCGGCGAGCTCGGGTTCGCGGGCGCGATCATCTCCGACGACCTGAACATGGGCGCGGTGCTCCGCGCAGGCGGCCCCGAGGAGGTCGCCGTCGAGGCCCTCGCGGCCGGCGCCGACCTGGTGATGGTCTGCCGGGGAGCGGATCTCGAGGAACGAGTCCGCGCGCGCGTGGCCGAGGCCGCCCGCCGCAGCCCGGCGCTGGCCCGGCGGCTGCTCGAGGCCGCGGACAGGGCTCGCGGGCTCCGGACAGCGTTCGTCCCCAGCCCCGCCCAGGCGTCGGACCTCGTGGCTGTGCTCGATTCACCGGAGTCCCGAGCCGTGACCCTCGAGCTGGAGAGTCGCCGTGAGTAGGAACGTCTCCGGCAACCTCTCGGGGTTGAAACCCTCGCAGCTCGACGCGCTCGAGCGTCTCGGCCGCCGCCGCGTCCCGCCCTCGCGCCTCGTGACCGTGGAGCTCGCGTCCGCCACGGCCGCCGTCTCGCGCGAGATCGGCCGCCAGGTCGGCCTGCTGATCGATCGCGGTGGGCACGTCGCGTTCACCACGGTCGGAGACCCGTCCCGGGTCCACCTGCCCGACTTCGGCCGCCTGCGCGCCGCCACGGGGAGGTTCCGCGGGCTGCGGCTCGTCCACACGCACCTCCACGACGAGACGCTCTCGCGCGACGACCTCGTCGACCTCGTCCGCCTGCGCCTCGACCTCGTCGCGGCCGTGTGCGTCAGCCCGCAGGGCCAGCCCGGAAACGTCCACTACGCGCACCTGCTCCCACGGGCCAGGCGCGGCGAGATCTGGCACGTCGAGGGCCCGATCTCGATCCATCAGCTCGACGTCGATTTCCTCGGGCTGATCCACGATCTGGAGGCGGAGCTCGCCAGGGCGCAGGGAGCCCGCCCCGTCACCGCGCTCGAGGACCGCGCGATCCTCGTGCACGTGACGGGGAAGTCGGGCGCGCTCGACGCCGAGTCGTCCGTCGCCGAGCTCGCCCGGCTCGCGGACACGGCAGGCGTCGAGGTCATGGGTTCCGTCGTCCAGGTCCGCGACCGGCCCGACCCGAGGTTCGTCGTCGGCCGCGGCAAGCTCGAGGAGGTCGTGGTCCTCGCCCTGAGCCAGGACGCCGAGCTGCTCATCTTCGACCAGGAGCTCCGGCCCGCCCAGGCCAGGGCTATCGCCGACGTGACGGACCTCAAGGTCATCGACCGCACGCAGCTCATCCTCGACATCTTCGCGCAGCGCGCCCACACCAGGGACGGCAAGCTGCAGGTCGAGCTGGCCCAGCTCAGGTACCGGCTCCCGCGCCTGGGGAAGATCGATGACGGGTTGAGCCGGCTCACCGGCGGCATCGGCGGCAGGGGGCCGGGCGAGACGAAGCTGGAGATCGGTCGGCGGCGCGCCAGGGAGCGCATCGCGCAGCTCAATCGCGACATCGACCACCTCGCGCGGCAGCGCCGGCAGAAGCGCGGGCAGCGGGTCAGGAGCGGCGTCCCGGTCGTCGCCATCGTCGGGTACACGAACGCGGGCAAGTCGACGGTGCTCAACGCGCTGACCAACGCGGGCGTGCTCGTCGAGGACCGGCTCTTCGCAACGCTCGACCCCTGCTCGCGGCGGTACCGGCTGCCCGGCGGCGAGCACGTG
>Ga0233425_10006664_pt1 | contig 16895 bp, 13 predicted proteins | sample Watercolumn_Towu_2_FD_181712 | JGI IMG/M metagenome (GOLD analysis project Ga0233425, IMG submission 181712) | Freshwater microbial communities from Lake Towuti, South Sulawesi, Indonesia - Watercolumn_Towuti2014_140_MG | ecosystem: Environmental > Aquatic > Freshwater > Lake | place... | reverse complement strand
CAACACGCCGTTCCGGGGATGGACGCTCTACGGCCGCCCCCTGTGCACGGTCTTCGGCGGGCGCGTGGTGTGGGACCGCATCGGCCTGTAGCGGGGGCACGGCTCCGCCCCGCGTGACGGACTCCTTACCCGGTCCGTTCCCGGCCATCTTCTTCCCGGCCGTCTTCGGCAGAGCGGGCGCCGTGTCGCGCCGACGGCGGATTGTCCAAGGGTTGGACAACCCCCGGCGTCCGCCGTCACGAACGGTCCTCGTAGGCCGGCACGCGGGTGCAGACGCCGAAGCGGCCGCGCAGGACGCGCCATGCGAGGACCGCGCGCACCATGGCCAGCCGGACCGACAGCGCGGCGGCGAGCGTCCGGCTTCGGACGTCGCGCCGGCGCCGGAGCAGGCGGACGTTGTCGGCCGCATGGATGTAGTTGCCGCCGTCCAGCCGGCGCACGGCCCTCAGCACCGCCCACGGCGTGGGGGGCCGGTCGAACGTCGGGCACCGGTCGAGGGCATCCGCGGCCAGCAGCGCGAGTTGCGTCCGCACGCACTTCTCGCAGACGCCGCAGTTGTAGCGGCCGTCCCGGTTCTCCCAGCATACGCGAAGATGCCGCAGCGCCAGGGGAGAATGCGCGATCCACTCCACGATCTTGTCGGCCCGCGACAGCTCGGCGCCGTCGTGCACGATGTCGAGCGCGGACCCCGACCAGAGGGGGTCGAGCAGCGCGTGCGAACCGAACGGATGCAGGAGGTGATAGGGCAGCGTCGCCGGGATGCCGACGGTCGCGAACGCGCCGGAGAGGACGTGCGCCGCCGACGCCAGCACCGGGCCGTGCGCCCAGTCCCACGCGAGGTGGCGCCGCGCGAAGGGCTTGAGATTGGTCGCGACGCGGACGACGCCGCGGCCCGTCGCCTCCGCGACGGCCCCCACCATGTCGAGCACCTGCGCCAGCAGCTCCTCGCGCCCGGGGTGAAGGTCGTAATCCACCACGTAAACGAGGCGCGCGTACCGCCGTTCCGCCGCGGGCCGGGCGTCGTCCTTGAGCAGCGCGTGGAATGAATCGACGCCGCCGCTGAAGAAGACCGCCCCGCCCCGCCCCGCCGCGGGCGGGGCCGACGCCGCGCCGTCCGGCGCGCGCACGGCGACCCGCCGCGCGCCCGGGAACCATGCGCGCAGGATCGACTGGATCTCCGGCAGGCCGCCGCGCAGCCGCGGCGAGAGCGGCGCGTCGAGTTCCAGCGGCTCCCCGCGCGCCATCGCGACGGGCAGCAGCCCGCACAGCAGCGCGTCGCCGGGCCAGGGGCACGCGGGCATCCCGCCGGCGCGCTCCGCCTCGAACCACAGCGCAAATGGATCGGGATCGCCGTCGAGACGGACCGTCGCCGACAGACGGCAGGTCTCGTCCTTCACGCCGTTTTCGATCCCGGCTACTCTCATGGCGCGACCCGTCGGGTCTCCGGCGCCCCGCCGGCGCCCGGGCGCACGCGCGCCGCGCCGCCGGGCGCCCCCTCGCCGCCCGCCGTCATTCCTCGAGCTGGCCGAACGGGCGGTCCGGTCGCATGGGCGCCGGGCGCTCGTACCGGGCGCGCGGCCGGTAGGCGCGCCCCGTGCGCGCCGAGTCGAGAAAGCCCTGCATCAGGTCCAGCACGCAGAAGCCCTGCCGGCCCGTGGCGCGGAACGGCCGCCCGCTGCGCACGGCACAGGCCATGTCCGCCACGCCGACGCCGCGCCCGTAGCCGGTCACGAAGGCGTGCGGCATCTCGCGCGCCTCGCGCTCGCCGGGTTTCTTCAGGAGCACCGTGCCGTCGAAGCCGTTGGGATCGGGCACGAGGAGCGCGCCGTCGGTGCCGTTGACGATGATCGGATGGCGGCCGTCGCCGCCGCCCTCGATCACCGCGAAGCTCTGGACGATCGTCCCGACGACCCCGTTCTCGAACTCCATCAACCCGACGATGTGGTCCGGGGTCTCGACGCGGACCTTCCGGCCGAACTTCGGTCCCGGGCCGCCCTCCTGGTTCCGGTGCGTGATCGTGCGCTCGGGGATGGCGATCGAGGCCATGCCGGAGATCCTCCGCGCGGGACCGAGGAGGTTGAGCAGCGCGGTCAGGTAGTAGGGCCCCATGTCGAACATCGGGCCGCCGCCGGGCTCGTAGTAGAACTCGGGGTTGGGATGCCACGTCTCGTGTCCGCGGCACTGCATCGAGGCCGAGACGGCGACCGGCCGGCCGATGGCGCCCTCGTCGATCAGCTTCCTCGCCGTCTGGAGGCCCGCGCCCAGGAACGTGTCCGGCGCGCATCCGACGAGGAGCTTCTTCCGCCGCGCCCGCTCGAGCGCCCGCCGCCCCTCCGCGCGGTCGAGGGCAAAGGGCTTCTCGGCGTAGGTGTGCTTGCCGGCCTCCAGCGCGCGCATCGCGATCTCCGCGTGCGCCCGGGGGATCGTCAGGTTCAGCACGATCTCGATCGACGGGTCCGCCAGCAGCTCGTCGACCGCGCACGCCCGGGGGATGCCGAACTCCGCCGCGCGCGCCGCCGCCGCCGCGGGCAGGAGATCCGCGCACGCCGCGACCTCCAGGACGGAGAAGTTCTTCATCATCCGGAAGTACGCGGCGCTGATGTTGCCGCAGCCCACCACGCCGACCTTCACCGGCTGCATGTCCTTCTCCCCGGGCCCATCCGCCCGAACGACCGGCCCTCCGCGGCGGGCCCTGCCGAACGGCCGCCATGATCACGGTCCGATGGCGAATGTCCAATGCGAAATGATTTCCCTTCCCGCCATCGCGCCTTCTCCCTACGCTCGGCGCCGGCATGGGCAAGGCACTCGAGGATGACGCCGCCGGCGGACCGCCGTGGCCGGAACTCGCGCGCGGGCTCCGGGGCGAGGTGGATGCGTCGTCGCTCGCGCGCCGCCTCCACAGCCAGGACGCGTCGATCTACCAGGAGGCGCCGCTCGCCGTCGCGCGGCCGAAGGACGCCGGCGACGTCGCCGCCATCGCCGCCTTCGCCGCCCGCCACGGCGTCCCCCTGATCCCGCGCGCGGGCGGCACGAGCCTCGCCGGGCAGTGCGTCGGGCGCGGACTGGTCGTCGACGTCTCCCGCCACATGACCCGCATCGTCCGCCTCGACCCGGACGCCCGCCTCGCCGTCGTCGAGCCGGGCGTCATCCAGGACGACCTCAACGACGCGGCCGCCCCGCACGGCCTCCACTTCGCGCCCGACACCTCGACCTCGAAACAGGCCGCGATCGGCGGCATGATCGGCAACAACTCCGCCGGCTCCTACTCCATCCTCCACGGCTCCACGCGGGACCATCTCCTCGCCGTCGAGGCGGTCCTCGCCGACGGCTCCCGCGCGACGTTCCAGGCCGTGGACGATCCGCGCGCCGGCGACGGGCCCGGCGAGCCGCCCGCGGCGGGCCGCCTCCGCCGCGCGCTGGCCGGCCTCGTCGACCGCCATCGCGACGCGATCCTGGCCGATTACCCGAAGCCGTCCGTCCGCCGCCGCAACATGGGCTACGCGCTCGACTGGCTCGCGAACACGCGCCCCTGGAATCCGGCCGGACCGCCGTTCAACCTCGCGCCGTTCCTGTGCGGCAGCGAGGGCACGCTCGCGCTGGTCACGTCGGCGACGCTCCGGCTCGCGCCGCGCCCGGCCGCCCGGCGGCTGGTGTGCGCGCACTTCGAGTCGGTCGACGCCGCCTGCCGCGCGACGGCCGCGATCCTCGAGCGCGCCCCGGCGGCGGTCGAGCTGATCGATGGCGTCATCCTCGATGCCGTGAAGGACAACCGCGAGCAGGCGCGGAACCGCGCCTGGGTGCAGGGCGCGCCGGCGGCCGTGCTGGCGGTGGAATTCTTCGGCCGCGACGACGGCGAGGCGCAGGAGCGGGCCGCCGCGCTGGCCGCGGCGATGGCCGCCGCCGGGCCGGGCTACGCGCACCCGGTCCTCGCCGGCGCCGACGTGGCGCGGGTGTGGGCGATCCGCAAGGCGGGCCTCGCGCTCCTCAGCGGCATCCCGGGCGACGCGAAGCCGGTGACCGCGATCGAGGACATCGCCGTCGCGCCGGAGGACCTCGCCGCGTTCGTGTCGGAGATGGAATCCCTCATGCGCCGCCACGGATGCCGGTGCGTGTACTACGGCCACGCGTCGGTCGGCCTGCTGCACTACCGGCCCGTGCTGAATCTCAAGGAAGCCGCCGGCTTCGAGACCTTCCTCCGCCTGCAGGAGGAGGCGGTCGAACTGACCCGCCGCTACCGCGGCAGCCTCTCCGGGGAACACGGCGACGGCCGCCTGCGCTCGCCCTGGCTCCCGCGCATGTTCCGGCCCGAAATCTTCGCGCGGCTGGAGGAGGTCAAGCGCGCCTTCGACCCGGCCGGCCTTCTCAACCCCGGCGTGATCACGGCGGCGCGCCCCGCGGCGGCGTCGCTCCGCTGCGACCCCTCCTCGCGGACGCCGGCGATCGACACGCTCCTGGACTGGAGCCGGCCGCAGGGCTTCGTGCGCGCGGTCGAGGCGTGCAACGGGGCGGGCTTCTGCCGGCAGGGCCCGGGCCGGGGGGCGATGTGCCCGTCCTACATGGCCACGCGCGAGGAGGCCGACACCACGCGCGGGCGAGCGAACGTCCTGCGGCAGTTGCTGACGTCCGGCGACCCCGACGCCGCGTGGACGCATCCGGACCTGGACGCGGTGCTGGACACCTGCCTCTCGTGCAAGGCCTGCGCCGCCGAGTGCCCGTCGAACGTCGACCTGGCGCGGCTGAAGGCGGAGGTGCTGCAGAAGCGCCACGACCGGCGCGGCGCGCCGCTGCGAAGCGCCGCCTTCGGGCACTACGCGCTCGCCGCGAAGCTCGCGCGCGCGGCGCCGGGCCTGGCGTCCTGGCTGATCGACCGCCCGGCGGCCCGGCGCGCGCTGGGCATCGCCCCCGCGCGCCGGATGCCCCCCTTCGCGCGGCGCACGCTGGCGGCGTGGTTCCGCGACCACGTCCCCCACCCCCGGGCCGGCGCGCGCGGGGAGGTCGCGCTGTTCAACGACGAGTTCACGCAGTACGGCGAAACTGCCGCCGGCATCGCCGCCGTCGAGGTCCTGGAAGCCGCCGGCTGGCGCGTGCGACTGCCGGGCGCGCTGGACTCCGGTCGCGCCCTGATCTCGAAGGGCTTCCTGCGCGCGGCGCGGCGGGCGCTCGACCGCACGGTCGGGGCGCTGCGGCCATGGGCCGAGCGCGGCGTGGACATCGTCGGCGTCGAGCCCTCGGCGCTGCTCGGCCTGCGCGACGAGGCGCCGGACCTGGTCTCGCCCGCGCGGCGCGCGGACGCGGCGGCGGTGAAGGCGCGCGCGCGGCTCTTCGAGGAGTTCCTGGCCGAGCGCGCCGCGGAGGGCCGGCTCGACCTGCTCCGGCTGGGGCCCCCGCCCGCGCCGCGGATCCTCTTCCACGGCCATTGCCACCAGAAGGCGCTGGCCGGCACCGCCGGCACGCTCGCGGCCCTGCGGCTCATCCCCGGCGCCGAGGTGACCGAGATCGCCAGCGGCTGCTGCGGCATGGCGGGCTCGTTCGGCTACGAGAAGGAGCACCACGAGCTCTCCATGCGGATCGGCGAACTCGCGCTGTTCCCCGCGATCCGCGCCGCGCCCGACGCGCTCGTCTGCGCTCCCGGCCTGAGCTGCCGCCATCATATCGCCGACGGCACCGGACGCGATGCGCGGCATCCGGCGGAGGTGCTGCGCCGGTGCCTGGCGGAGCCGGGAGCGGACTAGCGGAATCCCCATCCCGGCCTCGCGAAACCCGAATGCGCCGGGGCCCGTATGATCCCGCGCAGCCGCGTGCTGCGCCGGGGATCTCACGATGGGCGTCGCGGACAGGCCGGCCGCGGATTTCGGGGCGGAGTGCGTCCGCATCGAGCCCATTTCCAGCGAGGCGGGCGTCGACGAGGTCTTCCAGCAGATCTGCGAGCATCCCGACTGGCCGTTCGTCCCCATCGTCGACGCGGACGGCGCGCCCATCGGCGTCGTGCGGGAACGCGATCTCAAGGGCTATGCCTACGCGCGCTTCGGCCGCGACCTGGTCAAGCGGCGCACGCTGGACGAATTCCTGCGGCCGACGCTGGTCCTGCCGATCGAGACGAGCCTGAACGACCTGCTCGCCTCCTCGGCGCGGAATCCGAATCCCGACGGCATCGTGTTCACCGAGGGCGGGCGGTATTGCACGTCGCTCCTCACGGGAACCCTCCTCCGCCTGTTCGAACGGCAGCACCTGGACACGCAGGTACGCCTGGTGCAGGCCGAGAAGATGGAGGCCATCGGCTCGCTGGCCGGCGGCATCGCCCACGACCTGAACAACATCCTCACGCCGGTCCTCGCCTACGCGGACTTCCTGAGCGTGTCGCTCCGGGAAGGCGAGCCGGTCGACGTGACGATCATCGACGAGATCCTCGTCTGCGCCAAGCGGGCGAAGGAGGTCGTCCGGCAGATCCTCGCATTCAGCCGGCATCAGGAGAACGAGCGGACCCCGGTCCACCTGGGCGCGGCCATACGCGAGACCGTCAAGCTCGTGCGCGCGTCGATCCCGTCCACCATCGACATCGAACTCGACTTCGATGTCGACGACGACGTGGTCCTGGCCAGCCACATCGAGATCCAGCGGGTCATCATGAATCTCTGCACCAACGCTTACCACGCGATGCGGGACCGGGGCGGCCACCTGCAGATCTCGCTCCATCGCCACGACGGGCCGCTCGCGGGCTGGTCTCTGGGCGTGGAGACGGCCGTCCGCAACGGCATCCGGCTGTCGGTCGCCGATACGGGCGCCGGCATCGCCCCCGACATCCTGCCCCGCATCTTCGAGCCGTTCTTCACGTCGGACCGCGGCGGCGAACGGACGGGGCTCGGGCTGTCGGTGGTTCACGGCATCGTCGCCCGGTACAAGGGCGCGATTTCGGTCGAGACCGAACCGGGACGCGGCACGACCTTCCACGTTCACCTGCCGCTGCTGGCGCCCGGCCTGCCGCTGGCCGCGGCGGCCGGCGCGGGCGCCGGGCCGGAGATCGCCGCCCTCGCCCCGTCGGGCGGCGCCATCCGCGTGATGTTCGTCGACGACGAGTTCGCCATCACGCGCATGGCCAGCCGCAACCTCCCGCGGTACGGCATCGCCGTCGAGGCCTACAACGACAGCAGGGCCGCGCTGACCGCGTTCCTCCAGCAGGGCCGGCGTTTCCACGCGCTCGTGACCGACCAGACCATGCCCGGCGTCACGGGCGCCGACCTCGTCCGCGAGGTCCTGCGCGCCGCGCCGGACCTGCCGGTGGTCGTCTGCACGGGCTACAGCGACACGTTCACGCCGGAGCAGGCGAAGAGCATCGGCGTCCAGGAGTACATGCTGAAGCCGCTGGACTTCCGCCGCATGGCCCACGTCATCCGAAGCCTCGTCTGCCGCTCGAGTTGGCCACGGGGGGCGCAACCTGCTAAGCTCGGGGCATGACACCCACCGTATCCCGCGCCGCACGGGCGGCCGCGCTGATCGCCGGATGCGCCGCCGCGCGCGCGGGCGACGCGGTCCGCATCGTCGAATCCCCGCCGGCCGCCGACGCCGCCGTCGTGCCCTGGGCCGACGGATCGTTCCCCGCCGTCGACGGCCCGCCGACGTTCGCGCTCGAGGAAAAGGACGTCCCGATCGCGGCCCGGGGCTGGGTCGCCCTCGACGGCGACGCCCTCCTGCTGCGCGTCGAGGTCCGCGACGACCTCCACGTCAACCGCCAGTCCGGCGGCTCCATCTGGAACGGGGACTTCCTCCGCGTCGGCGTCGATGCCTGGGGCGACGGCGCCGCCGGCCGGTCCGCCGACGCCGAGGGCGCGATGGGCCCCGACGACATCAGCATCGGCTTCGCGCTGTCCAGCGAGGCCGGCGCTGTCGGCTGGGTCTATACGTCCCTCGATCCCTCGCGCCTGGGCGCCTGGCCGGCGGATCGCCTCCGGTTCGCGCGCGATGAGGCGGCGAAGACGACGCGCTACGACATCCGCATCCCGTGGGCGGACCTCTCCGCCGCCGCCGGCCTGACGCCGGCGTTCGGACTGGCCGTGCAGATCCGGAACGTCGCCGCGGAAGGGGACGAGCCGCATCACCTGCGCTGGGGCGGCGACGAGCGGCGGTTCCTCCCCGGCCGGTTCGTCCGACTGCAGGCCGCCCCGCCGCCGCGCGACGTCGCGGCGGTCGTCCCCCGGTGTCGCGCGCTCTGGGTCGCCGGCCAGCCCGTCCTCGCCGTGGCCGCCGTCGCGTCGGCGGCCCCGCGCCGCCTGGCCGCCGAGGCCGCGGGCGGGACCGCGGCGGCGGAGATCCCGGGCGACGCGGCGCGCGCCTTCCGGCGGTACGTCGTCGAGTACCTCCCGCCGCGCGGCCGCGAGGAGGAGCCCCTGCGGATCGCGATCCGATCGACGGACGGGGCGGCGGAGCCTCTCGCCGGCGCGACGCTGGCGCCGGAGCGCCCGATGCGCGCGGCGGACGACCTCTCGGCGCGCGTCGACGACCTCCTGCGCGGCGCGCCGCACCCGCTCTTCGCTCGCCACCTGCGCTCGCTGCAGGCGCTCGTGCAGAGCGAGCGCGCCCGCACGGTCATGGACGCGCCGCGCGACCCCGGGCCCGCCCTCGAGGTCGCTCGATTCGCGGCGACGATCCTCAAGGGCCTCGACGGCGAGGCCGGCCGCTGGGAGAGCTACTGGCGCGACGGACTGCCGCTCTGCCTCGCGTTCACCTCTCCCACCGACGGCGCCCTGCAGCGGTACCTGCTCACGCTCCCCAACGGCTGGGATCCCGGCAAGGGCCGCGACGAACAGGCGGTCTTCCCGCTCTTCGTGGAGCTGCACGGCTCCGGCAACCCGAGCCCGCTGGCGGCGCCCGCGGCCGCCTACGACCCGGCCGAGCCGGCGCCCGACGCGCAGCGCGTCGTGCCGTCTCGCCGGACCTACGCCGCCATCGAGCGCGCCGGCTACCACGTCATGCCGCACGGGCGCGGCAACCTCGGCTACAAGGGCATCGGGGAAGCCGACGTCTGGGAGGCGCTCGCCGACGCCGGCGCGTCCTTCGCGTTCGACGCGGACCGGCAGTACCTCTACGGCTTCTCCATGGGCGGCGGCGGCACCTGGCGCCTCGCGACGCGCACGCCCGACCGCTGGGCGGCCGTGGCCATCTTCTCGCCGTCCATCCTCTGGCGCGGCGCGCCGCCGTGGGCCGTCGCGGAGAACCTCGCGCCCGTGCCCGCATGGATGTGGTGCGGCGAGGACGACCGCCTGCTCGAGGACCACGCCATCGCCGCCGAACGCCTGGCGCGCGCCGGGGGGCGGCCGGTCGCGCAGTCGACGCCCGGCGTCGGCCACGTCTACGTGATGGAGATGCAGGAGAAGGCCGTGCGCTGGATGCAGCAGTTCCGGCGGCGCCGTCCCGACCGCTTCTCCTTCGTCGCCGACACCGACGAGCACCCCGGCATCTGGGGCGTGGAGATGGCGCGCGACGCCGCGGCGGCCGCCCGGCCGCGCCTCGAGTGCCGCGTCGAGGGCCGGACCGTGCGGATCGACACGACCGGCACGCCGGCGCTCCGGGTCAATCCCGGCGCCGGCGGCCTCGGACTCGACGGCGAGGTCGAGATCGTCTGGAACGGCCGCGTCGTCCACCGCGGCCCGGCGACGCCCATCGACGCGCGGATGGAGTCGATGCTGGGCCCGGAGTAGCGCCTATGCCGGCGGACCGCCCGTTCTTCTCCGAAGCCGAGATCGCCCGCCGCTACGCCCGCTACCGTCCGAAGACCCACGGGGCCGTGATCGACCGCGTGCGCCCGCTGCTCGGCGCGCTGCCCAAGGACGCCGCGCTCGACGCGGCGTGCGGCACCGGCGATTCCTCCGCCCCGCTGCGCGCGATCGCGAGACGAGTCGTCGGCATCGACGCCTCGGCGGCGATGCTGGCCGTCGCGCGCCCTCTGCTCGACCGCGCCGAGGTCCTCCGGGTCGAGGAGGCGGACCGCCTGGGCGAGACGTTCGACCTCGTGACCGTCGGCCTGGCGTTTCACTGGCTCGACCAGGCGGCGGCCGCGTCCACCTTGAAGCGCGTCTCGCGCCCCGGCGCCTTCTGGCTCGTCTACAACTTCGTCTTCGCCGGCAGCTTCGACGATGCGCCCTTCGACCGCTGGTTCCGCGGGCGCTATCTGCCGGCCTTCCCGAACCCGTCGCGCGGGGCGCTGCACGCCGGCGCGCTCGCGTGCGACTCCGATCTGCGGCTGGCGGCCGGGGAATCCGACGACCTGGAGATCCGCCTCGACGACGACGCGCTGGCCGCCTACTTCACCACGCAGTCCAACATCGAGGCCGCCGTCCGGCGCGGCGCTGGAACCTGCGCGGAAATCGAGGCGCGGCTGCTGGCCGAGCTGCGCGCCCTTCCCGCGCCCGGCCGCTATCGGTATCGCTACACGCTGGAGCTGTTCCGGTTCATGCCGCCGGGCGCTCCGCCCTAGCCGGCGCGAACGCGCCGCCCCCTCCGTCCCCCTACTTCTTCACGAGCACGCGGTAGGTGCCGCGTCCTCCGTCGCTGATCCGGAAGCCCGTGACGTTCTTCCGGCCCCCGAGATCGATCTCGTGCTTGCTGCCCTTCTCGATCCGCGCCGTCACGGGGATCGGCGTCTTCCTGCCGCCCTCGCGCACGACCAGCGTGTTGATGGTCACGCTGCCGTCCACGACGTGGATCATGCACTTGGAGATCTCCTTGTTGACCGCGACCTCCTTGGCGTCGCCGCCGGCCGTGAGTTCGGCGACCTGCACGTACTCGTCGCCCGCCCGCACCACGGTCGCCCCGCAGACCACCGCCGCCGCCACCGCCACCGCGAACGCCAGCATCCGCTTCCCGTTCATCCTCCGGCCCTCCGTCCCGGCGCCGCCGCGCCGGCTGGTTCCACGAACACACGGTTTCCACGATCCCGCCGCCATCAACGTAAAGGCTCACGCCACGATGTCAATCCGGCGTCGCGCGGGCGCATCGGCGATTCGTTATACCGCGCAGGCGCCATGGGCCATACGGCCGCGAGAGGGCCCCGGCTCGGTCGGCGACCTCGCCCCACCGATGGCTACCGGGCGACCGGTAGAGCGAGCTCTCCGAGCGAGCCGTTGACCACCGCCTGACCCCTGCGGCGCGTTCGGAGAACGCGCCCTACCTATCGCCCCCATGGCACAGGTAGGGCGAGCTCTCCGAGCGAGCCGCCGTGCACAGCCCCTATCGCGCACGAACCGACCTCGACGGCAACCACTCGCCGATGCGCCCGCGTCACGCCGTCCATCTCCAGCGCGTGCGGTCGGCGCCTGGCGAGCGCCTTCCGGCCCGCCGCTGCACCGGCCGCATCCGGTGGCGGATTGTCCAAGGATTGGACAATTCGTCGTGAGGCCCGCCAGCCGGCCGCCCGTGCAACACGGGCTGGCGGAAGGGAACGCGGAAGAGGCACGCCGCGGCGGGGCAAAGGCGGACCCCGTCCGCTACGACGTCGCGTTGACGCGCTGGAGCATGTCCGGCGCCGTGCCGCGGTAGCAGACGACGCGCTGCGCCTGGGCATCGGCCAGGAGCAGCACCTCCCGGCCGGGGCCGGCGAGGTCGGCGGCGTCGACGACGCGGACGACCTCGGCCCATTTCTCCGCGGAGGGCACGAGCGCCGCGAGCCGGTTGGGCGCTCCCTCGAGGAGGGCGCCGTCGATGAAGTTATTCCCCTGCTCCGGGAAGAGCGCGAGGTAGAGCAGGTCCGACTCGACCAGTTCGTTGAGGAAGTGCGTGCCGAGGGAGACATCCGGCACGAGGTCCTGCCGCATGGCGACGATCTCGCAGATGACCGACGCGCGGTTGATCTCGGCGAAGTTGACCGGGATGCCGAGCGACGGGCTGCTCGTGCCCCAGCGGCCGGGGCCGATGACCATCACGCACTCGCGCTCCGGCGTCTTCCACGCGCGGTTGATCCGGCCCAGCAGGCGCGCGATCTCGTGCCGCGGCTGGACGGCCAGTTCCCCGTAGCGGGCGGGCACGACGTAGACGATGCGGTCGACGCGCTCGAAGCGGCTGTGGCCGACCACGGCGCCGCGCGCGGAGAGGATGCGGTCCGCCGGCGGCACGTCGACCGACGGGAGGCGGAGCGTCTCGGCGCCGCGCACCTGGAGCGAACGGCACTGGACCAAGTTGACCCGGTAGGCGCCGTCGGGGCGGAAGTTGGCCGTGAATTCGACGTCGACGGGGTGGCCGTAGGCCTTCTCGAGGATCGCGAGCATCTCGCGCAGGTCCGCGACCAGCGGCGTCTCCTTCAGCAGGCGGTCGAACGTCAGCACGGCGCCGGGCGCGGCGTCGCCCGCGCCGCCCGAGGCCGTCGAGGCGAAGAGCTCGAGGGGCAGGTCGGGGACGTCGCGGGCGAGGTCCTCGAAATAGCCCGAGGCGAGGTGGTTGGCCTCCAGGTCGATGAAATCCACGCGGTGCTGCGCGTACTCGCGGACCTCGTCGAAGTTGGACTCCGGCCGGCGCTCGGGGGCATTGAGCGCGACGAGGCGGGTGTAGTCGTCGTCCACCCGGTCCACGGCGCGCGTGCCCAGCCCGAAGACCAGGCGCACGACGCCGGCGCGCGGGTCGATGTGCTCGTTCCAGACGTAGGGATTGAACGAGAAGCCCACGCCGGCGACGGCGGGGAAGTGGCGCCGGCCGTAGAGCGTGCCCGAGACGCGCATCACCAGCAGCGCCATCTGCTCGTCGCGCTCGAGCAGGCCGCGGCTGGCGCGGTAGCGCAGCGCGCGCTCGCTCATCGTGCTGGCGTAGATCGCGCGCACGGCGGCGAGGAAGTCCTCCAGCCGCCGTTCGCGCGGGCCCTGGTTGGCGCAGAAGACGCTCTCGTACTTGCCCGCGAAGGCGTTGCCGTAGTTGTCCTCCAGCAGCGAGCTGGAGCGGACGATGACCGGCGACTGGCCGAAGTAGTCGAGCATCTCGCCTATCTGGCGGACGACGTAGTCGGGGAACGCGCCGGTGAGGATGCGCCGCCGGGCCTGTTCCGCGCCCTCGAGGAATCGCTCGGGATCGCGCTGGCTCTGCCGCGCCCACCAGATGCCGTTGCGGACCAGGAACGTGTAGAAGACGTCCGACCCGATGAAGAACGAGTCGTGTTCCTCGAGGACGCCGGCCAGCCGGGGGTGGCGGTTGCGCAGCACGGCGCGCGCGAGGAGCATGCCGACGGCCTTGCCGCCGACCAGTCCGGTGCCGATCATGCGCCGCCGCACGCGGAGCAGGTCGTCGATCGTCAGGTGCTGCGCGATGAGCGGCATCAGCCCCTCCTCGCGCGTGAGGACCATGCGGACGAGGTGGGCGTGGACGTCGCGCGCGATCTCGGAGGGGCAGCGCCCGATCTTCATCAGCTCCATCACCTCGTGCGCGCGCGCGAACGACCGCTCCCAGAAGCCGCGCCGCCGCTCGGTGTCCAGGCCGGACCAGGGCGAACTGGCCATGATCTCGGCAATGTCGGCGCTGGAGGTGACGGGCTTGAACGCGCCGTCGCGCCACGCGTGGAGGATGTGCATCGTGGCGGAGTAGCGGTGCTGGACCTTGATGGGCCGCACGTGGAGGACGCCGTCGTGGCGGTACACGTCGAGGAAGAGCTGCGTGGTCTGGAGGATGGGGTCGATCGCGTCGGCCGAGTGATGATTGCGGAAGAGGGCGAAGTAGGTGATCGTCTCCAGGTCGAACAGGTACGGGCACGTCAGCATGAAGAAATTGCCGAGCATCTGGTCGGAGTACCAGTCGGCCACGAGCTCGGAGAGGCAGTCGAAGACGTAGAAGGCGCCGCGGCCGCCGGCCTCGATCACGTCGTGGATGCGGGTGAGGAAGGCCTCGAAGCCGTCCTCGGGGCGCAGCTCGTGGATCTCGGCGCCGGCGGCGGCGTCGACCAGCGCGCGGTGGCCGGCGAAGCGGAAGTAGATGAGGCGGCGGCCGTGCGCGACGGCGGCGCGGACGTAGGGCTGGACGAGGGCGCTGTAGTCCTCGATGTCGTCCACCTCCCAGACGATGTTGTCGCCGGGGAGGATGCCCTTGAGCACCTCGTCGAGCGAGGGGAGTCCGGTCGTCAGCTTCGTGTCGTCCGCCATGGGGCGCCCTCTCCCGCCCTCACGGGTGGCCGAAGACCATCGACTTCACGGCGATCCCGCGGATCCGCCGCAGCGAGCGGGCGAGCGCGGCGGCGCCGGCCGGGTCGTCGACGAGCTCCAGCAGGAGGAGGCCGTTGGGGGAGCCGGCGCGGCGGTCGGTCTCGTGCAACCCCAGGCGGGTGCGGATGAGGCGGCCGTGCTCGGTCAACACCCGCTGCACGTCCTCCGCGCGGCGGAGGCGGTCGGTGATGTGGATGCCCAGGACGATGTGCTGCTTCATGCGCATGGCGAATCCCTCGCCGGCGGCCCGTCCGCCGTGCCGCGATCCTACCGGGTCCGCGGCGGGATTCCAAGCCGCGCGCGGCCCGGCCGGTATTCGGGGTTCCGCCTTGATAACGGCGGCGGCGCGGCTATGCTCGCGATGACCCGCGGGCATGGACCCGAACTCGCCGAGGATCGCGATGCGCACGGAGGCACAACGAGCGGAGGCGCCGGCCGCGACCGCGGGGCGTTCCGCCGCGTTCACGCTCATCGAACTCCTCGTGGTGATCGGCCTGATCGCCATGGTGATGGCGCTCGCCCTGCCGTTCCTGACCGGCCTCCGCGGCAGCAGCGCGACGCGGGCCGCCGTCACGGCGCTCAAGTCAAACCTCGCCCTCGCGCGGCAGTGGGCGATCACGCACCGCGTCCAGACCTACGTCGTCTTCCCGGCCGACTCGGCCGACACCGACTACTCTGCGGCGCCCTCGCAGGTCGACAAGGCCTACCGCGCCTACGCGGTCTTCACCCGCGAACCCGGCGACCGCTACGTGGCGCTCACGGACTGGCACTACCTGCCCGAGGGCACGATCTTCCTCCGCGACCTCGTCCCCAGCGGCATGCGCAACATCTACGCCGACGTCCCCGGCGGCACGCGCGGCGACAACCGTTTCATGATCGGCGGCTTCCCCGTGCCCGGCGTGACGCAGGAGATGTGCTCCGTGTCGTTCAAGGCCAACGGGCAGTTGAACCAAACCGGCGGCACGCGCGTGGGCATCTACGTGTGCGAGGGCTTCGTCAACGTCGACGCCGCCGCGGGCCAGGTCCAGCTCTACGCGCCCAACACGACCGGCGTCTACGGCGTCGAATCCTTCCCGCTGATCGGCCAGTTCAAGATCAACGAATACTGAGCATGCCCGCCGGGCGAACATCCGGGTTCACGCTGGTCGAAATCGCGCTGGCGCTCGTGGTGATCAGCGTGGGCGTGATGGCCATCCTGGCGCTGTTCCCCGAGGGCCTGACCCTCAGCCGGGAGACCGTCGAGGAGACCCGCTGCGCGATGTTCGCCGAGGACGTCTTCAACAGCTACCGCTCGATCGCGCGGATGCCGATGTTCGCCACCAACTGGGACGGCTTCCTCGACGAGTCGAATCCCGACCTCGTGATGTCCGTCCCCGCGACCTCGGCCTGGGCCGCCGCCCAGTGGCCCACGAACAGCCTGCGGCCCGGCGACGCCGTCACGCCGGTCATCCTGCGCGCGGCGGGCTCGGCGATCGAGGAGATGCCGCTGCAGTACCGCCTGCGCATCGCGAACAACGCGACCCATGACGGCCCCGACATCGCCGTCCTGCGGCTCGAGGTCTGGCCCGGCCTGTTCACGACCAACCAGCCCCCGTACCGCTTCTACACGGAGATCTACAACCACGGGAGGCGGCCGTGATCGGCGCGGGGAACGCACCGGGCCGCGCGACGGCTGGACCGTCGGGCCGTCGGGCCGTCGGACCGTCGGACCGTCGGGCCGTCGGACCGTCGGACCGTCAGACCGTCGGACCGTCAGACTGTCGGACCGTCGGACCGTCAGACTGTCGGACCGTCGGACCGTCAGACCGTCAGACCGTCGGACCGTCGGACCGTCAGGCCGTCGGACGGTCAGACCGTCAGACCGTCGGACGGTCGGACCGTCGGGCCGTCGGACGGCCCCCTCCCCCTCGCTGCCGCGGCTTCACGCTGCTGGAGGTCCTGACGGCGATGGCGGTCTTGGCCGTCATCGTGCTCCTCCTCAGCCGCATCTTCGCCGGGGCCTCGCAGGCCTGGGCGCTCGGCACGCGCCAGGTCGACAACGCGGCCTCGGGGCGGGCCTCGATGGACTTCATGACGCGCGAGCTCGCCGGCCTGCTGGCGGACGATCTCCTCACGTTCCGGGTGTGGACGGGCTCGGAGTCGACGCTCGGCGCGGCGAGCGACCGCATCGCCTTCGTCTCGCTGACGCAGATCGCCGAGAACCGCGGCAGCGGTTGGTACCGCGACGTGCAGCAGATCTACTACTTCCTGACCAACCAGGTCGCCGGCCAGGAGCGCTTCTATCTCTGCCGCACGGTCACCGAGAACGAGACCAGCTCCTTCTTCGACTGCTACCAGTCCACGAACTGGTGGTCGGACTTCAACGTCTCGGCCGCCGCCCACGCTCCGCTGGCCGAGAACGTGCGGCAGTTCCGGATCTTCGTCTTCGACACGAACGAGGTGTACCGCGCCAACTACAACTCCGCCTCGAACGGCCCGCCCGCCTACATGGACCTCTATCTCGAACTGCTCGGCGAGGCCGACGCGACCCGCGCGGCGGACATGCCGGCCGGCGCCGCGCGCGACGATTTCGTCCTCCGCCGCGCGCACCGCTTCGTGAAACGCATCCACTTCGGCAACCAACTGGGGGGCACGTGAGGGACGCGCGCGCCAGACCCTCCATCGGCGCGACGGTCGGACCGCCGGACCGCCGGACCGTCGGACGGTCGGACGGTTTCGGCTCCTCCCGCT
>Ga0233425_10006663_pt1 | contig 16896 bp, 10 predicted proteins | sample Watercolumn_Towu_2_FD_181712 | JGI IMG/M metagenome (GOLD analysis project Ga0233425, IMG submission 181712) | Freshwater microbial communities from Lake Towuti, South Sulawesi, Indonesia - Watercolumn_Towuti2014_140_MG | ecosystem: Environmental > Aquatic > Freshwater > Lake | place... | reverse complement strand
CCAGTTTCTCGGCGCGGTCACGAACATCCTGGATTGTACCAGCCATCATGAAAGCCTGTTCGGGCAAGTCATCACATTTGCCGTCGAGGATCTCGCGGAAGCCGCTGACGGTATCTTTGATGGTGACGTAACGCCCGGGGATGCCGGTGAATTTCTCGGCGACGAAGAAGGGCTGCGAGAAGAAGCGTTCGATCTTGCGGGCGCGCGCCACGACGAGTTTGTCGTCTTCGGAAAGTTCGTCAATGCCGAGGATGGCGATGATATCCTGCAAGTCCTTGTAACGCTGCAGCATGCGCTGCACTTCACGCGCTGTCCGATAGTGTTCCTCTCCAACGATGTTGGGGTCAAGAATTCGGGAGGTTGATGCGAGCGGATCCACAGCGGGGTAGATACCCTTTTCCACGATGGAACGTTCGAGGGCGATGGTCGCATCCAAGTGGGTGAACGTCGCAACAGGCGCGGGGTCGGAGTAATCGTCAGCGGGCACATACACAGCCTGCATGGAGGTGATCGAGCCGGTGCGGGTCGAGGTGATGCGCTCCTGCAGTTCGCCCATTTCAGTGGCGAGAGTCGGCTGGTAACCCACCGCGGATGGCATACGCCCAAGCAGCGCCGATACTTCGGAACCGGACATCGAGAAACGGAAGATGTTGTCAATGAAGAGCAGCACGTCCCTGCCCTGGTCACGGAAATATTCCGCCATCGAAAGCGCAGAGAGAGCCACGCGCAGGCGCACGCCAGACGGTTCGTTCATCTGGCCGTAGACCATGACGGTATCTTTCATAACGCCGGATTCGATCATTTCGCGGTAGAGGCCTGTCCCTTCGCGGGTGCGTTCGCCCACACCTGCGAACACTGAATTGCCTTCGTGTTCGGTCGCGACCGAGCGGATGAGTTCCATGATGACGACGGTCTTGCCCGTTCCGGCGCCGCCGAAGATGCCGGTCTTGCCGCCTTTGGTAAAGGGGGCGATCAAGTCAATGACTTTCACGCCGGTTTCGAAGATTTCCACGCGGGTGGATTGTTCCTCAAAGGAAGGCGCAGGGCGGTGAATGGGGTAGTGAGAAGCGGCGCTGATATCGCCCTTCCTGTCGATCGGCTTGCCAAGCACGTTGAAGATACGCCCCAGTGTCGCTGGTCCAACCGGGACGAGGATCGGTGCACCAGTGGCCTTCGCTGCGACGCCGCGCTGTAAACCATCAGTTGTATCCATGGACACGGTGCGCACCCAGTTATTACCGAGGTGCTTCTGCACTTCGAGAATAAGCGGTTCTTTGTTTTGACGATCCACTGAAATCGCTTCATAAAGTTCGGGGATGTTGCCTTCGGGGAATTCAACATCCACCACGCCACCAAGAATTTGTACTACACGGCCGTTTGCGTTTGCCATGATTGCCTCCAGTTATTTCGCGGACAGCGCTTCCGCGCCGCCGACAATGTCTAAGATATCGTTCGTAATGCCTTGCTGACGAACCTTGTTGTAAGCCAGTTGCAGTGCGCCGACAAGTTCCTTGGCGTTGTCTGTCGCATTGCGCATGGCAACCATACGGGCGGCATGTTCGCTCGCCTGTGATTCCAAAACCGCCTGATAAACCTGTAGCGCGGTAAAGCGTGGGATGATCTCGTCCAGAATAACACGCATATCCGGTTCATACTCATACGCGGCGGCAGGCACACTGGACTTGTGATTAAAGTCTTCAACAAGGCCTTCGCCCTCGAGCTCAAGCGGCAGGAGTTTTTTCACAGTTGCCACCTGACGACCCATGTTGATGAAGTCGGTGTAAACAAGGAAAACCTCGTCTACATTGCCGTTGTTAAATTCTTCGACCGCCATGCGGCCAATCGCAGAGACATCCATAAAACTCGGCGCAGCGGGCAGATTGCTGAAATCAGCAATTACTTTTCTACCACGGCGAATCAGCAGGTCGCGTCCCTTGCGCCCTACTGCAATATAGTTGACAGGAACAGGATTCGAATCAAAGCGTTGAGCCACGAACCTAATCACGTTGGAGTTGTACGCGCCTGCGAGGCCGCGATCCCCGGTAATGACAACGACGAGCGTGTTGTTTACCGATTTGCGCTGTGCCAATAACGGGTGCAGGCTGTCGCGTCCTGGTTGTTCAGCGACGTGACGAAGTACCTGCCACGCCTTGGTCGCGTATGAACGGGTCGCCATGACCGCATTGATCGCTTTGCGAACTTTGCTGGCGCTCACCGTTTCCAACGCACGTGTGACTTGTGAAATGTTCTTTACGCTTTTGATTCGAAGGCGCATTTCACGAGCGGAAGCCATAATTTAGTCCTCTAGTCTTATAGTCTATTAGCCCGATAGTCTTATAGTCTTTGGCCGGCTGGTTCTTGACCATTCGACCACCTGACTACATGACTATTTGACTACTATGCCTGCCAGCCCGAGCGAAATGCCTCAAGAGCCTTCATCAATGCGGCGCGGTTCTCGTCAGTGATCATTTTCTTGACGACAATATCCTTGCCGATTTCAGGATACGAAGCAGCCATAAAGCGGACGAGGTCCGCCTGCCATTGGTACATCCTATCCAGTGCGACACCATCTGCGAATCCATTCGTGCCTGCAAAAAGAACCATGACCTGATTCTCAAGTTCAACGGGTTGATATTGCGGCTGCTTGAGGATTTCCTGCATACGCTGACCGCGTTCCAATTGAGACTTGGTGGCTTTATCAAGGTCAGAAGCCATCAGCGCGAAGGCAGCCAATTCGCGGTAGGCAGCCATGTCAAGGCGCAGGCGGCCGGCGACCTGCTTCATCGCCTTGGTTTGAGCATCGCCGCCCACGCGAGAAACCGAAATGCCTACGTTCACCGCCGGGCGAATGCCCGCGTTAAAGAGATTGCCTTCGAGATAAATCTGGCCATCAGTAATGGAGATGACGTTCGTGGGGATATAAGCAGACACGTCACCAAGCAGGGTTTCGATAATGGGCAGCGCTGTCAATGATCCGCCCGTGCCTGCCACCTTCACCACTTTATGTCCTTCGCCCAGAGCCTTTGCAGCCTCTTCCGCTTCATGCTTGGAGAGGGGACCTGTATAAACCCTGTTATCCACGCCGTCTTTCTCAGATGCGAGGTCAGCGCTGAAATCCTTCCTGGTTACAACATACTGATTGGCAAGGCGCGCGGAACGTTCGAGCAGGCGCGAGTGGAGGTAGAACACGTCGCCGGGGTACGCTTCGCGTCCGGGCGGACGGCGGAGCAGCAATGAAACCTGACGGTATGCCCACGCGTGTTTGGAAAGGTCATCATAGATAATGAGCGCATCGCGGCCTGTCTCCATGAATTCTTCGCCGATGGCGGTGCCTGAATATGGTGCGATGTACTGAAGCGCGGCAGATTCATCAGCAGAAGCTACCACGATGATGGTATGCTCCATTGCACCGAATTTTTCAAGAATACCAAGGGTGCGCGCAATTGCGGCTTTCTTCTGTCCAACTGCGACATAGATGCAGACCACACCCTTTCCCTTCTGATTGATAATCGTATCGATCGCAATGGCCGTTTTGCCGGTTTGGCGGTCGCCGATGATCAACTCGCGCTGGCCGCGTCCGACGGGGATCATCGAGTCGATGGACTTGATACCGGTCTGGACCGGGGTGTCCACGTCCTGGCGCTCGACCACGCCTGGAGCAATGCGCTCAATGGGACGGAAACCGGTCGTTGCAATCGGTCCCTTACCATCAATCGGCTCACCCAGAGCATTGACCACGCGCCCGACCATCGCGTCACCCACAGGAACGGAAGCGATGCGGTTCGTCCCGCGCACAGTCATCCCTTCGACAATGCCTTCGTATGAACCCATCACGATCACACCAACGCTGTCTTTTTCGAGGTTGAACGCCGTCCCCATAACGCCATTGGAAAACTGCACAAGCTCCTGCGCCCTTACATTTGCAAGACCCTGCACACGGGCAATACCGTCACCCGCTTCAACCACAACGCCAATATCACTGACATTGAGTTCAGGTTTAAAACCTTCAATTTGTTTCTGCAAATCACCGGCGATTTGCTTGATCAAGTCTGACATTAGGTAGCCTCCGCCAAATTCTTATTTAGGTACAAGAACCCGGATAAGGACTTTATCCGGGTATATGTGTAATTTCCCTGAGCTCCCTGCTTTTTTCTTTCGTGAGCAGGGGCACAAGCGTGCCAATGATACCTGAAAGGCGAATGATTGTCTAGTTTGCCTGTTCAGTAAATTTTAAGAAAGCTACACCGATCACAAACCGCAGAATATGGAATTAAAAACGAGCAGCACATTCTTACATCTGACCGGAGATTAGCAATACTATTTGAATCAGGACCAGCGCCATTTTTTATATTTCAAATACGTTTCTTGACAATCCAAATAAGTGCTAGTAAAATCACGGACGCTTAACAACAAAATACATTGGCCGAGATAGCTCAGTTGGTAGAGCACGCGACTGAAAATCGCGGTGTCCCCAGTCCGATCCTGGGTCTCGGCACTCCCGGTCAGAAATCAGACCGTGAATTGCGGGCGTAGTACAGTGGTAGTACGTCTCCTTGCCAAGGAGAAGGTCGTGGGTTCGAATCCCATCGCCCGCTCAAATAAAAAAGATTGAAGGTTGATAGTTTCTTCAATCTTCAATCTTTTTTTCATTTACAGTACGGCGTCGTGGCCAAGTGGTAAGGCAAGGGTCTGCAAAATCCTCATCGCGGGTTCGAATCTCGCCGACGCCTCTAAAAAGCGGATCCCTGCGATTCGCTTTTTCTTTAAATACCTAATGTTACGCAGTTTACTCGCTGCGCGACACGCTTCGCGATGTCGCCTGAAACCACGAGACCATGGTCTCGTGCTACTGCGTAAGGTGAGTTAATAATAAGGCCTTTTGGGGGGTTGTAATTGCGCCGTCACAACTTATGATTTGATTAATTGATATGGACTTACCCACGACACAGCGGCTGTTATTAATAACGACCATGCTTTTGGCAGGGTTGGTTGATTTTTCCTGTTCGGCCACAAAGGCACCTGAAAAATCCATTGAACCCCAGGCTTGCGCTCTGCCGGCAGAATGGGAAATCACCCTGACCCGTTCCGGGGGATTTGCCGGCCTGTCCCAGTTGGTTTTCATTTCCAGCCGAGGGACATTATTGGTTCAGGATCTGCCAAAAGGAGAAACTCGCGAGTCGACGATCTTGCAGGATGAAGTGGCCAAAATTTCAGAAATGTTGTCCGGGGCCTGCCCCTTCGAAATCCCGCAGCGTGCAGGAAGGTGCCCAGACTGCCTGGAATACGACCTCAGCATAATCATGGACGGCAGGCTGTACCGCGTGAAGTTCAACGAAATCAATATCACAGACAACCTTCTCCTCCTGACCAGTCAGATGGAAAGTTATATTGCAAGATAATGGCTGTCTGAATTTCGAGATTATTTTTTAATCAGTGCGTAATATAATGGCGGTGCAAATTTAGACAGGTCACCCCAGGACTATAAGATTCAGGCATGAAAATCCTTTATATTGAAGGCAATCCAGCACATATAGAATTAACGGGCCGCTCGTTGGAAATCCTTGAGCCTGGGATTGACCTGCAAACTGCCCCAAGCATCCAAAAAGCGTTCCCCCGTTTAGCAACAATCGAATACGATTTAATTCTGAGCAATTATCACCTGCCTGATGGATCCGGCCTCGACGTGATAAAAATGGCGCGCGAACAGGGCGTAATGGCAGCCATTATTCTCGTCATGAGTCAGGACGACTGCAATTTTATAGATTCAGCCCTGGCAGCCGGCGCAGCAGACTGCATAGTCCTACAGGATAATTTTCAGCAAAAACTGGCGGAAGCCGTGCAAACCGCCTGGGCACAGACGCGGCTCGAGGTTCAAAAAGCGGAATTATATAAAAGTAAAAAAAGGTATCGGAATATCTTCGAAAATGCCGTGGAAGGTATTTTTCAATCGACCCTCGATGGAAAATTCTTAAGTGTCAATCCGGCCATGGCAAAAATTTACGGCTACGATTCTTCCGAAGATATGCTCAACTCCATAACAGATATCAGCACGCAGATTCACGCCAGCCCGGATTCGCGCACAAAATTCCTGGATGCGCTGACCACCCAGGGATCCGCCTACAAATTTGAGGCGCAAAACCGGCGAAAAGACGGCTCCCTGATCTGGACATCCACCAATGCCCGTTCGGTAAAAAATGAAAAAGACGAGGTTATGTACTTTGAAGGTTTTGTAACCGATATAACGGAGCGAAAACAAGCCGAAGGCACCCTGTTTGAAGCTGAAGAACGATACCGCACTTTAGTGGAAAATTTACCGGCTGTCGTTTTTATCGATAAATTCGACGAGGTTCAACCAACCCAATATATCAGCCCGCGCATTAAAGACCTGCTGGGCTACACGCCCGAGGAGTGGAAGACCACAGAAAACCTTTGGGAGCAATCGCTGCACCCGGACGACAGGGAACGCGTGATTGCCGAGGATATCCGAACCAATAATAGCGGAGAACCCTTCCGTGCCGAATACAGGCTGCGCCACGCGGATGGAAAATATATCTGGGTCAGGGAGGATTCTTCGGTCATCAAAGGCGAGGACGGATCACCATTGTTCTGGCAGGGGTTTCTCCTTGATGTGACAGACCAAAAAACCGCTGAAGAAGCGATCAGAGAAAACGAAGGCAGTTACCTTGAATTGTTCAACAGCGTAACCCAGGCGATTTACATTCAGGATAAGAATGGGCGCTTCCTCGATGTAAACAACGGCGCAGTCAATATGTATAACTATCCGAGGGAGTTTTTTATAGGAAAAACACCGGAGATACTCAGCGCACCGGGCAAAAACAAGCTGGACGACCTGATCAGAATGACCGAACTGGCATTCGCAGGCAAGCCGCAGGAGTTTGAGTTTTGGGGGCTGCGAAGCAATGGGCAGGTGTTTCCAAAGATCGTCACCCTGACCAAAGGGACATATTTCGGGCAGGACGTGATCATTGCCATCGCCCAGGATATTACTGAGCGAAAACAGGCCGAGGAGATACTTGAACGTCAACTGATGGAATTAATGACCCTGCACGCCGCATCCATGGCCGGCGCACAGAGCAGCACAGAAGATGAGATCATTGAGCAAACCATTCAGGCCACCGCCCGCATTTTTCCCGATTTGTGCGGCGTGCTCCTCTTAAACGATCAAGGTGACATGCTGCTCCCCCACCCATCTTCGGTGGGACCCAATATGGGAAACTGGCAGGTTGGCTACTCAATTGCCAGGGGAATTACAGGAAGGGCTGTTACCACCGGCAGGACGATGCGTATTGCCGATATTACAAAAGACCCGGATTACATTGAAGTAGCGGACGGGATCAAGTCTGAACTTTGCGTTCCTTTTTCGGTGCATGGCCGCATCATCGGCGTGTTCGATGTTGAAAGCAGGCAGGAGAACGCCTTCGACGAAAAGGATGAACGCCTGTTGAACACGCTTGCAGCCGGGCTGGGAACTGCCATCGAGAAGCTGCGGCTATTTAAGGCCGAGCGGGCTCAAAGTCAGCGTGAGGCGGCGATTTTGGAACTCATGCGCTCCGCAGCCTCCATGCTGGATTTGAATCAAGTGTTGCAATCCGTCATCGGTCAGATCGTAAAGGTAATTCCGTCAGATTCAGGGACGATTCAAATTTTGGAGGGCGATCAATTACACATTCTGGCCGCATCCGGAAAAGAGGCCGTCGCATTTTCAGCGCATTCGCCGCTCAAGTTGAGTCAATTCCCGATCAATAATTACGTGATCAAGGAAAACAAGACCGTTAGGATAGAAAACACACTTTCTGACCAGCGCTTCCTGACAATCACAGAAAGCCAAAACATCCGTTCATTTATGGCCATCCCGCTTGCCGCAAATGAAAAGATCATCGGCATGATTACACTCGACAGCCAGCAGGAATCCCGCTTCACCGAGCAGGATGAAGAACTCGGGCTTGCCATCGCCAGCCATGCCTCTGTTTTGATCGAAAACGCGCGGTTGTTTGAATTGGAACAAAGGCGGCGCAGACAGGCGGAAGTCCTTCGGAAGACCACCGAAGCGTTGACCAAGTCTCTCGAATTGAACAAGTTATTTGACATCATTCTGGACTCACTGGCAGAATTGGTGCCATATGACAGCGCGTCAATTGAGATTATTCATCAGGGCTATTACCAGATCGTGGCGGGCCGGAATATCAACGAGAATCTGGTCGGCCAAAAATATGTGATCGACCCCGATAAATGGGGCGGAATGGACGCGGTCCGTATGCCGATCATTATCGAGGATGTTCAGGTTGATGAGCGCTTCGAGAAATTCAGCGGCTCGGAATACATCCATGGCTGGATGGGTATTCCGCTTTCTTCACAGGATAAACTGATCGGTTTCCTGAATTTTGACAGCCGGAAAATCGGCGCGTTCAATCAGGAACATGCCTCCATTGCGCACACCTTTGCCAACCAGGCCGCAGTTGCAATTGACAACGCCAGGCTTTTTCAGGAGGAAAACCGCCGCTCCCAGATCATCGAGGCGCTGGCAAACATCGCAAACGAGATTGCCCCGATCCGCGAAGTCATTCCCGCGCTGGACAAGATCGCGGAACATACCCTTTCGCTTCTCAACGCAGGGACAGTTGCCTTCTACCTGCTTCAAGATGACGGCAGGACGATTAAGATCGTCTCGGCGCAGGGCGCATATAAAGAGGAGATGCTTTCACACACGCTCATGCTTGGCGAAGGCATCACCGGAAACATTATCGCCGCGGGCAAGCCCGAAATAGTGGACGACATCACCAAAGACACGCGCAAGAAAACCGTACCGGGCACCCCGGAGGAGGATGTGCATGTTGACACCATGATGTCAGCGCCGTTGATCCTGCATGACAAATGCGTCGGAGCCATCAACGCCTGGAGATTAAAATCCAGGGGGCTTTTTGATAAATCTGAACTGAACTTCCTTGTCAGTATCGCGCATCAAGCCTCGATCTCAATTGAGTCTGTGCGCCTGTTTCAGGAAACTATCCGGCGCGCGCAGGAAGCCACCGCCATCGCGGAGGTTGGCCGCGACATTTCCGCCACGCTGCAACTCGACCTCGTGCTTGAACGCATCGCCCTGTATGCAAAAAACCTGCTCAGGGGACAATCCAGCGCGGTCTATTTATCCGAAGCAGACCAACCCCTCCTTCGGGCGATATCTGCCTTTGGCATTGATTCAGACCAAATCAAGAATGATCCGCTGGAAGTGGGAGTCGGCATACTGGGGAATATCGCCAAACAAAAATTTGGCGAAATCGTCAACGACACGAACGGAGACCCGCGCGCAATTACCATTAAAGGCACAGACGATGATCCGTATGGGCATATAATGGGCGTGCCGGTTCTATCCAAAGACCAGCTGACCGGCCTGCTGGTTGTCTGGCGCAGCGGCATCGGCGAGGAATTTCAAGCATCAGACCTTGATTTCTTAACCAGTCTTGCACAGCAGGCTGCCGTCGCAATTGAAAACGCCCGGCTCTTCGGGCTGGAACTGCACCGCCGCCTTGAAGCGGAAACGGTCATGCGCGCCACCAACACGCTCGTCAACCTGCTGGATATTCCATCCCTGCAAAGCGCCATCCTTGACTGGCTGCAAAGACTTACTCCCTACGACAGCGCATCCATTTTGGAAATCGAAGATGACCAACTGCGGATCACAGCCGCAAAGGGACTTGCAAACCCCGAAAAGGCCCTCGAGCAAACCTTCCCCGCCAGTAATGTCTTATGCCAGATCATCAACGAATCCGGCGAGCCCCTGATCATCGGAGATTGCCAGGACGATCCGCGCTTTGAAAAATGGGGCGACGCTGACTACGTCCGCGGATGGATGGGCATCCCCCTGATCTCGCGCGGGCGTGTGATCGGCTACATCACGATGGACAGCCACACGCCGCACGCCTTCAATCAAAGCGACGCCATCACCACACAAACATTTGCCTATCAGGCGGCCACCGCGCTTGAAAATGCGCGCCTGTTCGATGAAGAGCGCAAACGCCGCCGCGAAGCCGAAAACCTGCGTGTGGCCGCGACCGCCATCACATCATCGCTCAACCCTCAGGAAGTTTTGGAAACCATCCTGACCGCCCTCAAACAGGTTGTGCCTTTTGACCTCGGAACCATGCTGCTGTTGGAGGACGACCACATAAAGATCGTCGCCGCCCATGGTTTTAAGAACAATAAAGCCATGCTCGACCAAGTCTTCCCGTCGAAGAACCAGCTCTTGATAACCATCAAACAAACTCACAGGCCATTAATTCTTTCTGATGCGCTGTCTGACCCGCGGTATGAAAGGTGGGTTGGCCCGGATTTAATACGAGGCTGGCTGGGAGTTCCATTGGTGGTTCATGGCGAAGTCATCGGCTTCATCACCCTGGGCAGTCATAAGTATTCCGCATTCGACCAGAACGCAGCCAACCTGGCTCAAACCTTTGCGCTTCATGCCGCCACCGCAATAGACAATACTCACTTGTTTGAAAACCTCCAAAAGTCCAACCAGGAACTGGTACAGGCCTACGATACAACCCTGGCGGGCTGGGCCAAAGCGCTGGAACTGCGGGATAAGGAAACGCACGGGCACACAAACCGCGTCACAGAACTGACCGTTGACCTGGCCCGCTTTATGGGCATTTCCAAAGCCGACCTGGTGCATTTGCGGCGCGGCGTGCTCCTGCATGATATCGGCAAGATGGGCGTGCCGAATGAGATCCTGCATAAGGAAGGTCCGCTCACAGATGAGGAATGGATCGAGATGCGCAAACATCCCCAATATGCGTTTGACCTGCTTTATCCGATCACATACCTGCGCCCGTCGCTGGACATTCCCTTCTCGCATCACGAATGGTGGGATGGAACTGGCTACCCGCAGAAATTGAATGGCGAGGAGATCCCCCTGCCCGCGCGCATCTTCGCTGTTGTCGACGTGTGGGATGCCCTGCTCTCAGACCGCCCATACCGAAAAGCATGGGACGAGACCAGGGTAAAGAACTATCTGCGCGAACAGGCCGGCACCCACTTCGACCCACAAATCGTTGAGATATTTCTAAAGATGATCGAAACAAAAGCCTTGCAGGAAATGGAAAAAACCCAGCCGATCAAAAGGGTGGAAAAATAATAAAACAGAAACGATACAAAAAGAAGGCGTATTCTGCGCCTTCTTTTTGTATACCATCACTTTACCCGCACGAATTTCCGCTTGCCGACCTGCAAGACTCCCTTATGCGGAATTTGCGCATCACCGCGCTCCACAACTTCCCCGTCCAGCCGCACGCCTTTTTGGTCAATCAATGCGCGCGCCTTGCTCTTGCTTTCGGCCAGATTCATGGCAAGGATCACATCCAGAAAGGTCTGTCCATCCTGCAAATCATATTCGGGCATTTCGTCTGGAATCTCCTTTTGCTGGAACATTCTGACAAAATTTTCCCGGGCCGACTCGGCTTCAGTCTCGTTATAGAAAATCGAAGTAATTTCCTGCGCCATCTTCATCTTCGCGTCACGCGGATGGAATGCGCCGCAGGCAACACCCTTTTCGATTACGTCAATCTCCTGCGGAGTCCAGCGCGTGACAAGGCGCATATAGGAACTCATGGCTGAATCTGGCACGGACATTAACTTGCCGAACATATCATTTGCGCCGGAATTGATCGGCACGATGTTCCCGGTGGATTTGGACATTCTCTGCACGCCATCGGTTCCGGGCAGAATGGCAGTGATGATTCCGACCAGCGGTTTTTGTCCCAGCGCCTCCTGTAGTTTGCGCCCGGCGACAATGATATTGAACAGTTGGTCTGTTCCGCCGACCTGAACATCGGTTTCCATCGCAACCGCGTCATAGCCCTGCATCAAGGCATAGAAGGTCTCATGGATATAGATCGGCTCACCCTTCTCAAGGCGGTTGGCGAAATTGTCGCGCGCCAGAAATTGCTGGACGGTAAAATTCTGCCCAAGGCGAATCAGGTCAACCAGCGTAAGTTTCGACAGCCACTCGCCGTTGTAACGAATCTTCGTCTTCTCACGGTCTAACACGCGGAAGGCCTGCTCGGTATAGGTCAATGCGTTTTCGGCCACCTTCTGCTCGGTCAGGACTGGACGCGCCTTGTTTTTGTCCGACGGGTCGCCCACCAGCGCGGTATAACTTCCGATGAGGAAAGTCACCTCATGCCCCAGATCTTGAAACTGGCGCAGCTTGCGCATGGTGATGGTATGTCCCAGGTGCAGGTCGGTGGATGTCGGGTCGTAGCCGCAATACACGCGCAAAGGCCTGTTCTCTTTTTGCGCCGACATCAGCCGCTCGCGCAATTCAGCGGTCATGGCCTTCTTGAGGTCTTCGTCGCCGTATTCGGTACCCTGCATCAATATTTCAACTTGTTCTTCGATAGTCATGACATCTCCACTTGAAATTGACAAACAAAAACGCGCCCGCGATAGTGAGGGCGCGTTCACAGCACACCATCGCAAAGGGTTATGGACGGGTGCGGTAATAATATTTGACGGAAAAGTTTACGCCGAACATGGCCGCATTATACAACAAGAATTTCACTGCGACAAATTGAAGGCAAAACTCCACGGCCCGCGGATCGAATAGAACTCGTCGCTGTAAATGACCTGCTCAGCCTGTTCCTTCGTCATGCCTTCGGCCATGCTCATGATCTGCATGGTCAGCACGCCGTTCATATCCACACAATCAACTACAATGCCGGTGCCGCGCGCAAGCATGGCCTGCTGGATCTTCGGCAGATACACCGAGCAATATTCGCCCTCTCGCGGAGTGGCCGCTATGGAATAAATCACAATAACCGCATTCGACAGGTCTGCATCAGGCGGAACGACAAAGGTCAATGTATCGCAGCGCAGCCCTGCCTGACCATTGGCCGGCTCCTGCAAGCTCAACAACATCGTGCCGAATTCCTGCAAAGTCGTACCGCCGTAATTCAGGCTGGCCGAAGAAATGCCCCAGTCGGAAGAATCCGGCAGTGAAAAGCAAACATCGGCGTTCACATTTTTTCCGTCCACAATTGCGCGTTCCATGCGCACCTCAATTCCGCTGGCCACCTGATTCGGAGCGGCAACCTGCGCCTGCGCGGTCGGGTAGGACGGGTCAATATAAGGGGTGGCGCTTGCAAGCATGATAGGCAGAACCACAGGCTGCTGGCCGGAAGGCGCGCAGGCAATGAGGATGACCGCCAATAAGAGGATGAATCGCTTCATGTTTTTATTTCTCCTTTGACATTAACCAAATAGATCAGACAGCGCTTCGCGCGCGTCTTCAAACTGATAGCGGTACCCGGACTGAATCAGCCGTTTGGGCTGGGTAAACCTGCCTTCGAGAATCAGGGCGCTCATTTCACCCAAAAGGGTCCGCATTAAAAAGGCCGGAGTTGGAAACCAGTATGGCCGATGAAGCGCGCCCGCGAGTGTACGGTTGAATTCGGCATTTGAAACTGGTGCAGGCGCAATAAGATTATACGCGCCTTGCGCGTCCTGTTTTTCAATCAGGTGACGCACTCCCCCAACCCAGTCATTGATGTGGATCCAGGGCGCGGCTTGTTTGCCGGAGCCGAGCGGCCCGCCGGCGAATAATTTAATGGGCAGCGCCATCAGCGAGAGCAGGCCACCCTCTTTCGCGAGCACAGGCGCGGTGCGCAGGATAATCCGCCGCACGCCCAGGCCTTCGATGGATTGAGTCGCGGCCTCCCATTTGACCGTGAGTTGGGCGAGGAAGTCGTCGCCGGGCGGGGTGGATTCGTCGGCCATGCCGCCGCTCAGTCCATAGTGGTTGATGCCCGATGCCTGGACAAAAATGCCCGGGCGCGAATCCGCTTGCAGAATCGCCTGGGCAAGCGCCAGCCCCGGCAGGATGCGCGAGTCGTGAAAGTCGCGTTTCACTGCGGCAGTCCACGGCCATGCAGACAGGGATTTGCCGGCGAGGTTGACGACCACATCCATGTCATTGACGAGGCCGCCCCATCCGCCTGTGGTTTTCGCGTCCCACTGAACAACCTGCGTGCCGTCCATCGCCGGCGCGCCGCGAGTCAAAATGTAAATCTTGTGGCCGTCTTGAAGCAGCGACTTTGTGAGCGCGTGGCCAAGAAACCCCGAGCCGCCTGCGATTAATACTTTCATTTCAAACGCTCCTGTACTGACCGGCAAAATTTAATTAACTGGCAGTATAATCATGCAGATTGTCGAGCCATTATGCAGGAACCGGTACTGGTACTCAACGCTAATTTTGAGCCGATCCATATCTGCTCAACACGAAGGGCGATCAACCTGATTTTAGCGGGTAAAGCCGGCATGATCGTGAACGGGCGCGGACACATTCGCACAATCACTCAACTGCTTCCGCGCCCCTCTGTCATTCGACTGGAAACCCAGGTTCATAGGCCGCGCCCTCACGTGAAATTAACGCGCCGCGAAATATTCCGACGCGACAATTATACCTGTCAGTATTGCGGCAAACGGGATGTAAGTTTAACGGTGGATCATGTGATTCCGCGCCACCTCGGCGGACAGCATACATGGACGAACCTTGTAACAGCCTGTTCGCCGTGTAATCATCACAAGGGCGGGCGCAAAGTCACGGAAGCGCACATGCGGCTGATGCACATCCCAAACGAGCCGCCGGCAAACGCGGCCTATATCTTTGGGCGGCACTTGATGGAAAACGGCGAGTGGGAGCCGTATATTGCGGGATGGTAATAAAAAAATCCTCTCCGCCTTGGAGGGGATTTTTCATTCAGGAAGAACATCCACTAAACTTCGCCAACCTTCTCGAATTTAACTCTTTTACTTCAACACGCCGGCGAGGACGGCGGGCGTGACATTCGCCTCGATTAGTGCGGCCAGAGCCAGCAGCGGCACGACCAGCCCGAGGAATATCTTCAGCCAGTCGGCGAGCAATTCGAGCATCACCTCGCCGATTGATTTGCCGGTTTGCGGCGTGACAATGGCCGCGCCCATGTAAAGCATGGCGGCGCTGCCGATCATCAGCGCGGGAATCTCAAAGATGCCATGCGGCACCACGCCTGCCAGGAATATCTGCCAGGGGTGGACGTTCGGCAAGTGCGCGCTGAGCAATTGAAGCAGGGCAAACACGCCGCCGATCAGGCCAATGTTCACCATGTACAGTAAAACTCCCAAAACGCTGAAAGAGAACAGCCCGGCAAGGAAGATGAGAGTCACAGCGCGGGTATTGTTCAAGAACAGGAATGGCGCGTTGATGTTTTTTTGCAGGCTCATCAGGTCGGGCATTTCGCGCGCGCGTGCAGCGATCTCTTCGAGTTTGTCCGGCGGCGCGTTTTCAATGACCGCGGAGACGTTCACCATTACCCAGTCATAACCCATCCACAGGCTCACGCCGGCTACCAGCGCAACCACGAGAATTGCCGGGGCAGCGCGCCGCAACGCGGCTCCCAGCACATTTCGATACCAGTCAATAACGGAACTCGCCCCGCCGATGAAATTCCGCCAAAACGTCCGCCAGATCCAGCGCAGGTTGATCACGTCAATCTCGCGGCCAAGCAAATATTCCCGTTGAAAATGAGCCAACCCCACCCGTATGAGCAGAAGCGCAATAATCATCACGCCGCTGATCGCCAGCCAGAGCACCTTGTCGTTGCCCCAGAAAAGCATCACAGCTTCGCCCTGCATCAAAATCGCTACAGGAATGACGATGAACGAAGCCAGCAAATTCGCGGCCTTCACCGAAGTGGATTGAACCGAGATGACGATTGCAGCGCTCACCATCAGAGCCGCATGGGCAGTGGTCAGCAGAATCAACTGCAGCATGGTGATGAACTGCGGCATGACCAGGTTTTGGCGCGAGACCATCACCAGGTAAAAAGCAATGGAAAGATAACTGGCCACGAGGGGCGTAATCACACCCACCAGCAGTTTCCCAAAATACAACTGCCAGTTATCGAGCGGCGCGCTCAACATCGGCTCGATCGTGCCGCGTTCCTTCTCGCCGACAAAGGATTCCAACGCCACCACAAGCGAAATCGTGATCGGAAAAAAACCGATGATCATGATCGAGAACGGCACCAGCCTGTCCAAAATCAAGTTCGCGCTGTATTGATTCAGGAAATCCACGGTCTGTTTGGCAAACTCATTCATCAGCACCGGGAAACAAAAAATCAGAATCACCATCGGCGTCAGCACGCGCCAGTCGCGGAACTGGTCTTTCAACTCGCGCCCCGCCACCAGCCAGACAGGTTTTAATTTACTGAACATTTTCAAACCCTTTGGCTTTCGCCATTGTTTTGAGGTATACCTGCTCGAGAGTCCGCGCTTCCTCTTGAAATGCCATGACCGGTGCAGATAAAGCGGACAACGAGTTTAATATCTGCGGATTGGATTCCTGCGGGCGGGTCACGCGCAGCCGCAAACTGGATTCTGTCCGAGAAAGCAGTTCCGCATCTTCCGGTAATTCCAGCCGGCTTGAGTCCCAATCGGCGCTGAACTTGACCTCATACTGCGGCTCTCCAAGCACAACGCGCTTTAGCTCGTCCAATGTACCCTGCAATAAAATCCGTCCGCGGTAAATGATGGCGATCTGGTCAGCCAGCATTTCCACTTCAGTGAGATTATGCGAACAGATGACGATGGTGCGCTGCGACGATTTCAGGCGCGCAATCTCATCCCGTACCAGCCGCGCAGATTCCGGGTCCATGGCGGAGGTTGGCTCATCCAACAGCAACACGCCGGGGTCGTGCATCATGGCGCGCGCCAAGGCGAGTTTCTGGCGCATCCCTTTTGAGTATTCGCCGATCCTGCGTTTTGCGGCTTCGGTCAGGCCAAAGTATTCCAGCAAATGGCCGCTGCGTAATTTACGGGTTTTCGGCGAGAGGCTGTACACCT
>Ga0233425_10006662_pt1 | contig 16897 bp, 14 predicted proteins | sample Watercolumn_Towu_2_FD_181712 | JGI IMG/M metagenome (GOLD analysis project Ga0233425, IMG submission 181712) | Freshwater microbial communities from Lake Towuti, South Sulawesi, Indonesia - Watercolumn_Towuti2014_140_MG | ecosystem: Environmental > Aquatic > Freshwater > Lake | place... | reverse complement strand
GATGGAAAGGAACACGGACATTTTTGATTGTCCGTGTTCCTTTTTGTCGGTGGAAAATTTCAGATGGGTTTCGCGTTGCGCGCGGATGTGAAGCAGAATTTGTAGGGAACGCTCGCCAGAGCGTTTTGTATCGGAGGAACGGAACGGCGTCCGTTGGGTACTTTTGGCGTCTCGTCCGGTTTGTGATACAATCGGATCAAGAGTTTCTGCTCGCGGCACCGAATCGCTCTCCTTGAACTCGAAAAGCACCAACGGATCGGGATCAAAATCATTGATGCGAGAGTTTGAAGGAAGTTGAGGTGAGGTGAGAAAATATTTTCAATTCTCGCTTTGTTCAATTTACAACTTCGCGGCGGTGGTCGTCACCAGGGCAAATTTCTGATAGCGCGCATTGTCCATTGGGTTTTTCAAAAGTCACTTGACTGGGCGATTGAAATCGCGGCAACACATAGCGAAAGCGACCTGCATCGCTTGCATTCAGCCAACGACGGTCGGCTTCGCTTTGTGTTGCCGCAAATTTATTCGCCCGAACGCGACTCGCTTTTTGATAGACAAGATTATTTTTGTATAAATTGATCAAGGGAGTTAGGTATGCCCCACCCACTCGTCGCTCAACTCCGCTTTACGCGGAACGAATTTAAACGCGCGCTCAAAGGTTTGAACGATGCCGACGCGCGCAAACGTTTCAAGCCGATGAATTGCATCGCCTGGAACATTGGACACCTAGCTTGGCAAGAGCAAAGATATTTTGTGTTTTACGGACAAGGTCAATTGCTTTTGCCGGAACTGAATGAACTATTCGCGTACGGCGCGCCGGCAAGCACACCCGCGCTCGCCGAAATGTGGAAGGCGTGGAACACGATCGCGCGCGCCGCCGATCCCTGGCTCGATACGCTGACAAGCGAATCGTTGCAACAACGCGTCATCAAAAACGGCAAGCCAAGTCGTTATCTGATTGGCTCGCTCATCCAACGCACGATCTATCATTACTGGTATCACATCGGCGAAAATCTGGCGATTCGACAACGGCTCGGACACACGCGCCTGCCGCAATTCGTCGGCAACTTGGATGGTCAAGCGCCGTATCGCTCGGAAGGAAAATGAACAAAGGCGTCTGGTACGCGCTCGGCGCGTATATCTGTTGGGGCTTGTTTCCGATTTATTGGAAGTGGCTCGCGCACGTCGCGGCGATTGAATTGATCGCGCATCGCATCGTTTGGTCGTGCCTGATGTTGATCGGTGTGATCCTAGTCACGCGGCAATGGCGCGCGTTTCGCGCCGCGATCGCGGCGCCGCGCGTGGTGCAAATCTATTTCATCGCGGCGATCATCATCGGACTGAATTGGTTGGTGTACGTGTGGGGCGTAACTGCCGGGTTTATCGTTGAAACCTCGCTCGGTTATTTCATCAATCCGCTCGTCAACATTTTGCTCGGCATGATTTTTTTGCGCGAACGTTTGCGCGCGTGGCAATGGCTTCCACTCGGCTTGGCGACGGTGGGCGTCGTGTATCTTACAATCACGTACGGTTCGCTTCCCTGGATCGCGCTGACACTTGCCATGTCATTCGCGTTTTACGCGCTCGTCAAAAAAACCGCGCCGCTCAATTCGCTGTACGGTTTAGCGTTCGAGACGAGCGTGCTATTCATTCCGGCAACCATCTATTTATTTTTCGTCGAGACCACGGGGCACGGCGCGTTTCTGCACACCGGGATCATCGCGGATATATTGTTGGTCGGCGCCGGCGTAGTAACGACGATTCCGTTACTGCTCTTTGCGTCGGCGGCGCGGCGCGTGCCACTTTCGGTCGTGGGCATTTTGCAATACCTGTCGCCCACGTTGCAATTTTTATGCGGCGTGCTGATCTTTCACGAACCGTTCAATCAATCACAGTTGATCGGTTTCGGTTTCGTCTGGCTCGCGCTGATTATTTTCGCGATTGAAAGTATCGCCGCGCATCGCGCGCAAGCGGTCGCGGCAATCGCGGAATGACGCACCAGTTACGTTTTACGTTTTGAATCCAAGAGGAACTGATGTCAAACTCCTTCATCCTTTCCGAAATGACCTGGCAAGACGCGCGCGATGCGCTCGCGCGCGCGGAACTCGCAATCATTCCGACCGGCTCGTTCGAGCAACACGGTCCGCACATGACGTTCGAAGTGGATACCGCGCGCGCCTACGAATTTAGTAAATTACTTGCCGCCGAATTGTATCCGCGTGTCATCCTCGCGCCGCCGATTTCATTCGGTGTGTCGTTTCATCACATGGCATTTCCCGGCACGATCACTTTGCGCGCGGAAACGTTTCACGCGCTCATTTACGATGTCGTGTGGAGTTTGCGCGAGCACGGCATCCAACAATTTTTTTTCGTGAACGGACACGGCGGCAACAAAGCATCGCTCGATGTAATGAGTGTGAAACTGCGCCACGAACTTGGTATTAGCATCGCCTGGTCGAGTTTCACTTCGCTCGCAACCGACGTAACCAAAGCGCGCGTCAAATCGCGCATTAGCGGGCACGCGTGCGAAGGCGAAACGTCGCAAGTGATGTATCTCGCGCCGCACATCGTCAAACGCGAACGCATCGCGCGCGGTGCGGTGAAAGGGTATCCGTACAAATTTCTCGGCAAAGGCAACAGCGGCGCGATCAGCACGCCGTACACGTTCGAACAAGTCACCGATAATGGCGCACTCGGCGACGCGACACTCGCGAGCGCAGAACTCGGCAAAGACATTGTTGACACGGCACTGAACAAAGCCGTCGAGTTTCTCACCGACTTTATGGATAAAAACAAAGCGTGATGCGTGAATCACGAATTACGAATTAAGAATTCAGAATTTTGAATTACGGAGCTCGAATGACCTCGCTTGCAGAATTGAAAACCCGCGCGCTCGCGGCGATTGACACGCACCGCGATCAACTTGTCACCCTCAGCGCGAGTTTGCACGCGCATCCTGAAATCGCGTTTCAAGAATTTCAATCCGCAAAACTTTTGTGCGCCACGCTCGAACAAAATGGATTCGCCGTAACGCGCGGCGTCGGCACCTTGGAAACCGCGTTCCGCGCGGAATGTGCCGGCAATCGCGCCGGCGCGACGATTGCGTTTCTCGCCGAGTACGACGCGCTCCCCGACATCGGACACGCGTGCGGACACAATCTCATCGCGGGCGCGGCGATTGGCGCGGCAATCGGCGCACGCGCGGTGATGGAACATTTGCCGGGACGCGTCATCGTCATCGGCACGCCGGGCGAAGAAGGCGGCGGCGGAAAAATTATCCTGGTCAACAATCGCGTGTTCGACGATGTGGATGCCGCGCTGATCGTGCACCCCTCGGGACGCACGATCATCGGGCGCGGCTCGCTCGCATCCACGCGCCTCAACCTCGAATTTTCCGGGCGCGCCGCGCACGCCGCCGCCGCGCCGGACGACGGCATCAACGCGCTCGAAGCCGTCATCCTCACCTTCAACAACGTCAACGCACTGCGCTTGCATTTGCGCGCGGACGCGCGCGTGCACGGCATCATCACGAACGGCGGCTCGGCGGCGAACATCATTCCCGATTTCGCGTCCGCGCAATTCAGCGTGCGCGCCGCGACGCAAAAGTATGCCGATGAAATTTTGCGACGCGTGATCGCGTGCGCGCAGGCGGCGGGCATCGCGACCGGCGCGCAATTGAAATGCGCGACGAAACCAGGTTACGCGGAAATGATTTCAAACCCCACGCTCGCGCGATTGTTCGCGGACAATTGGCGCGCGATCAATGTGCCGATTGACGAACTGCGCGCAAACGAGCGAATGGGTTCGACCGATACCGGGAATGTCAGTCAAGTCGTCCCGGCATTGCATCCGTACATCGCGATCGGTCCCGAGGGAATCCCAGGACACACAATTGAATTTCGCGACGCGGCAATTTCCGATGCGGGACACGCGGGAATGTTGAACGCGGCAAAAGGAATGGCGCTGACCGCGATTGATCTGTTGAGCAATCCTGGGTTGGTGCAACAAGCCAAGCAAGAATTTGCAAACAAAAAACCTGGAAGGTCTTGAAACCTTCCAGGTTTTTTGATTTTTAAAACACCGTGTCCGCGTGAATGAACGCCGTCTCGCCTTGCACCAGCACCTCGATCACGCGCCCGCCAATCGTAACGAGATACACGCCGTCTTCCTCGACGACCTGCTCGAATCCGCCCAAGCCATAATCCGGCGCAGTGCCGCTGATGACGAACGATTGATTGCCGTGCGGGTCTTGAATCAAAACTTTGATGCCACCGCGCGGCAACGACCCGGCAATCATTCGCTCGCCCGGCAGGGAATCCACATGCACGCGTCGCGCGATCACCGACGACGTTTCTTGCGAGAGCGGCGGCGGCGTCGCGCGCGGCGCGGGTTCCGCCGGTGCATCCGGCTTGAAACGCGCCGCGGGCGCGATGATCGGAAAATCGAGCGCGACACGCGGCGTCGCCGGTTCTTCTTCGATCACACGCGGCGCGACCGGCAAATCTAACGCAACACGCGGTGTCGCCGGTTCTTCTTCAACCACGCGCGGTGCGACCGGGAAATCTAACGCGACACGCGGCGTCGCCGGTTCTTCTTCAACCGCGCGTGGCGCGACCGGCAAATCTAACGCGACACGCGGCGATTCAATTTCGCGCGTAGGCGCGGCAACCGGCGTTTCGATTTCGACGCGCGGCGATTCAACTTCGCGCGTAGGCGCGGCAACCGGCGTTTCGATTTCGACGCGCGGCGATTCAATTTCGCGCGTGGGCGCAACAACCGGCGTTTCGATTTCGACGCGCGACGATTCGATTTCGCGCGTGGGCGCGGCAACCGGCGTTTCGATTTCGACGCGCGACGATTCGATCTCGCGCGCGGGCGCGGCAACCGGCGTTTCGATTTCGACGCGCGGCGATTCAATTTCGCGCGCGGGCGCGGCAACCGGCGTTTCGATTTCGACGCGCGACGATTCGATTTCGCGCGCGGGCGCGGCGACCTGACTTTCGATCTGCGCGCGCAGTGATTCGATCTCGCGCGTAAGCGCGGCAACCTGGGTTTCGATGGGTGCGCGCGGCAGTTCAACTTCAGGCGCGGGCGGTTCAACTGGCAAATCAACACGCTTGAGCAAATCCGACGCCACGCCAATTTCCGGCGCGGATTTGCTTGAACGTGTTCGACGCGGTTCCGGCGGCGACGCGGGCACAGGCGCGCGTTTTGGACGTTCTAATTTTTCCGGCTTGCTCTCGACCGGTGGCGCGGCACGTTCCAATTTTTCCGGTTTGTTTTCGACCGGCATTGTCGTCCCTTTGGGGCGTTCGACCTTGCTCGGCGCGTCCGATTCTTTTTTCTTGCGAACACGCGGGCGTGGTTTCGTCTCAACCGCGGGCGCGGTCGGCGCGCTGACCGGTTGATTCTCGCGTGCCTCGGCTATGATTTTATCTTGGCGCGCGGCGTGAATGACGACGATGCCGCGATAATAATGTTGCATAATTTGTTCGAACGCCGCGCCGCGCCGCGCCATTACAATCGCGCCACGCTTGCACATTCCGACGCCGTGCCCTTTCATCGCGAGAAATCCGCACGGACAATCCACGCCGCGCAAGTACGGCAATGCCGGCATCAACATCTCGTCCGCGTTGCGCGTGCGCCCGTCGCAATGCTCGAAGAAAAACGCGTTGATCAGTTTGCCTTCGTAAATCGCGACCATCGCCCAGGTTTCGCTCACCGCGCGAAACACTTCGGGCGCAGTCACCGGATCAACGCGTTTCCATTTTTGACAATGCGCGGTCGTGCACACATCTGCGTTTTGTTCTTGATGGCGTTGCGCCGCGACGACATACGTGCGCGACGCGACCGCTTGCGCCTTGAGCGCTTCAATCGGCGCGCTCGTCCCGATCTCGGCGGCAACCGCGCCGGCGAGATACGTTTCGAGTTTCATTTCTTCGACCTGCCCGTTGGGCAAGAGCAAACGCACGACCGCCGGCAAACTAATTGACATACTCACGCTTCCTGTTTACGATTTGAAATGATCCATTCTGATTTTTGCGCGATCACGTCGCGCGCGCTCAAATCCGCGATGACTTCGCGCGTGATGATGCGCGAAAAGCCAAACACGCGCGCGATCATCGGTTGTGTGCACGCGATCACCGTCGCGATGTACCTCTGCACGAGTGCGCGTCGCGCATCGTCCACATTCAAGCGCGCCGCGCGCGCGACCTGGGGCGCGAACCAGCGCGCGGTCAAATCGAAAATTTGCGAAACCCACGCACCGCGCTCGGCGACCGCGCCGACCGGCGCGATAATCATTTTGCTCTGCAATTCGTCCAGCGCGCGATGAAATTCACGGCGCGCGCGTCCAAACCCGGCAACTTCGGCTAACGCGATTGTCGGCGTCGGACCTTGCGCGCCCAGCGCGTCGCAAATGCGTTTCGCGTCGCGACTGATTTCGCCGCGCGCGTACGCGCGCGCTAAATTTTCCGGCGCGGCGAGCGCGTACACATCCGGCAAAAATTTTAACGCGATGAAAATCGGTTTGCCGCTCAACGCCTTGCCATAGTACGCGCGCCGCGTCGCGGGCAAATCATTTTTCCACACCCACACACGATCCGAATCCGCGTCCCACTCCTCGATATGCGCGTCGCGGCGACCTTTCACCGCTTCAAACAAAGATGGTAATTCAATGCCCTGCGTGGTAGCGAACAGAAGAGAAAAACCGACCGAGTCAATAAACTGCGCGGCGTCGGCGCAAGTCCGCACGCGCCGCGCGCGTGTGCGGCGATACGTCACATCGCGCTGTCGTTCAATTCGACTGAGCCAGGTGGTTGCGTTCACGATTTAACCCGCGCGCGTTGGCAACGGGCGCGGGCAAAATATACCACGCCCAAAGAGTGATGTCAATTTGTAACGCGCGCGGCTCGCCCGCAAATCGGCGGACGAGCCGTCCGCGCTACATGATCAACGCGAGCGCGTAATCTTCCGGCGTGTCAATGTCAAAGCCCAATCGCGCGTCATCGAACAACACGGTCTCGACTTGCTCCGCGTGCCGGAACAATAATTCGCGACCGCCCTGCTCGCCTTCCAACGTCATCAACTCGTCGAAATGCGCGCGATCAAATAATCCCGGACTGCCGCGCCGCCCGGCGAAACTCGCGACGACAATCGGCGCGTCCGTTTCGCGATGGCGTTGAATGACGCGATCAAGCACATCCGCGCTAACGAACGGTTGATCCGCGTTGAGAAACACGACTGCGTCAATTGGCGGTGGAATCGCGCGCACACCCGCGCGCATACTCGACGCGTGCCCGGTTTCCCAATCGCGATTGAGAATGATTTGCGCGGTCGTGCGATGCAGTTTGAGTCGCAGGTCATCGCCGCGCGCACCGAGCACGACAATGACCTGGTGCGCGCTCGCTTGCATCGCAACCGCGAGCGCGTTTTCGAGCAAGGTCGCGCCGCGCCATTCGAGCAATTGCTTGACCTGGTCGCCCATTCGCGTGCCCGCGCCGCCCGCCAACACGACGACCGCGACGCGGCGATGAATTTCGCGCACCGCGTCCTCGCGTTGCGCCGCGCCAAGCGCGACCGCGTCGATCTCGCCGTACCCCAACAACAAACGCGCGAGCGCGCGCGCGGTTTCGATTTGCGCGTCGCTTTCGACCTGGTTGATTAACGCGATCGCGCGCGCGTCGCGCGGGCGATGTTTCATTCCGCCTTCCGCGTGCGTCAACACGCGCGCCGCGACGTTCGGCGTGATCGCTTCGCCGACGCGCGCGCCGGCGAGCCGCGCGACGATTTCCGCGCGATGCGTGTGCGTGTCGTCAATTTTTCCGCCGAGCGCGCGCACGCCGATCACCGGCACGAGCAGAGTTGTCGAACCAGGAATCACCGGCTCGTGTTCACCCGGCGCTTTGAATGGACGCGTCCGCGCGCCGTCCGCTTCGACGATCACCGCGTCCACATCGTCGAGCGCGATCAATTCGTCCACGAGCGCGGGCGGCACGCCCAACGCTTTGCCCTCTTCGGTTTCGTTACCGATCACCAACAGATGCGGATGGCGCGCGAGCGTTTCGCACGCGCGCACCGGAAAATCCACCGACCAATCGTACACCAGGTGTTTGGGCGCGTGCCGAATTTGCGACGCGGCGAGACGCGTCGTCGTCGTCGTAATCACGCGCTTGCCCTGCGCGGCAAGTTCGCGCGCGAGTCGAAACATCGCCGCGGTTTTACCGCCGCCACCGACAAACGCGATCACTTCTTTGGATCGAATTCTGAATGCGCGTGCAAGTTGCATAGTAATTTCAAATTTCAGACACCTGCACTTGCGTGCGGTGCAAGTGTTTTGGATTTCAGATTCTCAATCAATCTGAAATCTGCAATCTGAAATCTACAATCAGTTTGTCGCTCCCGCCAATCGGCAAGCGTTTTTGTTCCGCGTCGTACATTCCAATCACAAGCGAAAACGGCGCGCGCGCGTTTGCCGAAAGCGCGAGCGCGTGCGTGTCCTTGACGATTTCACCCGCGTCCCAAATCGAAGTTGGATACGCGCCGCGTCCCGGCATTGCATCGCTCTGCGCGATGATGGTGCCGGACGCGTCGAGCAAATGCGCGAACACAGTGAAATCTTTTTCCGTCGGCGCGATGCTCTGCCAATACAACGCGAGTTCGATTGTCGGCGCACCGCGGCGCGATTGAATCGCGTACCCCAACAATTTGAACGCGTCGCCGACGCGCGCAGCGAGCCGCGTCATCGCGCGTTGCTCGTCCGCGCTTGGCGGCGGCAATGGAATTTTTACGCGCGCAATCGGCGCGGCGTCAAGATGTTGTTGCACCGCGCCCGACGACGCGATCCGAAACACGCTCCGCACCTCGCCGCTCGCGCGCCGGAACAAGCTCATTCGCACATCGTACACGCCGGGCGCGGCGTTTGCCGGGAACGCGAGCGACCACTCGTCGCGCGCAATTTCGCCGGGATGCCAGCGTTGCACCGGAAATTTATTCGCGAACGGATCGCGCTCGACCTTGCTCACCACATTACCCGCGCGATCCAACAACTCGATGCGCCATGCGACCGTCGCGTACGGCGGATAAATGGATTCAGTGTACATCGTCAGCGTAATCGTTTCGCCCGGCGCGAATGTTGTGCGCGCCAAATCGTATCCCAGCAATTTCAACGTCGAATCGAAATACCACACATCGGGACGCGATGGAATCGGCGCGGCAATGCGCGGAACATTTTTTTCGAGGATCGCGCTCGCGCCGATTTGATGCACCACGTGCAGACCTTCCAGGTCTTGAAAACCTGGAAGGTCTTTCACCAAAACATACCGATGCCACGCCGGATCAGTTTGCCATTCCGTAAAATTTTTTGGTCCGAGTTTCGCGCCCGCCGGAATCCATTGAAACCATTCGTTCGGCAACATCTCGCGCCACAAACCAAACGCGAGCCAATACGCGCGCACCGGGTTGGGATCGAGATACGCGATATGATACGTGTCGAGATTTTGTTTCGCCCACAACGCGGCTTGCAATTCCGATTCGGTAAAGAGCGCGAACGTGCGCGGCGGACGCGCGATCAAAATCCCCGCGCTCGCGATCACGATCAGCGCGAGCATCGCGGCGCGCGGCATCGCGTCCAATCGCGCGGAAAATCGCGCGAGCACACGCGCGCTGAACAGCGCGGCGCAAAGCGCGAGCGGAAACGCGAGAATGTAAAAGGTCTTGTCCACACGATACGCGGAAAGATGAATCACCGATTGCGCGATGATGAACGCGATAAACTGCAACACCCACGCGATCAAAAACTCGACGAGCGTTTTGCCCGCACTACCCGCGCGCCACGCGACCGGAATTCCGGCGAGCGCGAGCAGTAAAAAGATCGCGCCGCCGAGCGCGTCGAGCGATGGCGTCGTAACACCGCCTTCGCCGACTTCACTGCTCGCGGAAACTTGCGCGGTTCGCAATTCGAGAATCCCGCCGCGTTCCAACGCGATGCCAATCCCAAGCATCAGCGCGAAAAAAATCGCGAGAATCAAAATCGCGCGTTTTCGCCCTCGCCCTTGCAGGGAGAGGGATGGGGTGAGGATTTGCGCGCCGACGATCAATGCGAACAACGCGAGCGGCAACGGAATCAAAATCGGATAAGCGACGACGACGCCGAGCAAAGCAACGCCGATCAACCCGGCAAAAATCGGATGCGGACGCGCGGCATAGCTCGCGGTGAACCAAAACGCGGCAAGAATAAAATAGTGCGCGAACGCTTGCGCGAAAAAATACTGCTCCCCCATGATGATCCCGGCAAAGTACGACCAGGGCACAAACAGCAACGCGGGTGCGATCAACGCGAGAATTTTTTGTGCGCGCGTCGCGCGTAAAATCGTACACGCGATTCCGTACACCGCGCCCGCGCTCAACGCGACAAAACTCGCGGCGACGGGATGCAAAACGCGGAGCGGATCAACGAACAACCAGCGCGCGAAATTCGCGACGATGAACGCGCCGCCCGCCGGATACCAACTGACGAGTTTGCCTTCGGGGTACGAAAACATCGCCTGAAGATAATGCCGCACCGCGTCGGAGGATTGCGTCGGCGGCAAGAGCGTGGGGAGTGCGGGCAAAACAAAATACAACCACACGCTGATCACGGTCGCGCTGAATCCAAATAATTCCCACGCGTCCCACTCAATCGCGAGGCGACCGCGCGCGACCAGGACGAGCGCGATCATTCCAACAAATGTGCCGAGTAAAACGAGCCAGGTGTTCGCGCGATAATCCGCGACCAGGTTTTGCGCGTAACCGTTGAGCAAAATCAGCGCGAGGATCGCGAAAATAAAAATGAAAATCGCTTGCGATGTGGAAACGCGCGTCATTATTTCGAATCGCTCCACGCTTGCGTCACCCACGCGGGCGCGCGCGTGTTTTCAAGCGCGTCACCGCGCGCGAGGTACGGCTTGAGATCGAGCACCGGTGTTGCATCGAGCGCGTCGAGTCCGCGCACGCGCAAAATGTTGTCGCACACGTTGAGCAATTCGACCGCGCGGATGCCGATGGGATTCGGCCGCGCGGGCGCGCGCGTCGCGAAAATTCCGACCGGCGGCAGATCGGCGCGTTTCATCGGATGCACGCGCGGCAAATCCGGCGCGGGGATGTGATGCATAAAAAAGACGACCCAGATGTGCGAAAATTCCGCGATGCCATCGAGCATCGCGCGCCACGCGTCGTCAATCACAATTTCGGAAACCAGGTCTTGCCAACGCGTGCCGCGCTGATCGGGCGTGATGCCGTTTCGCACAAAGCCAATTGGTTGGAGTTGAATCATCGGTGTAATGATAGTCGAGAAAAGCAAACCTGGCAAATCATTGTCGCCCGCGCCAGACGATACCGCGCGCGGGCGCGAACAAAAACGCGATCAAAAAAATGATCGTCGCAATCAACACGACCGCCGCGCCGGACGCGACGTTGCTGTAAAAACTCGCGTACAATCCGGCGATACTCGAAAACGCGCCGATGCTCGCGGCGATCACCATCATCATCGCGAGCCGCCGCGTGAGCAAGTACGCGGTCGCCGCCGGAGTAACGAGCATTGCCGCGACGAGACCGACGCCGACGGTTTGCAGTGAAATGACAATCGTGAGCGCGAGCAAAATTAGCAAAACATTTCGCAACAACTCGGCCGGCAAGCGCAACGTCGCGGCGAGAACCGGGTCGAACGAGATCACCAAAAATTCTTTGAACAACGCGATGATCGTCACGAGCACAATCAGCGCGAGCGCGCCGGTGAGGATGAGATCGTTAATGCTGACGCCAAGCACATTGCCGAACAAAATGTGCGTGAGATCAAGCGCGTACGTTTTGATCGTGCTAATCAGCGCGACGCCGAGCGACAACATCGCCGCGAACAAAATGCCAATCGCGGTGTCCTCTTTGATCGTGCCCTGCCGCGAAAAAAATCCAATCGCGAGCGCGACCAGGATCGCCGCCGCGAGCGCGCCAATCAACAAATCGCCCTTGAACAAATACGCGAGCGCGACGCCGGGCAAGATCGCGTGCGCCATCGCATCGCCGAGAAACGCCATCCCGCGCAGAACGACGTAGCAACCGATCACCGCGCACAACACGCCGACGATCACGGACGCGATCACGCCGCGTTGCATAAATTCGTACGCAAGGGGTTCAAATAAAAATGTCATTCCGATTTCTGTGAAGGATGAAGGATGAGGGATGAATTGATTCATCCTTCATCCTTCATCCTTCATCCCTCATCCCTTACTCCGGCGGACAACAATCGTCCACGACGGCAACGCCGTCGAGTTGCATCACGCGCGCGCCGAACGCGTCGGCGAGGTGCGCCGCCGTAAAAACCATCTTGGGTAACCCAAACGCGATCACTTGGCGATTCAACAACAGCACTTGATCGAAACGCGATGAAGCGAGATTGAGGTCGTGCGTCGAAACCATCACCGTCACATTTTGTTCGCGCAACTGATCGAGCAGACCCAGGGTCGCTTCTTGCGTCGCCGCATCCACGCCGGTGAATGGCTCATCCATCAATAAAATATGCGGCTCTTGCGCGAGTGCGCGCGCGAGGAACGCGCGTTGCTGTTGCCCGCCGGACAAATCGCCGATGGGTTGCCGCGCGAGTTCCGCGATATTCATTTGCGCGAGCGCGCGCGCGACCGACGCGTAATCGTTTTTGCCAGGACGTTTGAACCAACCGAGTTGCCCGTACCGCCCCATCATCACGACATCCGCGACCGTTACCGGAAATCGCCAATCCACTTCTTCGCGTTGCGGCACATACGCGACGCAATCGAGATGATGACCGAGCGGCAAACCGTGAATCAGCACGCGCCCCGCGCGCAATGGCAACAAGCCGACCAATGCTTTGAACAACGTTGACTTGCCCGCGCCATTCGGTCCAACAATCGCGACGCGCGTGCCGTGCGGAACGCGGAACGACACGTCGCGCAAAACCGGCGTACCGTTGTACGCGACCGTGATATTTTCGATTTCGAGGTGCGCGGGTTCGCGCGGAATGATATTCATAAATTTCCAACGATGCGTGATGCGTGAAAATTAATTCACGCATCACGCATCACGTTTCACTTCAACGCATCTACAATCAAACGCGTATTAAATTTCATCATCTCGATATACGTGGGCGCGTTGCCGCGCGCGTCGGTGAGCGAGTGCGTTTGCAAGCCGGTCACGACCTTGATACCGGCTTCTTTGGCAATCTGTTGCGCGAGTTGTGGATTGGTGCTGACTTCGAGAAAAATCGCGCGCGCCTTGGTTGCTTTGATTTGTTGCACGAGCCGCGTCACTTGTTGCGCCGAAGGCGATGCGCCGGTGCTGATGCTCGGCACGAGCATGCCAACCACACGAAAACCGTACCGGTCGGCAAAGTAGCCGAACGTATCGTGATCCGTCACCATCAAGCGTCGGTCAGCAGGAATCGCTTTGACCTGCTCGGCAATCTGCTGATCGAGTTCTTTAAGCTTGGCGATGTACGCGTTTGCGTTCGCCGCATAGATGGACGCGCCGGCTGAGTCGGCTTGGCTCAACCCATCGCGAATGTTTTCGACATACTTGACGACGTGATTCGGGTCGAACCAAAAGTGCGGATCGCCCGCGTGTTGATGTCCGCCGACCGGGCCGATCGCCAGACGCGCCTTGTCGGTTTTGAAACCGGTGAGCGCGAGGACGTACTCGACCGCGTGTTCGAGTTCGACGATGTTGCCCTGCGCCAATCCACCGCACTTGAGCGCAACCGATTTTTCGATTTCGATTTTCGGGTTGCCTTTTACCGCGCTGATGACAACCTTGCCCGCCCCAATCGAAATGTGATTGTCGCCTTCGTCGTGCGCTTTGAATTTTACAAACCCGGCAAACGTGCCATCGGCTTGCTTGGTCAACACCACATCGAACACGCCTTCTTCGGCGGGCAATGCTGTCGCCACATTCGCCGATCTGCCGGACGCGGCGGCTTGCGGTTTCTCGCTTCCGATACCGGCGCAAATCGCGTCCGCGCGTGCGGCGTCAGACATTTCTGGCTGTTCGCCCTCTTTCGATTTGCGGCTCGTCAACCCAGTCGCCGCCTCAATCGTCACGCGCGTGCCACCGACATTCTTGAGCATCTTGTCGAGAAAATCTTCAAGCCCAGCCCCGTTGGTGATGAGCACTTGGGCATCCGCAATTTTTTTCAAATCGCTTGGCGTCGGCTCGAACGCGTGCAGATCAACCCCCATCGGCAAGAGCGCGTTGACCTTGAGCCGATCCCCGGCGACGTTCTGCGCGATGTCGGCGATGAACGTCGTCGTCGCCACCACGTTGAGGTTGGGGCGCGCGGCGGTTGGCGTCGGCGCGATGACCGGCGCAATCGTCGCTGGCGCGCTCGGCACAGCGGTCGGCGTCGCCGGCGACGCGCACGCCACAAGCGCGAGCAACGCGATGAACGCGCATAGATGAAACGAACGAAACGCAAACATTCTCTCCTCCTGCAAGTGGAATTTGCTCGCGTCGCGCTCTGTGATATAATCACAAACGCAGAGGCGCAAGCGATTGAACCGATGGCTTGGTCTCTAGCACGGACGCGCGCGAGGTTACGACTCGCGCGCGTTTTTATTTTTTGCGCGCCGAGTGCGCGCGCGTTTTGGTTTGACAGTTCGGGCACTTGCCCATCAATTCGAGCATATGCACGTCAATCGCGTACCCCGTGCGCGCTTCGAGCGCGCGCACGAGCGCGTCCACATCGCACTCGGCAAATTCTTCCGCGCGCCCGCACGACGAGCAAACGAGATGATGCCCGTGCGCGCGCGTCGCGATGAGATAACTGTGGCAACTCTCTTCGAGATGGACGCGTTGCACGTACCCCAACTCGACGAGCAGATCGAGCGTGCGATACACCGTCGTCAAGCCGAGATGCGGATACTTGGCTTTGGCTTTGCGATAAATTTCCGTCGGCGTCAGGTGGCGATTCGCTTGCGTGATGATGTCGAGAATCGCCTGCCGTCCGCGCGTCAACTTGCGCCGATGTTCGCGCAAGCCGGTTTGAAATGGATTCGCGGTGGACATTGTTTTTCTAAATGAAAATGATTTTCAATTAGAAATTATAGTCATCCTGGCGCGGCTTGTCAAGCGCACTATTGCCAAAAATGATTTTTGTTGTATACTTGCAACATAGTTCCTGGAATTTACTTTTTCGCAAGTCAGGAGGACTCGATGAAGAGAACACACTTGCACGTCGCTTTACTGTTGCTCGCGTTCGTGATCGTCAGTTTGTTCGGCGCGTCATCCGTGAACGCGCAGACCGCGAGTGCGTGGACCGGGTTTTACTTTAACAACAAAAATTTGCAGGGCAGTCCGGTGTTTACGCGCGACGATCCCAATCTCGATTTTGTGTGGGGCAGTGGCGGACCGGGCGGCGGAATTGCCGGTACGAATTTTTCTGTGCGCTGGTTGCGCTGGGTCTATCTCGACAAAGCCGGGAATTGGACGTTCACCACGATCACGGACGATGGCGTGCGTTTGTTCGTGGACGACAACCTCGTGATTGATCAGTGGCGCGATCAAAATCCGACCGCGCACGCGACGACGCTCAACCTCACGCTGGGATTTCATCTCGTCAAGATGGAATATTATAACGCGGAAGGCACGGCGGAAGCGCGTCTGCAAATCGCGTCCGCGAGTTATCCCGATTGGCGCGGCGAGTACTACAACAATCCCGATCTCGCCGGGTCGCCGGTTTTTATCCGCAACGATAGCGCGATCAATTTCAATTTTGGCGCGGGCGGACCGGGCGGCGGAATTCCGGGTTCGTACTTTTCGGTGCGGTGGTCGCGCACGCAGTACTTTGCCGCGGGGACGTATCGCTTCACCGCGAATGTCGCGAGCGGTGCGCGCGTGTGGGTGGACAATCAATTGATTATTGATCGTTGGGCGGGACCAGCCGGCGCGTGGACGGGCGACATCGCGTTGTTCGAAGGCAATCACTTTGTCAAGATGGAGTACGTGCAACGCGTGGGCAACGCGTTTGCGGTGTTGACATACACGACGATTGCCGGTTTGGAAGCGTGGCACGGCGAGTACTTTAACAATCCCGATTTGATCGGCGCGCCAACTTTGTTTCGCGATGACACCGATCTAAATTTCAATTGGAACGGCAATTCGCCGGGCACGGGAATTCCCGGCACGAATTGGTCGGCGCGATTTACCGCGCGCAAAACGACGCACACTGCCGGGTATTACACGGTAACTGCGACTTCGGATGATGGTGTGCGCGTGTGGGTGGATGGAAACATTTTGATCAATCAGTGGCGCGATCAATCGCCGACGACGTACGCGGTTACGGTGTATCTCAACGCGGGCGCGCACGATTGGCGCGTCGAGTACTATCAACGCGCGGGCGGCTCGCTGTTGCGCGTGCAAATTACGCCGGGCGTTACGCCGCCGCCGCCGCCACAACCGGGCGGCGAAGTGATTATGGATGTGCAATTGCCAGGATTTTCCAAAGGTGGTTCAGCATCGGGCTGGCACACCGCGCCGAATGGGTACGGCGGTTACGCGTTCTGGACGGAAAACAATACATACGCCGCACCGTATTATAATTGGGGACGCTACTATCCAACGCTTCCCGCGCCGGGATATTACGAAGTGTTTGCGTGGATCCCGGCAAATGTCGCGACGACGCGCAGTGCACGTTATTGGATCGCGCACGGCGGCGCGTACGATCAACGCCGGCTCGCGCAAGCGTTGTACGCGAACCAATGGGTTTCGCTCGGCGTGTACTATTTCCACGCGCGCGGCGGCGAGTACGTTTCGTTGTCCGATGTAACGTACGAACCGTTCCTCGCCAGCACGATCGCATTTAGCGGTGTCAAGTTTGTGCCGCGTTAGTTAGTCAACAGTC
>Ga0233425_10006661_pt1 | contig 16897 bp, 16 predicted proteins | sample Watercolumn_Towu_2_FD_181712 | JGI IMG/M metagenome (GOLD analysis project Ga0233425, IMG submission 181712) | Freshwater microbial communities from Lake Towuti, South Sulawesi, Indonesia - Watercolumn_Towuti2014_140_MG | ecosystem: Environmental > Aquatic > Freshwater > Lake | place... | reverse complement strand
CTTACCAACTGAGCTACGCCGCCGCTTGGCGAGCCCTCTGTGGGAATCGGACCCACGACCTCTTCCTTACCATGGAAGTGCTCTGCCGACTGAGCTAAGAGGGCGCTGACGCTGCTTGCGCAACGCCTTTCTTAGACTACTGCCTGATGCAGTCGGTCTCGCTGCGAACCGCCGAGACACGAGACGCTGAGGCAATCGCCGCCATCTACAACTACGAGGTCGAACACACGACGGCGACCTTCGACCTCGTACCGCGCAGCATCGACGCCCAGCGCGAGTGGATAACGGCACGAACCGGTGCGTTCTCCGCAATCGTCGCCGACGATCCTCGACATGGCGTGGTCGGATTCGCTGCCCTCAGCACCTATCGCGACCGAGCTGGTTATCGAACGACGGTGGAAAACTCGGTGTATGTGCACCGGGAACATCAGCGACGTGGAATCGGCAAGCTGCTTCTCGCCGGCCTGCTCGACGTCGCCCGCGACTCGGGGTTCCACACGGTGATCGCCCGCATCGACTCCCAAGGACAGGGGTCGATCGCCTTGCACCGTTCTCTCGGATTCGTAGAGGTCGGAGTCGAGCGCGAGATCGGGCGCAAGTTCGGGCGCTGGCTCGACTCAGTGATCATGCAGCGGATGCTTGAATGACCTCCAGATCTATCGGGGAGGTAATCGCGGTCTCAAAGAAGACTTCGTATTGTTGCCGGATGCATCCGAGCCTGTATCGCCCCATGTCGGTGAGTCACGCTGTCGCCCAAATGATACGTGACGAGTTCGCGCCAGCGGTCTTGCAGACCTTCACTATCGACTGGACTTTTTTTTGAAACAATACTTAGATATTCGGCTACGACTTCCGCGAGTTGTTCAGGTGACGAATTGACGACTCTTACGTCGGCATCCAAAAAATGCGTCAGAGTGCTTAGTCCAACCCAATCCACGATCGAGTATCTGTTCAAGATCGAGCAGGAAGCCGCTCTCGGTATCGAGCATATGGGGCATCTGAAACGTGGTGAGATCAGTTCCCAAGAAGACATAGAACAGTCGCGCTGCGTCAACGTACAACACGGGACGGCGATACGCGAGGGCGAGACAATCAATCCCCGTTGTCGTCGATATGACAAGCCTTGAGCCCGAGACTAATGCCAGCTCGTCTCCCGGCTCACCCGAGACCCTGACTTGCCAGTCGAGCAGGTGAGGAGACGCGAACTCAACCGGATTGTTCGTACGTGAGGTCAGACGAATGACGTTGAAACCTGACTCGATTAGCAGAACTATTGAGGCTTCAAACTCCCGGATATCTCGATTTCGCAGATCCTCTCCCTGAGCTGTCTCCCGAACCGTCAATACTGCGTATGGTCGCTCTGGTTCAGCCAAATGAGAAAGTATTTGCCTGCGCCTAACATCAAACATTGACGGCAGGGGCAAAGTAGTTTCTCGACGAGTCAAAAAATTTACTCGGTGATAATCGGCGTGCACTATCCGAAGCTGAGAGAAGTGGAAAGATTCTTGCCAGAATGCAACGCTTGTAACAAGCCATGACGGTACTGCGGGAAATACTTGCTTTCGTAGGTCCCAAACGAATCGACTCGCAGCTCTGGAACGTTTTCCCAAACAGCACAACCAGATGTCAGATGAGCCCTGCTCGATTGCCGACTGCCAGTCATTCCAAAAAACTTCAGGCTCCAGACACTGATGACCGAAGAATCTCGGTTCCATGATGACGATTCGAACGACTCGACGTGGCCAGAAAAGCCGAATAATAGCGAATGAGACCAAAAGGGCCGGCAGCACCGAGAATCTCAACAGAATGGCAAAAAGTCGTCGAACGCTGATGGTCACGTAAGGATTCCATAGCTCATGGTGTGAGGATTTGAGCGAGATACTCAAAACTGAAGCTATTGGCGGCTCGCATGCCCGCTTCTCTCACCCGTCGCAGGTCTGACTTGGTCGGGAATGAGGACATTTGAGAGATATCGAAGAGCGTGGACCCGTGGACCATCCATGGCGGTGAGTGAGAGTCGAGATTGGTGATAACTGCGCAGCCATGGGTCATCGCGCTCAACACCGTGGTATTGTTTTCTCTGGCACCACGGGGAAAAAACGCCACGAGAGCATCCACTTCACGTAAGCGTTGGGAAACTTCCGCATCCGCCAGAAAGCCGAGGAACCGTACATCGCCTCCGAAGGCGGAAGTAATCTCGGCGCCAATCATAAAAAAACTTTCGTCAAATGACCCACCTTCGTGTAGGGCAGTCGAGATCTCCAGACGAAACGTACGCGAATCACCACGCAACAGGGCGGCGAGTTTACGATAACCGTCGCTACGAATCTTGTGGGCCATGCCGAAAGTAAGGAGGGTGCAATCAACCGATGCCTGCAGCGGCAGAACTGGTGCGCCAGGCGCAAAGCAAGCAACAACATCAGATCTCGTAGCGCTTACTTGGGATGCGATCTCTGCACTCGCAGCAAAAACTCTCACGGCTGACGAACAAAGGTCCCGCTCGAGAGTCGAGTCATTAGATGCATGGAGGAAAAGGTCGAACGAGATACGACCAGCCTGGACTGCTGTGCTCAAACGATCGAGAGCTGCCGAGTCAATTTCGTCGAGCTTAAGAGACACAAGAACCTTGCTTGTCAACGTTTCAACCAGAAAGTCATCAAGCCGCAGGAGCGGTAAGCCCAAAGCTTGTGAGAGAGCCAAATTGAAGCGGGCGACGCCGCAGGTGTAAGGGTTGGTGTGGTACGAAACCACTGCCGAGAGCATCAGCTTGAACGCAACCGTTCAATGAGTCGAGTTGAGCTATTGAGCATTGTATCGACGTACCTCACTTCAATCGACAAGCGCGCGCAAATATCCGCTTCCTTAGGGGGAATTCCGTCTCTCGCGAGCCAGTCGGAGCCCTTCACATACGTGTGCGGTCGAAGTTGTTCGAGTACTTCGAGAGTAGAGACACGTGATGCATGGACGTACGAGACAAATCGGATCGCATCTATTACCTTCGTACGACTCTCCTGCGGGAGAAGCACGGGGTGCTTGCGAGAAGTCCACTCATCATGGGTGATGTTGCACAAGACAGGCTTCCCGATTTTGGCTGCAGCTTCAAAGTAAGCCACATGTCCCTCGTGCAGGGGATCGAAGCTGCCGTCCACCATCACTACTTGACCAGCGAGGGTTGGCAGTTCATGCCACGCCACAATCATTGTCATCAAGTCTACGAAAACTCCTGCAGTGGGCCGGGAAGGATTCGAACCTTCGAAGGCACAAGCCGGCAGATTTACAGTCTGCTCCCTTTGGCCGCTTGGGTACCGACCCCGAAGGTCATACTCTAACGCTACGAGTATCGTGTCGGGCGTGCCGAGTTTTGATGTGGTGTCCGAGGTCGACCGGCAAGAACTGAAGAACGCTGTCGACCAGGCGCAGCGCGAGATTGGGCAGCGTTACGACTTCAAGAATACGGATTCGTCGATCCAACAGAACGAACTCGTGCTCACCCTTCGCACATCGAGCGAAGACCGCCTCCGCGCACTGCGAACGGTGCTAGAGGAGCGTCTCGTGAAGCGTGGGGTATCGCTGCGCAGTCTCGATTGGGGCAAGATCGAGCCCGCAACCGGCGAGTCAGTGCGCCAGGTGGTGACCGTCAGGGTCGGTATCTCGAACGAGAAAGCGCACGAGATTAACAAGCTTGTGAAGGAGAAAGCACCCAAGGGAATCGTCACGCAAACTCAGGGCGACAGCGTGCGAGTCTCGGGTAAGAAGCGCGACGATCTTCAGGCGACCATCGCTCTGTTGAAGAGCGCCAACCTCGAATTCGCACTGCAGTTCGTCAACTTCAGAAATTAAGACGGTCTGATCGTTGGACCGAAACCAACATTGGTACCACTGACACCTCGAAGCTGCGTATTCCAACTTCTTAACTTGAAAAATGCAAGGAATAATCGGGGGCACTCGGGTCATTGGGCGCATCAAGAGCCGTGTTCGGAAGTTTCAAGACCCTGGAAGTCGATGTGTCCACCTTCGGAGCAAACGTGATTTCTAACACATCCGGGAAGTCACTCGACAACACGACACAGTTGTTCGCATGCAAATGAATGATTGCGAAATGCTTCAGCAAGTCGCTCACAAGAGAAAGAAACTCCGACTCCCGCGTTCGAATGTCATGGAACTCGATGCATAACCCTGCAAACGTTCCAGGTGAAGCTGACTCGCGGACCACGATCTCGGAAATCAGTTCATATTCGCCACCCTCTATGTCCATTTTGACGAACATAGGAGTTGATGTTGCGAGCAGATCCAATAGGTCTGACCACCGGTAATCCCGCTTGGCATCTTCGATTCTTGCCCGAATCCACTTTCGCAGAAACCTGCGACGACGGCTCCATGGCGGCAGATGGAAAAAGAACTGCAGCGCAGTCGAAAATGACGCCGTAGCTGCCCGCGAACTGCGACGACATACGGCATTTCGCAAAGCTGCTACGAGATGTACCAAAGTTCCGCTACCACGATCGCACGCGACATATCTGATTGTCGGGCGATATCGCAGAAAATCTGAGTCAAAGGACCAATCAGTCGCAATTCCGAGAGACAACAGGCCATTGGTACGACGCAGAGACTCGCGGCCCACAACGTATCCACCGTCGCCTAAGCTCCCAACTCGAAGAAGCGCGGCCTCAACTGGGGTGAGCAACTTGAATCTCTCTGGAACCACTACTTCTATGAAGTCCATCAGTCCTCGCTCGGGGACTCAGTGGCACGGCGCTGCAACTCGGTCACGACTGATGCATCGGCAAGCGTGGTGGTGTCTCCAAGATTTCGTCCCTCGGCCACATCGCGCAATAACCGCCGCATGATTTTTCCGCTGCGCGTCTTAGGAAGATCGGGCGTGAAGTAGATGGTCTTGGGTTTGGCGATTGCACCGATTTCTTTGGCGACGTGCTCGCGCAACGCCTTCTCGTCTACTTGCATGCCGCCGCGCAAGGTCACGTAAGCGATAATTGCCTGCCCCGTCGTCGCATCGTTGGCACCGACCACCGCAGCCTCGGCCACTGATGGATGCGACACGAGCGCCGACTCGACCTCGGTGGTGGAGATGCGGTGCCCTGACACGTTCATCACGTCGTCGACGCGACCCAAGAGCCACAGATAACCGTCGTCGTCCAACTTGGCACCATCGCCCGCGAAGTAGCGACCCGCGAATCGGCTCCAGTACGTCTGCGTGTAGCGCTCAGGGTCACCCCAGATGCCGCGCAGCATGCCGGGCCACGGGTGAGTGAGCGTCAGATACCCGCCGCCGCGCGTGATCACTTTGCCCGATTCGTCCACCACCTCTGCGCCGATTCCGGGCAGCGGGTGCGTCGCCGAACCGGGCTTGGTGACGGTCGCGCCAGGCAACGGGCTGATCATCATTCCCCCCGTCTCGGTCTGCCACCACGTGTCGACGATCGGGCAGCGCGCACCTCCGATGTGCTCGTGGTACCACATCCACGCTTCGGGATTGATCGGCTCACCGACACTGCCGAGCAGGCGCAGCGACGACAAGTCGTGCTTGGCGGGCTCGTCGATTCCCCACTTCATGTAGGTGCGAATCGCGGTTGGCGCAGTGTAGAAAATCGTGACGCCGTACTTTTCGATGAGCGACCAGATGCGATCGTTGGCCGGATGATTCGGCACGCCCTCATACATCACCTGCGTGGCGCCGTTGGCGAGCGGACCATAGACGATGTAACTGTGTCCCGTCACCCAGCCCACGTCGGCGGTGCACCAGAAGATGTCACGGTCGGGTTGGTGGTCAAAAACGTACTTGAACGTGGTGGCGACGTGAGTGAGATATCCGCCCGTGGTGTGCATGATGCCCTTGGGCTTGCCGGTCGTGCCCGAGGTGTAGAGGAGGAAGAGCAGTTGTTCTGCGTCCATCGGTTCGGCCGGGCAAGTCGCAGAGGCCCTCGAGACGAGTTCGTGGTACCAGTGGTCGCGACCGGGCTGCATGACGACATCGTTGCCGCCGCGACGCACCACTACGACGTGCTCGATGGTCGGGGTGTGCGCGAGTGCTGCATCAGCCTGCGGCTTGAGCGGGAAAATTTCTCCTCTACGCCATCCCCCATCGGCAGTGATGAGCACCTTCGCCGATGCGTCGTTGATGCGATCAGCGAGCGCCTGGGCGGAGAACCCGCCGAACACCACGCTGTGCGCCGCGCCGATGCGCGCACAGGCGAGCATCGCCACCGCGGCCTCGGGGATCATCGGCAAATAGATGTTGACGCGATCGCCCTTGCGGACGCCGAGTGCGATGAGAGCATTGGCGAACTTTTGCGTCTCGTCCGATAGCTCCCGATAGGTGACCACTCGCGTGTCGCCCGGCTCGCCCTCCCAATAGAACGCCACCTTGTCGCCGCGGCCGGCGAGCACGTGGCGGTCGAGGCAGTTGTACGACACATTGAGTGAGCCGCCGACGAACCACTTGGCGAACGGCAGGTTCCATTCGCAGGTCGTGTGCCACGGCGACGACCAGGCGAGCATCTCGCTCGCGTGACGAGCCCAATATGCTTCGTGGTCGCGACGGCCTTCGTCGTGCAGCGAGCCGTCGCGCACGTGCGCCGTTGCGACAAAAGATGGCGACGGGGGGAACTTCCGGTTCTCTGACCCGAGGTCGTCAATCGTCGCGTCACCAGCAACAGTCATGTGATGGTCTCCCTTGTGCCCCCAATGAGCGAGAATAGTGAATCGTGACCCGAGAACAACTGGCCGTCTCTCGTTTCGGCGCGAGGGAGTGGATGTTGTCGGTGCTGCTTGCCGTCACGTGGGGCTCATCGTTCCTGCTCATTGATATAGCCATCGATCACCTTGACACCAGAGTCGTGCCCTTCGGTCGGTCTCTCGCAGGTGCCGCGGCCCTCGCTTTTTTCCCAGGCGCGCGCGCGGCGATACCGCGGCGCGATTGGCCGCGCATCGCGATTCTCGGGCTCGTCTGGATGGCGCTGCCCTTCTGGCTGTTCCCACTCGCCGAGAAGACGGTCGCGAGCAGCGTGGCGGGGATGATGAACGGCGGACTGCCCGTCGTGATGGCTGCGGTGACGGCGTTGTGGGTGCGGCGCCTCCCCAGCTTGCATCGCATCGGTGCCATCATGCTCGGCTTCGTCGGCATCATGGTCGTGGCCTGGCCGGCAATCCAAACCGATACGACGAGTGGTGCCGCGATCGCCGACCTGCGTGGCGTGTTGTTCCTCGCCGGGGCACTGCTGTGTTACGCAGTCGGTGCCAACGTTGCCCGTCCGCTGCAAGCGCAGTATTCGCCAGCACGGTTGCTCATGCGGGTGCAAATTGCAGCCGCACTGTGGACGCTCCCGTTCGCAGCAGACGGCGCGAGCAGCTCGGATTTCGCATGGTCGTCGGTGCTCGCCGTCGTCGGGCTCGGCGTGGTCGGCACCGGCATCGCGTTCGTCGCGTTTGGCACGCTGCTCGAACGCGCGGGGCTCACGCGGGCGATGATCCCGACTTACTTCACGCCAATCGTCGGGCTTGCACTCGGCACGCTCTTCAACGACGAGACGATCGCGCTCGTCTCGGTCGCCGGAATGCTCGTCGTGATCGCATCAGCGTGGATGACGAGCAAACCCGATGATCGCGACGTGATGCTCAGCGACGCCACTGCGCCACGCTGAACGCACCGAGCCCGCTCGCATCGAGCAGTGCCTCGGCTTCGCGCACGCGGCTGCGCATCGTCATCGCGGCGAGATCAGGTGACGATGCTGACTTCTCCCACGCGACGCGACCTTCTTCGACCAGAACGTCGATGCCGTGCGACTTGAGAAACTCGGCTTGGGTCGAAACGGTGTCGGGCGCCGGCAGCTGATCGAGCGGTACTTCGACAGTGACGTCTTGCTCGCCCACCGCGGAGAGGTAATGCCCGCCCCGTTCGTGGGACGAGTAGGTGCGCAGCCACTCGCGCCACGGTCGCTGCGCCATGGACGAGGTTGAGGCGCAGTAGTCGATGACCACGAGGCGGCCCGCCCCGAGCGAGTTGAGCGATGTGCGCACCCATGCACTCGCCTGCTCGCAGACGGCCACGCGCGCACCGTGCGCCCAGTGCAAACCCTGCGCAGCCGTTGGCGGCAGGCAAGCCGGTGCCACTTCGCACGAAACGAGTCGCTCGACGAAGCGGGCACTATTCGAGTCGCACGCCACATGCGCCTCACGCCAGCCGTCGTCGAAGACGAACAAGCGGAACGGCAGGTTGTCGAGTAGCTCGTTGGCGAAGATGACCCCGGTGAAGCGATCACTCGGCATGTCGGCGCGCGACTCGATGCCCGTCGGATGCATCGTTCGCTGCGATGGCGAGGTCTCGACTGCGACGTAGCGCATGGCCGCAGAGCACTCGGGCCGCGCCGCGAGCACCGAGCGAGCAAGCGCGCCCGGGCCGGCACCGGCATCGACGACGACGAACGGGTCGGGGTGCCCGAGTTCTCGCCACCACGAGTCGAGCGCGCGCGCAAGCACGGCACCAAAGAGAGGTCCGACTTCGGGCGAGGTCAAGAAGTCGCCGCGGCGACCGGCGCGGCCGGTACCGCGGTAAAAGCCATGCGCCCCGTAGAGCGCAATATCGACGAACTTGTCGAAGCGGAGCAGTCCGCCGCCGGAGTCGATGGCGCGACGCACGTCATCTAGGGCCGCGTGGTCGTGGTCGCCGGGCGCCACGTGCGGCTCGTCAGCCGCCGAAGGCGCCGACGATGTCGGCGACATCGCCGAAGTGCAGCACGATGCCCGGCAACACGCCGAGCACCAGGGTCGCGACGGCGGTGATGCCGAGCGCAATCTGCAGCGACGACGGCGTGACGACGGGCGTGGTGTCTCCGTGCGGCACGGGGCGCATCCAGATCTCGCGCATGACGTTGCCGTAGTAGCCGAAGGCGATCACCGAGTTGACCGCACCGATCACTGCGAGCACGTACGCCCACGGTGTGGCATCGGTGAGCAGCGCTTGGAATGCGGCGAACTTGCCGATCCAGCCGCCGAGCGGCGGGATGCCCGCGAGCGAGGCGAGGAAGATGGTGAACAACACGCCCAATGCCGGAGCGTACGAGAACAATCCGCCGAGCGATGTGATGTCGCCGCTTCGCGTCTTGCGCGACACCGCGAGAATCGCAGCGAACATGCCGAGGTTGGTCACCGCGTACACGACGAGATACACGACCACGGCGCGCAGCGCCGACTCTCCTGCTGCCCCGCCCGCGACGGCGAGGGGCATCAGCACGAAACCGCCCTGGCTCACCGACGAGTACGCGATCATGCGCACCAGGTTGGTCTGTCGCAGCGCGAACACGTTGCCGATCGTCATCGTGAGCGCCGAGAGCACCCAGATGAACGGTTGCCACACATCGCGCGCCTGCGGGAACGCGGTGAGAACGAGCACGACGAGCGCGACGAAACCGGCCGCCTTGCTCGCGACGGAGAGGAACGCGGTGACCGGAGTCGGCGCGCCTTCGTACGTGTCGGGTGCCCACGTGTGGAACGGCACCGCCGACACCTTGAAGGCGAATCCGACCACGACGAACACCACGGCGAGCGCCTGCACCGCAGCGAACTCTCCGTCGAGCGACGCCGACCCGGCGATGTCGACCAGCAACGTTGAGTTGGCGAGGCCGTAGAGCAGCGACATGCCGTAGAGCATCACCGCCGAGGCGAACACGCCGAGCAGGAAATATTTCATGCCTGCTTCGTTGCTCTTTGCGTCGCGCTTGCGCCAGGCGGCGAGCATGTACGCAGGAATCGAGAGGAACTCGAGCGCGACGAACACCGACACGAGGTCGCGCGACGACGCCATCATCACCATGCCTAGAAGGCTCGTGAGCAACAAGAACCAGTACTCTCCGCGCCAATAGTCGCCTTCTTCGACGTGCGCCGACGACAAGAGCACGATCACGTAACCCGCGACGAGGAAGAGACCCTTCATCACGAGGCTGAACTCGTCCACCACGTACCGACCGTCAAAGAGCGAGCGAGTCGTGTCGTCGTGCAGGGCGAGCGTGAGCGTAGGTAGTGCCGCGCCAAGGAGCGAGAAGCCGGTCAAGACCGACAACAGCCACTTGTTGCGCTCGGGAGTGAACAAGTCGACGAGCAACACGACGCACAACCCGACCGCCAGCACGATCTCTGGCGCGAGCGCGTGGTAGTCGACAGTCGGCGCCGTCCACGCGGCGGCGGATGCAGCGAGCAACTCCACGCGTCAGCCTCCGAAGGCGCGCAGCGCGCCTTGCACGGCCGGGTCGATGACGCTGAACAACAAGTTGGGTGCCACGCCGAAGGCGATGATGGCGACGAGCAGCGGCAACCACGCGATCCACTCATGGGTGTTCACGTCGTGCAAGTCGTGGTGGTCGTGACCGTTGGGCGTGCCGAATGCCGTGCGCTGGTACAGCCACAACAGGTACGCCGCCGCGAACACCGTGCCGATGGCCGCGATCACCATGTACGTGCGATATACGGTGACGTTCAGCCCGGCAGCCGGGTTGTACGCCGAGAGAATCGCGGGGAACTCACCCCAGAAGCCGGCGAGCCCGGGCAAACCCAGCGACGCCATCGAGCACAAGCCGAGAATCCACCCGAGGCGAGGCACTTGTGTGAGCATGCCGCCCAACTTGCCGATCTCCAGCGTGTGGTACCGCTCTTTCACGCTGCCGGCAATGAAGAACAACATGCCGGTGATGAGCCCGTGCGCGACCATGCCGAACACCGCTGCGTTCACGCCGAACGGCGTGAGCGTCGAGATGCCGAGCATGACGAAGCCCATGTGCGCGACCGACGAGAACGCGACGAGACGCTTCATGTCGGTCTGCGCGAGGCAGCCGAGTGCTCCGTAGATGATGCCGACGACGGCGAGACCGCCGACCCACGGCGCCCACTCGAGCGCGGCATCGGGCAGCGTCGGAATCGCGATGCGCACGAAGCCGTAGGTGCCGAGCTTCAGCAAGATCGCTGCGAGGATCACCGAGCCTTGCGTCGGCGCCTGCGTGTGCGCGTCGGGCAGCCACGTGTGGAACGGGAACATCGGCACCTTCACCGCGAAACCGACGAACATGCCGGCGAAAATCCACACCTGCACGTTCTTGGCGATACCCGCGCCGTTCTCGACGAGATACGGGATGGCAAAGCTCTCTGCCCCGGTCTTGAAGAACAAGGCGAGGAACGCCACCAGCATCAGCGCCGAGCCGAACATGGTGTAGAGGAAGAACTTGATCGACGCGTACTGCCGCTGCTCGCCGCCCCACACGCCGATCATGAAGTACATCGGCAGCAGCACCAACTCGAAGAACACGAAGAAGAGGATGAGGTCTTGCGCGATGAACGTGCCCGCCATGCCGGTCTGCAAGACGAGCGTCAGCACGAAGAACGCTTTCGGGTTGCCCGGCGACGGGATGTGGTCGAGGCTGTAGATGACGACGAGCAGCGTGATCACCATGCTGAGCAGGTACAGCGGAAGACTGATGCCGTCGACACCGATGAAATACGTGCTCTTGATGACCGGAATCCAGCTCGTCTCGGCGACGAACTGCATCGAACCGGCCTTGTCGAAATCGAAGCGAAGCAGCGTGAACACGCCGACCGCGGCGGTGGCGATGGCGGTGACGAGCGTGATGGTCTTGACTGCAGAGTCTTTGCCTTTCGGCACGAGCAGCAGCGCGATCACGCCGAGCATCGGCAAGAACGTGCCGACGCTGAGCACCCAGTTGTCGTCGCGAATCATCTGCATGGTGTTTTCTCCCGTTTGTTATTTCAGGTGTTGAGAATGACGAAGACGAGCGCCGCGACCGCCGCAGTCGCAAAGAGCAGCGCGCCGTACTGCCCCACTCGTCCGGATTGAATCGGCTGCACCGTTGCCCCGGCAGTCTTGGTGACGTCGGCCGATGCATTCACCGCGCCGTCGACGATGCGCTGGTCGATGTCGCGGTACACCACTTGCGCGACGGCGCGCGCCGCTCGCGCGACGGCGTGCAATATTCCGTCGAGCACATTTTGGTTGAACCAATAAGCACCGCGTGCAACCGGTCCAGAGATGCCGCTCACCACACCGCGCTCATAAAGATCGTCCAAGTAGTACTTGTTGGCAAGGAAGCGGTAGCCCGCGCGCGCGACGGCGTTACGTTGCGTGAGCCCGACGAGCCGCGGGTCGCGCCGGCCGTAGTACGCGGCGCTCAGCACCCAGCTCGCGGCGATGCCGGCAAAGACGATGACGAGCGAGAGCAGGGCCTTTGACCACTTGAACTGGGCGTGGTTCACGACCGGCGCGTAGCAGATGCCTTCCTTCGGCGTCTCGGTTCCGCACGGCGAGCTCGAGTGGCCCTCTTCGGCGTTCGGCACCGAGAACATGAACGACTCACCCGGGCCGCCCGCGTGCGGTTCGGCGACGACCACTGCGCGCGGCTCGACCCACTTCTTCAGGTATTCCCACGACTCGCCGAACGGCGTGGCGTTGAACAAGCCGGCGAAGATGGCGAGCACGGCGAGGATTGCGACCGGCGCGGTGATGAGCACCCCGGATTCGCGCGGCCCGGCGTGGGCGTCATGGGAATCGTGCGGGTCGTGCGAATCGTGCGCGCCATGCGAGTCGTGGGTGTCGTGCGCCTGGTGCGAATCGTGCGCGCCGTGCGCGCCGTGCGCACCATGCCCCGCATCAGCCGCGTGCTCACCCGCCGCCGCCCCGCGCGGCGCACCAAAGAACGTGAGGTAGGTCGCGCGGGTCATGTATGCCGCCGTCAAGAACGCGCCGAGCAATCCGACGACCATGAAGAACGTGTAGCCGTTGCCGCCGACGTTGTCGATGATCTCGTCTTTGGAGAAAAAGCCCGAGAACGGGAAGACTCCGCACAAGGCGAGCGTCGACACCGTCCATGCCGCGAAGGTGACGGGCATGTGCTTGCGCAGGCCGCCCATGTCTTTCTTCATGTCGAAGGAGTGGTGCGACGCGCTGTGGCTCACCGAACCGGCGCACAAAAAGAGGCACGCCTTGAAGAACGCGTGGGTGAAGATGTGGAACACCGCCGGCAGCCACGCGCCCGCACCGAGCCCGAGCATCATGTAGCCGAGCTGGCTCACGGTGCTGTAAGCGAGCACGCGCTTGATGTCGCTCTGCACGAAGGCAAGTGCCGCTGCGATCACGATGGTGATGGCGGCGATGATCATGATCACGTTCGCCGACGGCCCGAGGATGTCGAGACCCGCGAAGAACACCGGATAGAGCCGCGCCACGAGGAAGACGCCGCCGACGACCATCGTCGAGGAGTGCAACAGCGAGCTCACCGGCGTCGGGCCGGCCATCGCGTCGGGCAGCCACGTGTGCAATGGGAACTGGCCGCTCTTGCCGATGCAGGCGACGAAGAGCGCCACCGCCGCCATGAGGATGACCGTCGAGTTCGGCTCGCCCGAGAGCGCCCACGCCGAGATACCGCGAATCGAGAAGCCGGAGAGTCCGAGGTTCGTCGTCGTCCACTCGTTGGCGGCAAAGAACAAGATGGCGATGCCGACGAGCAGTCCGACGTCGCCGGTGCGCACCGTGAAGAACGCCTTCAGCGCCGCGCGGCTGTTCGCGCCGTCTTCCCACCAGTGACCAATCAGCAAGAACGAGCACAGACCCATGATTTCCCAGCCAAGGAGGAAGAGAATCATGTCTTCGGCGACGACCATCGCGAGCATGCCGGCGGAGAACAACGTGAGCGCGGCGAAGAAGTGCGTGTAGCGACGGTCGCCGCGCAGGTATTCGAGCGAGTACACCTGCACGAGCGTGGAGATGAACGCGACGACGAAGAGCACGATCACGGTGAGACCGTCGACGTGCTGGCCGATGGTGAACTCGACGCCGCCCGACTGCCACCAGGTCCAGGTGCGCACGACCGGCGACACGAACTGTTCTTCGCCTGCCGAGTTGACGCGCTGAATCCATTGCCATACCGCGCCGGCGGCGACCACGAGGCTGGCGACGAGCGACGACACACCGATCTCGCTGCCCTTCTTGGGCAGGCGCTTGCCAAAGAGCACGATGAGCGCGTATCCGATCGTCGGAACGAATGGGGCGAGCCACGCGTTGTCGAGGAACCATCCGCCGGCGAGCGGCGAGAGAGTCTCGGTGGCGGCGAACATCATCAGCCCCGCATCTCGCTCAGGTCGTCGAGCGCGATGCTTCGACGGTTGCGATAAATCATGAGCACCATCGCCAAGCCGACACCGACTTCTGCTGCTGCGACCGCGATGATGTAGAGGGCGAACGTGTGGCCGTCGGCTGAGCCGTTGCGCAGCGCGAACGCGAGCAGGTTGATGTTCACCGAGTTGAGGATGAGCTCGATCGACATGAGCACGAGCACGGCGTTCTTGCGCGCGATCACGCCGTAGACCCCGATGCAGAACAAGATCGCGCCAAGGAGGAGGAACTGGGACGTCAGCACGGCATCAGTCCTTGCGGGCCAAGACGATGGCCCCGATGATCGCAGCGAGCAACACGAACGAGAGCGCCCAGAACGGCAGGAGGTACGGCCCGAAGATCTGGTCGGAGATGTCGGCGACGGGCACGACGCGCGGCTCGGCGGGCAGTTGTTCGTCGCCGAATGACGAGACGATCGCAACCGTCATCGCCGCCAAGAGCAGTGCGGCGACGGGCACCCCGAGGCGTCGGTAGGGGTTGTTGAGATCGCGTTCAGCGCCGATGCGCGCGCGAGTGAGCATCGTGCCGAAGAGGAAGAGCACCATCACCGCGCCGATGTACACGAGCACCTGCGTGACGGCGACGAACTCGGCGGCGAGCAGCACGTATTGTGCCGCCGCACCAGCGAGCACGGTGACGAGCCACAGTGCGGCGTGCACCACGTTGTTCGTGGTGACGACGCGCAGGGCGGCGACCACCATGAGCACGGCGATGATTGCGAAACCGACGTTCTGGGCGACGAGCAGGTCGGCGGAGAATATGGTGGCGGCGGACATCGTCTATTTCTTCTTCTTGTCCGCGCCAGCTTCAAGTTCGGGGGCCTCGGGCACGGTCTCCATCCACTCGCCCAACTTCGCCTTGTCGTGCAACAGGTCGGCGATGCGCGGCTCTGAATACTCGTACTCGGGGCTCCAGAACAACGCATCGAACGGGCACACCTCGACGCAGATGCCGCAATACATGCACAGCGCGTAGTCGATGTCGAAGCGGTCGAGCTTGTTGACCTGGCGCGGCTTGCCGCCCTCGCGCCGCGGCGGCGCGAGCTCTTTGTGTCCCTCGATGTAGATGCACCAGTCGGGGCACGAGCGCGCACAGAGCATGCACGACGTGCAGTTGCCTTCGTGCAGTGCGATCACGCCGCGGGCACGGGTGGGCGGTGCCTCCTTTTCGTGCGGATACTGCACGGTGTTGGCACCTTTCGTGACGGTCTCGAACAACGTGCCGAGCGTGACACCGAGACCCTTCACGAGGCCGGGAACTCTCGCCACCTACATCACCACCTTGAAGATCGAAGTAAGCGCGATGTTGCCCAGCGACACGGGGATGAGCACCTTCCAGGCGAACTTCTGCAGTTGGTCCTCGCGGAATCGCGGGTAGCTGAAGCGCACCCACATGATGACGAACGCGACGAGCATCATCTTCGTGATCATGATGATCGGGCCGGCAATGTTCACCCAGTTCGCGACACTGTCGACGTCGGTCCAGCCGAACCACGCGAACGGCACTCCCCATCCACCGAGGAAGAGCACCGACGCGATCAGCGAGAACACGCCCGCCGTGGCGAACTCTCCGATGAAAAAGATGAGGAAGCGGAAGCCCGAGTATTCGGTCATGTAGCCCGACACGAGCTCGCTCTCGGCGATCGGCATGTCGAACGGCGCCTGCGTGAGCTCGGCCTGGACGGCGATCATGAACACGACGAACCCGACGAGCTGCGTGATGATGAACGGGTTGCCGAGGCCGTCGAAGCCGAAGATCGACCCGGCGTTCTGCGCCACGACGATTTGCTGCAGGTTCATCGTCTCTGCCTGGATGATCACACCGATCACGGCGAGCACCATCGGCAACTCGTAGGCGATCAACTGTCCGGCGGCGCGCAGGCCACCCAACAGCGAATACTTGTTGGCGCTCGCCCACCCGGCCATGAGGATGCCGAGCACCGATAGCGACGACACCGCGAGCGCGTAGAAGATCCCCGCTTCAAAATCGGTGAACCAGGCGTCGGGGCCGAACGGCACGACGGCGACGAGAAGGAACGTGCTGACGAGCACCACGACCGGCGCCATCTTGAAGATGCGCGCGTCGGCGCGCTCGGGTGTGATGTCTTCTTTCTGGAGCCACTTGCCGACTTCGGCGACGAGTTGCAGCGAGCCGTACGGGCCGGCTTCCATCGGGCCGAGGCGGCTCTGCATGAACGACATCATCTTGAACAAAAAGACGTAGACGATGGTGCCGGCGGGCAACAGCACGGCGACGATGCCGCCGAGCACGCGCAAGAGCGACTGCCCCCAGTACGGCACCTCGACGGCGAACAACGACTGCACGACGACGGCAGCGAGCGGTGTGCTGCTCATCGGTCGATGTCTCCGAGGATGAAGTACAGCGACGCGAGGATCGTCACGATGTCGGGCACGTACACGCCGCGCAACACCCACGGGGCCACCGAGATGTTGTTGAAACTCGCCGAGCGGATCTTCACGCGGAACGGCCCGAGTTCGCCGCGCGACACGACGTAGTAGCCCATCTCGCCGAGCGGGTTCTCCGTCGACACCCACGCCTCGCCCTCGGGCACCTTGATGATCTTGGGCACCTTCGCCATGATCGGTCCGCCCGGGATGGTGTCGAGCAGTTGGTCGACGATCTTGGTCGCCTCGCGGGTCTCCTGCAGTCGCACCCAGCAGCGCGCGAAGCTGTCGCCGTCGGGGTGCGTCC
>Ga0233425_10006660_pt1 | contig 16902 bp, 15 predicted proteins | sample Watercolumn_Towu_2_FD_181712 | JGI IMG/M metagenome (GOLD analysis project Ga0233425, IMG submission 181712) | Freshwater microbial communities from Lake Towuti, South Sulawesi, Indonesia - Watercolumn_Towuti2014_140_MG | ecosystem: Environmental > Aquatic > Freshwater > Lake | place... | reverse complement strand
AGCGCCTCCTGGCTCTCCTGCAACTAAACCTTTTTCAGCGCTTTTCCCGCCTGAAAAAAATCCCGCAAAAAAACTTCTGGCAAAATATCCCATGCCGCCTAACGCCAACAAACCCACTACTGCAATTCCGCCTTTAGCAATTTGTCCTGCGTGACGGCACAACCAGCTTAAAGTACCGTTTCTTTCAGACCCATCAACTTTAGGTTCGACTACCTCTACATCTGAGATTTTTTCTTTTGGCATAAACAATACTTCCTGAATTTTGAGTTAAATCTCGGCCTTATTTTCTAACTCATTGATTTTATTCATAATTTATTTTGCATGGTTGGGTGCGTTCTAATGCTTTGCACGCCCATCATGTCTAAATGTCCAAGACGCTCTAAAGCTTTTGGGTGACCATTGGCTGCGGCTTTGACATAATATTCACGCGCTTTTTCTAAATCTTTATCTATTCCGTCCCCATATTCAAACATCATTCCCAAATTAAATTGAGCCCTTGCATGGTTTTTAGTCGCCGCTTCAGACCACAATTGAAATGCCCGTTTTTTATCCTGAGCACATCCCCCATCTCCTTTCAAATAGAAAAAGCCCAAATTGGTTAACGCTTTGGCAAAGCCTTTTTCAGCGGCACGTTCGTAAAATTTGCGCGCTGCTTCCAGATGCCCTTTTTGTTCTTCATCGCAACCTTTTTCGTATATTACTTCTGGCGGCGTGATTGGTCGGGGAACATAACGCGATAGCTCCTCAATGATTTTAGTTAATGGCATACGATGAGCGGGCTCGCTTTGCCAGGTGTTGCGAATAATATTGGCATAAACTTCCGGTATATCAGCTGGAATCGCTTCAAGTTTACTCATCTTAACCTGCTCTACTAAATCCGTCGGACGATCAGCAAATGCGGCATATGGAACTTTTCCCGTCATCAATTCCCATAATAATACGCCATAACTATAAACATCGGATAATGGCGTGATTTTATCCCGACCTTCAAACAACTCGGGCGCCATTCCTGCAATCACGGCGTGACTCTGCTTAACCGTTCTAACACTGCGGAAACTGGTTTTGGATAAACCAAAATCACTAAGTTTGGCGTGCCAATCTTTATCCAATAAGACATTGCCGCTATCTAAATTGCAGTGTACCACGCCCTGGCTATGCAAATAACTTAGCCCTTGCGCTACCTCCAAAGCTATTGCGTGCTTATGTTCTGGCGTTAATATTGTTTTGGCTTCATGTAAAACTTTACGCAACGATTCATTTTCTGCATATTCCATAACCAAACAATAACGCCCCCTGTCTAAAGACGCACCATAAAATTGGATAATCGCCGCATGTTGCAAATGGCTCATCACCTGCACTTCACGCATAAATTGTGCATGATCTTCATCGCTTAACACGCCTTCCAGCGCTTTAATCGCAACTGTTTGTCCGTTCCACGTTCCCAAATAAATAGTTCCTAATTCCCCTTCGGCCAAGACCTTCTGAAAAGTAATTTCATGATATCCAAGTCTAAAACGTGCATCAATGAGTTCTGGTACTTTAGTTGCCACTGCTGTTCCACTTATTGATTTAAATTCAGCTAATTTTTGCGATAATTCAGCTAAAACACAATGTACCGCCCCTAATTGCAGGCGCATAATCTTTTGCTGTTCAGCTTGTTCAATTTGCTTGGTTTTAACCTGAGCGAATTCTTCTTCACTCAAGCGTAAAATCTCATCTTGTTTTTTTTGGACTTCTTCAAAATCAGCTGCCTGATCTTTGCGGTCCTGTTCGCGGTCCATAAGTTGCTGCACATTAACGCCTAGATCTAACTGCTGAATTGACTGCGCCAAAAACCCATTAATCTCATCAAATTGGCGCTGATACCATTTGGCGCGCAATGCTTTCTGATACCACGCCGCATCAGTAAACAGCTGAACCAATTCCAGCGCCTGGCGCATGCGTCTTTCCAAATCATTTAACGCATCAAGAAAAATCGCGCCTTTATTTTCGGGATTTTTTAAATTACGCAAAATATCGACTACAATTTGCAAACGAACCGCTAAACGATAACATTGTGTGCGGTTGGTTTTAAGCGAATTTAAATAACCCTCTATTTTCTCGTACAAGAGTACGATGTTGGCAATAATGATAATTGGATTCATATGTCTACACTCGCGAAGTAAAGTTTTGCTAGGGCAAAATAGAAATGTTCCTCTCTGAACAAAACAGAAATATCGCCTTTTTGGAATACAAAGACCACAACCATGCAAATAAAAAATATAATAAAATCAATGAGTTAAAAAAATGACACTAAAAACCACTAAAAATCCTTCAATTTTTATGCCAAATTCGAATAAACGTGCTGCACGTCATCTAATTCATCAAGCGCATCAATTAATTTCATCACCTTCTCAATATTTTCCTCATTCAATGTGATTCGTGTTCCTGCAATCATGGTAACTTCGGCTACCTCCGGAATAAGCTTGGCCGCTTCAATCGCTGCTTTAACCTTGCTAAAATCTTCCGGGGTAGTTAATACTTCAATGCTGCCGTCATCATTGGTCACAACATCCTCGGCTCCACTATCCAAAGCAATTTGCATAATTTTATTTTCATCGCTCTTGGGCGCAAAACAAATCAATCCCGTGCGCTTAAACAAATAAGCGACTGAACCATCCATTCCCAGATTGCCGCCATGTTTAGTAAAAGTATGGCGCACCTCTGCAACAGTGCGCTTGCGATTATCGGTCATGCAATCAACTACTAAGGCTATTCCTCCTGAACCATATCCTTCATAGCGAACTTCTTCTAAACTCGCGCCCTCTTCACCGCCCGCACCACGCTTAATCGCTCGATCAATCGTATCACGCGACATATTCTGCGCCAACGCGCGATCAACTGCTAAACGCAATCGCGAATTAGCATCAATATCGCTGCCTCCATGACGCGCCGCGACAGTAAGTTCGCGAATTAATTTAGTAAAAATTTTACTTTTAATCGCATCTTGCGCTCCTTTGCGGCGCTTGATGTTTGCCCATTTGCTATGACCTGACATATTCTATAACCTCCAAAAAACATTTAATTCGTAGTATTTCAAAATGTGCAATCTAAAATCGGACCTCTTCAGCTTAGCGTATGCACGGTATATGCTATTTACATGCCTCTAACGCTTCCGACAAATACGAAACCGCAATAATTTCTAATCCGGTGATACCTTTTTAGGAGCGTTGGCTTTAGGAATAATTGCCACGTTAAATCCGTGTTTCAATGCCGCTTGTAAACGCTCTTGGCCACCTTGCACCGGACGCACTTCCCCTCCCAAACCAACTTCGCCAAACACCACTAATTTTTCCCGTAGCGGACGATTTTTCATGCTCGACAAAACCGCTAAAATTACGGCTAAATCTGCGGCAGTTTCCGTCACTTTCACGCCGCCGACAATGTTTACAAAAACATCGTGCTGATAAGTCGGAATATTGCCATGGCGATGCAAAACCGCCAATAACATTGACAAGCGATTTTGTTCCAAACCGACAGTAACGCGCCTAGGATTAGCCAGATAACTTTCATCAACCAATGCTTGCACTTCAACCAAAAGCGGACGGCTGCCTTCCCATGTTACCATTACCACACTTCCCGGAGTGTTTTTACAACCGCTAATAAAAATCGCAGACGGATTAGTAATTTCACGCAGACCCTTATCCGTCATGGCAAATACGCCCAACTCGTTAACTGCGCCAAAACGATTTTTAGTCGCGCGAATAATGCGATATTTACCGTCTCTTTCACCTTCAAAATAAAGCACGCAGTCAACCATATGTTCCAAAACTCTCGGCCCCGCCAGCGTTCCTTCTTTAGTAACATGCCCTACGATAAATAAAGCTATATTATGTTGCTTGGCATAACGAACTAACTGCGCTGCGCATTCGCGCACTTGGCCCACTCCGCCAGGCGCTGATTGCAAAATCTCGCTATAAATCGTTTGTACCGAATCAATTACCGCCACTTGTGGTTGTTCCTTGGATAAGGCAGCAATAATGCGCTCTAAGTTGGTTTCGGCTAACAATTGCAAACGGTCTTGTGGCAATTCTAAACGCCGCGCGCGTAACGCCACTTGTTGTGGCGATTCTTCACCGCTTACATACAAAGATTTATAATTCTTGGCTAAATTACATAAAGTCTCTAATAACAAAGTCGACTTGCCAATTCCTGGATCTCCGCCAACCAACACGATCGAACCAACAACCAGTCCTCCGCCCAAAACTCGATCAAACTCAGAAATTCCGGTTAAAATTCTTTCTTCAGAATTTACTTTAACTTCCGACAATAACGTTATGTTTTGTAAAGAAAAAGACGCGATTGTTTTGATATTTACAGTAGAAACGGCTTCTTCCACTATAGTATTCCATGCACCACATTCCGTGCATAAACCAATCCATTTCGGAAATTGCGCACCGCATTTTTGGCAAGAATATATAGTCTTTAATTTAACCATGCGAAAAAACAACTAATAATTAATTACGGATTGTTCACTTAATGAGTTGACTTGCAAAGTATAACCCTCTAAACTAAAATATAGTTGCTTAAACTAATGATTTAGAGGGTTAAAAAATGAATGCGATTAATTGTAACACAAAAGGTGTAATATGCAAAATAGAGAAGAAACAACACAGATTCCCGCCGCCACTACCCAAGAAATAAAAATACATAATTTACTATGGGAAATAGATTTAGAATATAGATACCAGCTTGCTAGAAGTTCATTTATTGATTTTATTAATAAATTATTGATTGTTTTAATTTTTATGTTTTCTATAATTGGATTGTTAGGATATTACAGTAAATTAACCTCTTTTATCTCTTTACTTGGGAGTTTTATTTTGCTTATTTTTGAAATAGATAAGACATATCTAAAGCATGTAGAGTTAAAAAATTCCTTAGCCATTTTACTTACAAAAGCCGAAAGCATTTTTAATGAATCATTCAATGAAAGCGAATATAATAAAATAAAAAATGAATTTGATAAAATTATGTCCAAGATGGATGAGCCATATCGAATATTAGAAGCTCTTTGTTACAATGAAATGCTATTGCAAAAGAGATATGAAAAAAATAATTTTATAACTATTCCTAAATGGAAAATATTTTTTAAACATATATTTCGCTTCAGTAGCTTTGGTTTATGCAATAAAAATAAATAACATATTGCTAATTAAATTCTCAAAAATATTTTCGTTTTCACGATTATTAAATCTCCAGCAAAACTCATCAAGATATTTGTCCAAATATTTTTTGCTTACTTTGTGAAATTGTCCAATAATACCACGTTTTACAATAGCCCAAAAGCTTTCCATGCAATTTGTAGAAATACCATTTAATGAATAAATTCCTGCGCTATGATCAATTTGTTTATGTTCAATAATTGTTTCCATTTTGCTATAAGCTCTAAATTCATCGGTATAAAGTACGGCTTGATTTGTATCAACATGTTTTCTAACTAATGCAGAAAGAACGGTAAAAGTAAGTTTATTTTTATTTGCTAACTGCGCTTTTACATTTCCTTTACGCTCAATCATGCCAACCACAGCTTGTTTTTTCGTACCGCGTCCGCGTTTATTTTGATCATCGTTATCATCATCTTTTTTCGCTTCTTTGCGCGGTTTGCCACCGATATAAGTCTCGTCCATTTCAACGATTCCCTTAAGTAAAGCTTCGTCTTGTATCATTCCCTTTCTAATGCGGTGCGCTACACTCCAAGCAGTTTTAACAGGTAAATCTAAATCGCGTGCTAATTGACGACTTGATATACCTTTCTTTGCATTTAAAATAAGTGAAGTAGCAAGAAACCATTTTTGCATTGGCAATCTTGTATCATGATAAATTGTACCTACCATAACACTAAAAGATTTTCTACAACCGTTACAATGATGACGATAACGATTAGCGTCTTTTAATTGATAAACATTTTCGCTTTTGCAATAAGGACAGATTGGCTTACCATTCCAGCGTATTTGCTCAAGATATTCAATGCAGCTTTGTTGTGTTGGGAATTTTTTGGTTATTTCTATGATATTCATTGTCTTAGCTCCTATATTTATTTAATATAGGAGCATAATATCATAGATATTTTAACTTGTCAACCCATTAAGTGAACAATCCGATTAATTATTCACCGCTTTTATTCCCAGTTCCTTCAACTGTTTCTCATCTACTACCGACGGCGCTTGCGTTAACGGACAAACTGCGCTTTGGTTTTTAGGAAAAGCAATAACATCGCGAATTGACTCAGCTTTGGTCATCAGCATAACTATACGATCCAAACCAAAAGCAATTCCTCCATGCGGCGGACAACCATATTTAAAAGCCTCTAATAAATGGCCAAAACGTAACTGCGCCATTTCATCGTCAATTCCTAAAATACGAAATATCGTCTGTTGCATGAATGCATCATAAATACGAATCGAACCGCCTCCCAATTCAGTGCCATTCAATACCATATCATAAGCGCGCGCCAACATTTTTCCTGGATTATCCTGTACAACTTCGGGGCTGGTTTCAATCGGTGCAGTAAATGGATGATGCACCGAAGTCCACACTCCATCTTGCATTTCAAATAATGGGAAATCAACAACCCACAAAGGTTTCCACTCCCCTTGCGCTAATTTGCAATCGGCTCCCAATTTCAGCCGTAAAGCACCCATCGCATTACTAGTAACTTTAGCGTCACCTGCCATAATAAAAATTACATCGCCACTTTTAGCATGTACGCGCTGTAAAATCTTTTCTATAACATCATGATTTAAAAACTTCAAAATCGGCGATTGCAAGCCGGCCGTACCATTTTTAACGTCATTTACCTTAATATAAGCCAATCCCTTAGCGCCAAAACTACCGATAAATTTAGTGTAATCGTCAATTTGCTTGCGGCTAATGTCTGGATAAGGAACGCATAAAGCTGCAATACGCGCATCAGGATTATTTGCCGCTTTGGCAAAAATCTCAAATGCAACATTTTGCAGTAAATCCGCAAGATCAACCATCTCCAAAGCAACCCGCAAATCCGGCTTATCCGAACCATATTTTTGCATCGCTTCTTGATAGGTCAGACATGGAAATGGATTGGGCAGTTGTACTTGCAATAAATCCGCAAACATCTTGCGCATCATGCCTTCCATTAAATCACGAATGAATTTTTCAGTAGGAAAAGACATTTCCACATCCAACTGCGTAAATTCCGGCTGGCGGTCATTGCGCAAATCCTCATCGCGGAAACAGCGCACAATCTGGTAATAGCGATCCAAACCTGAAACCATCAAGAGCTGCTTAAAAATTTGCGGTGATTGCGGCAGAGCATAAAACTTGCCATGATGAATACGGCTAGGCACCAAATAATCGCGCGCACCTTCAGGCGTGCTCTTGGTTAGCATGGGCGTTTCAATTTCCAAAAATCCGTGGATATCTAAATAATCGCGAATTGCTTTCGCTACTTTAGCACGGAAAATAACTTTGGAACTCATTTCCGGGCGACGCAAATCTAAATAGCGATAACGCAACCGCACTTCTTCATTTGCCGCCTGGTATTCATCTAAATTAAACGGCAATGGCTCAGAACGATTAATAATTTCTAAAACGTGCGCCTTGACTTCTACATCGCCATTGGCAAGATTTTTATTAATCAAAGCATGCGGCCGCAAAACCACGTGCCCTTCAATTTTAATTAAAAATTCGTTGCGCAATTTTTCAGCTAACACAAAAATATCTTTATCGTTGTTAACCACGACTTGCACCATACCGGCGCGATCGCGCAAATCGATAAAAATCACGCCGCCATGATCGCGCGCGCGATTAACCCAACCATAAAGAACTACGGTTTTTCCCACTAAACTATTATCGACCTGTCCACAATAAAAAGTACGCATATTTTTTCACCCAATAAAAAAATGTTTCGCCGCCTGACAAAACTCATTAATTATTCATTGCTTTTATTGTATTACACCTAGCGAAATCACCCACTTCAGCGCTTCATCCACACTCATCTTCAATTCAATTACGTCTTTTGCCGGAACAATCAATACATAACCCGAAGTTGGGTTAGGCGTGGTTGGGACATAAACTGTTACGGTATCTTCGCCAAGTAAGCGGCGAATTTCTCCGTTATTTACCGCAGTTTGAAATGCGATCGTCCAGGTTCCACTATGCGGATAGCGCACCAATAAAACCTTGCGAAAAGCGCGATCGCCCGTAGTAGACAAGACCGTTTGCAACACTTTTTTTACGCCATTATAAATAGAACGAACCAGAGGAATTTTCGCCAAAACCTTCTCTCCCAAACCAACCAAGTAACGTCCAAAAACATTGGTAACAAACATTCCCGTTAAAAATAAAATAATAATAACTATCAATAAACCAATGCCAGGAATGCGAAAACCCAAGAGCGTTTCAGGACGAAAATCCGCGGGAATATAGGCGGTAACCCGATCAAACACGTCCAGCAAAAAATCTATCACCAAAAAAGTGATCCAAATCGGCGCCCATACTAAAAGTCCCGCCATTAAATAACGTTTTATCATTTTTTATCTCCGGATTGTTTTACAGTTTTTGCAGGTTTATTTTCAGTTTTGTTATGGACTTTCGTGTCTATTTTTTTATCCGTTTTATTATCAGCTTTATTGTTTACCTCCAGCTTTTTCTCTTCGGGTTTAGATTTCTTATCCTTGAAATCTGTCACATACCAACCCGAACCCTTCAACTGAAAACTAGTCTGCGATATAATTTTCTTGAGGCTATTTTGACCGCATTTAGGGCAAATAACCAGTGCGTTATCAGTGATTTTCTGTAATTGTTCAAATCTATAGCCACACTTGGGGCAATGATATTCGTAAATAGGCATGTTTTAAAAGCAATGAATAACTAATGAGTTTTACGGCAAAACGGTTTTTTATAATTTTATAAAATCGTAGAGTACAGAATGATAATTATCAATCGTTTTTTTATTATTAGCCAAATAAATTATTGTTTTTTATGTTTAAAATCTTAACTCATTGATTTTACAATGTTTTTTATTTGCATGGTTATATTTTTATTGTTGTTTATTGTGATTATCGCAATGAAAATACACAAAAACTTGTTTTATGTGCGAAAAAAAATTATATTTATTAATAAGATCATTGATTTTTAATATTTTTTGAAAATACAAACAATTATAAATAAAATCAAAGCTTTACATGTCGCATAAAAATGGTATAGTAATAACAGTTATCACAAAAGGATTTCACTATGGACAACAATGACGTTCAGGGGCAAAAGCTTTTAAGTGCTTTTGCCATTACCATGATAACTGTCGGATCAGTTGACAGTATCCGCAACCTTCCAGTTATCGCTATGTTCGGCGCTCCTTTGATATTTTTCTTTGCTGTCGCCGCCGTTTTATTCCTTATTCCAACAGTACTGGTTTCAGCAGAATTAGTTTCAACCTGGCCCGAGCACCACGGCGCTTACGGCTGGGCAAAGCACGCTTTTGGCAAACAATTTGGTTTTTTGGCAATTTGGCTGCAATGGATCGGCAACGTCATTTGGTATCCAACGATTTTATCTTTTACCGCTGCAACTTTAGGCTATTTAATCTCTCCCGATTTGGCAACCAACCGAACTTTTTTGATAACGATAATCTTATTATCCTTTTGGGGAATTACGCTGATCAACCTTTATGGCATGCGCTGCTCGGCGTTTTTTAGCAATTTTTGCACTATTTTTGGTTTGTTATTGCCCATGATAATTATCATTGCGCTAGGAACAACCTGGATACTTTCAGGACATAAATCGCAAATACACATCACTCCAACCAGCATTTTGCCCAACATAAAAGATCCGCAAATTTGGATCGCATTAACGGGAATCATCATGTCTTTCTGCGGTATGGAAGTAGCAACCGTACACGCGCGCCACGTCAAAGAACCTCATCGCACTTTTCCGCGCGCTTTGCTCATCGCCATGTCAATTTTAATTATAACCATAATTTTTGGAGCACTAACTATCGCAGTGGTTTTACCCGAAAACCAAATCAATATCGTTGCAGGACTGATGCAGACATTTCATAAGTTCTTCGCTCTTTATAACCTCCAATGGGTTATGCCAATTGTGGGAATAATTATTATCATAGGCACAATTGGTGGCGTAAATAATTGGGTTATAGCACCAACAACCGGACTTTCCATTGCTGCACGCGACGGTAATCTTCCTGCTCATTTCGGCAAAACCAATAAAAACAACGCTCCGCATACTCTTTTAATCTATCAAGCATGTTTAGTAACTTTACTGATGTTAGTATTTTTATACATGCCAAGCGTAAGCAGTTCCTATTGGCTTTTAACTGCTCTCGCCGCTCAATTATATATGGGAATGTATCTTTTAATGTTTGCTTCAGCGCTTTATTTGCGCTTCAAACATCCAGCTCAACACCGTCCATTTCGCATTCCTGGCGGGAAAAATATCGGCATGTTTATCATTGCTGGTTGCGGCATGGCCGGGGCACTAATTGCGATTGGCATAGGATTTGTCCCCCCAGAACACATGCAAATTGGCAGTGTTTTTCACTATGAAACGGCACTGATTTGCGGTTTACTTTTCGCCGTATTGCCACCAATTATTATTTATCGTTATCATAACCGCCGTACATTATTACAAGAATTGCGGGTAGAAACACCTGAATCATAGTTGCAAGAAATACACTCCGAGCATAGAATATGTTTTTTAATCTTCAACTCAAACAACTCGAATAATATGCGCTCTACTCAATTTTTATTGGCTACTACTCGCGAAACACCGGCTGAAGCGGAAATCGCGAGCCATCAACTAATGCTGCGCGCGGGAATGATTCGCAAAACCGCTGCGGGTATTTACTCGTGGCTTCCCTTAGGTTTACGCGTCCTTAAAAAAGTAGAAAATATCGTACGCGAAGAAATGAACAAATCGGGAGCTCTGGAAATCTTAATGCCGGCAATTCAACCATCAGAACTTTGGCATGAAACGGGACGTTGGGAAACCTTTGGCGGACAACTACTAAAAATCCGCGATCGCAATGAACATGAATATTGCTTTGGTCCAACTCATGAAGAAATAATCACCGCCCTTTTGCGTCACGAAATTCGCAGTTATAAGCAGCTACCAATTAACCTCTACCAAATTCAAGACAAATTTCGCGATGAAATTCGCCCACGCTTTGGCGTAATGCGTGCCCGTGAATTTTTAATGAAGGATGCCTACTCCTTTCACCTTGACGAGGAATCACTGGATAAGATGTACAATAAAATGTACGAAGTCTATACCAATATTTTTACCCGTCTCGGACTGAAGTTTCGCGCAGTATGCGCTGATACCGGAGCGATCGGCGGTAATAGTTCACACGAATTCCAGGTACTAGCAAACAGCGGGGAAGACTTAATCGCATTTAGTGACGCCGGCGATTATGCGGCTAATGTTGAAATCGCCGAAGCGCTGGCGCCTAACCTCCCAAAAGCCTCTACTAATAAAATCCAGGAAGTTGCCACACCTAATCAGCACACTATTGAAGAAGTATCGCAATTTCTTAAAATCAAACCTCGTACAATTCTTAAGACATTGATTTTAAAGGGAAAAGATTTTGCATGGTTTGCCCTGGTCTTACGCGGTGACCATGAATTAAATGAACTAAAAGCAGCAAAACTACCACAACTTGCGTCGCCAATTACCTTTGCAACCCCGGAAGAAGTCGAAAAAATCACCGGCTGCTCAACTGGCTCAATCGGTCCCTTGAATTCAAAAATCCCGGTTATTGCCGATCGCGATGCCATCGCTGTAAGCGACTTTGTCTGCGGCGCCAATCTGAAAGGAAAGCATTTAATTAACGTAAACTGGAACCGTGACTTGCCATTGCCAAGAATTGCCGATTTAAGAAAAGTTGTCGAAGGCGATTTAAGTCCTGACGGTAAAGGAACGCTAAAATTTGCCCGCGGTATCGAAGTTGGTCAAATTTTTAAGCTAGGCACAAAATACTCAGTAGCGATGAAAGCAACGGTATTAAATCCTGAAGGCAAAGCCATTGCACCAATGATGGGCTGTTATGGAATTGGCGTTTCCAGAACAGTTGCCGCAAGCATTGAACAAAACCATGACGCTAATGGAATTATTTGGCCTGACGCAATTGCACCTTTTCAAATCGCTCTTGTACCAATCAGCATGCACCAATCTTATCGCGTTAAAGAGTTGGCTGAAAAATTATATAGCGAGCTGCAAAACGCTGGTTTTGAAGTATTATTTGACGACCGCAAAGAGCGCGCAGGAGTATTATTTGCCGATATGGACTTGATTGGCATTCCACATCGCATCGTCATCAGCGAAAGCAATATTGACAAGGGAGTGGTCGAATACAAAGCGAGAAATCAAGCTCAACCCGAAAAAATCTCAATTGAGCAAATATTAAAGTTTTTGCAAAATAAAATACCCATACCTTGACAATTAATTATGCTTGTGCTACAGTGTAGCCCAAGCGGAGAATAAGAATATGTCTGCCAACACCGTTGTCCGTGCCCGCATTCATGGGCATATCAAAGAAGAAGCAAATACCGTACTCGCCGCTATCGGTTTAACAATTTCCGATGCTTTCCGTTTGCTGCTAATTCGCATTGCTGAAGAAAAACGTTTACCATTTGAACTCTTAACACCTAATAAAAAAACTATTGCTGCTATGAAGGCTGCTCGTGAAGGTAAATTAACAACAGTAAAAAATATCGACGATTTACTGGACAGCCTTAATGACAACAAGAATAACTAAATATACATCGCAATTTAAACGCGATTATAATTGTGAAAAAAGATCGGGTTTATACCAAAACTTGGATGGTGAGCTACTTTCTATAATAAAATTGCTAGCAACCGATAATTCATTGCCCTTAAATAAACGCGATCATACTTTACGCGATAATCGGCGTAATTATCGCGAGTGTCATATTAAGTCGGATTTAATTTTAATTTACCGAAAACCAGATAATAGCTCATTAGAGTTAGTACGCCTTGGTTCACATAGTAAACTTAATTTATAAATACTAATGCCAAAATTAACTAAAGAACAAAAAACCGAACTAAGCGCTCTGATTGGCGAGGGACATCGTCAATTTGGGAAATTAGCACCGCGCAGACCATATACCGATGGCGATGACAAAGGCGGCGGCACGGCACAGAATGTATTTGAACAACATCCGCTGCTTGCTGAACAGCCTTTGGGCGCATCTTCAGATTTAACGTTTATTATTACCGAAAATAATCGTGCTCTCGATGAAGCGGAAAAACGCGCGGACAAAGCCGCGCCCGAATTAAAAAAACGCTTAGAATTAGCCTTAGGATTAGCACAGCAAAAACAATTAGCCGCCACACCGACTTTGATTAGGACAGCATAAAAATATGACTTTGGCCAAACAAATAATTTATGGCAATAACGAAGATGTCGCACGAACGCTTGCTCACGAGGAAGACATCAACGTTATTGATGAATATGGATACACACCATTGATTCAAACTGCAATTGTTAACAGCCTTAGCAAAGCACAATTACTAATCGACGCTGGCGCACAAATTGACTTTCCTGATCTTACGGGAAGAACCGCCCTAAATTGGGCCGCCAGCAATAACAACTATGGCTTATGCAAATTATTATTACAAAAAGGTGCAAACTCCAATGCTTATACTAATGCCGGACAAGCGGTTTTGGTTATTCCCTACCTTAAACAATACAATTCCATTCGGCGCTTATTGACCAAAAACGGCGCTAATTTAGATTTCGCCTTGGATTTTATCAACGCCAAACTCATGGGGCACCGCTTTGAGCTTGAAGGTCGCGCTGATATTGTCGATACCAATAATACTTTTATTGAAATGGAATTGGAAGGCTTTTACCTTGAATTTAGCCTCAACATGTTGCTGCATTCATTGCAAGACTTTACTCACAACTTCGGCGGTAAAAATTTAGTAAAATATTTTCCTAAATTTGAAGTCATCATTAGCGCCTTGCAAAATGCCGCCAATATTTTGCAATACCAAAATTATTTAATTGACGTCGAAAAAAATCGCAAACAAATTGACACTCTTTTGAATGCCAATCCTCTAATTCTTCCAATTTTATTCGCCGGACATGCAATTACTTTAATTAAATTTTGGGACATATTAATTCGCTGCGATCGCGGCGAATTTGGCCGCAAAAACGGCACGGTGATCGGCTATCAAATCAATAATCCACATGCACTGACCAAAACGTTCATCAAGCACTTACTCTATCGCCGCCAAGATCCGGAATTTATCAATTCCGGATTACAGGAATATTTAGATTTAGAGCCAATGTGGCAGATGAAATTACCACCCCAAATATCGGGCAATTGCTCGTGGGCCAACGTTGAAGCAGCTATTCCTGCAATAATATTTACTTTATTTCTCGATGAACAAAGTGGCAAAAAAGTAAAAACCTGCCACGACCGAGCTATCCAAATTTATAACGAATGGATTAATTGGGACCAAGAACGCTCTTTAGATTCATGTATCCAAAGCTTTCATGAGGCTTTGCCGATACGCCAAGCGTCCATTGCAACCCTATTGGCAGCCACCCTTTTCCAGCGCTTGCAATATCATAACCCCCAAGATCGCGCTCGAGCTGAAAAGATTTTGCCCTTAATTACGCAACCAAAATATCAATACATTTTAAAAAGCTATATAAAAGTTTTTTCGCGCGCTAAAAATAATGAAATGCTGCGTAATTTACACGAATTTTTAGATGATTTTGGGGTGGAGTTATAGAGGCATGCATATACCCATTGCACCTCAAAATGCCGTATTTGTTGTAAAAATATTATAACAAATTGAGCTCGCGCTCAAGGAAGGCGGTGATTGGTGAGCAATAAGGCATTTTGAAGCGTGATGGGTATATATTGCTATTACATCAAAATACCGAATTTTAGAAAAAAATAGAGAGGAAACTATGGCATCACTATTAAATATCAGTCCGATAGACGGTCGTTATGCTAAAACCACCCAAATGCTCAAACCCTTGTGCAGCGAGTTTGGGTTCATTAAATTACGCGTGTACGTAGAATGCGAGTGGCTAAAAACCGTGCTTAAACTTTTTAAAAAACCCTCAAGCAATTTTCTTAAATTTCTAAAAGATTTAGCCGATAATTTTTCTCTGGCCGATGCTGAACAAGTAAAAACTATTGAACAAGCAACCAACCACGACGTAAAAGCCATAGAATATTTCTTGCGGCACAAACTAGAAAAACATCGCGAAGGGAAAAAATATATTGAACTCATCCACTTCGCCTGCTCTTCTGAAGACATCAATAACATCGCTTATGCACTTATGGTTAAAGAATTGCGCGATCGTCATTTATTGCCGCTGATGAAAAAAGTTATTCTCGCACTGCAAGCACTCGCGCAACAATACGTAACCACGCCCATGTTAGCGCGCACTCATGGCCAAATTGCCTCACCTACCACCATGGGTAAAGAACTGATGAATTCCGCGGTACGACTTAAAGAACAATATCGCGAATTTGCGCAAATAAAAATCAAAGCCAAATGCAATGGCAGCGTAGGAAATTTTAACGCGCACTATGCTGCATATCCTAACATCGACTGGATCAGAGTATGCCGCAATTTCGTGCAGCAATTTGGACTAACCTGGAATTTATATACCACGCAAATTGAACCGCACGATTATCTAGCGGAACTAAGCGACGCCAATAAAAGATTCAACAATATTTTGATTGATTTAAGCCGCGACATTTGGAAATATATCGCCGTTGGTTATTTTAAACAAAAAATGGTGGCTAAAGAAATCGGCTCATCCGTAATGCCGCATAAAATCAACCCTATCGATTTTGAAAATGCCGAAGGAAATTTAGGCATGGCCAATGCTCTGTTACAACATTTTTCCAATAAATTATTAATTTCCCGCTGGCAACGCGATTTAAGTGATTCGACAGTTCTAAGAAATATTGGCGCAAGTTTTGCGTATGCGCTCATTGCCTATCAATCACTACTTAAAGGCTTGAATAAGCTGGAAGTAAACCGCGAACAATTGACCAAAGAATTAAAACAACATTGGGAAGTATTAGCCGAAGCAATTCAAACCACCATGCGCCGTTTTGGCATTAAAAATTCTTATGAAAAGCTAAAAGCCATCACACGCGGTAATAAAGTTAATCGCCAAACTCTGCACCGTTTGATCCGCCAATTGCCAATTCCCAATGCTACGAAAAAAAGATTATTAAAACTAACGCCGGAAAATTATTTGGGAATAAGCGCAGAACTACTTTGAAGATGCGAAGTATACCGAAAAATTTATGGGTTCAATATTTTGAACCCGCGTCAAGATTGCGATTCAAAAAATCGTTCTGTAGCCACAGGCTATGTCGGAGCAACCGCCGCATCAAATCTACAAAGTAAATTTTCCACAACTTCCCCCTCTCCGTTCATTACATCGCTTCGTGAACCATGAGCGCTGCCACTTCCTCCATAGAACGTAGAATTTTTGGCATCACCTAAAGGCGTCGACCGTTGACTATTCTCCCCGCCGACAGAACTAGACCTATCCGGGCTGCCCCCAGAGGTCGCGGGCGATGCGCAAGGGCATAAACTCAAAAATAGCTGATTATTTCCTAATACAGCCGCTTGCTGTAATCGACCACGAAAGAATTCTTCTTGAAAATGTTGATTACCGCCATTTAATGCCACATTATTCCACAAACTATTCGTAATGTCATCAATATTTAATTGTACTAATAAAAGCACGCACTCATCGTACAACTCTACACTGGACATCTCACATGCTAATAATTGATTTAAAACTTGTGCGCCTAATTTCGATTTAAACTGCATTGTTTCTTCAGCTCTTATATTTAA
>Ga0233425_10006659_pt1 | contig 16911 bp, 16 predicted proteins | sample Watercolumn_Towu_2_FD_181712 | JGI IMG/M metagenome (GOLD analysis project Ga0233425, IMG submission 181712) | Freshwater microbial communities from Lake Towuti, South Sulawesi, Indonesia - Watercolumn_Towuti2014_140_MG | ecosystem: Environmental > Aquatic > Freshwater > Lake | place... | reverse complement strand
GATGTGTGTAGGACATGATGGGTTCCTTTCTGTTGTGGAAGTTGGTCGTGCTTCTTCACACTAACAGAAATACCCATCTTGTCCTACTGTTTACTCACCTGGTGCACTTGTAAGTTGAATTCACCCCGCAATTTCCGCATTGACAAGGCTGACCCCGCAGGAAATTGCCATGAAGGTTCAGATGAAGTTTCAGGACGGTCCGGAACATGTCAGGAAAACAGCAATCTATCTGAGCCACAGATACAGCGGTCTATCTCTCAAGGAGATCGGCAAGTATTTCGGCATCAAAGAATCCGCAGTATCACAGTCGAGCCGTCGGTTTGAGACAGCCCTTTCGGAGAATATACGGATTAGAAAAAAGGTAATGAGATTAAAAGAGGAACTTAATTTGTGCAATGTGTAGACCTGACCCAGTATGCTACAGTATGCTATTGATGATGAAGAAGGCGATACTGTTTTTGTTTTTATTTCAATTCCTGATTATTTCATCAGTTTCTGCTCAACCACCTGAAATCACAAATGGCCTTAGCTACCTCACATTTATCCAAAACCCTGACGGCTCATGGGGAAGTGAAATAACCGGCACTGAAACAATCCCCTCCACTGTTTCAGTCATGGAGTCATTCAAAACCCTCAATCAAACAGGCACATCCAGTTACACAAATGCCATTACATGGCTTCAATTGCAGGGAATAGATACAACAGATTATCTTTCAGAACGAATCCATGGCGAACATGTCCCGGTTGTTATTACAGGCACTGTCGGGACAATTACTTTTGAGGGTATTGACTGGATAAGGGTGATTCCGTAGAAGAGAATCTGTAACGTATTATATCTGGCCAAAACAATATGGCTTAAAGTTCTCAAAAACAGTAACAATTACCAGGGTTGATAACGTAAATTGTGCCTGCAACAGGCTTCAGGGTGACATGTTTACTGTGACCTGGAAGTTAATCGCTGGCTTTCTCTGCTTGTATCTTTTACCGGACATCATGTATCTTTAACAATGACGAAGCCGGGACAAGAGTCGAAATAACGTCCACTCGAACCCCTGAAGAAACAATGATAAACCTTTACCGGGGCTGAAAAGAAAAACAAATGCACATACAGCTTTCAAATGGAGAAAAAATAGATACAGAGGAAGGAGAAACCGTTCTCCGGGTTCTGTCGCGCAAAGGCATCTATCTTGTCGCATCCTGTGGCGGGAAAGGGATGTGCGGAAAGTGCCGTATAAAGCTTCTCGAAGGGCCTGCGCGGATAGATTCAGCGGGAAAACTTCAGCCTCATGAAAAAGATGCCGGTATGGTTCTCGCATGCCAGACATATCCAGAAGGAGATGTCCTGATTGACGTACCAAAGGAATCAAGGCTTGTTATTGGCGACCGCACAGAGGCAGCGCGTTCTGAAAGCCTTCCAACGCTGCTTCGCTCCGCAGGGTCGGGAATTTCTCCGCTGGTAAAACATGTCACTCTTGCTCTTCAGCCTCCAACCCTCGACGATACCGTCAGTGACCTTGAACGTCTCAGAAAGGTCCTAGAAGAAGCCGGTCTGAAGGGAATGAGGTTTTCCCGTATCTTCGTATCGGAGATGATGGAAAATCTCAGAGCGGCAGGCTGGCAGGTTAAACTTGCTTATGCGGAAGGCCCTGAAGCCCTCTTTATTTCCCCTGTGGAAAACACCGGGAAATTCGGGATTGCGGCAGATATCGGGACAACGACTATCGCTGTCGATCTTGTCAATATCCAGGACGGAAAGGTTATTGATACCGGTTCTGTCTATAATTCTCAAATCCGTTATGGGGATGACGTTATTACACGCATCGTTCATGCTACTGAAGGGAGCGCCCTGGATGAACTCAGGGATGCCGTAATCAGTGACATAAATACAATTGTGGAAAAAATCGTTGAGAGACAGGGTATCAGACCGGAGGATATAGAGTCAGCCGTAATCTCCGGAAACACGACCATGCTTCATCTCTTCTGGGGACTGAATCCCGCGTATATCAGGGAAGAACCCTATATCCCGGCAATCACAGTCTTCCCGTTATGGAAAGCCGGGACCGGGAGGCTCGGTATCAATCAGCAGGCGCCTGTCTATACAGTGCCCGGCGTCGCAAGCTATGTCGGCGGCGATATTGTTGCGGGGGTGCTTGCTTCAGGGATACACCGCAGGAGCGGGATATCGCTTTTTTTGGATATTGGCACAAATGGCGAGATTGTTATCGGGAACAGCGAATGGCTTATCACCGCGGCCTGTTCTGCCGGCCCATGTTTTGAGGGCAGCGGAATACGTCACGGGATGAGGGCAACGGAAGGGGCGATAGAGTCAGTGATTATTCATCCTGATACCCTTGAGCCTGAAACAGGGGTCATCGGAAGCGGGAAGCCTTCCGGCATCTGCGGTTCCGGCATGATTGACGCCATATCAGAGCTTTTTTTGAAGGGGTTGGTTGACCGCAGGGGCAGATTTGAGAAAGGTCTCGCGACGAAAAGGATACGGCAGGGGGATGAAGGCGGCGAATTCCTGTTCTCTGCCCCTGAAGCTGGCATAGTCCTTACCGAAGTTGACATTGAAAACATCCTGAGGGCAAAAGCCGCTGTCTATGCCGGTATATCAGTTCTCATGAAAAAGGTGGGCTTAACCTTTGATGAAATAGACCGCATCTATATAGCCGGCGGCTTTGGCGCCAGCCTTAATATTGGCAGGGCCATTATTATTGGAATGCTCCCTGACCTTCCGGAAGAGCGGTTTACCTTCCTCGGCAATACGTCGGTTGCAGGCGCCTATCTTTGCCTTCTTTCAGAAGACATGAGGAGAGAGGCTGAAGAAATAGCGCGAAGGATGACCTATGTTGAACTGTCTGTTTCCCGCAGGTTTATGGATGAATATATGTCTGCTCTTTTTCTGCCGCACACCGATATGCGGCAGTTTCCGACTGTGGAGAGGATTATGACCCGCTGAAGGCAGAATATTCACTGCCACAAAATCAAGTTGTCGGCCTGTTTTCTCTTGATAATTTCCGCGATTTTGTTTAAAGTTTCCTGTCTTCCTTTTTGCGGTTTATTCGGGCAAAGGGCAGACACCACACTTCATGACTTTATACGGGGGATTATGTAATGCAGGGGCAAAAGGCTACAGTCAAAAAAATGTCTTCAGGCGGGAAGCGTCAGATTAAGGAAGGAAATGGACTGCTTATCAAGGACGCCAATATATGTTCCATAAAGGAGTTTCTGGAAGAGAAGCTTGACCGGTATATCAAGGAAATGACAAAACTTGAAAACTCCAATCTTTATAAAACCGTGCTTTCCGAGGTTGAACGTTCACTTATCCAGATTGTTCTGAGAGAAACTGAAGGCAATCAGCTCCGGGCAGCAAAGACCCTTGGGATAAACCGTAACACCCTCAGGTCCAAGATAAAGGAATATAAAATCCATCTGTAAGCGATTCCACTTATAGGAAGAGAGGGCTTCTATTGGATTGAATGATCCTATGGAATGTTCTCAGTGATGTCAGATTCAGCGCCAGACCCAGGCCATTGCCTCTGCCGCAGGGTTCTTCATTGGAAGCAACGGACACGAAGCACGGCCATGCCAGACGGAATACCTCTGATGAAAAACGCCGTGACGCAATGCTATAATTCACTGATATGAATAAACGTAAAGGCATGAAATACGGAGAAAAGGCGGTCAGCAAAACCACACTGGAGACATGGAACAACCCCCACCCGGAGCGCGATTACGAAATAGCCATCACCCTGCCTGAGTTCACCTGCCTGTGCCCCAGGTCCGGATATCCTGATTTCGCGGCAATACACATACGGTATGTGCCTGACAGGAAGATCGTTGAACTCAAGTCGCTGAAGCTTTACCTGAACGCCTTCCGCGACGATTACCTTTCCCACGAGGACGCAACCAACCGGATATATGCCGAACTGGAAAAAAGGCTGAAGCCGAGGTTTCTGGAGGTTTCCGGGGATTTCAATCCGAGGGGGAACGTAAAGACAGTCGTCCGGGTCTGCTCGGATACTTCAATAAACCTGTGATCAGACATGCGAGAGTGGCGGAACTGGCAGACGCGCTGGACTTAGGATCCAGTGGGTAACTCCGTGGGGGTTCAAATCCCCCCCCTCGCACCATGAAGGAGTCTGCGCTGTGCGGATAAAAGAGGTGTTAAAAAAAGGCGCGATGATTTCGGGCGCGGTGGTCAGGGCTGTCATCGGCGTCGGCGCGTCTGTTTTGCTTTTTCTGACAGTCAAAAAGAAGAATCCGAAACGCTAACTCCAACCATCGTTCAGTCAGCCGAATCCAGGCGATATGCTTATATCTTTGTGTTTAAAACCTTCAGAAACGCCTCAACAACCATGGGATCGAACTGTGACCCGCTGTATTTCTTTAATTCTGAAATCGCGTATTCTTTGCCCGGGGCGGTCCGGTAAGGTCTGTCGGCTGTCATGGAGTCAAAGGAGTCGGCGACGTGGACTATTCGTGCCATAAGCGGGATATTTTCTCCTGTAAGGCCGCCGGGATATCCGCTGCCATCCATCTGTTCGTGATGGTGCATGACAATGGAAATGATATTCCGGAGCTGTTTGATCGGTTTGAGTATTTCGGCCCCCTTTTCCGGATGTTTTTTGATGAGGGCGTATTCTTCGGCATTAAGCCTGCCCGGCTTGTCGAGAATAACATCATAAGTCCCTAACTTCCCGATGTCGTGGAGCAGCGAGGCTATCCTCAGTTTCTCGATTTCTTCCCTGTTCAGTTTCATATATCTGGCAATGGCAACGGAAAACAGCGTTACACGCTCTGAATGACCTTTTGTCCACTTGCTCTTTGTGTCAATGGCGTTCACAAACGAATGGATAAGTCCTTCATGGAGACCCTTGAGGTCCTGGTATGAGAGATCAATGTCCTTGAGCATGTTGAAAAAGGCATTCCGGCTCTGGGTAATCTCCACTTCCCTTTCCTTGCGTGCTGTTATCTCCATTGAAATGTTCTCAATCATGCGGTTTGTCACGTTCTTCAGCGCTTCGAGCAGTTCCACCTGAGAGGTTCCTCTGACGCGCGCGTTCAGGTCATCCTTTGTCACCCTTTGCAGGACATCGAAGTGTTCGGCCAATCCTATGGCAAATTCATGTGCCTGATGCACGAAATCAGCCATGTCATCGGCAGTCAGGTTGATCAGGTTTTTTAATTTGGAGATCAATTCAATTGATGATTCCTCCGGTATTCTTACAGTAGGGTCTCCCTTTGATATTTTTTTCAGGGCAACGAATACCTCTGACATGCTAACCGCGAGTTCAAGTGAGAAGGCGGTTAGCTCCTCCTCACGTTTGGCAACGATATCCCTGAATTCCGAAAACTGTGTATCAAGGGTTTGGCATGTGTCTGCCATTGATGAGAGATCAATATTGGATCTGAATACCTCGCAGTTGAGGCACATCTCCATTTTTTTGAGAAATTTGCCCTGTATTTCATCCCGGCAGAGGGTATAGGAAACCAGCCAGCATTGAGCTTCCCGTGAATTATATACCGGACATTCCCGTTTGTTACAGGAGAAATATTCCCAGCACGTTATTTTGGGCATGGATGATGTGTTCCCGGTTTGTTATCTCTCATGATTTGGACGCCAATGATATTGACCATACAGGTTGTTTTTATTGGTCCTTCTTCCTGTATTTGTTAAGCTCTGTTTCGAGTTTCTCTATCTCTTCCTTCAGCTCTATCATGCGCAATTCCCTGCCTACGGCCATTTGATAGAACTCTTCAAGCTCATTCATCTTGGCCTTCATCTCCTGCTCATTCCTTTTCACCGACTCCTCTGTGCGTTTGCGTTCAGTGATGTCAATTGCAGTGCCAATACCGGAAAGCCCTTCCTCTGTACTGATAGTTCCCGATGATATGATGACCCATCGCTCAATGCCGTTTTTCGTGAGCAGTTTTGTTTCATATTGTGCCGGGGCATCTTCTCCCCTCAGCCGGGCTTCTCCCCTCTGCCTGATGAGGTCTTTGAAATCATGGGATACGATATCCCAGAAATTCATATTCAGGAGTTCTTCCTTGGTATACCCGCTGAGCTGTTCTGCAAAGGTATTGACAAAGGTGAACTTTTTGTTGTTGAACATGAATATCGCCATGGAGGACATCTCCGCCAGTTTTCTGAATCTTTCTTCGCTCTTTTGCAGCTGCTCCAGTATCTTTTTGCGCTGGGCCCGGTCCTCTGCCTCATTCAATGCCCGCTTTACTACAGGCACAAGGCGGGAGAGCCTTTGTTTCAGAACATAATCTGTTGCTCCTTCCTTGAGGGCGTCAACCGCTATTTCTTCGCCTACCGTGCCTGAAATAAGGATGAAAGGTACGTCAGGACACCTTTCACGGGCGATTTGAAGGGCTGAAAGTCCGTCAAACATCGGCAGTTTATAGTCTGAAAGGATAAGGTCAGGGCAGAATTCTCCGATTGCATTTATGAAATCTTCCTTTGTTTCTGCCAGACGTGATGTAAACGCTATTCCGCCTTTCCGCAGTTCATATTCCTCCAGCTCCACGTCTGCTTTCACATCGTCAAGTATCAGGATACGGAGATGCCTGTCAGGCAATGCTGATTCTCTCTCATCCATCGTTATTGCTCCTTGTCGTATAAGTTACCTTGGCGATTCATTCAGCAGCAGCCAGTAAAAGCCAAGATCGGAGACTGTTTTAAGGAACTTCTCGAAATCGACCGGCTTGGTGATAAAGCTGTTAACCCCGAGTTTGTAACTGTCAATAATATCACGCTCCTCGCGGGATGAGGTCAAAACAACCACGGGGATTATTTTTGTCCTTTCGTCGGATTTCACTCTGCGCAGGACCTCCAGTCCGTCAACTTTGGGAAGTTTCAGGTCAAGCAGGATAACCTTTGGCTTATGAATTATGTCCTGTCCCTTGTCCGGTTCCTTGCCGAATATGAATTCCAGTGCTTCAGCCCCGTCACGCAATACATGGACATTGTTGGCGAGGTTGTGTTTTTTCAGTGCCCGAAGGGTCAGTTCCACGTCATTTGGATTATCTTCTACCAAAATAATTTCCACTTCATTTGAAAACATGGATATATCTCCTTTCTGCTGTTGCTATCTCCTGTCCTCCCGGTCCTTCACCGGCAGGGTGAAATAAAAGGTTGTTCCTTCTCCGGGCGTGCTTTCTGCCCAGACCCTTCCTCCGTGCCGGTGTATGACACGCTGAACAATCGCAAGCCCAACCCCGGTGCCTTCAAATTCGTCGGCTCTGTGAAGCCTCTGAAAAACGCCAAAGAGTTTGTCCGTGTATTTCATATCGAATCCCGCACCATTATCTTTAATAAAATAAACGATTTCATCCCCCTGGGTCATGCTGTTAATCTCAATGTTTGCGGTTTCTCTCAGCCTGGTAAACTTGACGGAATTGGAAATCAGGTTAATAAAGACCTGCCGGAGCATGGAATGGTCCCCATAGGCGTCGGGGAGATTTCCGATATCTATATGGACTTTGCGGCCGGCAATGGAGGTTTTAATCTCTTCAGCTACTGACCGGGCGAGTTTTTCAAGAGATATCCTGGATTTAACTACTTCCTGGCGGCCGGTGCGGGAGAACGCCAGCAGGTCATCAATCAGCTGTCCCATGTTTTGAGTGTTTCTGCGGATTATTTTCAGGAACCGCTTTCCTTCAGAATCAATCCTGTCCTGGTACTCTTCCAGAAGAATGCCCGAAAATCCGTCAATTGCGCGGAGTGGAGCCCGGAGGTCATGGGAAATGGTATAGGAGAAGGATTCAAGTTCCTTGTTGGTTGCTGACAGCTCAGCTGTACGTTCGGCAACAAGGTCTTCGAGATGCCTGCGGTATTGTTCCAGTTCTGCCTCCATTTTTTTGAGATCTGTAATGTCCCAGAAGATGCCCAGTATGCCTGTGATATTGTCTTCTTCATCGAGGATGGGTGTTTTTACTGTATGCACTGTATATTCGTGCTCTCCCTGCAGATATTGTTCTTCAATGTCTTCGGTCTTGCCTGACTCAATAATTCTCCTGTCATCTGCACGGTATTTTTCTGCCAGTTCTTTCGGGAAGAAGTCGTAATCTGTCTTCCCGGCAAATTCCCCTGGAGTAATACCGAGCTCCGCGGCAAAATTCTGATTGCAGGAAACATAGATTGAGTTGCTGTCTTTTAAGAATATTTTCTGTGGAAGGTTCTCAAGCAGTGTCCGGTATTTCAGTTCACTTGCCTTCAGTTCCGCCTCAGCCTTTTTCATGTCCGTAATGTCAATGCCCATCCCGATAAGACAGTCCTGCCCGCCCGCTTTTGTAAGAACACCTGTAAAAAAGTGGGGGATCTGCCTCACGTCTTTTGTCACTAAATTTGCCTCAACTGATGATGCACCTTTAACAAAGACCTCCTGTATTCTGCTTCCCACGAGCTCTTTTTCGCTGCTGCTGAAAAAATCAACGGGATGCATTTTGGCTATCTCTTCTGCTGAAAATCCGGTTACTGTTTCGAGGTTGCGGTTCCATCTCAGAAGCCGGCCGGTTTTATCAAAAAGATAAAAAACCCCGGGCAGGCTGCTGATTACTGAATTGGAGAAGAGCTTTTCCTGCAACAAAATCTCTTCAGACTTCCTTCGTTCTTCAGACTGCCGACGGAAGAATTCCACGCGCTGATGCCGCCAGATGGCAATAACTGCAAGCCCTGATACCAGGACAAGCAGGGAGCTGAAAAGAGTGACAATCCATCCCTGACGGTAACTCACTGAAAAGATTTCCGCCTGATCAATCTTGCAGATAAGAAACCATGTGGAATCTGGAATCACACGGGTGACGGCAAGGACGTTTCCCCCCCGGTAGTCCAGCCCTTCAACAACTCCCTGATAGCCGCTGACTGCTTTGGCGGCGATCAGATTCGGGGTATTTTTCGGAAGCCGGAGCGAGAGAGACTCTCCTTTCCAGTGCCTGAGTTCATTAAGGTAAATAATATCATTTCCTTCCTGCCTGACAAGGACTGCCTCAGCAGTTTTGCTTGGCGTAGGCCAGGTCTGTATGAGGGGATAGAGTGATTTGTACGGATCAATCCGGAACAGAAAGGCCCCGATGGCAACGGCATTCTGTCCCTTGTTTATAAGAACCGGAACGACAAGGCTGTGCCGTATTACATCGGCAGTTTTGCTCCGGTAAAGATCGGAAAGCAGGACCTCCTTTGTGCGCAGGGCTTCTGCAACAAGCCTCTTTGCGTCAGGACCGAGGACTTGTTTCCCTTCAGGAACGGTCAGTTGAATGCTTTCCTGTGTATCAATGAACAGAATACTCTGGTAATCATAGTGTGTGAGCATGCTGTTCATCCACTTGAGTAGCATCTGCCGCTGCCTTGAATCCCCGGGTTTTTTTAGGAACTGTTGGGTATTGTCAGCAATGAAATCACTGTTCAGGATTACAGCTCCATCCCCAAGGCGTTCCTTTCGCCATGCCGCAATTTGTTTTACCTCAAGGTCTGCTATCGTGGAAAGCTCCTGCTGTTTTTCTTTTTTCAGGAGTTCTTTATTTTTTTGATGATATATGTTTCCGGCGATGCCGATAAAAAGGGAAAGGAGAAGAAAAATAACAATCAGATGTATTGGAAGGCTTCGTGAGTCAGCAGATCCCATACGACCTCTTTCGAGTCAGCAAGGCCGCGTTACAACAGTATTCACGGCAGCCTTCCTTCCTGTTCAAGCCTTGACAGGATTACCTTCAGCGCAGGGAGCGCTTCTGTCGCGGCCTTTTCCCCTTCGAGTATTGCCTCATGCCTTTTTGAGAAATCAGCAGCTCCGATATAGCCGACGCCGGGTTTGATGATAATGTCAGCCCGCGAAAGCTGGGTTGAACCGAGTTTGGAGTACATTATGTTTATGGCTTGCAGGATTGTATCAAGGGTTCCTTCCGGCTGTGGTGCCCCGACTTCGGCAGAAACATCTACAGCAATAACAATATCGGCCCCCTGTTTGCGCGCGGCGTCCACCGCAACCGGGCTGACTACGCCACCGTCAACGTACATCCTGTCGGCAATTTTCACCGGCCTGAAAACCCCAGGAATGGAACAGCTTGCCCTCACCGCGGTTCCTGTGTTGCCGCGCCCGAAAACCACTTCCTGCCCGGATTGAATGTCTGTCGCGACTGCGTAAAAAGGTGTCCGCATCTTCTCCAGCGGGGTGTTGCTTACTGTTCTGTTCACATATTCTTCAAGTTTCTCGCCTTTTATGAACCCGTTGTCAGGCAGGGTGAGGTCAGCCACATCGCCTTTTTCTATGTCAAGGGCAATTTTCTGCATCTGGAACGCATTGAATCCATAAGCATAAAGGCTCCCGACAAAACTGCCGGCGCTTGTCCCGAATATCATGTGAACAGGGATTCTGTTTGATTCGAGGACCTTCAAAACCCCGATATGGGCAAATCCCTTTGATGCTCCTGCGCCGAGGACGAGGGCGATACGCGCGGGTTTGGGAGGGGGTTTAAGTTCCTGTGCCGGCTTGATTTCCTGCGGGGCGCAGGATATGAGTGTAAAAATTGAAACAACAAGGATGCTGAATATCCTGTTCATAAAAGCATTCTGCCTCCTGTCCGTAATGTTTCTGTTACTATTATACACTACAAACAACAAGGTGTTTTGCCATTGTTTATGCTATAGTTACTGCATGGATATACACCAGTTGAAGGTATTCATATCGGTATTTAAAAACAGGAGTTTTTCCCGCGCGTCGGAGGAGCTGTTTTTGACACAACCGACGATCAGCGATCATATCAAGACGCTGGAGGAGGAATTCGCCTGCAGGCTGTTTGACAGGCTCGGAAGGACAATACTTCCAACAAAAGAGGCTGAAACCCTTTATTCCCACGCAGTTGAACTTATCGAAAAGGCTGCTGCGATAAAAGACGCTGTAGGGCATTTGAAAAGGGAACCAGCGGGTGAACTGATTATCGGGGCAAGCACTATCCCCGGCACTTATATTATGCCATCCATAACCGCGTCGTTCCGGAAAAAGTATCCGGCTGTCTCATTTCAGATTATCATATCCGATTCAGGAGGGATTACGGAAAAGGTGCTGGCTCATGAACTGCTCCTTGGAATAATCGGGACAAAGCCCAAGAATGAACACATACACTGCACGCCTGTGATGGAGGATGAACTTATAGTTGTATCGTCTCCGTCCCTGATACATGATAACCGTATGAAGCTTAAGGAGATGATCACATTCCCCATGATTCTCCGTGAAAAAGGTTCTGGTACATTGCATGAAATTGAGAGAATTATGGAAGGAAGGGGCGTTCTTGAAAATGTTAATATTGCGGGAGTATTCGGCTCAACTGACGCGGTCAAGCAGGCAGTCAAGGCAGGCCTTGGCATTTCAATTCTGTCGAGGCTTTCTGTCGCTGACGAATTAAAGCACAATATCCTGAAAGAGATAAAGATAGCAGATCTCAGTATGACACGCAAGTTCTATATAGTCACACACAGGAAAAGAACTCTGCCCCATCTTTACACCGTGTTCATGGAACATCTGAAATCCGCCGCAAAAATTTTCTGACCCCCGGCGCATATATTTATTAAATTAAGGTTCTTCGCGTAATCGAGCAGGTCAATCTTCTTCATTTACCCCTCTTTGGCAAAGAGGGGGATATTGCCTCCCTTTGGCAAAGGGAGGTCAGGAGGGATTTTTTTAATAATGTGACCTTTCTTATGGTTTTATTAGCAAGTTTCCCGATAGTTCTTTCAGACTTATATTGTATGGAAGCATATCAACATTACAGAGGTTTTCAAATCCCCCCTCACCCCCCTCTTCTAAATGGGGGATGTCTATAAGTATACCTTTTAAAGAGTATTTTACCCACTCACTTACACGAAGACCCTAAATTTTAAATGCCCCATAGTCTCTTTGCTGTGGGGTTTCCCCTATACCCCACTTTGAGAAAGGGGGTGAGGGGGGATTGTTGAAATAATTAAGTTCCCCTAAAGATACCCCGCTGTCTCTGCGGCGCGGAGTCTTCATTAACAGTCTTGAATAGTATTTACAGGTTTTCATTTTTATTCGTTATGCCCGAGGCCTGCCCTCGAAGTCTGTAATCGGGGATTCTTAGTCGGGCATCCAGAGGCCTGGAACTAATGGATTCCCGCCAAAGACCTGCGGGAATGATAACATGAAAAAGTGCAAACTATCATGAGGCCCTTTGTAAGAATTCGCTGCCTGCCATTAAATCTATGAATCCCGCCTGATTGATAGATACTAACTATTTGACTCATAGTTTTGCCGTATCTTAGTATAAATCTATTAAAGATGTCCCTGGAGCAGGCAATTGTCATTAAAATCAACGGTTCAGACGATTAAAGGATTTCTTCTTTCAGAATGGCCCCAGCGCGTTGTCAGGTTTATCATTGGAGCAGTCTTTATTTATGCCGGCGCGGTTAAGATTGTTGATCCGAAGGCGTTCGCGAAGGCGATTTCACAGTATGACCTTGTTCCTGAAGCGTTGCTTGCACCGGTTGCAATCGGCCTGCCTCTTCTGGAAATTGTCGCGGGGATTGGGCTGGTGTTTGCTGTCCGTGGAAGTATGAGCATCATCTTTGGAATGCTGGGCATGTTTGTAATTGTCCTCTGGTACGGGATTCTGAACAACCTTGATATAGACTGCGGATGCTTTACTTCTGAAGAACTGAAGAAACAGGCAAGTCTCTGGAATGCGTTTTACCGTGATATCGCAATGATTGCAGGTGTTTTGTACCTTTTAGTTGTCCGGTGGACAAGCTCAGGAAAAGGGATGAATTATATTATGAAATATTTACCATTAAACAAGGAGGAAGTGAAACAGTGATGAAAACAAGGATTATTTTGACGGTTTTAGTGTGCGCGGTTTTCCTGATGTCCCTGACAGGCAGCGGAATCGCAGCCTGGGGCGGAAAGGAGCTGGAAACAGAGAAGCTTGCAGTGAATTTGTCGAAGGAGGTTGCAAGAGGCGGATATAGGATAGTTGATACCGAGGAATTGAAGGCCTGGATGGACGCGAAGAAGGATATGCTTATCATTGACACAATGCCGTATGAGGACAGCTATAAAAAACAGCATGTCTCCGGAGCAGTACCGTTCGAATTTCCTATCCCGGAAATGGCTTCACTTGACGATAAGACAAAGGCTGCCTTTGAGAAACTGCTTGGGCCGAACAAGGACCGGCTGATTGTCATCTATTGCGGTTTTACAAAATGCACACGCAGCCATAACGGCGCAATGTGGGCAGTGAAATTAGGCTATAAAAATGTCTACCGTTATCCCGGCGGCATAAAGGCCTGGATGGAAGCCGAGTATCCTTTAGGAAAAGTCCAGTAAGCATACCCCTCCATTTTCGCGGGGGTGAACGAACAATTTACCCCCGTGGTATCCTTTTTTCAGGACTGTTGTATCTTATTTTGAACAATCATGTATAAAGGAAAAACCATTGCGTTGATTCTTCCTGCCAGGAACGAGGAGCTTTCCCTGCCTTTTGTATTGACCGAACTTCCGCAGCAAATTGATAAAGTAGTGGTAGTTGATAACGGCTCAACAGATGATACTGCTTTTATAGCTGGAAAGCATGGTGTTCATGTGGTCTCAGCCCCAATACCCGGCTATGGGAGGGCATGTCTTGCAGGCATTGCTTTTTTAAAGGGAACCCCGCCGGATATCGTGGCTTTCGCAGATGCGGACGGAAGCAATGATATCTCCCGGCTGCCCGATCTTATTTATGCTCTGACAGATGGATTGGCGGACTTTGTAATTGAGAAGCGGATGCCTCTTGAATTAAAGGCCATGAGCAGACTGCAGAGGTTTGGAAACAGTCTGACAACATCACTTATACATGCCTTATGGAAGCATCGCTATTATGACCTTGGCCCGATGCGCGTTATCTGGTGGAATGCTCTGGAGAAGCTGGGGATGAAGGATATGGATTATGGCTGGACCATTGAGATGCAGATCAAGGCATTGAAACAGGGGCTGCGGGTTATGGAGTATCCCCTTCCATACCGGAGAAGAATAGCCGGGAAATCAAAAGTGAGCAGAACCTGGAAGGGCCCACTGCTGGCGGGCTGCAAGATGCTGAGGGTTATTGCAAATGAGGCATTACGATGAATTCCTGCGGATTTGTGTCAGGAACGTCGGCAAAGAACCAATTACGGTGGAAAGAAAAATGGCTGCCAGAATAATGCTGTGTTCTTTCCATTGCCCGGTGATGTCAAAGGCGATCAGGACATAGTAGGAAAGAAATACTGACCAGCAGAGAACTATGCCTGCTGTCCCCGGTACAAGGGGCAGCAGACTGACCAGCATAAGGGCATACCAGGGATAGAGCGTCGGAGTAAGCAGCAGAAAAATCAGTGACAGGGAATAGAGGGCTTTAAATACAGGGTAAGCGGCATTAAAAGATTGATGACCCAACGGATTATTTTTCCCAAACCATGCGTATATGAAACCTGAAGCAGCAAGAAACAGGGAGAAAAGCATTAACCGTGAAAGATTTCCTGAAGAACTCATATCCCGGAATGTGCGGAAAAGAAAACCTGAGAACTCCCACTGGTGCAGATAGATGCCAAGCGTCACAAAACAATTCCCGATATCCGGGAGAAAAGGCAGTGTCAGAAAGGTTATCCCTGTGATAAATCCTGCGGAGAATAAAAGCCTTGCACGGTTCGGGACAATCGTGAAAAAACACGGAAGGAATACTATCGGAAAAAGTTTGATCAGCGTTGCGCAGGCGAAGGTTGTCCCGGCGAGAAACGAGCGGAGCCTTCGGGGTGAAGGACATACTGAATCCCCGGTCAGGTTATTTGAAGTTATGTAAGGGTGTTGCATGAGTAGCAAAAAAGTCAGCAGCAGTAAGGCCGTCCCACCGCCGTCAATGTGTCCCGAAGCGGCGATTTCGATGACAGGCAGGGGATGCCAGGCATAGATAATGCTGCGCCATGCGGGAATGGCAAGGGTGGCGAGGAGTCGTATCAGCATGAAGCACGTTATGAGATCCATGAGAATAAGTAGGGTTTTCAGTCCAAGGATTTTCCCGCCGAGTGCTGCTCCGGTGGCAAAGACAAGCTGAGCGGCCGGCGGATATATAGTGATGAGATCAGGATGATTTATATGATTCAGCAATCCCTTCCGTGTTGCGTCCGGCCCCAGAACTTCAGATGGAGGCATGGAATACGGATTATGGCCGCTGAGGGTTTGCAGTCCGTCCCAGAGATAGCGGAAGATGTCGTCAGAGAGTTCGGGAGGACGGAACAGGAAGAAGAGCCGTATTGCTGCGGCTGTCAAAATAATAACAAAAGGAGACCACCGTATTTGCATGTGGTCTCCCGCATAATAAACCACTGCCAGGAGAATTGTGACAACGGCAGTGATGCCAATCATGAGCGGTATGGCCGGACGCAGGTCCGGCTGAAGCGCAAGCAATCCATAGGAGGTTATGATTATGCAGGGCATCCCCCATATCAATAGTCTTTCCGGCAGACTGTTCAGCGGCGTTTTGCTTATTTTCTCAGTGGCCATGGCCGTATTTTATCTTGCAGCTCCGGATGTCTTTGCCGCAGACATCGCTCTCATCGAACCACATGTTCTTCAGCGGACTCCGGGCGGATGGGTGGTGCTTGATGCCAGACCAAAAAAAGAATGGCTTGCAGGGCACATCCCCGGTGCGATATCCTTTTCATGGGAGGATTATACCAGAACCGATGAACAGGGCGTTCCCTTCCGCGTATGGCCTCCGCAGGAACTGGCAACGGCTCTTGGAAAGCTGGGTATTAATGAAAAATCGCCTGTTGTCATTTATGGAGACGCGGATACGAGCTGGGGCGGGGAAGGATGGAACTGCTGGGTTTTGTCCTGGCTGGGGCATAAAGGCCCTGTTCGCATTTTAAATGGCGGTATCCAGGCGTGGAAGAAAAACAGATTCCCTGTTTCCGCAGGACAGGAAACTGTAAACGCGCGCCCTGTTCAGTACCGGCCAACCCTGAATGACTCTCTTGATATCTCCACGAATGAACTTGAAAAAAAGAAGGCCGGGCTTGTCGTGATAGATACCCGTTCAACGCTCGAATGGCTCCGTGGACATATACCCGGAGCAATGCATATTAATTGGGAGGAATTCTATTCCGGAAAGGAGCGTACCCCCCTTTCGCCCGATGCCTTCAGGGTGGTGCTGAGAAAACATGGGGTTGATGTGAATAAACCGGTTGTGTACTACTGTACGGGAGGCATCAGGTCTGCATACGTGTGGATGGTACATCAACTGTCCGGATTGCCCGCGGCAAGAAACTATGAAGGCGGATATGAGGCATGGAGCAGAAGGGCGCAATAAAAAAACCTGTTTACTGAGGCGGTCATTAGAAAGGTGACATTATTGATAAATCTCCCCTCGCCCCTCTTTGCCAAAGAGGGGTATATTCCTCCCTTTGATGAAGGGAGTTTGCCCGCCTCTGGCGGCGCCGAAGGCAACCAGGGGTTAGTAGGGATTTTATGGATAATGTGCCCATACTTTAGGTGCTTCTGGTAATTAAAAGAATTTTCAGAAGTCGTGCTTTGAATATTTTTTATCAGGATATCGGGCCAGATATGGACGGCTGCCCGATAAAATATAGCCTTAAGCTATCATAATCATCCCTTCTATCTATATTATCGATTGGACATCTTTTTGCCCTTATGGGAAAATTTCTTAATTCAACACTCCAGGGGGAAAACATGAAACGATTCAGGGATTTGGCTGTTTTTGCTGTTTTTCTGTTATTAACCGCGGCATTGTTAACCGGATGCGGAAGTTCTTCCGAATCGCAGACCACGGGCTCAACGCAGACAACGGCTGCGCTTCAGGCGGCGTCTCCCGATTATCCGAACGCGGACCTTCTTGTTTCGGCCGAGTCCGTGCAGA
>Ga0233425_10006658_pt1 | contig 16915 bp, 17 predicted proteins | sample Watercolumn_Towu_2_FD_181712 | JGI IMG/M metagenome (GOLD analysis project Ga0233425, IMG submission 181712) | Freshwater microbial communities from Lake Towuti, South Sulawesi, Indonesia - Watercolumn_Towuti2014_140_MG | ecosystem: Environmental > Aquatic > Freshwater > Lake | place... | reverse complement strand
ACAAATTGAGCGCGCCATTAAACTCACAAAGCAGATGGGCATGAAAACCAAGATGCTTCTGATGGTGGGCAATCCGGGTGAAGACGACCATACAGTACGTGATACGACAAGAATGATCGAAACGGTGCGACCTGACTTTATTTCGGTTTCAGAGGCGATGGTGTTTCCTGGCACGGAGCTTTACGAACTGGCAAAACAAAAGGGATTAGTAACCGACGATTACTGGCTTACCGACAGACCGGCGCCATACTTCACGACCGAGAATAATCTTGAAAAACTCCTGGAATGGAGTAACATTATCATGTCTGCCAATGCGGGAATTATAGGGAAAACCCTGCGGAGGCTTCGAAATATCCTGGAACGAAGCACGGGATTGCGGGTTACAGGCGAGGGTATCGAGTACCGGAAAAACGGGTTGGTGAAAAGGCTGGTAACATGGACTTAAACAAGTGCATAGGAGGCGAAGTTCTTATACGCGAAGTCAGGGACGCCTGTTCCCCCTTGGAAGCTTTTTGCCGTTTTGTTCCTCAAAAGAATTTGTTTTTTCTCGACAGCGCCTTGCCCATAAAAGGGATTTCGAGATATTCTTTTCTGGGGTTTCAGCCGTTCTTAACAATGAAGACGAAACGCCGCAAAATCACCCTAACCGATAAAGAAGGCGTCCTTGAAATCGAAGGGAATCCCTTTGAACATCTTCGGGAATTATTAAAGCAGTTTTCTTTAAAAAACACAAACGATTCGATTCCCTTTCAATGCGGCGTGGTAGGTTATTTTGGTTATGATTTGTGCCATTTTATTGAAAGATTACCAAGCAATGCCGTTGATGATATAGGACTCCCGGATATGTATATGGGGTTTTATGACACCGTCATTTCTTACGATAATCTTCTGGAAAAGTGCCATGTAATCGGGGTGGATTTCGGTTTAGACAACGCCTTGGAAGACAGGATGAAACAAGCAGTTGAGGTACTGTGCAGAAAATCCGATAGTGTATATGAAACGACACATCATAAGCCCAATCCGAAGATAACTGAAACCACGCTGCGGTTCAATTTCACAAAAGAACGCTATTTGAACGCAATCAGGCATATCAAGGACTATATCTCGGCAGGCGATGTATATCAGGTCAATCTTTCTCACCGGATAGAAACGCATCTTGATATGCCTCCTTATGAACTCTATAGAATATTGCGTTCGGTAAACCCGGCGCCTTTTTCATGTTACTTGAACTTTGACGATGTTGCCATTATCAGTTCCTCGCCGGAACGATTTCTCAACGTGCATGCAAAACATGTCCAGACGCGGCCTATCAAGGGCACACGGCCGCGTGGCAAGGATGCGAAGGCAGACGATACTATGAAACAGGAATTACTCGCCAGTCCAAAGGACGATGCAGAACTCACGATGATTATCGACCTGGAACGAAACGATCTCGGACGTGTGTGCGATTATGGTTCTGTAAAGGTCACGGAAAGAAAGGTTTTAGAAACCTACCCAACCGTGTATCACCTGGTTTCTACCATAGAAGGGGATATACACGAACGGTACGATTTCATAGACTTGCTCAAGGCAACATTTCCCGGCGGTTCCATTACCGGAGCCCCTAAAATACGCGCCATGCAGATTATTGATGAACTTGAACCCACCCAGAGAAGTGTTTACACGGGCGCTATTGGGTATATTGGATTCAATGGTGATGCAGACCTGAATATCGCTATACGCACCTTCATTACAAAGGATAAAACGGTATACTTCCAGGTTGGAAGCGGCATTGTGGCCGATTCCAATGAAGAAGAGGAATATGAAGAGACGATGCATAAGGCCAAGGCCCTTATTGATTCACTAAAACCATGCCCAATCTCATCTTCTTAAATGATAAAATCGTCAAAGATACAGAAGGGCTCTTAAGCACCCTGGATCGCGGCTTTCTTTACGGGGATGGGCTATTTGAGACCCTGAGAACTTACGAGCAAAAACCATTTCGACTAGAAGACCATGTTGCCCGTATCTCAAATTCCGCGCACTATTTTGACATTCCTTTTCGTTATACATCTCAGCAAATACGACAGATTATTGAACAACTCCTTACGGGAAATAATTTAAAAGATGCCTATATCCGGATGACACTGTCCCGGGGCGTCGGAGTTAACGGACTCATTCCCAAGGGCACATGCACTCCTACCTTTGTTGTCCATGCAAAACCGCTTATCACTTATCCTGCGTTGCTGTATAAAACAGGCGTATCGCTTATCACTTCTCATATTCGCAGGAGCGCTACCTGTCCCATCTCATGTCACAAGACACTCAATTTTTTGACCAATTATCTTATTAAAAGAGAGGCAACTGAAAAGGGCGCTCACGATGCACTCATCCTGAACACAGACAATTTTATTGCCGAATGTGCCGTTAGTAATATTTTTGTTGTTGAGAAGAGCGCCGTTATTACCCCCCCTCTGAAGGCCAATGTACTACCAGGTATTACACGGAAGATTGTTTTAGATTTGTGCAAGGAAAACGGTATTTATGTCTTGGAGGAGCTTTTTGGGATGGAAAGGATTCTTGGGGCAAACGAAGTTTTCATTACCAACTCCCTTATGGAAATTATGCCCGTTTCAAGGATTGACGGACATACTGTAGGAAAGCCGACCCCGGACACGATAACAAAGCTTTTACATCATAAATACAAATCATTAAAAATCTAAAAACAAAGTTGCGCTATTGCACAAATTTGTTCATAATTTGTTATTAGGTAATTTTGTTTACATCGTGATTTTTTATTAAAATTACGAATACAAATAAGAGTAAGTTTATAGCTAAAAGTAAGTTATAAATGAAAATTTAAAATTGATTGCAGAAAAGGATGATTTGCCTAAATTTTCGGAAGGTTTTTTGCTCTCAAAATTAAGTTTCACATAAATAGTGAAAATAGGGCGATACCTTATAAAGCACTTCCATTAACGTGAGGTGTCAAATACTATGAGGACTATCTTAGTAGTTGATGATGAATTAAGTATCCTTGAATCGTTTAGAATGATATTAAAAGAAGATTACAGAGTCCTTACTGCTATTGACGGTTTAAAGGCATTAGAAATCCTTCGTAATGAATGTGTTAATCTGGTGATTCTCGATATTATGTTACCGGGAATGTCTGGACTGGAGGTTTTAACTGAAATAAGAAAAATAGACAACGATGTTGAGGTCATAATGGTTACTGCCATAAAAGCAGTGAAAACAGCTATTGAAGCCATGAAATTAGGCGCCTCTGATTACATTATCAAACCATTTGATGTGGAGGAAATTAAACTCATCATCGACAAAACCCTCCGTTCGGGAGAACTTGCGCATGAGGTGGCATATCTTCGGTCAGAATTAAACAAAAATTTTGAATTCAACAACATTGTCGGACAAAGCCCTGTCATGAGACAGATATTTGATACCATTATCAGGGTGGCGAAAGGAGATTCACCTGTATTAATCACGGGTGAAAGCGGCACAGGAAAGGAACTCATTGCAAGGGCAATTCATTTGCAAAGTCCAAGAAAGAATAAGCCTTTTGTTGCCGTAAGTTGCCCCAATCTTCCTGATAATTTGTTAGAAAGTGAATTATTCGGCCACGAAAAGGGATCATTTACCAATGCAACTGACAAAAAAATAGGACGTTTCGAACTGGCAAATGGCGGCACTGTATTTTTGGATGAAATCAGTGAAATGAGTTTGTCCAATCAAGCTAAACTTTTGCGGGTTTTACAGGAATACGAGTTCGTCCGCGTAGGTGGAACTAAAACAATCAGCATTGATGTTCGGTTAATTGCGAGTACCAATGTTAACCTTAAAACCGCAATAACGAAAGGGACGTTCCGTGAAGATTTGTATTACAGGATAAATGTCGTTCCGTTGGACGTGCCTGCTCTGAGAAACAGGAGAGAAGATATTCCTTTCCTCGTAAAACATTATTTTCAAAAGTATAAAGAAGAACTTTACTCCAAAACCAAAAAGATTCATCCAACCGTAATGAAACTGTTTGAAAACTATTATTGGCCTGGAAATATAAGAGAACTTAAAAACGTACTCGAAAGGCTACTTACCCTGTACGGGGATAGCGATGCCATTCTCGAAGAACACCTTCCTGCGGAAATCAAAAGCGGGGATGATCATCATACCTCATACAATTCTAACGGATTACTTGAATTATTGGATGCTGGGTCACTTGATGAAATAGTCTCACGCACGGAAAGAGAACTTATAGAAAAAGCCCTTCAAAAAGCAAATGGTATACAAACCAGAGCTGCACAGATTCTCAAAACGACAAGAAGGATATTGAGATATAAGATGGATAAATTAGGATTGAGTTAAATACCGGTGGATAAGTTTGAAAATGGTTTGTTCCTATCGTTCATTCAAAATTGAAAGGCTCCACATTTTTATTAGTCTTCTTTATTGGTATAGATTCTCGGTACACGTTTACTTATACTGCAAGTAACCTCATAAGGAATGGTGTTTAGCTGTTTGGCAATAGTTTCTATCGGTATGGACTCTTGTGCTTGACTGCCATATAATACGACTTCATCTCCAACAGAAACGTCTTTTATGTTGGTTACATCTACAAAACATTGATCCATGCAAACCCGCCCGATAATAGATGCCTTCTTGCTTTTTATGATGACTGCTCCTTGATTCGAAAGTAATCGGTTATATCCATCATCGTATCCCAAAGGAAGGGTTGCGACACGGGTGGGCTTGGTAATCCTGTATGTCCTACCGTAGCCTACAACATCTCCCGATTCCATATCTTTAATGTGAATAACCTTCGTCTTGAAGCTCATAACAGGTCTGAGACCTATATCTCTTGAAACATCCTCTGAGGGATATAATCCATACAGCGACAGACCGGGTCTGACCATATTAAAATAAGCTTCGGGATAACCCAGAATTGCCCCGCTATTTGCTATGTGCCTTAATGGAATACACGCCTCTGACGCATCCAGAGCATCAAGTACGTCTCTAAATCTTTTTATCTGTAAATTTGTAAATGCTGAATCCTTCTCATCAGAAGATGAACAGTGTGTGTATATGCCCTCTATAAAAAGGTTTTTCATTTCTTTTAAAGACTTTATAAACTCCACGGCTTTATTGTGCTTTACACCAATACTGCCCATGCCGGTGTCCACATACACATGAACTTTCATAATCGTATTAAAATAATACGCCCTTTTTGATAATACTTCAGCAAGCTTCAAATCATAAACCGTAGGTGTTAGGCCATATTGGATAACCATATCAATTTGCTCTTCAAAAATGCCTCCGAGAAGCAATAATGGCGCTTTTATACCTTTATCCCTTAATTGAATTCCTTCTTCGAGGATGGCGATACCGAGCATTTCAACACCATTGTTTAACAAAACCCTGCTAACCTCGTAGTCGCCGTGACCATAGGCATCCGCCTTGACGACGCCCAGGATTTTTATCTGTGACCCAATCCGTTTCTTTATTGCCAACAAATTATGTCTAAGGGCATTTAAGTCAATTTCAACCCACGTCGGTCTGTGCATAACTTCCCTTAACATGTTTTGCATTTCCATGAGTTAAAACCCCAATGTTCTTCAATGTATCTAGCAACCTGTTTATATCCTCTTTGCTATGGGTAGCCATTAATGAAATGCGCAATCGGCTTGTACCCGAAGGTACGGTGGGGGGGCGAATTGCAGGGATCAAGATACCATTTTCATAGAGTCGTGTGGACACATTAAGCGCATCTTCCGCTGATCCAATGACAATGGGAATGATAGGACTTTCTCCGGAAATATTGCTTATAAATTTTGACAGTTGAGACCTTAAATATCGTATATTTTCCCATAGCTTATCGATAAGGGTTGTATCTTCCTGGATAAGCGTCAGTCCCGCCAGAGATGCGGCACATGCTGCGGGCGGCAGCGCCGTTGTGTAAATAAAAGATCGTGCCTTATTTTTAAAAAAATCTATGAGATCCTTATTCCCGGCGATAAACCCGCCGATGCTTCCAATTGCCTTGCTCAATGACCCCATAATAATATCAATCTTTCCTTCGAGTCCATAGTGTTCGATCATACCTTTCCCATGTTGACCAAATACCCCCATGGCATGAGCATCATCAATCATAAGTACGGCATCATATTTTTGTGCAATTTCTACAATTTCCGGTAACGGAGCCGTATCGCCGTCCATACTAAATACACTATCGGTAACCACCAACCTTCTCCGATGCTTTGAAGATCTCTGTAACAAAGATTCTAATTGGCTTACATCATTGTGCGGATAAACACGGAATGTCGCGCCTGATTGACGACAGCCATCGATAATGCTTGCATGGTTCAATTTATCTCCAATGACTATGTCTTCCCTCCCCACAAGGGCGCACAGAGCGCCCACATTGGCCATATAACCGGTAGGGAACAGCAGCGCAGCCTCCGTGCCTTTAAAATCCGCAATCTTCTTTTCAAGTTCCCGGTGAAGGGTCATATTTCCGGCAACCAGTCGAGATGCGCCTGTGCCCCATCCGTATTGGTTAATGGCTGCAATGGCAGCTTGTTTTATCCTTGGGTGGTCGGCAAGTCCGAGGTAGTTGTTTGAACAGAACGAAAGATAGGATTTGCCTTCTATTTGAATGTAATGACCTTGGGCGCTTTCAATGGTTCTATAGTCACGCATCAATGCCTGCTCTCTCAATGACTTCAATTCATCTAAAATAAAATTTAGCCCCATTGAATGGATGTTTCCTTGATTTTATATTATACCGTTGTTTATAATGATTTTTTAAAACGCATTTTATAAACTGCAGATTATAAAGACTGTTATATGGATACTATTCACAAGACCAGGAGAAGGCATAGGCACAGAAGGAAATTATTTACTGCCAGGAGCATATCGGCATTCACATTTCTTCTGGCGTTATCTGCCTTTACTGCGTTTATTATAAGCAATCCTCTTGCAAATTTTTATACAGCAACTTACACACTGCTGATATATCTTCTTACCATCTGTGGATCCCTTTTGATTATTTTCATCGTGTTCTTTGGGTTCACAGTTAAATCTATTCGGTTCATGGGGAAAATATTTAGAAAACACCGATGATTATTACCCTTTTCTAAAGGAACATATATGAAACCTGTAAGCCATCTGGGTGTATCCATTATTGCGGGCGTTACCATCTTTCTCGCAACAAGGGACACGTATTCCAGTATTTCATGTCTCCTCTCCGGATGGCTGGTAGATATTGACCATGTATGGGATTTTTATAAAAATGGTGGTAAGGATTTTAATGTTAAAAGATTTCTTAATGCATGCGAAAACGGGGAAATAAAAAAGTCTTATTTATACCTCCACAGTTATGAACTCTTATTTGGGTTGATATGCCTGTGTTTCTTCTCTCATTTTAATTACCTTTTAGCTTTTACGACCTTGGGATTTGCGATACATTTGTTTTTTGACCAGGTATTTAATCCCGTAAAACCGCTATCCTATTTTATTACGTATAGAATATTAAATAGCTATAATACGGATGTTGTTTTTAAAATAAACCACCAGAAACCTTCTTCCATGAAGAGAAAAGAATGTGTTGTTACAACCGATCACTAATTGATTGCAGTCTCTTTCCGTAACCCGCTGCTATTTTCATGGGATGTTTGCAGTTCCAGGTTGAGATCTTTTATCATTTTCAGATCGTCTTCGATCTTTCTTCCCGTTGTGGTTAGATAATTCCCAATCATCGTGCTGTTGGCGCCCGCATAAAACATCCATGATTGCAAATCCCGAAGATTTTTTTCCCGGCCGCCTGCAATCTTAATTTCTTTATCGGGCAAAATAAATCTGAATACAGAAATAATTTTTAATGCTTCCATAGGTGGCAGGGGAATACTGCTTTCCAATGGTGTACCGGAAACAGGATGTAAGAAATTAAGAGGAACGACGTCGACATCCAAATTTTTCAAAGTGAACGCAAGGTCGATACGGTCATCTACCGTTTCCCCAACGCCAAAAATTGTGCCGCTGCATATTTCCAATCCGACTTCTTTTGCGATACAAATGGTATTTATCCTATCACGAAACGTATGCGTTGAACATATATGGGGGAAAAACCTTTCGGATGTTTCCAGATTATGATTAAGTCTTTTTAGCCCGCATTGTGCCAAAGACAAGGCCATTTCTTTCGTCAATATTCCGAACGAGCCGTGCGGATGGATACATGAGCCAGCAACGACTGCTTTTATTGCCCCGCAAATTTTATCAAGATCGGCTGATTTACTTATACTATATCCGCTGGTAACGATACCAATGGAGTTGGAACCTGCTTGTTCAGCACATTTGGCAACATCAAGCATCCTGTTTGTATCGATGAGTGGAAATTCCTCAATGCCCGTGTGGTAACGTGAGGATTGAGAACAAAAGCTGCAGTCTTCCGTGCATCGTCCCTGTTTTGCGCTAACAATGGAACATGCCTTTACATGGTGACCAAAATATTTTAAGCGTATTTGATTCGCCCAATAAAACAAATCGTAAATTTTGTCTCCATCAATTCGCATAAGAAAGAGGGCGTCATCACGGCTGATAGGCTGGTTTTGCAAGGATTGGTCTGCAATTTTTTTTATTTTCATCCGTGTTTATTTGTGTAAATTTGTGGCTAAAATTATTTATTCTTATATTTCAAATAGACATTGCGAACATTCTGCCAAACAATATCAGGACGTTCAGACCGGACATACGTCATACAATCTGTCCCTTCAAAGCTCCACGTGGCAATATTCCGAATCCCTGCTTCATAAGCCACATCCACAGCCGTAACAATTTCCGCTTCTCTATTTGCAGGGACCCTATAGCCCTGGATCCAGATTTGAGGTTCTTTCTTATATTTTTTTGAAAGTGCAAGGACTTCGTTGGACACATTCCGGACGAACTCCTTCACGTCCTGTTTATAGGCATACCAATAAGGGTCGCTTCCAAAGACATCCATACTCTTAATCATAGCGACCTTTTCCCATTCATAGATACCGTATCTCGGATCGGTAGTTGGAAATAAACATACCGAATTCTTCAATCCCTTCTTTGATGCCTCATTTGCAAGGTATTCCAGGAAGTTAACAATCGTCATCTGGCGGAATGCCTTTACGTCATCCGTAAAATCAAGAGGCATCTCATAGCCGTATTCCGCTTTGAAAATATCCTTACACACTTCGCAGGTGCATCCCCAGATATCCCTCTTTTTACCTCCAAACAGGGGAGTAAACTCGCCAAAAAACAGATGAGGTTCATCCCAAAATACACCCTCCGCGCCTGTTTCTGCTGCAAGTTCGATCCATGAGGTCATTTTATCCCGGAAAGTTTTCGAATTCAAACATGCCTTATATACTTTTATCTCCCCCTCAGTAAAATTTAAACGCTGTCTGCAATTGGGATACGTCTTTACAAAGGTTGAAAATGATTCCCCTCCAAATACACGCCCCACACCCCACGGATCAAGGAAGACCTCCAGGCCGGCATCGCGACTCGCCTTCACAATATCGGCCATTGTCCCGGAATGGTAGGTAATATCATGTTCACTCATGGTATGAACGACGAAATTACACCCATCGTCAATCATCTTTTTCATGTCTTCTCGAACATGACGTAATATTCGATTTGCAAAATAACTTGCTCCGAGTTTCATACTGGTTATGTTAACCTTATCAATATATTATGTCAAGAAAATCCATTGAGATACCGTTTTTTGCTTGCGTAGGAACAGAGAAATTGCTATTATACCCACCACTTTTAATCTGGGCTCTGCCATGTGCGTGTTTCGAGGCATTATTTTTAAGGACCTATAACAACATTTTGGGAACCCGTCTTTGCTAGTAGGCGTACAATTCTCAATGAAGAAAGGTACAAGGCTATCATGGGGTAAACCACCGTGAAATACGGGTCCAAAAGATAGTCTCTCACGGCATTGCGGTGGAGCCTTAATTCTTATATTTACAAGCACTTCCGTTACTCTCTTATCTATCAGATTTACACAATCAAAAGTTTTCCTCCTTTCCTAAACGCTATATTTAGTTGAATTAACATATTCAAATTTATATAATATTTTTAAATAATCAGGAACCTTAATCTATATTTTATTGTTTCATAAACCAGGAAATTGCTAACGATGAGGGAAGAAAACAACCGAAGGAAAGAATTTGAAGATATTGCTATGGAACATATCGATTCCCTCTATAGCATGGCAATACGGCTGGTATTCAATAAAGAGGAGGCTGAAGACCTTGTCCAGGAAACATACTTAAAGGCATATCGATTTTTTGATACTTTCCAAAAAGGGACAAACATTAAGGCATGGCTCTTTAAAATCCTTCGGAATACCTTTATAAACAAGTATAGGAAAGCGGTTAATTTACCAGGTGAAATTTTTTACGAAGATGTCGAATCGGTTAATTCAAATCTATCTTATAAACAGGAAAGCGATTCAGGGGAATTAACAGACACTTTAGAAAGTAAATATAACGAACTTGGCAACTTAATGGAAGATGATGTTAAACGCGCAATAGATAGCTTGCCGATTGAATACAAAGAAGCTATCCTGCTTTCTGATGTAGAAGAATTATCCTATAGTGATATCGCAGAAATTACAAACGTGCCGATTGGAACAGTAAAATCAAGACTGAACAGGGGCAGGAAGTTGCTCCAAAAAAGTCTATGGGAATATGCAAAAGATAGAGGTTTTATTAAGAGGGGGAAATGATGGTTTGCGTTGAAGCAATGAAACACTTTTATGAGTTCATGGATAAGGAAATTGATAAATCTCAATATCCCATCATCAAAGAGCACCTTGACAACTGCTTTGAATGCCGTCAAAGATATGAATTCGAAAAGGGCGTTCGATCATTAGTAAAGGCATATTGTATCGGCACCACAGCCCCTGTATACCTTCATGGAAAGATCATTGAAGGCATCAATTCCATTGATGCAGAAATACCGGGAAACAAAGATATTCAAGCCATTTCTGAACAAAAAGTAACACGCGCACTATTTTCACCCCGTTTCTATGCAATAGCGGCTTCCATTCTCCTTTTGATCGCAGGCGGTGTTTTTTATTACGCCAATTATTATAATTATAATAACGATTTCATATCAATTGTCGATAGCGCCGTCAAAAATCACGTTGTAGCAGTAAATGATAATCTGGTATTTAATGAAAAAACCTCGGTTGTGGGCAATGTGAATAAATATCTCGGAAATAATATAAATACCAATTTGAGCAATTCGTCTCCTTTGCTCAACGCAGAACGAGTCAGTATTGTAGGTGGCATACCGGTAAAGTTCTGCGGAACAAGCAGCCCCTGCGTTGTCTTCGACAAGGGAGGCAATAAGCTTTCCCTCCAAATTATACGCAACAACAATTTACCCATCAGAAATCTTGAAAGAACGCAATTTGGCCCAAAACAATTTTATATAGGAAATTGCCGGGGATTTAACGCCGTGATATGGGAAGAAGAAGGTTCAACCTATTGCCTTACCTCTGACATCGACAAAAACGAAATCCTGCGATTTGCCGCCACACTCACCTCCCGATGACTTCCAGTTTATGCATTAAAGATGACAACTATATGTTTATGTAACGCCTGTCAGTTAATACGATTCATCCCTTCCGACCATTTGCGAAATTGTTTCTGAGAAATGAACGTTTACGATGTAACTCTTACCATATCAGATAAACTCATCACATGGCCTTCCGATCCAACCGTATCCATTCAAAAATCACGCTTGATTTCTCAGGGCAATTCCTGTAATGTATCCGAATTAAAATTCGGCTCACATTGCGGAACCCATATTGATGCTCCGTATCATTTTGAGGAAAATGGCATCAAAATCGATCAAATCCCTTTAGATTATCTCGTAGGAAGTGCAACGGTATTTGATGTAAAAAATAAAGAAAAGATTGATTTAGAGGATATAAAACCATTAAAATTAAAAAACAGGGAAAGGGTTATTTTTAAGACCATTAACTCTACCTTTTGGAAACTTCCGGAATTTAAAAAAGACTTTGTTTATATAACAAAAGAGGCCGCGCGGCATTTGATAGACAGCGGTGTAAAAGTTGTAGGGATAGATTATCTTTCTGTTGAAAAATTTGGGAATAAACCTGCCGACACCCACCACATATTTTTGAGAAACGGTGTCGTCCTTATCGAAGGGCTCGATTTAAGCAATGTAGAAGCAGGAGACTACGAGCTAATTGCATTGCCGCTAAAAATAAAGGATTGTGACGGAAGCCCGGCGCGGGTAATTTTGAGAAGTATGCCGTAATCCGAATGAGCCAGAATCAAAGAGGGATTGGGTTATCATTTTAGATTTACGATTCCAGATTTACGATTTTCTCAATCGTTCGACTGAGTGCTCACGACGAAGTCTCAAATCGTAATTCGTAAATCGTAGATTTTTGCTAAACTTGTCCTCGTAAAAACGGGGAAGTGTCAAAATATTTTTTGTAAGATACCAACATATTAAATTAAAAATACTGAAGACAGGAGGTAAGTATCATTGATTGAAATAAGAGTTCATGGACGCGGGGGACAGGGCTCTGTAACAGCGGCAGAGTTATTGGGATTTGCAGCCCACAGCGACGGGAAATATGCACAGGCATTTCCATCGTTTGGATCAGAAAGAATGGGCGCGCCTGTCCAGGCATTTGTAAGGATCAGTGATAAACCTATCCGTATACGAAGCCAGGTGTACAAACCTAATTATGTTATTGTACAAGACCCTACTTTATTGGAAGTAATTAATGTATTGGACGGGTTACAGGAAGACGGGTTATTGCTCATTAACTCCAAGAAAAAAGTTGCAGAGCTGGGCATTAATACGAAGGTTAGAGTAAAAACTATCCCTGCTATGGAAATCGCCATGGAAGTGATTGGACGACCCATTATGAACACCACCCTGCTCGGCGCTTTTGCTGCAGCCACAGGGGAAATCAGCTTAGATGGTATTAGGAAGGCAATTCAGCATAAGTTTCCAGGTTCGGTCGGAGAAAAAAATATCGCCGCCGTACTAAAGGCGTTTGATTTTATTAAAAAGGAGTCATTATGAGATTAGATTTAGGCGCTATTGCGAAGGCCGGTACCAGCAAGGCAAATCAAACAGGGAGCTGGAGGAATTACAAACCAGTATTTCACCAGGTAAAATGTATTGGCTGTGGCCTTTGTAAAATCTATTGTCCCGAAGGTTGTGTTACCATGATAGAAAAAAAGAAATACACGGTCGATTATACGTACTGTAAAGGCTGTGGGATTTGTGCCGAGGAATGCTCTTCAAGCGACATTGAAATGATAGTGGAGGAGAAGTAATGAGTACGACATTTGTTGAAGGATCAGTTGCAGTGGCCAAGACCGTGGGTGTCTGCAGGCCACACGTGATTTCAGCTTACCCTATCACACCGCAGACCCATATTGTAGAACATCTTTCAGAATTGGTGGCTAACGGAGAGATCAAATCAGAATATGTCAATGTAGAAAGCGAACATTCCGCTGCATCCGTAGTTCTTGGGTCTAGCGCGACAGGGGCAAGGACATACACCGCCACTACCTCTCAGGGATTTTTGCTCATGATCGAGGTGCTTTTCAATATCGCCGGGATGCGGCTTCCCGTGGTCATGACCTGCGTCAACCGCGCCGTATCCGCTCCGATTAATATCTGGAATGACCAGCAGGATTCTATGACAGCACGTGACAGCGGATGGATACAACTCTATGCCGAGGATAACCAGGAAGCAAGCGATATGCACTTGCAGGCATTCAAAATTGCTGAGAATAAAGACATTATGCTTCCCGTCATGGTATGTATGGATGGGTTTGTTCTCACCCATTCATTTGACCCGGTAGAGCTTATTTCTCAGGAGCAGGCAGACAAATTTCTGCCGCCGTTTAAGCCAGAATATTACCTGACACCAAAAAATCCACTCTCCATGGGTACGATGGTTGGCCCGGAGGCATACATGGAAACACGCTATTTTATTGAGAAAACGATGCATGCGTCTTTACAAGTTATTAGCGACGTGGCGGCCGATTTTCATAATCAATTCGGCAGATTTCAGGGTGGCCTTATCGATACCTACAAAGTTGAAGATGCTACCCTCGTACTGGTAGCGATGGGTTCGATTATCGGCACCATAAAAGATATTGTAGATGAACTCAGAGCGAAGGGACAAAAAGTCGGCGTCCTCAAGGTGCGTTCATACCGCCCGTTTCCAAAGGATGGAATCTACAAGGCCTTAAGTCACGTGAAAGAGATTGCTGTAGTGGAAAAGGCCGTTTCTCTTGGCTATGGCGGTATTTTAGTAAATGAAATAAAGAGCGTATTCTACGGTAAACCCAAAACCCCAAAGATTAACGGATTTATTCTGGGGCTGGGAGGCCGTGACATCACCGTAGACACCATACATCAGGTTATTAAAGAAACAACAAAGGCCTCATCAGAAGAAAAATTTGTTGGACTCAACGAAGCATTAATTGGAGGTAAATAGTTCAGCCTCCCCCCTAACCCCTCCCACAAGGGGAGGGGAAGGATTTATCAGGGAATTTGTTATTATGTAAACGGAGACTTCTGGATTTCCTCCCCCTTGATGGGGGAGGGTAAGGGAGAGGGTGAATCAATAATAACGGAGGAAATAATTTTATGACAACAACACTCACAGCCCCGAAGGAACAATCATGCACACTTTTAGCTGCTGGACATACTGCCTGCACCGGATGCGGAGAGGCGCTTGCCGCAAAACTCGTGCTGGGCGCAGCAGGCACCAATATAATCGTAACCGATGCTACAGGATGTCTTGAAGTATTTACCACACGGTTTCCCCAGTCGTCATGGGAAGTCCCTTTCGTCCATTCACTATTCGAAAACTCGGCTGCCGTGGCCGCAGGCGTGGAAGTTGCCTTAAAGGCGCTGGGCAGACAAAACGAGGCGAAGGTCATTGCCCAGGGTGGCGACGGCGGAACGGCAGATATCGGCTTACAGGCGCTCAGTGGCATGCTGGAAAGGGGACACGATATCCTTTATGTTTGTTACGATAATGAAGCATACATGAATACCGGTGTTCAGCGTAGCGGTTTGACGCCATTTGACTGCATGACTACCACGAGTCCTTGCGGTGAACTTTCCTGGGGAAATAAGCACAATAAAAAAGACATGCCCTCCATTGCCGCCGCTCATGGTATTCCTTACGTTGCAACGGCCTCAGTAGCGTTTCCAAAAGATATCGAGAATAAAGTAAAGAAGGCGCTGTCAATAACAGGTCCAAAATACATGCAAATTCACTCTCCATGTCCTCTTGGGTGGAGATCAAATCCTCAGCTTACCATTAAAGTCGCTAAATTAGCCGTACAGACAGGACTCTATCCCATCTTTGAAATGGAAAACGGCAAGGTCATGAAAGTGAGAAAAGTAACCACTCCCAAAACACCCGTGGAAGAATACCTGAAAATCCAGGGTCGTTTCGCCCATCTCTTCAAGTCGCCGAAGGGAAAAGAAGAGATTCAGAAGATACAGGAGATCGCAGACAGGAATATCGAGAAGTACGGGCTGGCTTAGATTAACAATTTATTTCACCGCAAAGACGCAAAGAACGCCGAGATATAAAAAACTAATGCCTGTTCTCAACTTGGCAGGGAAAGTGATAATGGCTGTCTGAACCATATTTTTATTAATAATTTCCTTTGAATCTTTCTTTGCCTTTTTATATCGTTATGGTAAAGTATTTATCTAAGCGTGGCAAGTCACTGATTCAACAAGAATTCTCTGCACACCAATAAACAGGGTAGAGCAAACCATGAAACAATTAACACGCATTACCCTTGATCCATATTCCCATATCCTCAATCTTATTGGTAGTCTCTTTTATTCCATGTAACATTTTAAGCCTCTCTTTGCGCCCTCGGCGTCCCCCATTTCCATGAGGGCAGGCATTTGCGGTGAGCTATTTCTTCCCATCTTTGCCGAAAAGAAAATCCTTGACAACAAAAATAATATAAGATACAAGGTAATCAACTCTATCCCTCCGATTTTGGTATAGAAAGCGAACCGATTTGCTTAGTAACGTGTTATCTGAAAGCCGCCATCAATGTGGAATACGATGTTATTAGGGAAATGAGGACGATTCTATGAGACAATACAAAATTATCGTTGAGAAACATTCGGATGGTTATGTTGCTTATCCTTTAGGTTTAAAGGGTGTTGTAGTTGGTCAAGGCGACACATATGAAGAAGCCCTTTCAGATATAAAATCTGCAATTCGTTTTCATATTGAATCTTTTGGAGAAGATGTTTTTGAAATTGATCCACCAATCCTTGAAGCTTTTATTACAGAGGCAGGGGTGTAAGAGGAATGCCTAATTTCCCGGTTGATATGGCATGATATAGCATGATATAGCATGCTGACATTTATAGAATAAAGATAAAATGAATGTTAGATTCTAAGAAATACTATGCAACATTTCACTGACAAGGCACTGAAAGAAATCACTGCAGCACATTCTGAAATCCGAAACAAATACATCAATTTAACTATCGAAATCGCCTCATTTACCGAACGCCTCCAGAATGAGCGGGCAAGAGAGTTCATGCAACACGGAGTTGCCAGAAGACTTTGGCTGTTGTACAGGTGCATGGAAAATATCTTTGATCTGTTTCCTCCGGACCGAATCAAAAGACTGGAACAGAACGATCGCTTGGATGTCGAAATCAATCTTCACGCTTTCATGATTAACGTATATGGTATAATCGAAAACATTGGATTAGCACTAGTATAGCGTTTCATTAAAATCTAGACAATAATAAACGTATTTGTTATAATTCTTGCCAAAAACTTCGAAAGGAGAGATAGTGGCAAGAAAAACAAAGAGAAGTATCTTATTTC
>Ga0233425_10006657_pt1 | contig 16918 bp, 17 predicted proteins | sample Watercolumn_Towu_2_FD_181712 | JGI IMG/M metagenome (GOLD analysis project Ga0233425, IMG submission 181712) | Freshwater microbial communities from Lake Towuti, South Sulawesi, Indonesia - Watercolumn_Towuti2014_140_MG | ecosystem: Environmental > Aquatic > Freshwater > Lake | place... | reverse complement strand
CCATGGGAGGCGGCGCCCGGCTGCTGCGCCCGGAAGAATGGCAGCGCAAATCCCTGCTGCACCGCCTGCTGAACTGGATGGCCTACGGAATGGTGCGGCTGATGATCGGCATCGCCGGCTACGGCGGGAAACACTGAGGCCGAGCGCTGTCGCCGTCCTCAGGCGACTGACTTTCCCGGACAGGGCGGCCGTTGCGACGCCACGATGCCGGTGTTCACGCCGAACCAGTTGAGTCCGCCGAAGAGCCGCGCGTGCTCGATCTTCACGCAGCGGTCCATCACCACCTCCAGGCCGGCCGCCTCCGCCCGGCGCGCCGCCTCCGGATTGATCACACCAAGTTGCAGCCACAGCACCCTGGCGCCGATGGCGGAGGCCTCGTCGACGATGGCGGGGATGTCCTCGGCACGGCGGAAGCAGTCGACGATGTCCACCTTCTGCGGCACCGCGCGCAGCGACGGGTAGCACGGCTGCCCCAGCACTTCCGTGTAGGCCGGGTTGACGGGGATCACGGTGTAGCCGTGCTCGAGCATGTACTTGGCGGCGAAGTAGCTCGGCCGGTACCAGTTGGCGGACAGGCCCACCACGGCAATCGCGCGGTTGCGCAGCAGGATCCGGCGCAGGCCGGCGACGTCATCGATCATGCGGCTTTACCTCCCGCTCAGCATCCTGCCGGAGCCGGCAGGAAACGGCAACGGGGCAGTTTGTCGCGGTCCCAGTTGGCGATGGCCCAGCGCCACACCTCGTCAAGGCCGGCGTCGGCCAGCCCGGCCGGCGGCCGCTGGCCCAGAAAGGCCAGCGCCGCCGCGAGCGCCGCCTGGGGCCGCGCTTCGTCCACGGGTCTCGCCCGCGTCTGCTTGGAGAGCTTCTCCCCCGCCGGATTGACCGCGGCCGGCAGGTGCAGATAGGCCGGCTGCGGCAGGCCGAGGCGCCGCTGCAGGCAGATCTGCCGCGGCGTCGAGTCGATCAGGTCGGCGCCGCGCACGACGTGGGTGACGCCTTGCGCCGCGTCGTCGACCGCCACCGCCAGCTGGTAGGCGTAGCAGCCGTCGGCGCGCAGCACGACGAAGTCCCCCACCTCGGCGGCGACGTCCTGGCAGAGGCGCCCCTGCAGAAGATCCTCGAAGCAGACCGTGCCGGGCTCGACCCTGAAGCGCCAGGCGCGCGCCTGGCGTCCCGGCGGCAGTCCGGCGCGGCAGGTACCCGGATAGCGCGGCGCGCCGTCCGGCGCCAGCGACGAGTCGGCGATTTCGCGCCGGCTGCAGGCGCAAGCGAACACGTCGCCGGCGAGGCGCAGCCGCTCGAAGGCGGCGCCGTAATGTGCCTTGCGCCGGCTCTGGTATTCGACCTCGCCGTCCCAGGCGAAACCCAGCCGCTCGAGCGCGCGCAGGACGGCTTCCGCAGCGCCCTTCACCGTGCGCGGCTCGTCCACATCCTCCATGCGCAGCAGCCATTCACCGCCTGCGGCGCGCGCATCGAGGCAGCTGCCGAGCGCAGCCACGAGCGAGCCGAAATGCAGCGGACCGGTCGGCGAAGGCGCGAAGCGGCCGCGGTAGTTATTGGAAACGGGGGAAACGTCGGCGCTCAAGGCTTGTGAAGAAATCGTAGCGAGCGGGCCGCAGCGTGGCGCGGCCGGAGCGCAGGAACCGGAATGTACACGCAAGTACATGAGGGCGAGGCTCGAAAAGCAGGATGTGCCTGCGCACATCCTGCCGAACGCAGCGGGATTCGCCTGCCGGCGAATCCCCGAGAGCACCGCCCAAGCCACGATCCGGCACGCGCAGCAGATTTATTCACAAGCGCTCAGACGTTGAAGCGGAAGTGCATGACGTCACCGTCGTGTACTACATAGTCCTTGCCTTCCAGGCGCATCTTGCCGGCCTCGCGGGCGCCGGCCTCGCCCTTGCAGGCGATGAAGTCGGCGAAGCCGATCACCTCGGCGCGGATGAAGCCGCGCTCGAAATCGGTGTGGATGACGCCGGCCGCCTGCGGCGCGGTGTCGCCGACGTGGATGGTCCAGGCGCGCACTTCCTTTTCGCCGGCAGTGAAGTAGGTCTGCAGGCCGAGCAGCTTGTAGCCGGCGCGGATGAGCCGGTTCAGCCCCGGCTCCTCCAGTCCCATGTCGGCCAGGAAGACCGTCTTGTCTTCGTCTGACAGGTCGGCGATCTCGGCCTCCATCGCGGCGCAGAAGGCCACCACCGGCGCTTTCTCCTTCGCCGCGTGCGCCTCGACGGCGGCGAGCAGCGGGTTGTCGGTGAAACCCTTCTCGTCGACGTTGGCGGCGTAGAGGGTCGGTTTGGCGGTGATCAGGCAGAAGGGCTTGAGGTTGGCCCATTCCTCCTTCGAGAGGTCGAGGGCGCGCACCGGCTTCGCCTCGTTCAACTGGGCGACGCACTTGTCGAGCACGGCCACCAGGAGCTTCGCCTCCTTGTCGCCGGCCTGGGCCGGCTTGCGGTAGCGCGCCAGCGCCTTCTCCGCCGTGGCGAGATCGGCCAGCGCCAGCTCGGTCTCGATGGTCTCGATGTCGGAGAGCGGCCTGACCTCGCCCGAGACATGCACGATGTTCTCGTTGTGGAAGCAGCGCACGACATGCACGATGGCGTCGGTCTCGCGGATGTTGGCGAGAAACTGGTTGCCGAGGCCCTCGCCCTTGCTGGCGCCCGCCACCAGGCCGGCGATGTCGACGAACTCCACCACTGCCGGCATGACGCGCTGCGGCCTGACGATGGCGGCAAGCTGGGCGAGTCGCGCATCGGGCACTTCGACGATGCCGACGTTCGGCTCGATGGTGCAGAAGGGATAGTTTTCCGCCGCGATGCCCGACTTGGTGAGGGCGTTGAAGAGCGTCGACTTGCCGACGTTGGGCAGGCCGACGATGCCGCACTTCAAACTCATGGATTTCCTTTTGTGTTGAGCTTCTGCATGGCGGCGGGGTATTCGCCGCGTTCGATGTGCTGCCAGTGCTCGAGGGCGCGGTCGAGCGCCGCCTCGATCAGCGTCCGCTCCTCGGCGCGCGGCTTCTTCAGGACGTAGTCCACCACCTGGTCGCGGTCGCCGGGATGACCGACGCCGATGCGCAGGCGCCAGAAATCCTGGGTACCGAAGTGCGCAGCGATGTCCTTCAGTCCATTGTGACCGCCCAGGCCGCCGCCGAACTTCAGGCGCAGGGTGCCCGGCGGCAGATCCAGTTCGTCATGCAGCACCAGCATCTCGCCGGGCGCGATGCGGTAGAAGCGCGCCAGCGCCGCAACGGCCTGGCCGGAATGGTTCATGTAGGTCTGCGGCAGCAGCAGCCAGACCTGGTCGCGCGTGCGGCCGGCGAGGCCATGAAAGCGGGATTCGCGCCTGAACTCGGCGCCGAACTTCGCCGCCAGCCGCTCGCACAGCCAGAAGCCCGCGTTGTGGCGGGTGTCGGCGTATTCGGCGCCGGGGTTGCCCAGACCGACGATAAGGCGCGGCGCGACCACTCGGGTACGAAGGAAGCGCCGCGGCGTTCAGGCCGCGGCGCGCGCGATCACTTCTTCTCGGGCTTCGCCGGCGCGGCGGCGGGTGCCGCGGCGGCGGCGGCAGGCGCGGCTGCCGTCGTGGCAGCGGCCTCTTCACCGACAGCCAGTTCGGCCTCGGTCGTACCGCGCGGCACGACGATGGTGCCGACCACGGGATTCTCGCCCCGGTGCAGCACGGCCTCGACGCCCTTGGGCAGCTTGAGTTCGCTGACATGGACAGCCTGGCCGACGGACACGTCCTTCATGTCCACCTCGATGAACTCGGGCAGGTCGGCGGGCAGGCAGCTGATGTCGAGCTCGTTCATGACGTGGCTGACGACGCCGCCCTGCAGCTTGACGCCCGGGGCGATGTCGCCGTTGATGAAGTGCAACGGCACCCGCATGTGGATCTTCTTGTCGGCGGACACGCGCTGGAAGTCGACGTGCATCACCAGCGGCCGGTAGGCGTGCATCTGATAGTCGCGCAGCAGTACCTGCTGCTTCTGGCCGTCCAGGTTCATGGTCAGAATGGAGGCGTGGAAAGCTTCCAGCTTCAGACTGTGGAAAAGGGCGTTGTGGTCCAGTTCGATCGGCTGGGCGGCGACTTCTCCGCCATAGACGATGCCCGGCACCCTGCCCGCGCGACGCAGGCGGCGGCTCGCTCCGGTGCCCTGCAGATCGCGCTTGTTCGCGATGATCTCGATTTTCATTTGCTTGCTCCAAAATAAACCTGCCCGCGACCAGGCAGGGGTTGATAAAAACGTAAGAACTACTCCATGAAGAGGGACGACACCGACTCCTCGTTGCTGATGCGCAGCATGGTCTCGGCGAGCAGCTCGGCGATGGAGATCTGCCGGATACGCGTGCAGGCCCTGGCTTCGTCGCTCAGCGGGATGGTGTCGGTCACCACCAGTTCGTCCAGCACCGAGCCGCCGATGCGCTCGACGGCGCTGCCGGACAGCACAGGATGCGTACAGTAGGCGAGCACCTTGGCGGCGCCGTGGTCCTTCAGCGCCTGCGCCGCCTTGCACAGCGTGCCGGCGGTGTCCACCATGTCGTCCATGATGACGCAGGTGCGGCCTTCCACTTCGCCGATGATGTTCATCACCTCGGAGACGTTGGCCTTCGGCCGCCGCTTGTCGATGATGGCCAAATCCGACTCGAGCCGCTTGGCCAATGCCCGCGCCCGCACCACGCCGCCGACGTCGGGCGAGACCACCAGCAGATCCTTGTGCTGGTTCTTCCAGATGTCGCCGAGCAGGATCGGCGCCGCATAGACGTTGTCGACCGGAATGTCGAAGAAGCCCTGGATCTGGTCGGCATGCAGATCCACCGTCAGCACGCGGTCGACGCCGACCGCCTGCAGCATGTTCGCCACCACCTTGGCCGAGATCGCCACGCGCGCCGAGCGCGGCCGCCGGTCCTGGCGCGAGTAGCCCATGTACGGAATCGCCGCCGTGACGCGCCCGGCCGAGGAGCGCTTCAGCGCGTCAACCATGATGATGAGCTCCATCAGGTTGTCGTTGGTCGGCGCGCAGGTCGATTGCAGGATGAAGCAGTCCTTGCCGCGGACGTTCTCCATGATTTCGACATTGACCTCGCCGTCGGAGAAACGCCCCACGGCGGCGCGGCCGAGCGAGATGTTGAGCCTGCGCACGACGTCAGCGGCAAGCTTGGGGTTGGCGTTCCCCGTGAAGACCATCAAGCTGTCGTAGGCCATGCCCGCCTCGGTTCCTGTTGCGCAAACGATGCGGGCAGGTGGATCACCTGCCCGCATTCCGGTAATTTTGGCTGGGGAGGAAGGATTCGAACCTTCGCATGCCGGAATCAAAATCCGGTGCCTTAACCAGCTTGGCGACTCCCCAAGTGTTTCAGTCAGCGAGTGCCCGCAAAGGGTGTTCGTCCAAGCCTCGCGCCACCCAGCCGGTCATGTCGGCCGGCAGTTGCGCCAGCACGGCGCGCGCGTCCCGCTCGGCGGAAAAAGGAGCGAAGATGCACGCTCCGGAACCGGTCATGCGCGCCGCGGCGCGCTGCTGCAACCAGGCCAGCGCCCGCGCCACCTGAGGGTAGCGCTCGCACACGACGGGTTCGAGATCGTTTCGGCCCATCAACTCGTCCGAAACCTTGCCCCAACCCGCTGAAAAGTCCGCCATTTTGAGGGGTTTCGTATCGCGTGTCAAATTCGGCGCGGCGAAGATTTCCGCCGTCGGGACGCTTGCCTTGGGCGCGAGAACGACATACCAGGCCGGCGGCAGATCGACCGCCTGCAGGACCTCGCCGATCCCCTCGACGAAGGCATTGCGGCCGAAGACGAAGAAAGGCACATCCGCCCCCAGCCGCAGCCCCAGCGCCTGCAAGCGTATGCGCGGCCAGTTCAGGCCCCAGAGCCGGTTGAGCGCCAGCAGCACGGTGGCCGCGTCCGAACTGCCCCCGCCAAGACCGCCGCCCAAGGGCAGGCGCTTCTCCAGCGCGATGCCGACGCCCTGCCGGCAGCCGGATTCGGCCTGCAGCAGCCTGGCGGCGCGCAGGCACAGATCGCTCTCCTCGGACACGCCTTCGAGCGGGTTCATGCGCACGATTCGGCCGTCGTCGCGCGGCGCAAAGCGCAGCGTGTCGCCGAAATGGATAAGACGGAACAGCGATTGCAGCAGATGGTAGCCGTCGGGCCGGCGGCCGACGACATGGAGGAAGAGATTGAGCTTGGCGGGCGCCGGATAGGCGCGTTCCCATTCGCTCACCGGGAGAGGCTCCAGCTGTCGATGACCAGACGCACCTCGACATCCTCCCGCTTGGCCTGCAGCAGCGCGGGCAGCGCATCGGCCGCCTCGCTTTCATAGCGCAGGTACTCGATCGTCCAGCCCTGCTCTGAGAGGCCGGCCAGCCGGCCAGCCGCATCGAGACGGGTAGCACCGCCATGGGCGGAACGGCCGAGCACCCAGCGGCTCAGCCCCGAGACCGGCAGCGGCGTGCCGAACACCTGTTCGGAGAGGCCGTCCAGGTCCGCCGCGACATAGCGTTTCTGGTCGGTGGTTTCCAGCAGCGCGGCACCGCCGCCCGAAGTGAGCCTGGCCAGGCCCTGGCCGAGCGGCCCGCTGACCAGCAGCTCGTCGGACTGCGCATCGTGGCGCCATTCGATGCCGGCGGAGAAGCTCTCGTGGGCGCGACGCACGGCGATGCGCCCCTCGAGGCGGAAGGTCTCTATGGTCTCCCGTGCCGGTCTCGGTGCCGAGGGTTGCGGTTCGAGGAGGGCGCAGCCGGCCGACAGGGCCAGCAGCGCGAGGGCCAGCAGGCAACGCCGCATCAGGGCGCGAGACGCTTCATGACCTCGGCGAGCACCTCGTTGCCGGGATGCGCCTTGGCCGCATCCTGCCAGGTCTTTCTTGCCTCGTCGCGGCGGCCAAGCGCCCACAGGACTTCGCCGAGGTGGGCGGCAATTTCCGGATCGGGGCGGATGGAGTAGGCGCGCTGCAGATGCGTCAGGGCGCCGGCATTGTCGCCCTTGCGGAAGAGCACCCAGCCCATGCTGTCGATAATGAAGGGGTCTTCGGGCGAGAGCTGCAGCGCCTTGACGATCAGCTGCTCCGCCTCGGCGAGGCGCTGATTGCGATCGGCAAAGGAATAGCCGAGCGCATTGTAGGCATGAGCATGATCGGGCTTGACGCCGATGAGCTTGCGCAGATTGGCTTCCAGCACGTCGTGGCGGCCGATCTTCTCCGCCAGCAGGGCGGATTCGTAGAGCAGCTCCGGCTGCTCGGGCTGCGCGGCGAGGTTCTCCGCGAGCAGCTCGTAGGCCTCCTTCGCCTTGCCGGCGTCCCGCAGCAACTGACTTTCCGCCAGCAGCAGCGGAATGCGGTCGGCGCGTCCCGCCGCGCGCAGCTCCTGCAGGTGGCGGCGGCCTGCGTCGAGCTTGCCCTGCTTGGACAGCAATTGCGCGATGCGCAGCTGCGCCGCCAGGTACTGTTCGCCCGGCGCCACCTCGGCATACCAGCGCAGCGCCTCGTCGAACTGCTTGCGTTCCTCGGCGAGCTGGCCGAGGTAGAGCCGCACCGTGTCGATCTCGGCGAAGTCGCGGCCGATCAGCTTCTTGAAATTCTCCTCGGCCGTCGTCCAATCGGACAGCTGCATCGAGAGCACCGCCACCGCGTAGATCACGTCGGTGTTGCCCGGGTAGTCGGCGAGCAGGCGCTGGAACTCGGCGCGCGCCTGCGGGAACTTGCGCGCCCCGACCAGGCTGCGCGCATATTGCAGGCGCACTTCGCGCGCCTGCGGGCGTCCGGCGAGATGACTGCGCAGCGTCTCGAGCGACGCGTCGGGCGAGTCGGCGCGCTGCAGCTGCGCCTTCAGCATCACCGCGTTGTCCCAGTCGGGTCGCAGCGCCAGGGCTTTGTCGGCCTCGGCGATGCCGCGCTGCCAGGCCGAAGCGTTCAGCGCCGCCTGCGCACGGGCGAAATGCGCCTCGGGCAGGCCGACATAGGGCATGGTCAGCTGCTCGACCATGGCCAGCACCGCCTGCTTGTCGGGGTAGCGGGCAAACAGGCGGTTCAGGCGCAGCAGTCCGTCGCCCAGGTTGTCGCCCTCCTGCGCAAGCAGCTTGGCCACGTGCGGCTGCAACTCGTCGAGACGGTTGGCGCTCACCAGCAGGCCGGCCATCATCTGCCGCGCATGGGAGGATTCGGGATCGAGTTCCACCCAGAGCCGCGCCGCCTGCAGGGCCACGTCCAGGTTGCGGGCATGCAGACCGACTTCCGCCGCGCGACGGGCAAAGCGAGGATCGCGCGTCGTACGCGCAAGGTCCAGATAGGCCGAGGCCGACAGGCCGAGATTACCGCGCTGGCCGGCGATCTCTGCCAGCAACGCCTGGTAGAGGATCTGGCCCGTCAGTTCCTGTTTCGGCAAGGCCTCCGGCCGCTCCTGCGGCCGGGCCTGTCGGACCGGCTTATCGGGCGCAGCCTCGGCGGGACGCTGAGTCGGCGCCTGGGCGCAGGCGGCAAGCCCGAGAAGGGAAGCCAGGACAACGATCGGCAGGGAGAGAGACGGAACGTTCATGTCGGGATGATGGCGCTGCGGCGTAGAATCGGCACTGTCGGCTCATGTTAGGGGGTTTTGCCACCCCCGGCAAGCGAGCCTGCTCCTAGGGCCTGTTGGCACTCATTTGGTCGGTGCGAACAGGCCCAAATCGACATGCCTGAACTGCCAGAAGTCGAAATCACCCGCCGCGGCCTCCTTTCCGGCCTGCCGGAGCGAACCGTGACGGCCGTCGACGCGCGCCACACCGCCTTGCGCTACCCCTTGCCGCGCGGACTTTCCCGCCGGCTCGCCGGGCATGTCGTGCGGGACATCGAGCGGCGCGGCAAATACCTGCTTTTCCGCCTCGATCACGGCACGCTGATCGTGCACCTCGGCATGTCCGGCAGCCTGCGCCTGGTGCCTGCCGATGAGCCGGCGGGAAAGCACGACCATCTCGACCTCGTCTTCGGCACGACGGCCCTGCGCCTGCGCGACCCGCGCCGCTTCGGTGCCGTGCTGTGGACCGCGGGCGATCCCGCCGCCCACCCTCTCATCGCGCCGCTCGGCATCGAGCCGCTCGCCGATGCCTTCGGCGGCGACTGGCTGCACACCGCCTCGCGCGGACGCAACGCGGCGATCAAGCTCTTCCTCATGGACAGCCACGTCGTTGTCGGCGTCGGCAACATCTACGCCTCGGAGAGCCTGTTTCGCGCCGGCATCGATCCGCGCACCCCGGCCGGACGCCTGTCGCGGGCGCGCTGCGCCCGCCTTGCCGCGGCGGTCAGGGCCACACTGGAAGCGGCCCTGGCCGCAGGCGGCAGCACGCTGCGCGACTTCATCCACAGCGACGGCGGTTCGGGCTGGTTCCAGCAGGCCCATGCCGTTTACGGGCGCGCGGGCGAGCCCTGTCGCGTCTGCGGCACGACTGTCCGCGGCTTGCGCCTCGGCCAACGCTCCACGTTCTACTGCCCCCGCTGCCAGCGCTGACGAACGGCCGGCAGCAGCCTCCCAATTGCATTGCTTTCGCAAGAATGTGTGCTAAATTGGCGTTTCTGAAGCACTTTTTGAGGTTGCCATGGGCCTCGTCCAGCACTTCTCCGCGTACAGCAACTGGCGGCAGGCGGTTTCCGAACAGCTGCTCAAGCTGAACAGCTGGCTGACCGAAAACGAACTCGGCGATGCGCAAAGCGAGTTGCGCATCCAACAGCTGCTCGAGCGCCTTCGCGAAGACAAGCTGATCATCGCCTTCGTCGCCGAGTTCTCGCGCGGCAAATCCGAACTCATCAACGCCATTTTCTTCGGCGACTACGGCGACCGCATCCTGCCGTCCACCGCCGGCCGCACCACCATGTGCCCGACGGAGCTGCTGTTCGATCCCAACCGGCCGCCGTCGATCGAACTGCTGCCCATCGAAACGCGCGCGACCACCGCCAGCGTGGCGGAATTCAAGCGCTTTCCGGAAGAATGGCGCATCGTCGAGCTGGATACCGAATCCTCCGAGGCCATGCACGCCGCCCTGTCGCGCGTCGGCGAGCAAAAGCGCGTGTCGCAGGAGCTTGCCGACAAGCTCGGCTTCGCCATCGACGCCGCCGGCAAGGAGGGCCTGCTGCCGGATGCCGAAGGCCTGGTCGAGATTCCCTGCTGGCGGCATGCGGTCATCAACTTCCCGCACCCCCTGCTCGAACAGGGGCTGGTGATTCTCGACACGCCGGGTCTGAACGCCATCGGCGCCGAGCCGGAACTGACTCTGTCCCACCTGCCCAACGCCCACGCCATCCTCTTCATCCTCGCCGTCGACACCGGCGTGACGCAATCGGATCTGGCCGTTTGGCGCGACCACGTGAACGGGGCGCGCACGCGGCAGAAGGGCCGCATCGCCGTGCTGAACAAGATCGACGGCCTGTGGGACGGCATCCGCAGCGAGGCGCAGATTGAGTCCGAGATCTCGCGCCAGGTGCAGACCACCGCCGACGTTCTCGAACTGGACACGAACCACATCTTCCCGGTCTCGGCGCAGAAAGGCCTGCTGGCGAAGATCAGCCATGACGATGGCCTGCTCGCCCGCACCCGCCTGCCGGCGCTGGAACAGGCGCTGACCGACGAACTGATTCCCGCCAAGCAGGACATTGTTCGCGACAATACGGAGAGCGAGGCGGCGGACCTCGTCGCGCGCACGCGCGCCCTGCTCGAGACGCGCTGCGGCGGCGTCGCCGACCAGCTGGCCGAGTTGCGCGACCTGCGCGGCAAGAACCAGAGCGTCATCGAGTACATGATGCGCAAGGTCAAGCGCGAGAAGGAGGATTTCGAGAAAGGCCTCCAGCGCTATTACGCGGTGAGGAGCGTCTTCTCCCAGCTCACCAACAGCCTTTACTCGCACCTCGGCATGGATGCCTTGCGCGAGGAGACGCGCCGCACGCGCGAGACCATGCTCGATGCCCGTTTCACCAAGCAGCTGCGCGACGCCATGCGCGACTACTTCCGCCACGTGCGCGCCAATCTGGACAAGTCGACCGGCGAGGTGCGCGAGATCTCGATGATGATGGAGGCGATGTACGAGCGCTTCTCCACCGAGCACGGCATGAAGCTGGCGGCGGCGACCCCCTTCTCATTGCTGCGCTACGAGAAGGAGATCGACCGGCTCGAAGAGGGCTTCAACGCCCACTTCAACACCCTGCTCACCATGGTGACCCATGCCAAGCGCGGCCTGACCCAGCGCTTCTTCGAGACCGTGACCACCCAGGTGCGGCGCGCCTTCGAATTCGCCAATCGTGACGTGGACCACTGGCTGCGCGCCATCATGGCGCCCCTGGAGACTCAGGTGCGGGAGTACCAACTGCAGCTCAGGCGCAGGCTGGAGAGCGTCAAACGCATCCACCAGGCGACGGACACGCTGGAAGACCGCATCCGCGAACTTGAACAGATGCAGGCCACGCTGGAAGGTCAGCTGGCCGAGCTGAACGGCATCGCGGCGGCGGTGCGCGACACCCTGCACGCGGAAGCGCGGGAGGCCGCCGTCGCGCAGGCGGCTTGAAGCGCTGGAGCGCGCTTACTTGGTGGCGGTCAGCTTAAGGAACTTCTGCTGCAGCTGATCCTTGTCCTCGGTGTGGTCGGGATTGGGGATGATGCAGTCCACCGGGCAGACCTCGATGCACTGCGGCGTGTCATAGTGGCCGACGCATTCGGTACACTTGCCCGGGTCGATCTCGTAGATCTCCTCGCCCTGCGCAATGGCGCCGTTGGGGCACTCCGGCTCGCACACGTCGCAGTTGATGCATTCGTCGGTAATCATCAAAGCCATCTTGCTGTCCTCACTTGCTTGAAATTCTCTGCCTCAGCCGTTCGTGCACGAGGGGCTGCACGAACTTGCTGACGTCGCCGCCCAATGAAGCAATCTCGCGCACCATGGTGGCGGAAATGAACTGGTATTTCTCGGCCGGCGTCAGGAACACCGTCTCGACGTCTGGATTCAGGCTGCGGTTCATACCGGCCATCTGGAATTCGTATTCGAAGTCGGACACCGCGCGCAGTCCGCGCAGGATGATGCGTGCCTCGTGGCGGCGCAGGAAATCCATGAGCAGGCCGTCGAACCCCTCGACGCGCACATTGGGATAGGGGGCCAGCACCTGGCGCGCCATGGCGACACGCTCGTCGAGCGTGAAGAAGGGCCGCTTGGTGCGGCTGTCGGCGACGGCCACCAGCACCTCGTCGAACAGGCGAGAGGCGCGGCGCACGAGATCCTCGTGACCCAGGGTCAGGGGGTCGAAGGTGCCGGGATATATCGCTACCCCATCACTCATTCCTGCAAACGCTCCAATAGCTGGTAACAAACCTGTCCCGACTTGCCGCTGCGGACGGTTTCCCAGGCGCCGATGCGCGCGACCGCATGCTCGGCCTCTGCATAAATGCGGGCATCCCGGGTCAGCCCCGCCTCGAGCCGGGGCCCGATGCGCTCGATCCAGGCCTGGCCGTAGGGCGGATCAAGGAAGAGCAGATCGTAGCGCCGGGATGCGCGGGAGAGGAATTTTACCGCATCCGCGCGCACCAGCTCCAGCCGGTCCGTGCCGAACACCGCTGCGTTGTCCTGCAGCACGGCGAAAGTGCGCGGATCGCGCTCGACCAGCGTGACATGGGCCGCGCCGCGCGAGGCCGCCTCGAAGCCGAGCACGCCGCTGCCGGCAAAGAGATCGAGGCAGACCAACCCCGTGAGATCCTGCCCGAGCCAGTTAAACAGGGTTTCGCGCACCGCATCCGGCGTCGGCCGCAGGCCGGGGGCGGCATGGAAGGTGACGAGGCGGCGCTTCCATTCGCCGCCGACGATGCGGATGCGGCTCACTCCCCTGCCACTATGACGGTAACCATGTGTTCCGGCCGGACATGCTTCTGGAACGCGGCGCGTATGTCGGCGGCGGTCACAGCCTCGACCTTGCGCGGAAAGTCGTCGAGGTAGGTGAGCGGCAGGTTGTAGAAGCCGATCACCGAGAGGTGTTCGAGCAGCTTGCGGTTGCTGTCGATGCGCAGCGGGAAGCCGTCGGCCAGATTGCGCCTGGCCGCCTTCAACTCCTCCTCGCTCGGCCCGCGGGCAAGGAATTCCGCCAGCACCTCCTCGACCACCGTGAGCGCCTCCCGCGCCTGCTCGCGCTTGGTCTGCAGGCCGATCTGGAACGGCCCGCGCTCACGCTGCGGCTGGAAGTAACTGTACACGCTGTAGGCGTAGCCGCGCTTCTCGCGCACCTCCTTCATCAGGCGCGAGACGAAGCCGCCGCCGCCGAGAATGTAGTTGCCGACCAGCAGCGGGAAGAAGTCGGGTTCGCCGCGGCGCACGGTGGGCAGGCCGAGCTGGATGTGCGCCTGGGTGGCGGGGTGCTCTACGCGCACGGTGTCGCGCACCGGCAGCGCCGTGTCGGGGAGACTGACTTTCTCGGGTGCATCGGGCAGGCCGGCGGTGAGACGCTGGGCGATCGCCTCGGCTTCGCCGCGGGAAAGATCGCCGATGATGGAGACCGTGGCGCGGCGCGCACCGTAATGCGCCGTGTAGAAGGCGACCAGATCGTCGCGGGTCACTTTCTCCACGCTCTCGGCCGTCGGCACCCGCCCGTAGGGATGCGCCGGATACAGCGCGGCTGCACAGCGCTTGGCGGCGATGCTGGCCGGCCGCGTGTCCGCCTCGCGAATGCCGGCGATGGTGCGCGCCTTCTCGCGCTCGAGCACGGCGGCGGAAAAGGCGGGCTGATGCAGCACCAGCCGCATCAGCTCGATGGCCGCCTCGCGCTCGCGCGGGGAAGACAGGCTGCGCAGGGAGACGCTGGCTCGGTCCTGGTCGGCGGCGCCGCCCAGGCGCGCGCCGATGTCGGCCAGCCGATCGGCGATCTTCTCCTCGTCGAGTTCCCCGGCGCCCATGTCGAGCAGGCCGCGCGTGAGGCCGGCGACGCCGGCCTTGCCTTCCGGCGCATAGGCGCCGCCAGCGGCGAAATCAACCTGGATGTCCACGATCGGCACAACGCGGCTTTCGATGAAGAAAACGCGCGCGCCGGAAGGCGCCGTCCAGTGCTCGATTTTCGGGCCGGCCTGGGCCAGGGTGGCCAGCGCGCCCAGCAGGCTGGCGATCACGATCTTTTTCATTGTGTCTCCGTTCAATGCCGTGCCGCAGCGGCCGACTTTTTCTGCGCGCCATCGGGCAGCGGCTGGGGATCGAGCACGGCCACGGTGAGCGTAGCGTCGTCGAAATACTTCCTTGCCGCCGCCTGCACCTCCTCGGCGGTGACGCTGCGGATCTTCTCCAGCAGGGTGTCGATGTCGCGCCAATGCACGCCGGCGGCTTCGGTGCGGCCGATCTCCATCGCCTGAGCCATCATCGAGTCGCGCTTGTAGACCTGCGCCGCAATGACCTGCGTCCTGACCCGTTCGAGCTCCTGCGCGCCGACGCCCTCGTTCGCCACGCGGGCGATCTCGGCGCGCAGCGCCGCCTCAAGCTCGGTCACGCTGCGCCCCTCCGCCGGCGTGCCGCTGATGACGAAGACCGCCTCGCCGCGCACCGTGGCGTCATAGCCGGCCCCGGCGGAGACGGCGATCTTGCTGCCGCGCACCAGGTTTCGCGCCAGGCGCGCCGCCTCGTGACCGTCGAGCACACCGGCGAGCATTTCGAGGGCATAGGGCTCGCGCTCCTTGTTCAGGTCGCGCAGGGCGGGGACTTTCCAGGCCATCGACAGGTAGGGCAGCTTGGCCGGCGCCTTCACCGTCAGGCGCTTGATGCCGACCTGCGCCGGCTCGTTCTGCGGCTTGCGCACGGGCAGCGCCCGGCGCGGAATCTTGCCGTAGTGCTTTTCGGCGAGGCGGAACACCTCGTCCTTGTTCACGTCGCCGACGACAATGACATAGGCGTTGTTCGGCGCATACCAGCGGCGGTACCAGTCGCGCGCATCCGCCACGGTCATGTTTTGCAGGTCGTTCATCCAGCCGATGATGGGGCGGCGGTAGGGGTGGGCCTGGAAGGCCGCCGCCATCTGCTTTTCATAGACGAGCGATTGCGGGTTGTCCTCGGTGCGCAGGCGCCGCTCCTCCATGACCACCTTGATCTCCTGCTCGAACTCCTTGGCGCCGAGCACCAGATTGGACATGCGGTCGGCCTCGAGCGCCATCATCTCGGGCAGGCGCTTCGCCGGCACCTGCTGGAAGTAGGCGGTGTAGTCGAGGCTGGTGAAGGCGTTGTCTCGCCCGCCGGCGGCGGCGACGCGCTTGTTGAACTCGCCCGGCTTGAGGGTCTTCGTGCCCTTGAACATCATGTGCTCGAGGACGTGGGCGACGCCCGAGGTGCCGTCGGTCTCGTCCATGCTGCCGGCGCGATACCAGACCATGTGCACCGCCGTCGGCGCGCGGCGGTCCTCCTGGACGATGACGCGCAGGCCGTTGGCGAGCGTCTTTTCATAGGGATTGGCCAGCGCCACGGTGGCCGCCAGGGCCAACATGCCGCCAATAATAAGCTTGCTTTTCATGGGGGCTTTCACGCTTCTGATAAAATTCGTCGGGTCATTTTCGCACGGGTAACGAGCCCGCGCCGATTCAGACTGCCTTGTCCATGTTTGGTTTCCTGAAGAAGTCCGACACGCCCGATGCGCCGCGCCCCTCCTGGACGGAGCGGCTCAAGGCGGGCCTCTCGCGCACCCGCGCCCAGCTCGGCGGCCAGCTCACTGGCCTGTTCGGCCGCGGCCGCATCGACGACGAGATGCTGGAGGAGCTGGAAAGCACATTGCTGATGGCCGACGTCGGCGTCGAGGCAACGCAATACCTGCTCGAGGAGCTCAAGGCCGCCGTGCGCCGCGAGAAGCTGGAAACCGGAGCGCAGCTGCAGCTGGCCCTTTCGGCCATCCTGCTGCGGCTGCTCGCGCCGCTCGAGCAGCCGCTCGACGTTTCCGCCCGCAAGCCCTTCATCATCATGATCGCGGGCGTGAACGGCTCGGGCAAGACCACCTCCATCGGCAAGCTGGCGAAGCATTTCCAGGCGCAGGGCAAGTCGGTGCTGCTCGCCGCCGGCGACACCTTCCGCGCCGCTGCGCGCGAGCAGCTGGCGGTGTGGGGGGAGCGCAACGGCATCGCCGTCGTCGCCCAGGAGTCGGGCGACCCGGCGGCCGTCATCTTCGACGCGGTGAATGCCGCCAAGGCGCGCGGCATCGACGTGGTGCTGGCTGACACCGCCGGGCGTCTGCCGACCCAGTTGCACCTGATGGAGGAGATCGCCAAGGTGAAGCGCGTCATTGGCAAGGCCGAGCCGACGGCGCCGCACGAGGTGCTGCTGGTGCTCGACGCCAACATCGGCCAGAACGCGCTGGCCCAGGTGAAGGCCTTCGACGCGGCGATCGGCATCACCGGGCTCGTCCTCACCAAGCTGGACGGCACGGCCAAGGGCGGCGTCATCGCCGCCATCGCGCGGCAGCAACCCAAGCCCGTGCGCTATATCGGCGTGGGCGAGGGCATCGACGATCTGCAGCCGTTTTCGGCGCGCGAATTCGTCGATGCACTGTTCGACCGGCCGGCCGAATGATTCGGTTCGAAGGCGTCGGCAAGCGCTACCCGGGCGGCATCGCCGCGCTGGCGGAACTGACTTTTGCCGTCGAGTCCGGCGAGATGATCGTCCTGTCAGGTCATTCCGGCGCCGGCAAGAGCACGCTGCTAAAGCTGATTCCCGCTATCGAGCGGCCGAGCGAGGGGTCGGTGATCGTGAACGGCCAGAACGTCGCCGCGCTGAAGCGCGCCGCCGTGCCCTTTCTGCGCCGGAACATCGGCATGGTCTTCCAGGACCAGAAGCTGCTGCACGATCGCAGCGTCTTCGAGAATGTCATGCTGCCGCTGGCCATCGCCGGCGTGGCGACGCGCGACGCCGGCCGCCGCGTGCGCGCCGCGCTCGACAAGGTCGGCCTGCTCGAGCGCGAGAAGGC
>Ga0233425_10006656_pt1 | contig 16921 bp, 20 predicted proteins | sample Watercolumn_Towu_2_FD_181712 | JGI IMG/M metagenome (GOLD analysis project Ga0233425, IMG submission 181712) | Freshwater microbial communities from Lake Towuti, South Sulawesi, Indonesia - Watercolumn_Towuti2014_140_MG | ecosystem: Environmental > Aquatic > Freshwater > Lake | place... | reverse complement strand
GACCCCATGCGCGTCCATGGCTGAATCCTTCCGCTTCGCCCTCGTCCGTCCCCGGGGCGAACCAAATCGCCAACATGCCGACAGAGTTTAAAAGGCTTCTAATCTCTCCATGGCAACTTGCATGCCACTAATCGGACAACCGGCAATCAAACTAAGCTTTTGAAGTTCAATGTATTTGTGGCGTGAGGGCTTCGCGTCCGTCAAATCTTCGGACATATTGCGCTTTCATATGCGCTCAAAGGCGCGCGCCATGTCGTAAACCCCGACAAGGACTTGAGCGCTTGTGCTTGATGTTAACGTCTACACAGGAAGCGCGGTGATGATGTGGTCGACAAAAGAAGCGATGGCGCGGGAAACGAATTCCTGCGCCATGCGGTGATCGACTTGTGAGGACTATCGGCGCTTAACCGATAAGAATTTCGCTCGTGCGCCCAAGAGGGATTGCGAGCGGGATGATCCCTTGTATCGTCAGGAACTTTAATTCATTTTTTGTCAGACGCTCGGGCGCGACGATCGCGTGATGCGTCGTCGCTGATCGCTTGGTGATCTGACGCGCGTAAGTTCGCAGCATCTGGTCGTGAAAACGACAGCCGATAAAGAAGAAGCTCCGCTGAGTTCGCCGGTTTTTGACAATTTCCGGGATTGGCGTCTGGATGTCGATTTCGGTAAGCACCTCGACATAGTCCGCGTCCGAAATCAGATAATTTTTTGCCGGCGCGACGGCGCCATGCGGCTTGTATAACAGAGTCGCCCATGCCTCTGCTGCGGTCTTCGCGACCTCGGCGCCGCCAACGTCATAAAAGCGATACCATCGGTCTTCGCCGATGCCGGCGCGCGTAATGCCCTGCACTTCGCCCCAGTCATCTCGACTAGAGAGCGCATCGCGCATCGCGGAATCATACCAGCTGTCGACGATCATCGGCAATTTGAGCGCCGCGAGATGCCGGTGCAGAGGCGTCGGCTCGACTTTGGGCGCGAACGCCTCATTCATCAAGGCCGTAACCGTGGAGCGGTGCTTCATGCTCTCGATATGCTGCGCGCTTGCCCAGGCGTTGCCTTTTGCGCGTTTTGGCAGCGCGACCTTCGTCGCGAAGAAGCCAGCGAGAGCTTCTGGCGTCGTCGGCGCGCTGGTCGCCGCGAGGTCCGCCAATTCGGGGCCTAGATAGGGCACGATCGCGCCAGTCCTGAGCTCCAAAGCGAGGCCAGAAAGAATGTCCTCGGCCTGAGCGCCCTCTATAATCGTATGACCTTCGAAAGGAGCGTTCACAGGCGTTACTCCTCTTCTCCCCGCTTACGGGCGTTGATCGTGATGGGCAGCGTCGTCTCCGCAGCCATTTCCGGAAGATCGAGCACCCAACCGTTGGCGATGCGTATCCACCCGCCCCACAACCCTTCATGCTCGCTCTCGACGATCGGCTCCTCGAGGTCCTTTTTCGGGACGTAGATCGAGAGTCCGGCTTCGGGAGACCGGCGGATCATAATCTTCATGTTGTTCGGCTCCTTAATCGGGAATCTTCGGACTCACTGCATTACGTGAGCGCCGGCTGGGCTTGGCCTGACATGTGCGCCGTCTCGCGAAGCTTGACGACGACGCCGGGCAGAACTTCCATAACGCGATCCACGTCCGCCTCGGTGTTATCGCGCGAGAAAGAGAAGCGGACCGCGCCTTGCAACGCCCGCGCGGGAATGTTCATTGCGCGCAACACGTGCGATGGCTCGTTAGAGCCTGCCGTGCAGGCGGAGCCTGTAGAAGCGGCGACGCCCGCGCGATTGAGATGGGTCAGCACCGCCTCTCCCTCTATGTCGAAGAAGGCGACGTTCGAGGTGTTGGGAAGACGATTTTCGAGGTCGCCCGAGACGCGGCAATGCCCGATCTCGCTCACTATGCGAGTTTCGAGGCGATCTCTCAATGCTCGAATCTGCACAGCCTCTTCGTCGAGACGCGCGCGAATAATTTCGGCGGCCATCCCCAGCCCAACGATGCCCGGCGTGTTCTCCGTGCCGCCACGCCGCGTACGTTCTTGATGGCCGCCGCGGATCAATGGGCTGAACTTCGTTCCCTTGCGTACGTAAAGGGCGCCAACGCCCTTCGGGCCGTGCAGTTTATGCGCGGAAAGCGACAGGAGGTCGATTTTCGTCGACTTCAGATCTATGGGCGTCTTGCCAACGGCTTGCACGGCGTCGGTGTGAAACAGAGCGCCGGCTTCATGGGCGAGATCGGCCAAGCGCTCGACGGGAAATAGAGTTCCCGTCTCATTGTTCGCCCACATGATCGACACGATCGCTGTCTTGGGTCCGAGCGCCGCGCGAAAAGCGTCGATGTCGAGACGCCCAGACTCGTCGACCCCAATTACATGGGTCGTGACTCCACGCTTCTCGCGTAAATAATCGATCAAGGACAGGATCGCTGGGTGCTCGACAGCGGATGTTATGATCTCGTCTCGCCCCTCCACGGCGACAAGCCCCGCGAGGATCGCCGCATTGTCTGACTCCGTGCCGCCCGAAGTGAAGACAATCTCATGGTCATGCGCAGCGCCGATAAGAACCTGAACGCTACGACGCGCGTCCCTGACCGCAGTCGACACTTCAGCGCCGAAGAGATGGGTCGAAGAGGCGTTGCCGAACTCATCCGCAAAATAGGGCAACATCTTCTCGACGACCCGCGGGTCGGCGCGCGTCGTCGCGTTGTTATCCAAATAGACGCGGGTCACTTGCGCCCCGCTCAATTGCGGGCGGGAGCGCCGGCGACCGGGACGATCCGCACGAATTTGCCGAGCCTCTCGACGACCCGCGCCTGAATTCCCTCGAGCGTCGCGCTGCTCAGCTTGCAGAACACGCAGGCGCCGGTCAGGCGCACCATGACCTTGTTGCCGCATACCTCAATTAATTCGCAATCGCCCCCGTCGCGGCGCAAATTCGGCCGAATCTCATCGATCACCGACCGAATGAGCTCTTCCTTATCGGCCATCTGCTTCTCCGGCGCCGCTTCCGCATTCTGCAACATATGCCAATCCTCGTTTCTTAGCGGAAGCGCCCCAGGCGCCTCCGCACCCCTAGGCTCATCCAAATGACTTGCCGCAAGAGCAGCTCGATTGCGCGTTTGGATTGTCAAAGGTGAAACCCGAGCCTTGCACGGCGACGACGTAATCGATCGTCGTCCCGGCAAGCAGCTCATGGCTGCTATTGTCGATATAGAGCTTGACGCCCTCACGCTCGATGACCGTGTCGTCAGGCTCACCTTCGCGTACAAGGCCCATTCTATATTGGTATCCCGCGCAGCCGCCGGCTTCGACTTTGATCCGCAATCCGTCGACCGGATCGGGGGAGCCGGAAATTGCGGTCTGGACTGCGTTCAGGGCGCTGTTTGTCAAATTGATCATGACGCGCTTCCAACTAAGATGCGTTCATCGGAACCGATCGAAGCAAAACACATGCCGTCCTGAGAAGTGGCGTTTGAACCTGGATTTTGGCATTCGACGGCAAAAATGTTCGATTCCTTACATGCGTCGTAAGTCCACCCAGGCCGGCCCCCGGCCAGGTTTTTGCATGCCGGCGGCTCGATACGCCTACGCTCGCGGCCAGGGCGTGCACGAAATCTATTTGGAGAATCGTCGATGACACAGATTGAGAAGACTGCCCTCGCTCGCCTGGAGCGTGAAGGCCGCCTGCTCAACGCAGTTCTGAAAGGCCCCACAAGCAAGCCGGATCGGTTCGGTTTCCGAGGGGACATCGCGCTCAAATTCCAGGCGCAAGTCGCGGACGAAAAGCGACCGCCGGACTTCTGCATCGAACAGGTTTTGACCTTCGCGCGGGAGAACGAACCTACGATTCCGATCCTCGCAGGCTATCTCCATAATTTCGCCTATCTGGAAACCGCCGTCGAAGTGCTCGGCGACCTGCTTTCGCCTGACGGCGTCTACTTCATGTTTTGCAACAACATCGACCTGCTGTCGAAATTTCGCGTGAAGATCGGCGAGATCACATTCAACGTCCTTCCCTGCGACGAGTCGACGGTTTGGAAGGAGATGATGGATCTTTGCGCCGTCGACAAAAACGACATCAAAAAACTCGATACGGCCGGCAAGACGGATTACCTGCTCGACGAGGCGATGAAATTCAACGACGCCTTCGAAATCATCGCTTATCAGCAGGGCGTGGAGCGGATGGAGCCGGTGAAGAACCGCAATGAAAATCGCCCGGTCTAAGGCGCTCTGCAAGATAAGCCGGCATTTAGCTTAACGCGCCGCCGGCTTATCGTATTCGGTCACTTTTATTGCGTTTAGGCGGAATCGCCTAAACGCAATGCCTCTCTATGGATCAGGAGTCTCCTCCTCGCTTTCAGCCTCCTCGGCGAGAGTGACCCCCAATATACAAATATCGTCGTCAATCACCCTGAGAGCGACGGGCGTTAGGCCGTTCCCCAGACAGGGTCCGTCGACGCAAGCGCCCGTGCCGATCTCAAACGTCGCGCCGTGCTTGCCGCACATCAACCTCAAGCCATTTGAGTCGAGGAACTGATTGCGCTCCCAATCGAGATTGACGCCGTCGTGTGGGCATATGTTGAGATAGCCAAACACCTGCTTGCCCCAACGGACAATGATGATCGGAAGGGGTTTCTCCTCTCCCTTCTCGTCAATGATGACCAGATGAAATCCGCGCGCCCGCCGACTGGGAATGTCGTTAAGACCGCAGACGACATAGGCGATCAGCTCGGATTCGGCTGAGCTTTCTTGCGACGCCGCCACCTCAGTCATTTGCGCTTTCTCCTACGCATTCTGCGTTCTTCCTTTCGAGAAGTCTTCCGTTCGCCGAGAGCAAGAACTCCCGCCAGGCGCCGGCGATGTCCTGCATGATAACAGACTTATATTCCCGAGAGAGACGATGCTCGTCAGGGAAATTCGACAAGGCGCATGACGTCTGGTTGAAGGCGACGACATCATCCATGATGGTTTGGATCAAGTCCCCGAAGGGCTGTTGAATTTGCGGCATAAGGGCGATGCGGCCACGCTCGACCTTTGTCGCCGCCAAATCAAAGGGAAGCGAGTCGAGAAACGTGAGCGCTTGCTGAAAGGCGTCTTCGATTGCGCTGAGGATTGCGTGTTGCGTCAGACTGTCGCGCTGCTGCGACGCGAGCCCCCTCGTCAAATGGCGACGGTAATCTTCGAAGATGCCGTCAGACTGGACGTCGACCCAGCGGCTGAAACGTATCAGGCATGTTTCATTGAGATCGTTGGAAGCGTCATCCTCTTCGGTCCCTGCCGCCATGCCCTGCTTGTCCGCGAGCGCTGTAAGCGCTCGGCCGACGCGACGTGCGGAGTCCAATGCGCCTTCAATGTAGCCAGCGTTGCGCACAGCAGTTTCCGAGCCGCCGAAATAAAGCTTCTTGTCCCACAGCGCGCGCCGCAGTAGGGGGTTGGCGACGTCCCCGGTTTGATCCGACGGCTCGCCCATTCGGTCAGCGGCGCTGCAGGTGAAGGGCTCCTGCGCCCAATCCTTATAATGTGTCGCCTGACAGTCGACGTCGCCGCCAAATACAGAGCCAAGTTGGCTCGCGATCAGAAGCGGCATGCCAGCGCTGAAATTCTCGCGCTGCTCCGGATCAAGCGCCATAAATCCACCCAGCGCGAAGAGCTGCGTCGAGAGATCGCTGGCGTCAAAAATTTCGCCGAGGATCGCCTGATCATGCGTGACATAGGCTGAACCCGAAAGCCCGTTTTGCCGCCAAAAAGGCGCAGAGACCTCGACTGCGACCTTGGCTTGCGCCGCCATCCAGGTCTCAGCGCCTAAAAGCGCGCGGTCCGTCGCTTCATCGAGGCAAGGCGCGAACTCAATCGACTCCCGCAGGAGCCGTGGAGGAAGCGACAGGATAACGTGACTGGCGGTTATGACCACGGATTTCCCATCAACCAGGAACGTCAGCTCAACATGGTCTCCTCGATCGCAAAGGCGGGTCAAGCGGTGATTCAGTCTGATCGCATCGGCTGGGAGCGTCCTTGCAATCGCCTCGACCAACGCTGTCATGCCGCCATGCAGTCGGCGTGCGCCATCGTAAAGCCGCTTGTCGTCGATGCGTTCTGCTTTTTTATCCGCTTCACGCAAATGCAGCACGCCGCCTTCATCATGTTGGGCGTAGCTGCTCAATCCCAACTCCTCCACAAGCGCTGCGATGAGGGGTTGAGTTTCTGGCCAATACCAGCCAGCGCCAAGATCCAGCCTGCCGCCGCTGCGTGTAGGCGCGCTGAATATGCGGCCGCCAAAGCGGTCGCGCGCCTCGAATATTTCGAAGCTTAGGCCACGCTGCCGTATTCTTTTTGCGAGCGCGAGCCCGCTCACTCCTGCGCCGACTATTGCTACGTCAAGCATGATAAATGCGCCGTTCCTCGTCGAACAGCCAAAAAGCAAATTGCGTGCAACCTTTGCTCCTGGGTCTCAGGCGCACGACTTTGGTGGCATGAATCTTGATCACTCTCCCGAGGATCACCCTTACGGAGCCAACGATGAATCTTGCATCCGAATTCGCAAATCGCTCGCTGGAAGAAATCAAGGAGCTGCTCAATGGCGGCACGCTTTCTGTCTATTCAGTCGCGCGTCCCTTGACCGCAGACCTCGCCGTCGATCGCAGCGGTCTCCTTGCGACTTTCACCTTTGCAACTCCAGCCTTCGGCGCTGCGGACGGCGAAAACGAGTCTCCGGCCTTTGTCGCGAATCCCGTCTCATCCGGTAGCGTCGGCACGCCCGGCTTTGTTCGCGCATGCGCCGCGGACGGAAAAACCATTGCTGATTTTTCCGCAGGCCCCGGGGATCGGGAAATCAAATTCGCTGAGGTGTCCTGCTCGAACGGCGCGCCGGTGCGTCTCGTGAAGTTCTGCTTTAAGCAGGGAGATTGGCCCGAGCGTCCCGACTATTATGGCACGCACCCGCGTCCGGGCTATCCGTTGCCCGTTAGCCCTTGAGGTCATCCTCAAGTATGGCGTGAAAGCACGACATAAACGCCCCTTTTAAAGATGAGGTTGACAGCTATGGCTGAACAGGTCCCCGGCGCGCTTGTGAGCACCGAATGGCTCGCCAATCATCTGAGCGAAGCGGACATTCGCATCCTCGATTGCACCTGGCACCATCCGAGCACCAATCTCGACGGACGCAACCAATATCGAGGTCGGCATCTGCCTGGATCCGTCCATTTCGATATCGATCACATCGCCGATCCAAACTCAGATCTGCCGCACATGCTGCCGAGCGCTGCGGATTTTGCGAAAAAAGTGGGCTTACTCGGCGTAGGCGATGGCGATCGCGTCATCGTCTACGATCGACTCTTTGGCGGTTCGGCCGCTGCCCGCGTTTGGTGGATGTTCCGTGTGTTCGGCTATGACAATGTCGCGATGCTCGACGGCGGTTTTGGCAAATGGGTCGCAGAAAAACATCCGACTGAAATGTCGCCTGTGCGCCCCAGTCCAAGCAGCTTTACCGTCAAATTCCGGCCCGAGCTCGTCCGCAATTATACGCAGATGAAAGCAAATCTCGAGACCGGGGCCGAGCAAATCGTCGATGCGCGGGGACCTGGCAAATTCGACGGGAGCCAGCCTGACGTCTTTTCGTTCAAAAGGCTCGGCCATATGCCCGGCGCGATCAATGTGCCTTGGGCGGACATGGTGCATAGCGATACTGGCGCGCTACTCGACGCGTCAGCGCTTAGGGCGCGGTTTCAAGCGGCCGGGGTCGACCTCGCCAAGCCGATCGTCGCGACCTGCGCATCGGGAATATCATCATGCATGACAGCGCTTGCGCTCTATCTCCTGGGACGCGCCGACGTCGCCGTATATGACGGCGCTTGGGCGGAATGGGAACGCGCCGAGGACACCCCCGCGGTAGCTGCGTGAAGGGCGCGCCTACGATGGACGACGCCGACCAGGAATACACCTTGCTCGAAGAGGGCGCAGAATATGCGTTGTCGGCGTCGACGCGTGACAACGGGTTTCGGCTGCACAACAAATCGGAAGGGTCATGTGCGATTCTTCAAGATGAAGACGCACGTCGGTTCCTGAACGACTTTCAGGAGCTCAAAGCACGCAGCCCTGACTGGAACGCGGACCAAATTCTCGCTCAGCTCTGGGATCAAGGCGGCTATGGCTGGCTTGCCACACAGGAAGGTTAAGATCGATGAAGACCCTCGTGAAAACAACCGAAGACGGTCGCAAACTTGAGGTGATCGGCTTTGCGCTTTATCTCGATGGCAAACTCGAAGCCGTCGATCTCACCGAGGTGAACCAACACCCCCTAAAGTGGAAGATATTGAGCGTCATGCCCGACGCCACTCATGTCGCCGGCCGCGTGGCCCTCACGCGTGAAGAGACCGAGATTGCGGTCAAGGCGCTCAAAGAGGCGGAAGCAAAAATGCTTGCGGACCCGGTCGCAATCGCTGAACGTTTTCGGATTGCGGCGATGTGGAAGGCGCGCGAGCAGGGCATCGAGTGACGCTGCTGAAGCGCGGCGATCACGCCGCGCTCTATCGTATTTTCAGGCAATCTCCATAGCGACTTCGCCGTGCGTCTGACAATTGGTCGGACACACGCGTGCGCAGGCGCCACAACCGATGCATGCGCCGACGTCATTCATCACCATGATCTTCTTTTCAACTTCGTCATCGTCCTCGTCGTCGAGCGGCACGAGCTCGCCGTCCTCATTGAGGCCCTTGAGCGTCATGACCTCACGACCGCACACTTTGTAACACCGCCCGCATCCGATGCATTTCTTCGCATCGATTGCGAGTAGATATTCGGGAGTCCAGTCCCGCCCGTCGCGAGTCGCCTGTGACATGGATTATGAACTTTCCTGGTTAAACGGTCTCCAAAGCTTTCAGAGTCGCGCGTTTCTGTTCGAGTTCCGCGAAAGCGTCATGCGCCTTTTGCGCGACGCTCATGATGGAGCCCCAATTGATCGGCAGCTCCTCAGAAAGATCGTGCAGATCCATCTTCGCTTGCATGGCTTTGGCCGATAGCTTCTTGATCTCAGCCTTCAGGTCGTCAATCTCACTCATGCCTCTGCCTCAGTAGTTCGCCACGGCGGGGAATTTCTCGATCATCTCGACGCCCGCTTGCACATATTTGTCGCCTTCTGCGGCAAGCTTCTCGAAACTATCGAAGCCGAAGCGATGAACGTCCCGCAGTTGTTTGTTCACGACGATGAGTCTTCCGCCGATGAGAACCATGCGGCCGAAACCCTCATGGCTCATCTTGAGCATCGGAGAGATCATCACGCCGGTCGCGCGCTCAATCATCAAACACACAGCGTTGAAAAACAGCTCAAGCCGCCAGATGGTTTCCGGATCCGGATCGCCGATGATCGGCAACGCGCGGCGCGCTTCCTTGTCGATGATATAGGGGGCGAGAAGCTCAAGATCGCTTTTTCCCTCCCAAGCGCCATGCGTGTCCTGCGCGCGCCAAACTTTGATGAGCTCTTTAATGAAGGGAAGCTCGGCGACTGAGTTCTCCTCGAGTCCCGCTATAGCCATCGACATGTTCGCTCCTTAGTCCTCGAAATCCAGCACACGCTCTTTGCCTTTCGCCAACGCCTTGCGGAGCCATGGCGGCGGCACCCCGCGCAGCACCTCCTCCAGCTTCGCGAGCAGGTCGGCGATATTCTCTGGTTGGTTAACTTTCATCGGATGAATGTTGTTGGCGACGACGCGCGCGGCGCCTGATCCGCCAATCGCCGCGACATAGAGAATGGCGCAGTCTTTGATCGCATCGATCTTCGGCGCGAGTTTGTCCTCATTGCCGTCTTCCTTGAGGTCTCCGTCAAACTCAATCGCCTCGACGAACTCGTGGCCTTCCGGCCCGATCTCATAGATCGCAATGTTTTTCGCCCAGCCGAAATGCGCATCGACGCGCTTGAGATCCTGGGTGGCGAATGCGACTTTCATGACGCCTCCATTCTGTCAGTGCGAAGCCGTATGCAACGACTCAACGCCGCCGCGCCAGCTCTCCGGCGTAGGTTCATGGTTTTCCTCGTGATCGGCCATCAGGAGATTGCTGATGTCGAAGATCAGATCGCGTCCGCCGCGATAGCCGACGGTTAATTGGTGTCCGCCGCCGAGCCTATCGAACATCGGAATGCCGATCCTGAAGAAGGGAATCTTCAACCTCGCCGCGCCTTGCCGGCCGTGCGAATGCGTGACGAGAAGGTCGCAGCCGCGCTCGCGCGCGAGATTTTCAAGATCTTCGAGATCCCCGATGAGAACATCGTCAGTCGCGACCCGTTCTAGAATAGGAGATTGCGTTGTCGTGACCGCCACGTGAATGTGAGCGCCCATCTCGGTCAGAAGACCGCCGACGTCATGCAAGAGATCCGGTTCGGCGCCGATCGCGACCTTCCGTCCGCCGATATGGAAATGGCCATCAAGCATGGCGTCGACGAGCTGTCCGCGCTGCCGACGGTATTTCATCGGCGCCGGCCTTCCGCTGATCTCGCTCAAGAAGGCGATGAACGCGTCGTTGGGCTCGAGGCCGCAGAGACGTTCAAACAGTCGATAGGGTATGCCTGTCTTGTCCTTCATAGCCTCGGCTGCGAGGCGCATCTGCTCGCCGATGGCGATCGTCCATCCCGCCTGTCCCATGGCGGCGACTTCCTCAACGCCTGCGCCGCCGATCGTCGTTGGCGTAAAGTCGTCGGGAATGTGTCCGTCGAGAGAACCCGAAAGGTCCGGGAGGAAAGTGGGTTCAAGCCCGAAATCTTCGATGATCGTTCGCAACTCATCGAGATCTCCCGGCGTCAGGTGGCTTCCCGGCAGCACGTTGACGCGCGTTGCATCCCGCCGAGACGCGTTCTTCGGCGTCTCGACCAAGACCTCGACGATCTTCGCGACGGTCTTGCCCCACCCGTCCTGGAACGCATCCTTGAAATCAGGCGTGGACACGTAAACGATAGGCAGATTCGCGACATCTGAATGTTTGGCGCGAATTTGGCGAATGTAGCCGTCGACGTCGTCGCCTTTGGTCTCGGTCACGCCGGTCGAGCATATGCCGATGATTTCTGGCTTGGCGCGCTTATAGATATTGAGGATCGCCTGTTCGACATTCTCATAGCCGCCGAGCACCGTCGCAACCTCGCTCATGGCGGTCGTCTGCATCGGTATCGCTTCTTTGAAGTGCCGGGTGAACAGGACGAGTCCAAAGGACGTGCATCCCTGCGAGCCATGCAAGAGCGGCATTGCGCCGCGCAAACCCATGAAGGCAAGCGCGCCACCGATTGGCTGGCTCATCTTCAGCGGATTAACCGAACACGCTTTCTTGCTGATGGTCACAGTCGCCATGATCACTCCGCCGCGATTGGCGGCGCAATAGGCGCCATCTGTTCAAGGATTTCATCAATGCGGATTGCGCAGGCGCCGCAGCCGCCCGAAGCATTCGTATGTTCGCGAACGCCTTCAACCGTCGTAAGGCCGTGGGCGAGGATCGCATCCTCGATCACGCCGAGTTCAACGCTCTTGCAGTTGCAGATCTTCTTCGCTCGACGAACCTCCTCGGCCTTTATCGGATCTGCTGCGAGAGCCGCCGCCTCGGCTTCGGCCGCCGCAATCGCTTTCGATTGCCAATTCGTCGATGGATCTTCCCACGGCGCCGGTTTGCGCACCTGCGCCCAGACCGGATTATAGAGCGCCTTGTCGATCTCTTCGACGAGCTTCACCATGCCGACATAACCCATATAGGCGTGGTGGCGTTCTTGATTGATATCGAGCCATGGCATGGAGGCCTTAAGCGCGATGAATTGGGAGCGACCGCCGGACAGCATAATGTCGGCGCGCGCGTCCTTCAGCATCTTGTACATCTCGCGCGGAGTCATGTCCTCGATCATATGCGCGTCTTGGCCCATCAGCTCCTTGATGCGCTCCTTGTCTTCCTTTGTCGATTTTTTCACCGACGTGCCGACAAGTTCGAGTCCCGCTTCCTGCAGCGCCGCGACCACTGACCACGACTTGACGCCGCCCGTGATCAACAGAACCTTCTTGCCCTCAAAGCGAGGCTTGAATTTTGCGATTGCCGCCCAGGCGCGCGCTTCCTCGCGCGCAATCACCGCTTCCGTGCGGTCCATCAGATCAGGCGGCGCGCCCCGTTCGATCAGCAGCCTCGCGATCTCCCGCAGTGAATCGCTCGTGTCCTCGATGCCGTAAAAGGATCCCTCAAAGAACGGAATGCCGTATCGCTCTTCCATTTTACGGGCGACGTTGATCATCGCCTTGGAGCAGACCATCATCGCCGCCTTGGCGCGATGCGAATAGGCGACCTCGCGATATTTGCCATCGCCCGAGATGCAGGAAAGAATACGGATCCCGATTTCGTCGAGGAGCGGCTTCACCTGCCACAGCTCGCCTGAGAGATTATATTCACCGATGATGTTCAGATCGTACGGCGTCGTGTAATCTGGCTCTTCCGTGCCGATCACATGCTGCAGCAGCGCTTCGCCTGCAAGCTTGTTTCCGAGATTCTTTGGTCCAACAAAGCCCGGCGAGTTGATCGGAATGACGGGCTTGCCGAATTTCTCCCGCGCCGCCTTGCACACGGCGTCAATATCGTCGCCGATCATCGCCGGCACGCAGGTCTGATAGACGAAAACCGCGGGCGGATCGTATTTCTCGATTATTTCCTTGATCGATTTATAGAGCCGCTTCTCTCCGCCGAACACGACGTCCGTCTCATTGATGTCGGTCGTGAAGCCGGTGCGCCAAAGATTGGACCCAGAAGATTTCGCGCCGCGATTGTCCCAGGAATTGCCTTCGCAGGCGATGGGCCCGTGCACGAGATGCGCCACGTCGGTTAGCGGCTGAAGAGCGATCTTCGCTCCATCAAACGCGCAGCCGCCGGCGGCGCCGCCTGGTTGCAATTGCTTTGTGCAGCCTTTTTTTCGTTCTGCTTCCGACTTGTTGGCGTTTTTGCCACAACCAGGCTCGTTGAAAACGTCCTGGATCGTTGCAGAAAGCGAACTCATTGGCCTTGTCCTCAGTCGCGTTCGGAACGGATCTTTGGGAGCAAGAGTTGGACCGCTCCCGCGCATAGGCGCGGGAGCGGGGCCACGATCAGCGAATGATGTCGAAGCTGTAGTCGCTCTTCGCAGGAACATTGGTGTTGGCGTCGATCGACTCGAAGATGCGGTCGAGGATCCAAACCAGCGTGTTCAAGCCGCCCTGATAGCCCCACACCGGATAACGGTGATGGTGATGGCGATCAAAGATCGGGAAGCCGATGCGAATCAGCGGCGTGCCCGTGTCGCGCTCGAGATATTTCCCGTAGGTGTTGCCGATGAGGAAGTCGACCGGCTCCGTGAACAGCAGCGAGCGCATATGCCACAGATCCTTGCCGGGATACACGTGGCAGTCCTTGCCGAAAGGCGAGCTGTCGAACAGCTTCTGCACCTTTCCGGCCCAAGCCTTGCCGCCGTTCGTCGCGAGCACATGCGTCGGCTCGGCGCCGAGCTCCAGCAGGAAGCCTGCGAGGCCGAGGCAGAGATCGGGGTCGCCATAGATCGCGAACTTTTTGCCATGTATGTGGGCGCTCGAATCGGCGATCGCGTCAACGAGCCTTCCACGTTCCTTCTCCAGTTCAACCGGGATCGGCTTGCCGGTAATTCGGGAGATTTCGAGCAGGAATTTGTCCGTCGCGGTCACCCCGATCGGATGGTTGAAGGCCGCCGTCTCCTGGCCATGCTCTTTGATGAAAGGCAGCGTCTTCTCGGTGCAATATTCTTGCATCGAGATCGTCGCCTTCGCATTGAGCGCCTTCTCAGTCTCAGCCAGCGTCGTGCCGCCATCGTACATGCGGAACTCGCCGTCCGTCGGCGTGTCAAACACTTCGCTGTTGTCAGCGAGGATCGTCGCCTCGACGCCCATCAGGCCGAAAATACGCTTGATCTCACGGACGTTGCCAACCGTGTAGCCGTCGAAACCGCCGATGAAGTTGATCGTTTCATTCACCGTGCGCTCAAGTTTCGGGGCGGTGCCCGCCTTGCCGTCCCAGAAATGTTCGAGCACGCCTTTCAACGCATTGTCGTAGCCAGTGACATGGCTGCCGACAAAGGCCGGGGTATGCGCGAAGGGCACGTCAAATTCCGCAGGCACCGAGCCCTTTTCTTTCGACGTCTTGATGAACGCATTGAGATCGTCGCCGATGACTTCCGCCATGCAGGTGGTGGAAACCGCGATCATCTTCGGCTTGTACATATTGTATGTATTCGCGAGACCATCGATCATGTTGTTGAGGCCGCCAAAGACCGCGGCATCCTCGGTCATCGACGAGGAGACGCAGGAACTCGGCTCCTTGAAGTGGCGCGAGAGGTGGCTGCGGTAATAGGCGACACAGCCCTGCGATCCGTGCACGAAGGGAATTGTTCTTTCGAAACCGACCGCGGCGAAGACCGCGCCCAGCGGCTGGCAAGCTTTGGCCGGATTAACGGTCAAAGCTTCGCGTGCAAAATTCTTCTCCCGATATTCGGGAGTCTTGGCCCATTCACGGACTCGCTCGACCTCGGCCGGATCACGGGGATTCTCAAACATCTTTTTCTTATTGGCCAGCATCTGCTGGTATTCCGGCCCCCTGAAGAGGTCGAAGTGGTCGAGCACATTATCGGCATTCTGGGGCATGGTGACACCTTACGTCCCGCGTTAAGGAGAAGGCCCGGCGCCGAATGAAATTTTCGCGCCGGACCCGATCAATCATTCAGCTGCTTGCAGAATCGGCGCCGGCGCAGTCTTCCACGGCGCTTTAGCCATTTTCCAGACCGGCGCATTAATCGCCATGTCCATGTCGCGCGCGAAGATCGCGAAGCCGTCATAGCCGTGATACGGACCCGAGTAGTCCCAGCTGTGCATCTGACGGAAGGGCACGCCCATCTTCTGGAAGACGTACTTTTCCTTGATGCCGGAGCCAACCAGATCGGGCTGGATCTTCTCAACGAAGCGCTCGAACTCATAGCCCGTCACGTCGTCGTAGATGATCGTGCCGTCCTTGACATAATGCTGGGCCGTGCGCTGATAGTCGTCGTTGTGGCCGAACTCGTAGCCGGTGCCGACAACCTCCATGCCGAGGTCTTCATAAGCGCCGATCACGTGGCGCGGACGCAGACCGCCGACATAGAGCATGACCGTCTTGCCCTCGAGGCGCGGACGATACTTGGCGATCACCGCATCCATCAACGGCTGATACTTGGCAATGACGCGCTCGGCGCCTTCCTTGATCTTGTCGTCAAAATAGCTGGCGATCTTGCGCAGCGAATCAGCGATCTTGCTCGGCCCGAAGAAGTTGTACTCGCACCACGGGATACCGTATTTCTCTTCCATGTGGCGCGAGATGTAGTTCATCGAACGGTAGCAGTGCAGCACGTTGAGCTTCGCCTTCGGCGTCGCCTCAAGCTCCGCCAACGAGCCGTCGCCCGACCATTGCGCAATCACACGCAGACCCATTTCTTCGAGCAAGATGCGCGAAGACCAGGCGTCGCCGCCGATGTTGTAGTCGCCGATGATCGCGACGTCATAGGGGCCGGGCTCGAAACGCGGCGCGGCGTTCGGATCCATCTTGTCGAAGACCCAGTCGCGGATCGCGTCATTGGCGATATGATGGCCGAGAGACTGCGACACGCCGCGGAAGCCTTCGCAGCGCACCGGCACAATCGTCTTGCCATCGTACTCTTTCGACTTCTGCTTGGAGACGGCTTCGATATCGTCGCCAATGAGTCCGATCGGGCATTCCGACTGAACGGTGATGCCGTTGTTCAGCGGAAACAGCTCCTGAATTTCGTCCATGATCTTGGCGAGCTTCTTATCGCCGCCAAAAACGATGTCCTTTTCTTGGAAGTCCGAAGTGAACTGCATCGTGACGAAGGTGTCGATGCCCGTCGTTCCGATGTAGTAGTTGCGGCGCGCGGCCCAGGAATACTGACCGCAGCCGACGGGACCGTGGCTGATGTGGATCATGTCCTTGATCGGACCCCACACCACGCCCTTCGAACCGGCGTAGGCGCAGCCGCGAATGGTCATGACGCCTGGGATCGACTTGATGTTCGACTTGACGCCGCAGTCCTGCTTGCCCTGCTCATGCACGTTGAGGTGCTTGGCGCGGCGCTTCGCAGTCTTTTCCGGATAGACTTTCAATACTTCTTCGATGAGCGCTTTATTGCGGCTCTTGATCTCCGCAACGCTCTGAGCAGGTGACAGGCTCATTTTCCTCTCCAGATTTCCTCGATGGAGAGAGCGGATCCCCTATCCGCTCTCTCGACGTTGACAATTAAGCGATAGCGGTGAGTTCGGCGGCGGTCTTGCCGACCTGGCTTTCGTCGACCGCCTTCATGATGCCGTGCTCCATGAGCATGTCTTCGAGCTCGTCCATCGTGATCGGCGTCGGGATAATGCCCTGGCCCTTGTTGGCGTGAACCTTCGTCGCCAGGTTGCGGTAGTGCCCAGCCTGCGCCGACTCCGGCGCATATTCGATCACCGTCATGCGGCGCAGCTCGGCGTGCTGAACGATATTGTCGCGCGGCACGAAGTAGATGAGCTGCGTGCCGAGCTTCGCCGCAAGCGCCTCCGCAAGCTCCAGCTCCTTGTCGGTCTGGCGCTCGTTGCAGACCAGGCCGCCCAGACGCACGCCGCCGGAATTGGCGTATTTCAAAATGCCCTTCGAGATGTTGTTGGCCGCATACATGGCCATCATCTCGCCCGACATGACGATGTAAATCTCCTGCGCCTTGTTCTCGCGGATCGGCATCGCGAAGCCGCCGCAGACGACGTCGCCCAAAACGTCGTAGGACACATAGTCGATGTCTTCGTAAGCGCCGTTCTCTTCGAGGAAGTTGATCGAGGTGATGACGCCGCGGCCGGCGCAGCCGACGCCAGGCTCGGGACCGCCAGACTCAACGCAGCGGATGTCGAGATAGCCGACCT
>Ga0233425_10006654_pt1 | contig 16933 bp, 16 predicted proteins | sample Watercolumn_Towu_2_FD_181712 | JGI IMG/M metagenome (GOLD analysis project Ga0233425, IMG submission 181712) | Freshwater microbial communities from Lake Towuti, South Sulawesi, Indonesia - Watercolumn_Towuti2014_140_MG | ecosystem: Environmental > Aquatic > Freshwater > Lake | place... | reverse complement strand
CGCCGGTGTAGACCGGGCACACCGCCTCGACGCCGGCGCCGGCCTCCTCGAGGTAGCCCTGCAGGCCGAGCGGATAGCGCCAGGTCTTGGCCGCCCCGCCCTGCTCGTTCTCCAGCGTCACCGTCAGTCCCGGCAGCAGCACCGCCTTGGAGCGCAGCAGGCGCTCCAGCTCGGCCACCGGCAGCTTGGCCGACTCGAAATACTTCGCATCCGGCCAGGCGCGCACGCGCGTGCCGGTCTGGCGGCCGCAGGGTTCGCCCTCGCGCAGGTCGGACGTTTTCTCGCCGTTCTCGGAGAAGACGACGTGATGCGCCTTGCCGTCGCGACGCACCTCGACCTCGACGCGCGCCGACAGCGCATTGGTGACGGCAACGCCGACGCCGTGCAGGCCGCCGGAGAAGGCATAGGCGGACTGGCCCGACTTCTTGTCGAACTTGCCGCCGGCGTGCAGGCGCGTGAAGGCCAGCACCACCACCGGCACCTGTTCCTCCGGATGCGGGCCGACCGGAATGCCGCGACCGTCGTCGGCTACGGTAACGGAGCCGTCTCCATGCAGCATGACGTGGATGTGCTTCGCGTAGCCGGCGAGCGCCTCGTCGGCAGAGTTGTCGATGACTTCCTGGATGATGTGCATCGGCGAGTCGGTGCGGGTGTACATCCCGGGCCGCTCGCGCACGGGCTCGAGCCCTTTCAGCACGCGGAAGGAGGATTCGTCGTAGGCGGCGTTCTTCTTGCTCATCTCAGCGATTCGATAAACGAGGCACGGCATGATGCCGCGCGCGCTGGCTCAGGCGGTGAGCCAAGCAGGCATTGTATAGGGAGGGAATGGGGTGGACGATGGGACTCGAACCCACGACAACCGGAATCACAATCCGGGACTCTACCAACTGAGCTACGTCCACCATTGATGCCTGGGGCTGGCGCGCCCGACAGGACTCGAACCTGTAACCCCCGGCTTAGAAGGCCGGTGCTCTATCCGGTTGAGCTACGGGCGCCTGTCGGTTCAGCGTCCTGGTCGGGGTGAGAGGATTCGAACCTCCGACATCCTGGTCCCAAACCAGGCGCGCTACCGGGCTGCGCTACACCCCGAAGACGCGGCATTCTACTCGTGCACCCCACATAGGTCAATCGAATCAAAGCGCTCCCAAGTTTTGCTTGCGACCCCCGGATATTTCTGATATTAAAGCGGCTTTTCCCGAGAAACCGGGTACAGAAAATGGCTGAAGACATCCTCCACAAACAGTTCCCGCCCTATGTCGCCAAGAAGGGCGAGGAGTACATGAACAACAAGCAGCTCAAGCACTTCCGCGTCATCCTCGAGACGCTCAAGGAAGAGCTGCTGCAGGACATCGAGCGCACGGTCCATACGATGCAGGACGAGGCCACCGTCTTCGCCGACCCCAACGACCGCGCCAGCCAGGAATCCGACATCGCCCTCGAATTGCGCAACCGCGACCGCGAGCGCAAGCTGATCAAGAAGATCGACGAAGCCCTCGTCCGCATCGAGAAGGGGGAATACGGCTACTGCGACTCCTGCGGCGTGGAGATCGGCCTGAAGCGCCTGGAGGCCCGCCCCACCGCGACGATGTGCATCGACTGCAAGACGCTGGAGGAACTGCGGGAGAAGCAGGTAGCCAAGTAAGCCGGCCGCCGGACGAAAAAAAAGGACGCCGAGGCGTCCTTTTTTGTTGCCTTGGAAAGGCTTACTGCTGCGCAGGCGCCGGGGCGGCTTCCGCGGCGGCCTTCATGGACAGGCGCACACGGCCCTTCTCGTCGGCCTCGAGCACCTTGACGCGCACGGCCTGGCCTTCCTTGAGGTAGTCGGAGACCTGGTTGACGCGCTCGTTGGCGATCTGCGAGATGTGCAGCAGGCCGTCCTTGCCCGGCAGTATCTGCACGATGGCGCCAAAGTCGAGCAGGCGCAGCACGGTGCCGTCGTAGATCTTGCCCACTTCGACCTCGGCGGTGATGTCCTCGATGCGCTTCTTCGCCAGGGCGCCGGCCTCGGCGCTGACCGAGGCGATGGTGACGGTGCCGTCGTCGTTGATGTCGATGACGGTGCCGGTCTCCTCGGTGAGGGCGCGGATCACCGCGCCGCCCTTGCCGATCACGTCGCGGATCTTCTCCGGGTTGATCTTCATGGTGATGAGGCGCGGCGCGTAATTGGAGATCTCGCTCGGGGCCGTCATCGACTGCTTCATCAGGCCGAGGATGTGCATGCGCGCCTCGTTGGCCTGGGTCAGGGCGACGTGCATGATCTCCTTGGTGATGCCCTGGATCTTGATGTCCATCTGCAGGGCGGTGACGCCGTTGTCGGTGCCGGCCACCTTGAAGTCCATGTCGCCGAGATGATCCTCGTCGCCGAGGATGTCGGTCAGCACGGCAAAGCGGTTGCCTTCCTTGATCAGGCCCATGGCGATGCCGGCGACGTGCGCCTTGAGCGGCACGCCGGCGTCCATCAGGGCGAGCGAACCGCCGCAGACGGAGGCCATCGAGCTGGAGCCGTTCGACTCGGTGATCTCCGAGACGACGCGCATGGTGTAGCTGAACTCCTCGGGCGAGGGCAGCACCGCCAGCAGGGCGCGCTTGGCCAGGCGGCCATGGCCGATCTCGCGGCGCTTCGGGCTGCCGACGCGGCCCGTCTCGCCGGTGGCGAAGGGCGGCATGTTGTAGTGGAGCATGAAGCGGTCCCGCGACTCGCCCTGCAGCGCGTCGATGATCTGCTCGTCGCGGCCCGTGCCCAGCGTGGCCACCACCAGCGCCTGCGTCTCGCCGCGGGTGAACAGCGAGGAGCCGTGGGTGCGCGGCAGCACGCCGTGGCGGATGGCGATCGGGCGCACGGTACGGGTGTCACGGCCGTCGATGCGCGGCTCGCCGTCGAGGATCTGGTTGCGCACGATCTTGGCTTCCAGTTCGAAGATCAGGTTGCCGACGGTGGTGGCGTTGGGTGCCCCCTCCCCGGCGCAAAGCGCCTCGATGGTCTTCTTGGTCACTTCGCGGCACTTGACGGTGCGCGCCTGCTTGCTGGTGGTGCGATAGGCCTCGCGCAGCTCGGCTTCGGCCAGCTCGGCGACCTTGGCGATGAGCGCCTCGTCCTTGGCCGGCGGCTGCCAGTCCCACTCGGGCTTGCCGGCGACTTCGACCAGTTCGTTGATGGCGTTGATGGCGTTCAGCATCTGCTCGTGGCCAAAGACCACGGCGCCGAGCATGACGTCCTCGGACAGTTCCTGCGCTTCGGATTCGACCATCAGCACGGCGGATGCGGTGCCGGCGACGACCAGGTTGAGCTGACTATCCTTGAGCTCGGAAATCGTCGGGCACAGGACGTACTGGCCGTTGATGTAGCCGACGCGGGCGGCGCCGATCGGGCCGTTGAAGGGGATGCCGGAAATCGACAGGGCGGCCGAGACGCCGATCATCGCCGGGATGTCGGGATCGATCTCGGGGTTGCTCGACAGCACGGTGACCACCACCTGTACGTCGTTGTAGAGGCCGTCCGGGAAAAGCGGGCGGATCGGGCGGTCGATCAGGCGGGAGGTGAGGATCTCCTTCTCGGAAGGACGGCCCTCGCGCTTGAAGAAGCCGCCGGGAATGCGGCCGGCGGCATAGACCTTCTCCATGTAATCGACGGTCAGCGGGAAGAAGTCCTGGCCGGGCTTCGGTTCCTTGGCGGCGACGACGGTGGCGAGCACCACCGTCTCGTCCATGTTGACCAGGACGGCGCCGTGGGCCTGGCGAGCGATCTCGCCGGTTTCCAGGGTGACGGTGTGCGCACCGTAGGCAAAGCTTTTCTTGGTTGCAGTCAGCAAGGCAGTATCCTTTCACTCAGCATGGGGCGGACACGGCCGCCCCGGAAACGACAAAGCCGGCGCGCCCGTTCGGGGCGTCGCCGGCAGTTCCGCCAGAAAGCGGGGCACGTGCGGCTCGCAGCTTACTTGCGCAGGCCGAGGCGCTCGATCAGCGCGCGGTAGCTGTCGGCGTTCGTGCGCTTGAGGTAATCGAGCAGCTTGCGTCGCTGGCTCACCATGCGCAGCAGGCCGCGGCGCGAGTGGTGGTCCTTGACGTGTTCCTTGAAGTGACCGGTGAGGTCGTTGATGCGGTTGGTCAGCAGCGCGATCTGCACTTCGGGCGAGCCGGTATCGCCTTGCGCACGCTGGAATTCGGCCACGACTTTGGCCTTGTCGGCGGTAGTGAATGCCATTCGAATTTTCTCTCAAACACGGTTGGAAACAGGTGCCGCCCCGGTTTGATAGAGCACTGCACCCCATGGATTTCATTCGGGCTTCGAATGAAGGGGCGCATTATACCCGCGCGCCCCACTCACGGCAACAAAAAATGCCTATTTTTCAAGGAGGGTAGCGATCATCCTCAGGGGCGCTACCTGTCCGTCCTCCGACGCTTCGCCGAGGCCGAGGAAACGCCCGTCCGGGCCGTACAGGCGCAGGCGGCCTGGATTGACCTCCCCGGTCCGAATCGCCTGCCCGCGCGTCAGGCGCATGGCCAAGGTCGCATCCAGATCGAGGCGGGGCAGCGCCGCCAGCAGGGCATCGGCCGGTCGCAAGAGGGCATCGCGGGCTGCCGGCGCCAGCACTTCGAGCGCATCGAGGGTGATGGCGTCCAGCAATGCCAGGCCGCCGATACGCGTGCGCCGCAGGGCGGTCAGGTGGGCGCCGCAGCCAAGCGCCTCGCCGATATCCTGCGCCAGCGTTCGCACATAGGTGCCCTTGCTGCAGTCGACGGCGATATCGAGGCGATCGCCTTCGAGCCGGACGAGTTCCAGCGCATGGATGATGACGCGGCGCGGCGCGCGCGCCACCTCGATGCCTTTTCGGGCGTACTCGTAAAGCGGGCGGCCGTCGCGCTTGAGGGCGGAGTGCATGGGCGGCACCTGCTCGATCTCGCCACGGAAGCGCGCCAGGACCCCCTCGACCTGTTCGCGCGAAACGGCCACGGCACGCGTCTGCAGCACGGCGCCATCGGCATCCGCCGTATCGGTGACGACGCCCAGGCGGAGCGTTGCCTCGTAGCGCTTGTCGGCGCCGAGCAGTTCTCCGGAGAACTTGGTCGCCTCGCCGAAGCAAAGCGGCAGCAGGCCGGTGGCCATCGGATCGAGCGTGCCGGTGTGTCCGGCCTTGGCGGCGTTGTACAGCCACTTGGCCTTCTGCAGGGCGGCGTTGGAGCTCATGCCGCCCGGCTTGTCTAGCAGCACGACGCCGTCGATGCGGCGCCGCGGCGGGCGCTGCGGACGGTTCACTGGTGGCGGTCGGACTTGACCGCTTCGTCGATCAGGCGCGAAAGGCGGTCGCCCCGCTCGACCGACTCGTCGAAGATGAAGTGCAGTTCGGGCAAGGTATGGATGCGGATGCGGCGGCCGAGCTCGCGGCGCAGAAAGCCGCTGGCGCGGCGCAGGCCGGCTTCGACCTCTTGACGCTCGGCGGTCGGCGCGAGCGTGGTGAAGTAGACCTTGGCGTGCGCGTAGTCCGGCGTCAATTCGACGCCGGTGAGGGTGATCAGCCCGACGCGGGGATCCTTCAGCTCGAGCCGGATCAACTCCGCCAGCTCGCGCTGCACCTGCTCGGCAACGCGGCTGCTGCGGGAAAACTCCTTGGGCATGACCTGGCGTCCTCCGCCTACAGCGTGCGCGCCACTTCCTCGATCTCGAAGATCTCGAGCTGGTCGCCTTCCTGGATGTCGTTGTAGTTCTTCAGCGAGAGGCCGCACTCGAAGCCGGCCTTGACCTCGCGTACGTCATCCTTGAAGCGTTTCAGCGAATCCAGCTCACCGGTCCAGATCACCACGTTGTCGCGCAGCAGGCGCACTTGCGAGCCGCGGCGGACGAGGCCGTCCAGCACGTAGCAGCCGGCGACGGAGCCGACCTTGGAGATGCGGAACACCTGACGGATCTCGACCAGGCCGATGGCCTTTTCCTTCTTCTCCGGCGCCAGCATGCCGGACATGGCCGCTTTCACCTCGTCGACGGCGTCGTAGATGATGTTGTAGTAGCGGATGTCCACGCCGGTGTTCTCGGCGGCCTTGCGCGCACTGGCGTCGGCACGCGTGTTGAAGCCGATGATGACGGCTTTCGACGCGGACGCCAGGTTCACGTCGGACTCGCTGATGCCGCCCACCGCGGCATGGATGATGTTGACCTTGACCTCGTCGGTGGACAGCTTCTGCAGGGCATGCGACAGCGCCTCCTGCGAGCCCTGCACGTCGGCTTTGACGATGAGCGGCAGGGTCTTCACCTCGCCCTCGCCCATCTGCTCGAACATGTTCTCCAGCTTGGCGGCCTGCTGTTTGGCCAGCTTGACATCGCGGAACTTGCCCTGGCGGAACAGCGCGATCTCGCGCGCCTTGCGCTCGTCGGGCAGCGCCAGCGCCTCGTCGCCGGCCATCGGCACGTCGGACAGGCCCTGGATCTCGACCGGTATTGAGGGCCCGGCCACTTCGATCGGCGCGCCGTTCTCGTCGAGCATGGCGCGCACGCGCCCGTACACGGCGCCCGCCAGCACGATGTCGCCGCGCTTCAGCGTGCCGGACTGCACCAGCACCGTCGCCACCGGACCCTTGCCCTTGTCGAGACGGGATTCGATGATGAGGCCCTTGGCCAGGGTGTCCTTCGGCGCCGTCAGCTCGAGCACCTCGGCCTGCAGCAGCACGTGCTCGAGCAGGTCGTCGATGCCCTGGCCGGTCTTCGCCGACACCGGCACGAAAGGCGAGTCGCCGCCGTATTCCTCCGGTACCACGCTCTCGGCCACCAGCTCCTGCTTGACGCGCTCAGGATTGGCCTCCGGCTTGTCGATCTTGTTCACCGCCACCACCAGCGGCACGTTGGCAGCCCGGGCGTGGTGAATGGCTTCCTTGGTCTGCGGCATGACGCCGTCGTCGGCCGCCACCACCAGGATGACGATGTCGGTCGCCCTGGCGCCACGCGCGCGCATGGCGGTAAACGCCTCGTGGCCCGGCGTGTCGAGGAAGGTCACCATGCCGCGCGGCGTCTCGACGTGATAGGCGCCGATGTGCTGCGTGATGCCGCCCGCCTCGCCGTGGGCGACGCGCGTCTTGCGGATGTAGTCGAGCAGCGAGGTCTTACCGTGGTCGACGTGGCCCATGACGGTCACCACCGGGGCGCGCGGCTCGAGCGGGACGTCCTTGTGCTCCTGCTGCGCTTCGGCAAGCAGCGCGTCCGGGTCGTCAAGCTTGGCGGCCTTGGCGACATGCCCCATTTCCTCGACGACGATCATCGCCGTTTCCTGGTCGAGCACCTGGTTGATGGTGACCATGGAGCCGAGTTTCATGAGGACCTTGATCACCTCGGCCGCCTTCACCGCCATCTTGTGCGCCAGATCGGCAACCGTGATGGTTTCGGGCACGAGCACCTCGCGCACGATCGGCTCGGCCGGCATCTGCGCCGGCGCGTGCTCTTCGTGGTGCGCGTGGCGGTGACGGCCGCCGCCCTTGGCGCCGCGCCAGCCCGATGCACCGCCGGTGTCGCCGCGCGTCTTGATGGTGCGCTTCTTGGCGGCCTCCTCCTTCCAGGCGGCTGCCGCCTTCTTCTGCTTTTCGTCCTTCTTGTCCGGCTTGCCGGCCGGCTTGTGCAGCGTGCCGGTCGTTCCCGGCGCGGCTTCCTGCGCCTTGGCCTTTTCCGCCTCGGCGGCCGCCTGCTGAGCAAGGCGCTCCTCGGCTTCCTGGCGCGCCTTCGCCTCGCGCTCCTGCTTCTCCTTCAGTTCCGCCGCCTGCCTCGCCATCAGCTCGGACTGCTTCTGCGACTCCATCTCGCGCAGGCGCGTCTGCTCTTCATCGACCACCGGCTGCGGCGCCGCGGCCGGCGCCGGTATGCCGGTCTCCGTCGGCATCGTCTCGTCGCGCTTGACGAAGACGCGCTTCTTGCGCACCTCGACCTGGATGGTGCGCGCCTTGCCCGATGCATCGGACTTCTTGATCTCGGTGGTCTGCTTCCGGGTCAGGGTGATCTTCGACTTGCTCTCGGTGGCACCGTGCGACTTGCGCAGGTAATCAAGCAGCTTGGTCTTGTCGGCGTCGCTGAGCAGGTCGCTCTCGCCCTTCTTGCTGACGCCGGCCTTCGCCAGCTGCTCGAGCAGCGCCGCGGCGGGCATTTTCAGCTCGCTGGCGAATTGGCTTACATTGGTCTGTGCCATGACGCCCCCTTATTGGAACCAGTGCGCGCGCGCCGTGGTGATCAGATTCTTCGCCCGCTCGTCATCGATGCCGGAGAGCTCGACCAGTTCGTCCACCGCCAGGTCGGCAAGGTCGTCGCGGGTGCGAATGTTGCCCCGCGCCAGCTTGGCCGCCAGCGGCTTGTCCATCCCCTCCAGGTTGAGCAGGTCGTCGGAGACCTGCTCCAGCTGCTCTTCGTCAACGATGGCCTCGGTCAGCAATACGTTGCGGGCTCGGTTGCGCAGCTCGTTCACCGTATCCTCGTCGAATGCCTCGATCTCCAGCATTTCGTTGAGGGGCACATAGGCGATCTCCTCGATCGTGGAAAAGCCCTCCTCGATCAGGATGTCGGCCACCTCCTCGTCCACGTCGAGCTTCTCCATGAACAGCTTGCGGATCGAGCCGTGCTCCTCCTCGGCCTTCTTCTGCGACTCCTCGACGGTCATCAGGTTGATGGCCCAGCCGGTCAGTTCGGAGGCGAGGCGAACATTCTGACCCGCGCGTCCGATGGCGATGGCCAGATTGTCCTCGTCAACCACGACGTCCATGCTGTGCTTTTCCTCGTCGACGACGATGCTGCTGACGTCCGCCGGCGCCAGCGCCCCGATGACGAACTGCGCAGGATCGGCCGACCAGAGAACGATATCCACGCGCTCGCCGGCCAGCTCGTTGGTCACGGCCGTGACGCGCGAGCCTCGCATGCCGACGCAGGTGCCGATCGGGTCGACGCGGGGGTCGTTGGACTTGACGGCGATCTTGGCGCGCACGCCGGGGTCGCGGGCGGCGGATTTGATCTCCAGCAGCCCCTCTTCCATTTCCGGCACTTCCAGCTCGAACAGCTTGATGATGAAGTCCGGCGCCGTGCGGGAAAGGATCAGCTGCGGCCCGCGCGCGGCGCGGTCGATCTTCATCAGATAGGCGCGCACGCGGTCGCCGACGCGCAGGTTCTCCTTCGGGATCATCTGGTCGCGCGGCAGCACTGCCTCGATGCGGCCTGCCTCGATGATGGCATTGCCGCGCTCGATGCGCTTCACCGTGCCGGTGACGAGATGCTCCTTGCGCTCGAGGAAGTCGTTCAGAACCTGTTCGCGCTCCGCGTCGCGTATCTTCTGCAGAATGACCTGCTTGGCGGCCTGGGCGCCGATGCGGCCGAAATCGATCGGCTCGAGCTGTTCCTCGATGAACTCGTCGAGCTGGATGTCCGGCATCTCTTCCTGCGCCTCGCTGAGACCGATCTGCGCGTCGGGATTCTCCACCGCCTCGTCGGACACGACCTGCCAGCGGCGGAAGGATTCGAACTCCCCGGATTCCTTGTCGATGGCGACGCGAACATCGGCCTCTTCGTTGATGCGCTTCTTGGTGGCGGAGGCGAGTGCCAATTCCAGGGCGGCAAAGACGATATCCTTGGCGACGTTCTTCTCGCGCGCCAGGGCATCCACCAGCAGCAGCATTTCCTTGCTCATAACTCTCTCTCCTGCCAATCCTCAATCAGAACTTGTAGTGCGGCACCAGGCGGGCCTTATCCACCTGATCCAGCTCGAATTCATGCATCACGCCGTTGCAGGCCATCTTCAGCCGGCCGCCCTCGACGCCAGCCAGCACGCCGGTGAAGTTGCGCTGGCCGTTCACCGCCAGGCGCAGCCGCAGCTGCGCCTCCTGCCCGGCGAAGCGCACGAAATCGGCTTCCTTCTTCAGCGGCCGGTCGAGCCCGGGGGAGGACACCTCGAGCCGGTCGTAGTCGATGTTCTCGACCGCAAACAGGCGCGTCAGGTGGTTGCTCACCGCGGCGCAGTCGTCCACCGTCACCCCCTTGGGGCTGTCGATGAAGACGCGCAGCAGCCGGGCGCGCGGGCTGGTCTCGAAATCGACTAGCTCGTAGCCGAGGCCGGCGACGGCCTGCTCGACGATCTTCAGCAACTCCATAGGCAACGCACAAATAAAAAATGGGCGAAACGCCCATCCCTTGCTTGCCCGGCGCCCGTCCGCTGCTGCGAACCGGCCCGGAACCGGAAAACTTTAAGATTATAGCAGGAGTGAGGGAAAAACTACAAACGATTGCCCGCGTCTTCCCCCTTGCGGACGGCCGGCAGCGCCTTCAGGAGATTGCGCACCTCCTCCTCCGCCAGCTCATGGACCATGCCGCGCTTCAGACGCGGCGGCATCGAGACCGGACCGAAGCGCACCCGGATCAGGCGGCTGACCTGGACGCCGATCGCCTCGAACAGACGCCGCACCTCGCGGTTGCGCCCCTCGTTGAGGGTGACGTGGTACCAGCGGTTGGTGCCTTCCCCGCCGCGCGAGAAAAGGGAATTGAAGTGGGCGGTGCCGTCCTCCAACTCGACGCCCTCGAGCAGCGCCTCCTCCTGCGCCTCGGAGAGCTCGCCGATGATGCGCGCGGCGTACTCGCGCTCCAGCTCGTAGCGCGGGTGCATGAGGCGGTTGGCCAGTTCCCCGCTGCTGGTGAAGATAAGCAGCCCCTCGGTGTTGAAGTCGAGCCGGCCGACATTCACCCAGCGGCCGCCGCCGATGCGCGGAAGGCGGTCGAAGACGCTCGGCCGCCCCTCCGGGTCGTCGCGGGAAACGATCTCCCCTTCCTGCTTGTGATAGAGCAGCACGCGCGGCGTGCGCGGGGCGAATTTCAGATTGACCGGCTTACCGTTCACGCGGATCCGATCCTGCGGACCGATGCGCTGGCCGACGTGTGCCGGCTTGCCGTTGACGCTCACCCGCCCGGCAACGATCCACTCCTCCAGTTCGCGGCGCGAGCCGAGGCCGGCCTGGGCCAGCATCTTGTGCAGCTTCTGCGGTTCCGCGTGGGGAACGGCATGGCGCATGGCCTGGCCGCGGCGGCCGCCCGGGCGCGGCTTGCCGTCCGGCGCAATGCGGTTGCCGTCGACCTCCTTGCGCCGCCCATGCGGCTTGCCCGGCGATCGAGCACCACCGTCATCGGCCGCAGGAGGGCGGAAGGGGCTACGCTTGCGCTGCGTCGGCAAGGTCCATCACCCTTTCGATTTCGGTCAGCGGTGGCAGCTCGGCGAGACTGCGCAGGCGCAGGTCGTCGAGAAATTTCTTGGTCGTGGCGTAGAGGGCCGGGCGGCCCGGCGTATCGCGGTGGCCGACTGTGTCGATCCAACCGCGCCCCTCCAGAACCTTGATCACATTGGGCGTGACGGCGACGCCGCGGATGTCCTCGATGTCGCCCCGCGTCACCGGCTGGCGGTAGGCGATGATGGCCAGGGTTTCCAGCACGGCGCGCGAATAGCGCGGCGGCTTTTCGTTCTTCAGCCTGTCCAGGTAGGGCTGGTACTCGGGTCGGGTCTGAAAGCGCCAGCCGCTGGCGAGTTGCACGAGCTCGACGCCGCGGCCAGACCATTCGGTGCGCAGATCGTTGAGCAGGACGCGCCAGGTGTCGTCGTCGAACTCCTCTTCGAAGAGCTTCTTCATGTCCGAGAGGGACAGCGGCTCCGGCGTGGTGAGCAGCGCCGTCTCCAGGATGCGCTTGTATTCCTCAGGGGTGTACGGTTGCGACGTCGACATCGTTCGGTCCATTTCCCGCTTGGGCGATTTTCACATAGATCGGCGCGAACACCTCGCGCTGCGTGACTTCGATCAGGCGTTCGCGCACGAGCTCGAGCACGGCAAGGAAGTTCACCACCAGCCCGGCAACGCCGAGCGAAAGGTCGAAGAGATCGGCGAACTCGAGGTAGGCGCCGCCCTGCAGCTTGCGCAGGACGATGCTCATGTGCTCGCGCACGGACAATTCCTCCCGTCGCACCTTGTGGTGCTGCATCACCCTGGCGTGCTTCATCAGCGATAGCCAGGCCACTTGCAGGTCGTGCAGGTTCACCTCGGGCAGGCGCTCGGCCGCGGCGTCGGCGATCCACACAGAAACCCACTGGTAGTCGCGCATCGCCTGCGGCAGGGCATCGATCTTCGCCGCGGCGGCCTTCATCTGCTCGTACTCGAGCAGGCGCCTCACCAGTTCGGCGCGCGGATCGACAGCCTCCTCTTCCTCGATCTTCTTCGGCCGCGGCAGCAGCATGCGCGACTTGATCTCCAGCAGCATCGCTGCCATCAGCAGATACTCGGCCGCCAGCTCGAGGTTGCGCGCACGCATCGCCTCGACATACACGAGGTATTGCGCCGTCAGCGGCGCCATCGGGATGTCGAGGATGTTGATGTTGGCCTTGCGGATCAGATAGAGCAGCAAGTCGAGCGGCCCCTCGAAGGATTCGAGGTACACCTCCAGCGCATCGGGCGGAATGTAGAGGTCCTTCGGCAATTCCGGCAGCGGCTCGCCATAAAGCTTGGCGACGTGGGTCGGCTCGGACTGGGGCGTCTGCGGAGCTTCGGAAGCGACCGGTTCCATGCGCGGCTCAGGCAACGGTGTAGGCGCCGGTACCAATGGCGATCAGTTCGCCGGCGTCGTTGTGCAGTTCCATGCGCGTCACCGCCACCTTGTTGCCGGTGCGCAGGATGTAGCCCTTCGCCTCGAACCACTGGCCGAGGCCGGGGCGCAGGTAATCGACACGCATGTCGATGGTGCCGATGCGGGCGAAGCGCTGCAAACGCTCTTCCACCGACACGTCGCGCAGCTTCTTCTGCAGGCCGAGGAAAGCCGTCAGCCCGCCGCAGACGTCGATCACCGACGAGATGACGCCGCCATGCAGGTTGCCGCGCATGAAGTTGCCCACCAGCTCGGGCCGCATGGCGAAGCGCAGCACCGGCGTCTCCCCGGCCAGGGATACCACGTCGAGGCCGAGGACCTTGTTGAAGGGGATCTTCTCGGCGAAGACCTCGTGGATCGAGGCGAGCAGCTTCGCTTCGGCATCCTTGGCGTGATGCGGCATGTTCGAGCTCAAGTGTAGTTCAGGCCCATGGCCTCGCGCACGTCGCGCATGGTCTCGGTGGCGAGCTTCCTCGCCTTCTCGCAGCCGTCGGCGATGATGTTGCGCACCAGCGTCGGGTCGTCAATATACGCCTGCGCACGCTCGTGCATCGGCTCCTGCTCCTTCAGGACGGCATCGATCACCGGGTGCTTGCATTCGATGCAGCCGATGCCGGCGCTGCGGCAACCCTGCTGCACCCACTGCTTGGTGCCCTCGTCGGAATACACCAGATGGAACTGCCAGACCGGGCATTTCTCCGGATCGCCGGCATCGGTGCGACGCACGCGCGCAGGGTCGGTCTGCATGGTGCGGATCTTCTTCGTCACCGACTCGGCGCTCTCGCGCAGGAAGATCGCGTTGTTGTAGGATTTCGACATCTTCTGACCGTCGAGGCCGGGCATCTTCGCCGCCTCGGTAAGCAGCGCGCCGGGCTCGACCAGGATCATCTTGGCCTCGCCCTCGAGGAAGCCGAACAGGCGCTCGCGGTCCTCCAACTGCAGGTTCTGCACCTCCTCGAGCAGGGCACGGGCGCGCTCCAGCGCCTGATGGTCTCCCTCCTGCTGAAAGCGCGTGCGCAGCTCATCGTAGAGCTTGGCCCGCTTGGCGCCGAGCTTCTTCACCGCCGCACGCGCCTTCTCCTCGAAGTCCGGCTCCCGGCCGTAGAGATGGTTGAAGCGGCGCGCGATCTCGCGCGAAAACTCGATGTGCGGCACCTGATCCTCGCCCACCGGCACGCGGTTGGCACGGTAGATCAGGATGTCGGCCGACTGGAGCAGGGGATAGCCGAGGAAGCCGTAGGTCGACAGATCCTTGTGTTCCAGCTTCTCCTGCTGGTCCTTGTAGGTCGGCACGCGCTCGAGCCAGCCGAGCGGCGTCATCATCGACAGCAACAGATGCAGCTCGGCATGCTCCGGCACGCGCGACTGGATGAACAATGTCGCCTGCGCCGGATCGACGCCGGCGGCCAACCAGTCGATCACCATCTCCCAGGCGTTCTCTTCGATGGTGCCCGGCTCGTCGTAGGCGGTGGTCAGCGCGTGCCAGTCGGCAACGAAAAACAGGCAGGGATACTCGTTCTGCAGCGTCACCCAGTTTCTCAGGACGCCGTGGTAGTGGCCTAGATGGAGGCGCCCCGTGGGGCGCATGCCGGAGAGGACTCTTTCTGCGTACATGTCGTCAATCAGAATAGAAAAATCGAATCGAGCAGCCTGAAAAACACCCCCAGCAAGGGGTTGAGAATCCTGCCGAGTATATCGGTGAACAGCAGCACCAGCAGGATCGCGAGGCCATAAGGCTCCAGCCGGGCGAACTGCCAGGCGAGCCGGTGCGGCAGCAGGCTGACGGCGATGCGCCCGCCATCGAGGGGCGGGATGGGCAGCAGGTTGAGCAGCATCAGCACCGCATTGATCTCGATGCCGGCACGCGCATTGCCGGCGAGAAATGCGGCGAGCAGATCGGACTCGATGGCGGGAGTCGCCTTCAGGAGCGCCGCCCAGCCGACCGCCATCAACAGGTTGGTGCCCGGACCGGCCGCGGCCACCCACAGCATGTCCCGTTTCGGATTGCGCAGACGCGAAAAGTCGACCGGCACCGGCTTGGCCCAACCGAACAGCAGCGCGCTGCCGCCGATCAGCTTGCTCGCCACCAGGATGGCGCCAGGCACCAGAATCGTGCCCACCGGATCGACGTGGCGCAGCGGATTCAGGCTGATGCGCCCGGCGAGATAGGCGGTCGGGTCGCCGAAATGCCGCGCCACGTAGCCGTGGGCGGCTTCGTGCAGGGTAATGGCGAGGAGGACCGGGATGGCGTAGATCGCCAGGGCCTGGATCAGGGCATCCATGGTAAGCGCCGGATTCTACCAGACGGCCTACGCTAACCCGAGCGGCTCAAGCGGTCCCAGTCCGGCACGGATCAACTCGGGCGCCGGGCCGGTGAGATCGACCACCGTCGTCATTTCCAGTCCGCAGGCGCCGGCCTCGATGACGAGGTCGATGCGCTTCTCCAGGCGGTCGCGAATCTCCTCCGCCTCGTTGAGGGGATGCTCGTCGCCGGGCAGCATCAGGGTCGAGGTCAGCATCGGCTCGTCGAGCGCCGCCAGCAACGCCTGCGGCACGGCATGGGCGGGAATGCGCAGTCCGATGGTCTTGCGCTTCGGGTGCAGGATGCGCCGGGGCAGTTCCTTGGTGCCTTCAAGGATGAAAGTGTAGCTGCCCGGTGTCGTCGCCTTGAGCAGGCGGAACTGGGCATTGTCCACGCGCGCATACGTGGCGATTTCCGAAAGGTCGCGGCACATCAGGGTGAAATGGTGGCGTTCGTCGACCTGGCGGATGGCACGGATGCGCGCCACCGCGTCGGCGTCGCCGACGCGGCAGCCGAGCGAGTACGCGGCGTCGGTCGGAAAGGCGACCACGCCGCCGGCACGCAGGATTTCCGCCGCCTGGCGGATCAGGCGCGGCTGCGGCTGTTCTGGATGGACGGAAAAGTACTGTGCCACGGCCGGCTCACAGGAGATCGGCCCAGATCGGCACGAGGTCGTCCGGCAGCGGCGGCGTCATGCCGAGGTCGGCGTAGCTCTCGCCCGGGCCATGAAAGTCCGAGGCGACCGAGGCCCTGAGGCCGAAGTGACGCGCCAGGCGGGCGCATTCCTGCACTTCCTCGGCGGAATGCGCGCCGCAGGCCACCTCGATGCCCTGCCCGCCGCGATCCTTGAACTCGCCGAGAAAAACGCGCAGTTCGTCGCGGCTGACGCGGTAGCGCAGCGGGTGGGCCAGCACCGCCACGCCGCCGGCGTCGGCGATCCAGCGCAAGGCGTCTTCCACCGTCGCCCACTCGTGCGGCACGTAGCCGGGCTTGCCCTTGGCCAGGTAGTGGTCGAAGACGCTTTTCACGTCGGGCGAGATCTTGCGCTCGACGAGGTAGCGGGCGAAGTGGGCGCGGCTGATGATGGAGGCCTTCTCGGCGTAGCGGGCGGCGCCCGCGTAGGCGCCATCAATGCCGACCTTCTCCAGCTCGGCGGCGATACGGTGGGCGCGGCCGTCGCGGCCGTCGCGGATCGCCTTCAGCCCGGCAACGAGTTCCGGCCGCGTCGGGTCGATGCCGAGGCCGACGACGTGGAAGCTCGCGTCGTCGCGCCAGGACACCGAGACCTCGCTGCCGTCGAGGAAGCGCACGCCGCGTTCTTCGGCAGCGGCGCGCGCCTCGGCCAGCCCTGCCACCTCGTCGTGGTCCGTCAGCGACCACAGCTCGACGCCGCGGTCGGCGGCCCGATGCGCCACGTCCGCCGGCGGCAGCAGGCCGTCGGATACGGTGGAATGGCAGTGCAGATCGGCTTTCATGCGTCGATGGTATCACTCGGCCAGGAAGGCCTCGATCGCCTGCGCCAGCCGCTGCGGCTGGTCGTGGTGCAGCATGTGGCCGGAATCGTCCAGCACGATCTCGCGCAGCGCGCGGAAGCTGCCGAGGCGCGCGGCGTAGTCCTCCGCCCGGCCGGCGAACTCCTTGTAGAGGTGGGAATCGCGCGCCACCACCCACAGCACCGGCGCCGTCACGGCGCGCCAGCAGGCCTTCGCCTCCTCGAAGCGGTAGAGCACCGGATTGGTGACGCGGTGCCAGGGGTCGGCAGCGTAGCCGAATCGCCCGTCGGGCCGACGCTGCGAGAAATTGGCGGCGAGGAAATCCGCCTGCGTCTGGGTGAGGCGCGGGTTGTCGCGCATCAGGCGCGCGGCGAACTCGCCGAGATTGGCGTAGTCGCGCAGGCTCGCGCCGGTCTTGTCCTGGTCGAGCCACTTCGCGTAGCGGCCCGGCGCCTGCGCCGGATCGGTCGGATGCAGGCCGAAGCCCTCGAGGATCACCAGCTTCGCCACGCG
>Ga0233425_10006653_pt1 | contig 16941 bp, 12 predicted proteins | sample Watercolumn_Towu_2_FD_181712 | JGI IMG/M metagenome (GOLD analysis project Ga0233425, IMG submission 181712) | Freshwater microbial communities from Lake Towuti, South Sulawesi, Indonesia - Watercolumn_Towuti2014_140_MG | ecosystem: Environmental > Aquatic > Freshwater > Lake | place... | reverse complement strand
GTTACGGGTTACGGGTTACGGGTTACGGGTTACGGGTTACGGTTGCGAGTTACGGTTTCCCCGTTCCCCGTAACCCGTAACCCGTAACCCCTCTTACGCAACGTCGGCTTGAGTCCAAGCGCCGTTGATGAATCGCCAGGTTGTTCCGTTGGGGTTCTTATCGCGCAGTACGGGCGGCAGGCGGTGGGTGCGGACGCCGTCGTAGCATTGGAGCATCGCGAATCGCCGCAACGATGCGGGGATGCCCACGGCGGTGAATCCGGGATGGCCTGTGGCTGGAAACGGGCCACCGTGGTTCATCGCCGCGCTGACCGCGACGCCCGTTGGCATTTTGTCGTTCAACAGCCGGCCGACCTTGGGCCGCAGATGGAATGCGACCTTGTCGTAGATCAAATCGTCGCCGCCTTGCGTGGCGGAGTAGACGCAGCCGGTGAGGTTGCCCTCCAAGTGATCGATGACTGCGGTCAGTTCGTCGACGGTGTCGGCGATCACGATCAGCGCGGCGTTGCCGAACGCTTCGGCCTGCAGTTCGGCGGCATGCCGCAGGAACTGCCGGGCCGAGGCGGCGAGCAGCGTATTGGCGTACGAGTAGCCTTGGCCACCCCCGACCGAATTGCCGACCAGAACTTCCGCGCCGGCATCGATCAATCCGCGCACGCCACGCGCCAGATTCTGCTCGACCGACTTCGAGAGCAACGTGCCGACCGGAGCCGACTCGAATTGGGCCGAGATACGCTCGACGAAGGTTGTCGTTTCGGTACCAGACAGCAGCAACACCAGGCCGGGATTCGTGCAGAACTGGCCGGTGCCCATCAGGCAACTCGCGCTGAATTGCTGCGCGAGTTCCTCGCCCCGCTCGCTCAAAGCGCCGGGCAGGATCACGACCGGATTGACGCTGGAGAGTTCCAGGTAGATCGGTTTTCCGGCCCGATCAGCGGCCGCCTTGAGCCGCAGGCCGGCGTGGCGGCTGCCGGTATACCCTGTTCCACCCACACGTGGATCAGCGACCAATCGCTCCCCATCGTCATGACTGGTGCGGTAGATCAGCTGCACCGTGCCCGCGGGCAACTCACATTCCCCGGCCGCCAGGTTCGCCTCCACCGCGAACCGGCGCGTCGTTCCCGGATGCGACGAATTTGCCTTGGCGATCACCGGGTTGCCAGCTGCGATCGCCGCGGCAAAATCTCCGCCGGAAATACTGCCGAACGCGAACGGGAAGTTATTCGGCCCGAAGACGCAGATCGGCCCCAGCGGGCCCAGCACGCTGCGGATGCCGGCGGCGGTGTCGATGGTCGGCAGACTCCACGATGCGGAACGCGCCGCGGCCGCGGCCTGGCGCAGCTGACTCGTCGTGCGCGGCAATTCCACATCGGCCAACCGAGGCGCCTTGGGCAAGGCGGTCTCCGTATGGGCGATCTCGACCAGTTCCTGTTTGCAGCCTTCGATCCGTTCCGCGTATCGCTCCAGGAACCGGGCCAGCGCTTCCGCCGGCAGTTGACGTAGTTCCACCGCCGCCGCAGCCGCCTGTCGCAAGGTCTCATCGCATTCCAACCAGCCACTGATCGGAAACTCGTCCGCCAGAGGTTCCCGCGTACGTGGATTCTCCGCGCGGAACGTACCCGTCGATCGCGACTCGCGCCACTCTCCGCCAATCAAGACTTGATGAACCGCCATCGTCACTCCCCTGCCCTTCCTGCCGTTGAACTGCCTGTTCCGTCCCGCACGATTCTATCCCTGTACCACCTTGTTCCGCAGCGTCCCGATCCCATCGATCGAGATCGTGACCTCGTCCCCCGCGCACAAGGTAAAGTTGCTGTCCGGCACGATTCCCGTCCCGGTCAGCAGAAACGCGCCGTTGGGGAACGAGTTATCCCGCGTCAGCCATCCCAGCAGGTCCTCAAACCCACGCGCCATCTGATCGACGCCGGTGCTGCCACTGAAGACTCGGGTTCCTGCGCGATCGATGTCCAAGCGGATGCCGATTTTCTCGCGCGGCGGCATGAACTCGGCCAGCGTGATTACCGGGCCCAATCCGCAGCACTGGTTGTAAACTTTGGCCTGCGGCAGGTAGAGCGGATTGTCGCCCTCGATGTCGCGGGAACTCATATCATTGCCGATGGTAAACCCGACCAGCCGCAACTTGGAGTTCATCACCAGGGTGAGTTCCGGTTCGGGGACATTCCAGGTCGCATCGGCGCGGATCCGCACCGGTTGACCCGGACCGGAGACGCGATGTGGAGTGGCTTTCATGAACAGTTCGGGCCGAGGCGAAACATAGACGCGATCGTAGCAGGATGCCGCCGCCTCTGATTCCTCCATACGAGCCGTGCGGCTGCGTTTGTAGGTGACGCCCGCCGCCCAGACTTCCTGGGAGTCGATCGGAGCCAGAATTTCCACCTCGTCCGCCGCCAGTGTCGACTGTTGAGCCAGCCCCCAGGCGATCCCCGCCGGATCGTCGGATTCCAGCAGCGACGCGAGCGTCGGGAAATTGGCGTTCAGGCGCAAGGGAGTCAGGTTTGCGTCTCCCACCACGGCAACACCGGTCTCACCATTGCGATTGCGGAACTTTGCGAGTTTCATGAACTGGTCCTTTCCGCGCTCAGCGCGTCAGCATCCACCCTTGCTCGTTGACCTGGAGCGCCTTGGCCCCGCGATGTTGGTCGTAGACCTGGTGCATCTCTTCCAGCGAATCGAAGTAACCGACGATGAAGGCCGCCGAAAACGACTCGCCCGCCCGTATCGGCCGTTCGCCAAACTCCTCGATCAGGCAGACATAACCACGTTGATGGCACCAGCCTTCGCTGACGATCGTTGGGTCGAGCGTCATGCCGGCCAGCCAGGGCCCATCCTTGCCGGTTTCCGGGTCACGCAGCCGGTAGGCGCGGATCATCCGTTCGGGCAACGGTTTCGCCTCGGACTCCCAGCGGTCGCGTCGATAGTTGAATTTTTCGTCGGGAGCAAAATCGGTCAGAAACTCCGAGGATGGAATCCGACCGTGGTAGCTGAGATAGATCTCGCTGAACGTATCGCCCTGGCGATGCTTGATATGCCCAGGCATGTCGACGCGCAGGAACATGGCATCGCTGTCGTTGACCGCATCGATGCGGTCCATCGACAGAAAGTAGCGTTTGCCGGCGGGGAAGACGATCCATTGCGTCCAGGTGGAACCTGTCTTTTTTCCCGGCGCGGAGGTGTGATACTTGAACGACTGTTTCACCGCCACGAAGTCCTTACCTTGGGTAACCTGCGGCGCCATCTGCCTGGCCTGGGTACAGATTTGCGGTCCTTCGATCGACCGCTTGGGCCGTTTTCCGTGGTAGGGGTTGCCGAACTGGTAGACCATCTCCTTGGGAAGTTGGTCGCGGTAGGCTTCATCGCTGCCCGGTTCCATGATCCAGTCGACGATGTCGAGGCCGTAGCCGGCGTCGCGGAATCCGGACTGTTTGTCAACCAGCGAGCCGGCGGCGACGCCGGTGACGTAGCCCTGTTTCGAGATTGCGGCCTGCAGGCAGTCGGTCGAGATGCGGATCTGGGCTGGTTCTTCGACGACCGCGAGTTCCTGGGCGCGGACTCCGCCCAATGCGAGCAGCAGCAGCAGCAGCCCCACCGCGGTTGGAATCGGGCGGTTGCAGCGACGAACAGGTCGTGGTTGTTCCATGGTATCGGCCTCCACGTTCGAATTCCCGGCAGCTGAATGGCCCGTCATTATGCGCAGAACAGGGGCTCGCCGGGGAGTGGCGGCGCGCGGTCATTCTCCCATGCGTCGCGCGACTTCCACCAGCGTCCGCAGAAAAGCTCCGGTCGCGCCGGCATCCAGCCACGGTTTGGGCGATTCGAGAAACGCGGGCCCGGCGATGTCGAGATGCGTCCAGGGCCGGCCGGCGACAAACTCCTCCAGGAATTTGGCGGCGGTGATCGCGCCACCCCAACGGCCGTCGCCGACATTCTTGATGTCGGCGACCTCGCTCTTGATCTGCTCGCCGTATTCTTTGAACATCGGCAATTGCCAGATCTGTTCACCGCAGGCCTTGGCGGCGTCGAAAATCGACTGGCACCATGGTTCGTCGTTGGTCATCGCTCCGGCGACGTCATTGCCCAGGGCGACAACGCACGCACCGGTCAGGGTTGCCAGGTCGATGATGCGGGATGCGCCACGTTCGACCGCCACATCGAGCACATCGGCAAGGACCAGCCGCCCTTCGGCGTCGGTATTCAGCACTTCGATCGTTTTGCCGTTGCGGGCCCGCAGGACATCCCCCAATTTGTAGGCGTCGCCGCTGATCATGTTTTCCACCAGCCCGCAATAACCCCGAACGTTGATCGGCAGATTCAACAGTCCGATGGCCCGCATGGCACCCAGCACGGTCGCGGCGCCGGCCATATCGCACTTCATGGTCTTCATGCCGTCGGTCGGCTTGATCGACAAGCCGCCCGAATCGAATGTCACGCCTTTACCGACGAGTGCCAATGTCGGTGCCTGCGGTTGGCCGCCGCGATGTTCGAGGATCACCAGTCGAGGCGGACGGGCCGAGCCACGCGCCACGGCGAGCAGCGCGCCGCACCGTTCGGATTGCAAACGTGATTCGTCCCAGATTTCGCATTCCAGCCGCGCGTCCTTTGCGGTCGCTGCGGCGATTTGCGCGAACGATTCCGGGTAGATCTCGCTGGGTGGTTCATTCACCAGCCGCCGCGTCAGATTGATGCTCTCGCCGAGAAACCGCCCGCTGGCGAATGCGATCGGATCGGCGGTGGTGAACAGCAGTTCGCCGAACGGGAACCGATTTTTCTGGCTGCGGTAGAGGTCCTGACCATGGCAGCCGACGATGACGCCGGCCAATGCCGATTCCGTCAGCGGTCCCGTCCACTGCGGATCAGTAAAAAAAGCGACCCGCTCCCGCGCTTTCGCGGCAATCTGCTTCGCGGCGGCGGCGGCCGCTCGGAACACGGTGCCGGCATCCAACTTTTTCGATTCCCCCAACCCGAGCAGCGCGACCAGTCGGACGTTGATCCCCGGCAGTTCATGCAGCAGGGTCACCTCCAGCGGCTTTCCGGTCGCTTCCCCCGACGAGCGCAACCGCTGCAGGACCCCCGAAGTCGCGCGGTCCACCACCGCGGCGGCCGGCGTCAGGCCGCTGTCCGAATAATGTCCGACGACCAGCACGTCGGCGGATAACGTCTCCAGATCGTGGACCGAACGTGTGACTTTCATCGGAGTTTTCCCAAAAATGCCCGCCAGTTTTGTTACTTACCACCATCGCTCGCCGGATATTCGCATCGGGAGAGAGTCGTTATTCTAGCGGCAACGATAACTTGGACGGAGAGGGGATTTCGCGTGGGATACAAGTCGCTGCGGGAATGCGTGCACGACCTGGATCGCGCGGGAAAGCTGGTCCGATTGACCGAGGAAGTCGATCCGGACCTGGAGATCGCGGAGATTCAGCGGCGCGTCGTGCGATCGGGCGGGCCCGCGGTGTTGTTCGAGCGGGTAAAGGGGTGCGCGTTCCCGATGCTCGGCAATCTGTTTGGAACGCTGGAGCGCGCCGAGTACATCTTCCGCGATACGCTGCCTATCGTTCGCCAGTTGATGCGGGCGGCTGCCGATCCGAACTCGCTGCTGAAAAACCCGCTCGCGCATTGGAAGCTCCCCTTCTATGCCTGGCGGATGCTGCCCAAGCGTGTCAGCCAGGGACCGATCCTGGCGCGGCAGTGCGCGGTCGGCGAATTGCCGCAGCTCCGCAGCTGGCCGCGCGATGGCGGCGCGTTCGTCACGCTGCCGCTGGTCTATTCCGAGCACGCGGAACAACCTGGGTTGATGAAGTCGAACCTAGGAATGTATCGCGTGCAGATTTCCGGCGGCGAATACGTTCCGAACCAGGAAATCGGTCTGCATTACCAGATCCACCGTGGAATCGGCGTTCATCACACGGCAGCCTTACGCAGCGGCGTGCCGTTTCGCGTCAACATTCTGGTGGGTGGATCGCCGGCGATGACCGTTGCGGCGGTCATGCCGCTGCCGGAGCGCATGTCCGAACTCACCTTCGCCGGGTTACTTGCCGGTCACCGGATTCCGATGGTCGTCGCGGGCCAGCCTTTGCCCGTTTATGCGGAGGCCGACTTTTGCATTTCCGGTGTGGTCGATCCCGATCGCAAGTTGCCTGAAGGTCCTTTCGGCGACCACCTGGGCTACTATAGCCTGGCCCACGATTTTCCGGTGTTGCGTGTCCAGCGGGTCTGGCACCGCGAGGGAGCGATCTGGCCGTTTACCGTCGTGGGACGCCCACCGCAGGAAGACACCACTTTCGGCACTTTGATTCATGAATTGACCGGGCCGGTGATCCCGCAGGTCATTCCGGGTGTACGCGCCGTCCATGCCGTCGACGAATCGGGCGTCCACCCCTTGTTGCTGGCGGTGGGCAGCGAACGTTACACGCCCTATCAGCCGCTGGAGCGCCCGCAGGAATTACTGACACAGGCCAATGCGATCCTGGGCCAGGGGCAGATGTCGCTGGCCAAGTATCTGCTGATCGTCAATCAGGCGGATGATCCGACGCTGAAGGTACACGACATCTCCGGGTTCTTGCAGCATCTGCTGCGCAGGGTTGACTGGCAGCGCGACCTGCACTTTCAGACCTGCACGACAATCGACACGCTGGATTACTCCGGTGGCCAGCTCAACGCCGGTTCCAAACTGGTGATCGCGGCGGTGGGTCCGGCGCGGCGTGAGCTGGGAGTGGAGTTCCGCGGCGAGTTACCCGCGGGGTTTCGCGAGCCGCGCGTCTGCCTGCCGGGCGTACTGGCGGTGAGCGGGCCGCGGTTCGTTCCGGGCGATGCGACCGATGCGAATCCTGATCTGCGGACGTTCGCAGCATCGTACTCGGCTGGCGATCCGATCAATCAGTTTCCCTGGATCGTGCTGGTCGACGACAGCGAATTCACGGCGCGCACGCTGGCGAATTTTCTCTGGGTCTGTTTCACACGCAGCGACCCGGCCCGGGATCTGGACGGTATCAAGGCATTCACGGTTCACAAGCACTGGGGATGCCGCGGTTCGATCGTGATCGACGCGCGGATCAAGCCCCATCATGCGGCGGTGCTGGAAGAGGACCCCCAAATCAGCAACCGCGTCGATGCGCTTGCAGCTCGAGGAGGCCCGCTGTCGAAATGGCTTTAGTAGCACCGATCTTTGAGGGGAGCGGACTGTGTTTGGCGCAGGCATTTCAGCCTGTCGGCCCGTGGGCACCCTGGCTGCTGGGGATTTGGGTGGCTGTGATGGGCGCCTGCATCGGCAGTTTCCTGAACGTGGTGATCTATCGCGTGCCAGCCAGGTTGAGCATCGTGCGACCGGGTTCGCGCTGTCCGCGCTGCCTGCACCCGATTCGCGGCATCGACAACATTCCGGTTCTGAGTTGGCTGGTGCTGCGTGGGAAATGCCGCGATTGCGGAATCGCAATCTCCGCGCGCTATCCCCTGGTGGAGGCGGCCGTCGCGGTGCTGTTCGCCGCGCTGTTCTCCGCGGAGATCGCTGGAGAACATGCCGACATCTGGGTGGCCCTGGCCCACGGGCCGTCGGTCGTTCAAACTTCCGAGCGCTGGTGTGTATTTGCGCTGCATGCCTGGTTGCTCACGACGCTGCTGGCGGCCGTGATGATCGAGGTCGATGGTCACCAAATTCCGTTGCGGCTCTTCGCGCCGCTGTTGCTGGTGCGTCTGATGACGCTGGCAACGTTTCCGCGCATCGCCGGCGGGGACGATCTGCTGGCACTGAGCGGGGCGATTGCACTTGGCGCCGCTCTGGCGGGTCTGTCGCATGCGGCGGCGATGCGACCGATCGGCCTGCGGGTCTGGATGGTCGCCATGGTCGCTATCGCTGCCGTCGTCGGCTGGCAGTCGATGCTGATCGTGACCTTTGTCGTTGCTGGCGGCCTGGCGTACGCTCGACTGGAACCCCTTTGGCGCAAACGCCCATCGTTGCCGATCCTGGCCTGGGTTTTTGTAGGTACGTTGGCCGCGATCCTTGGCCGAATACCGTTGCGACAGTATCTTGAATCCCATCGGCGGCCCACCACGGCGTTTTGCCATTCCGCCGTCGCACCGTACGATCGGTGGCCGTCGCCCGCTGCGTTCCGCCTGGAGACTTTGCGATGAACGAGAATCAATCGGTTCAATTACAACAGATCTTGAATTCACCCAGCTATGCGCTGGCCGAGCGCGACGTCGGATTTCTTGCTCGACCAGAGCTGCGCCCCGTCCGCTTGCAACTGGAGCTGCTCAAGCCGGAAATGGCACTGGTCGAGCATCGTATCGAATCGACGGTCGTCTGTTTTGGAGGAACGCAGGTCGTCGAGCGTGAAGCGGCCCAGCAGCGCGTCGCCGCCGCGGAGAAACTGGTTGCGGAAAAACCGGACTGCCAGGCCTCCCGCCGCAAGCTCGATCGAGCGCGGCGGCTGCTTGCCAAAGCCGGCTTTTACGATCAGGCCCGCGAATTCGGTCGCATCGCCTCCCTGCACAGCGAAAAGAACTCGCATCGCGAATACGTCATCGTCACCGGCGGTGGGCCAGGGATCATGGAAGCGGCCAATCGCGGCGCGTTCGATGTGAGCGGCAAATCGATCGGCCTGAATATCACGCTGCCCCACGAACAGACTCCCAACCCCTACATCACACCTGAATTGTGTTTCCAGTTCCACTATTTCGCGCTGCGGAAAATGCACTTTCTGCTCCGGGCCAAGGCGCTCGTCGTTTTTCCAGGCGGGTTCGGCACGCTGGACGAATTACTCGATGCACTCACGTTACGCCAGACCGGCAAGCTGCAGAAAATCCCGATCATCCTCTTCGGTCGCGCCTACTGGAGCAAAGCCATCGACTTCCAATTCCTGGCTGATGAAGGCGTCATCGCTGATGCCGACCTCGATCTGCTGTCGTATGCCGAGTCTGCCCAGGAAGCCTGGGATGCAATCGTCGCGTTCCATGGTTGAGGAACTCGCCGAGGCGGGAGTTCATCGGCGGGATGGACGGGAATGGCGCCGATCGCGTGAAGTGATGTTTGCTCTTGCGATCTTTGCGCCTTCGCGAGAAAAACGATCAAAAATCCCGTGACAATCCAAATCGCAATCCCTGGGCCCAGAAGTCGGAGGTGATACCGGGGAATTCGGGGCGTGCCGCGCCGTTCAACACGCCCGGCGGGATCTGCGACGTGTTGATCGACGCATCGATCTGCTCCCCCGCGCGCCAGACGTTGGTCATGTAGACCATGGAGTATCCAATCGAGCCGGACCAGCCGCAGCGCAGCTCGCGGCGCAGCGTCAATCCGAATTCGCTGACCGTGCCGAAACGGTCCTGCGTGAACAGCCCGCTGTTGCTTGCTTGCGCCAGCAATCCGCCGTTCGCCGCCGCCGCCGCACCGCCCGCCGGAGTCGTGACGGTGCGACCTTCGATCGCCGCCCGCGTCTCGATATTCCCCAATCCGACGCGCGCCGTCCAATCCCACGACCAGCACGGCGAAATGATCCCCTGGCCCATCACACCCAGCTCAACGCCTCGAAACGTATTCGTGGTATGAAACTGGTCGACCAGCGAAGTCGTCGTTCCCTGATTCGGCGCCGCCAGGGCCGTCGTCGATTCCACGATCCGCAGGCGATCACGAAGCTGAGCATCGCGGTAGCCGATCAGCCAATCCCAGCGCGCCATGCAGCTCTGATACGACGTGTGCCGGAAAAGAATCTCGTAAGTCTGGAATTCGGTGCTGGCAACGATATCCAGCGTGCCCCGGATAACACCGGCACTGTTGATCAGCCGCGCATCGGGCGCGAGCACGGCCTGGTTCAAATTGGTGAACGGCCGAGCCAACAGGGGAAAGTTGACCGCGTCGCCTTGAAACGTGGTGGAGTCGTTCCCCAGGAACGCATAGCTGAAGTCGACGCCAAATCGCGGATCGAATCCGAACCGGCGGCCGATCGTAAATCGGCCTCCCGAACTGGTGCCGTCATTCAGATCCTCGTTCCCGAACACGATCGTCGCGGCAGGGAGAATCCCGCCATTGGGCGTGATCGTCGCCAGCGCAGGAGTCCCCATTCCCCGCTTCCACCACAACAAGTACTCGGCGGAACACCACCACTGCGGACCGCAGCAGGCCGCGCCGCAATCGTCGTAGCCGTCTCCGTAGAACAGATCGCTCGTCGGATCATCCCAGATCGCATCGGACGGTTGATCGGTGTCGCCGTCGGGTACCGGCGACTCCATTTCGTCCTGGTACTCCACCTGGGCGACGCCTCCTCCGGTTCCATCAGCTGTCGCAAACCGTTGACTTCCCGTAACGTAGCCGGATCGGCGCCGATCCGCCTTCAGGTGTTTCGGCACGAATCCGAATGGCAAGTTCTGTAATTCGGGATCGCCAGCCCGGGGTGGCAACGGGAAAGCGCCCTCCTGTGCAATGCTCGATGCGCAGATCGCCAAAACCAGGTACAGTCCCAGAACGCCTTGCCAGCGGTAGATACGGTCCATCGAACGGTCCTTTCTGTTCGGTGTACCCGTATATCGGTCAAAGATCGCATAATCGTTAAACTCCGCTCAAATTATCAGGCCGGCGAGGCGCATCGCGCACTGCACACGCTGCCGGCGGCACTGCTAGCAGCAAACGGCAGTCAGGTGTCTCGCAGAGGCGCGGTCTGTCGGACATACAGTCAGATGTCACGCAGAGGCGCAAAGACGCAAAGGAAAAGGCAAGATCTAGAGTACAGATTCTCAGTCGATGCAATCGACATCTCTTCTTTGCGCCTCCGCGCCTCTGCGAGCACCAATTCCTCTGCGAGAACCAATTCCTCTGCGAGAACCAATTCCTCTGCGAGAACCAATTCCTCTGCGAGAAAAATCAGCCGATGCGACGCATCAGCCATTCCAGGCTGAGACAGACCAGGATCATCAACCAGAACAACCCGCGATCCCAGAGCGGAGTGCGGGTGACGACGATATCGCCGCGCGTAGCGGGCAGGCTCTGCAACAGCTGTCGCAATTCGCCGGCCGAGTGCAGGACATTGCCGTCGGTGGCCTGCGCAAGTTCCCGCAGCCGGTCGGGCTCGGCGCGGGGTTTCCGCAATTCGGGCGAGTCCGCCAGCAAATGCACGATTGCCGACTTGCGGACGACTTCCTTGCCCTGGTGGCTGGCGACGACTTCGATCTCCCTGGTGGCCATCCCTTGCAGGTTCTCGGGCTGCGCGGCGTCGTCGAACATCAGCGAGCTGGTGGGAAATTGCCCAACGTAACCGTGACCGTCCGGCGAAGGAAGCAGTCCAATTCCTGAGCGGTCCGCGGCAGTTTTCGACATTTCATGTCCTGGGAGCGCCGCTTTGCTGGTTGTTTTCCAGTGTGCCGTTAACTCGTAACCGGTGGTTTGCTCCAGTTGTTCGTCGTAAGCAATCGCGGTCAGCTCGACAGGCTGCCCAGTGCGGTAGATCAAACGATCGGTTTCGACGATCAGCCGCCGATTGCCGTGGATCGAGTTTTCGCTCAGCCAGCGCACGACATTGCGCCAGAAGCGGCGAAAATAGCGATTGTCGCCGCCTTCGCCCCACTGCGATTCAAAAAACCGTCCCCAGTCAACCGTCGTATCCGGCGCGAATGCAAAGGTCCGTCCTTTCCCGTACGATTCGCAGGCGAAAATCGGCATGATTCCGGCCTGGGGGATCGGCGTGGCCGAGACCGCCAGCAAGGTGGCCGCCGGCTTCAATCGCGTCATATAGTTCGTTCCGCCGAACGGCGGCATGGCGTCCAGCACGCGCCGATTCTGCGCGGGATCGGTCACGATCCGCCAGATCGGATGATTTTCGACCTCCTTCGGAATCTGAACGCGGAAGTCGTGATACAGCCAGCCACGTCCGAGCATTCCACCCGTCATGTCCACCGGAATCAGTTTGTCCCATACCGTCTGGTCCCAACCTCCAGCGCCGAACGAAGTGATCCCTCCGACCATCGCGAAGCCACCGCCGCGCTGCGCGACCAGCTCCACGGTCCAGTCGAGCTGCTCTTTGGTGAAGGCACCGCGCGAAATGTCGCTGCAGATCACAACGTCATAGCCGAGCAACTCCTCGCGCGTCGCCGGGTAGCCACGGTAACTGTCGTCGACGCGCATCAGGCGCGGCCGCTGCGCGTACTGGGAGTCGACAACGATGCTCAGGCATTCGATCTCCGGATCTTCGATCAGCGCGTCGTGTACCCAGCGGTACTCCGGCGTTCCCGTTCCTTCCATATAGATCACGCGGATCCGATTCGGCTTGCCGATGATCTGAAACGGCAGGCGGTTGTTTTTGAACGAGACTTCTCCCTCCAGCTCCTGAACTTCCAGTACCAAGTCGGCCTGATCGGGATTGGCATCGATCACGAACTCAAACGGTTGCTCACCGGGCTCGAGTGTCAACGGCAGAGTAATCAGGGGCGGCTGCGAAGCGATCGACTGCGGAACGCCAACCCCAGGATTGGCGCTGGGAAAGCCTGCCGCAGCGGCCTTCGCCGGTCGCACCTTGAGCTCCACGCGTTCCCCGTCGAAACCGTCATTCCGCAGGACACCGCGGACCGTAACGCGCGTGTGGGCATCGACGCGCCGCGGGATCACCAGGTCCTGGATTGCCAGGTCGCCCTTGATCCGGTCATTCCCGACTGGATAGACGTGCAGTGGGATTCCCAGGCGGCGATAGCCTGCCCCCACGTCGGACAGTCGGCCGGGATCAGTGGCGATGCCATCCGAGAAAATTACGACCGCACGGGGCGGCTCGCGGGAGAAGCGCGATGGTAGATTTTCCAGGGCGGCCCCCAGCTCGCTGGATTCATCGAGCGCCGCCAGCCGGCGCAGATCCGGGGACGACGACAACTGCGCGCCGAAACGGAACAACGCCAGCCGCGCTTCGTCGTCGCCGCGCGCTGCCGATTCGCAGGCTTCGATCGCTTGTCGCACCTGGTCCAACCGGCTCCACGGCGCATCCAACGCCATGCTGCGCGAACAATCCACCAGCGCGATGACTTGCGCAGGCCGGGCCGGCAACTGGAATTCCGAGCGCCGCACCGGATCTTGCAGGATCAAGAGCAGTGAGCCGAGTACGATGGCGCGCGGCAGAAACAGGACCGATCGCCGCAGCCGCTGGGAAATCGCCGACCGGCGCGCGATTTCCATCAGCCCGACCAGCACGACAGCCAACAACAGGTATACCCAACCCGGATAGAGCCTGGCCCACTCCATCATCGCAAGTCGTCCGATAACGCCTTGTAGTACTCCTCAATCAGCTGCCGATACTGCGGCGGCACCGGTTCGTCCGCATCCTGCAACGAGGCGGCCAGAATCGCTTCCTGGATCTTCACCTGCAGCACTTTCGCGAGTTCCTTCCATTCCGCGTTGCCGCCCAATTGCAGCCAATAGAGGCCCGGCGGTATTCCGGAAGGAGCTCCGGATTGCCGCAGGCCGTCCGCCGCAGCGCTGCGCAACTTGTCGAGCGCGGCGGCCAGCCGTCGATCACCCGAGGCAAGCTGTTCCAGCCGCGATTCGAGCTCACCCCAACGTTCCGCCAGCCGATCACGCCCTTCAGCCTTTGTCGATCCGGCACTTTCCGCGGCCTGCCGCTGCAATTGCGCCAACTGGCTTTCCAAGTCCAGCAGCTCCTCCAGCTGCGGCTGCGCGAATCGAGCACGAATTCCCTTCAGGTCGGTGCCAATTCCCGCATTCGACCCGCAGCCACTCCCGCAGCCAGTCGCGCCGCCTCCGACGCAAGTGCCTGGCGGTCCGACTTCAGGTTCTCCGCTGCGTCGCGCATCAGCCGAGCAATCTCGGTCGGCGGATTGTTCCTTGCCGCCTGGGTCAGTTCGCCACCAACACCGCTCTTCTCCGTCCAGCGATCCACCTGCAGGTCGCTGAGCAACTCATGCAGCAGCTCCGCGTCGGCCGCCAGCTCCAACTCGCGACGCGCCAAGTCCCGACGCGATTCGCTCGAGGCTTGCCCTGACGGAGCCCCCTGCCCTGACGGAGCCCCCTGCCCTGACGGAGCCCCCTGCCCTGACTGAGCCCCCTGCCCTGACTGGGCCCCCTGCCCTGACTGGGTCCCTTGCCCTGGCGAAGAGCCCTTCGGATTCGGCGAGGATGTTGAGGCCGATTCGCTTTCGGTTGCACGCCCCTGCGCCGCGACCGAGTCCGCCACTTGCTGCTGCTGGCGCGCCAACCGATCGGCCAGTTGACTTGACCTGTCGAGTCGTTCGCCGAAGTCGCGAGCGCCGAGAGACGCGAGGTGTTCGGCCAGACGTTGCAGTTGCTCGCCGGCGCGTTCCGCTTCGCCGGCTGCCGCATCCAGATGCTGCCGGGCCAGCTCCTCCAAACTGCGATTCATCGATGCCTCCGCCAGCTCGGAGACTTGTTCGCCCGCGGGAGTGCTCCCTTGATTGCGTGCCAGCCGTTCGCGCAGCGCATCGAGTTGTTCGAGCATTTCCCGCTGCGCGTCGGCGGCCTGCGACGTATCGGACGCTGGCGGCTGTTGCGACGCTTGTTCCGCAGCCGACTCCGCGCTTTCCGAATTCTGTTGCGACTTCGAGCTGGAACTGGCTGATGACGAGGCCGACGATCGCAATTCCTCCGACCATTTGCGTTGCCGGTCGGCCAGTTCCTTCAGCTCCTGCCGCGCCTGGGCCAATTGCTGTTGCCGATCCTTTTCCTTCTGTTCGGGAGTTCTCAGCTTCTGCCGCTGCTGGCGATCGAACTTGCGGCATTCCGATGCCGACTGGCTGTCGGACTGGGACAGCATCCTGCGGATCTCTTGCCGCGCGCGGATCAGTTGGTGCAGCGCTTTCTGCTCGGACTCGACACCCGATCGTAGCTCACCCTGCCCCAACTGGGAGACGGCAGCATTCATGGAAAGCGCGGCCGCGGTTAGTTCCGGAGCCAGTTGTCCGCGGCTGACAAGTCCGTCGGCCAGCTCCCGCGTCGCATCGGCAATCTCGCGTTCGTAATTCGACAATCGCTGCCGGACGCGATCCGATCGGTCATGGGCTGCGTCCGCCGCAAAGGTCATCGTCAGATTCTGTCGCTGACGGGCAATCAACTCTTCCAGAGTTGTCGAGCAGCCGTCTCAGGTGCCGCCCGTATCGAGCATCTGGTAGGCCAATTTGAACGGCCGGATGTCGATGAACCGCAGCGGCGTCACCGCACGGCGCTGCTGGTCGAAGTACTGGTCATCGGCAAAGGCGTAGTAGGTAATCCCGTCCTGGAATGTGAGTTCGAATTCTTCCAGGGCCAACGTAAACCGCCCGTGGACGGTATCGGTCGTGCCTTCGTCGATGTTCTGTTCCCAGATCGTTTGCATCGGCCCGTCCGCAACCTGAGCGGCAATTCCGATCCGGATCAGTGACTGGTCATCGGCTGCCTCGACCAGCAGCGGCACTTCGGCGGTTGGAATCAGCTCCAGTTCGTCGGACGGCTCGAGAAACCGAATGCGGGCCTGCCCGTCGAGCTGCACGCGAATTGACAATCGCCTGGGATCGAGCTCGACACCATCGTCGGTACGGGCTCGGAGTTCCCAGACCCCGCTTGCTCGTAAATCGGACAGGCTTGCCAGCAGAAAGTTGCCGTCCGTGTTCAGAGGCAGGTCCGACGGCGATTCCGCCCGTGCGTCGTTCCGCGGATCACGCTCGTTACCGTCGCCAGGTGGAGCGTGATCGGCCGCGACGCGGATGGGAACCAGCCGCGCCTCGGCCGCCGCCCGACTCAACTCCACACGCAACTGCACGTCGGCGCCTTCCAATACCTTGAAGCTCCAGTCAGAAAACTCCTCGACATTGCGACGAGTGTATGCTGGCGGGGTCGCGATGGCGTGGAGAGCGATCAGTTCCAACGGCTGCAAGACCCGGACATGTCCCGGCGGCAACGGCAATGGGCCTGCTCGGACCTGGAACTCGATGTCGCGCTGGCAGTCGTCGAGTGTCACTTCGACTTTGCCGAGCAATCGCTGCGGCGCCTCATCTGCATTGTCGAATGCGAGTTCCCGCCAGGCATCCTCGGTCCCAGCCTGACGGTACTGGACACGGGCCTCGTTAATCGGCCGGCCCGAAATCTCCGCGACGATCTTCACGGACGCGCCGACCTTGACCGTCACTTCCACGGGAGTGTAAGTGACCTGAGTATATTGCCACGGCAGCAACATCGCCCGCCCAGCAGCCACGCGCCATTCCGAACTCGACAACAGCGCCACGATCCAGGCGACGGTCGCAAGTCCCGCAACGGCGATCCCGGCCAGCAGCGCTCGTGAATCGACGACGACGTTGAAATCTGTTCTTTCGCTGACGGCCAGCGTATCGGCCTCCAGCGCCTGGACCAGCGCCGGCTCCGCGGGCGAGGTGCGAGTTTCCGCCAATCGATAGTCCAGCGTGGTGCGCAATCGCTGTCCCAAGCCGTCCAGCCGCGCTTCCGCATCGCTGGCCGCGTGTGACAGCCGATAAGTACCGCCCCAACCCGGCAGACCGCGGCGTATCGCGAGAACCGTCAACGCCGCAGCGACAAGCAGTCCCACGGCGCGGACCGTCGACGGAATTTCGCCGAAGTAATCGATCCCACTCAGGATCGCCCAGAGCAGCAAGCCCACACTGACCGCCAGCAGGCCTCGCGTCCACCTCCGCGTACGAACAACGCTCCGGCGGACCTGCTCGAGCCGATCGACAATCCGCTGGCCGCTTTCCAGTCCGGAACCCGGCTCAAAGCGACTTTGCTGCTTGGGTAATTCCGCGAGTGCCATTGGTCGATGCACCTGTTTTGCGTGACGGGTATTAAGCAGATTAGCAGATTCCAGGCAGCGTTGCGACATGATTTCGCTTGGGTCGCCTGAGCACTGGCTCGGAGTACCTCGCCAGTGGCACACAAACTGAGTCCAGACCGTCGAGTCACCCGCCACGCCGAGACGCGACAAAGCGACCATTTCCCCG
>Ga0233425_10006652_pt1 | contig 16951 bp, 18 predicted proteins | sample Watercolumn_Towu_2_FD_181712 | JGI IMG/M metagenome (GOLD analysis project Ga0233425, IMG submission 181712) | Freshwater microbial communities from Lake Towuti, South Sulawesi, Indonesia - Watercolumn_Towuti2014_140_MG | ecosystem: Environmental > Aquatic > Freshwater > Lake | place... | reverse complement strand
CGAAGCGCCGATTCGACGAACGCAATCATTTCGTCGATGTTCTTCGTCATGTCAAGCCAGGGGAGCCAGCGCCTGAGGTACTGACGGTTCGCATCGACGAGCAGCAGGAGGGGCTCGGCCTCACGAAGCTCCAGGCTCTTCAGGTAGAACCCATCCTCGACTCCGATCCGAATCATTTCAAACCTCACTCGTCGGCGAGAACATCGAACTGAACGATTTCGTAGCCGGTCTTGGCGTCAAGGAACGTGAACACGACACCAATCAGCACAGTCACGACTCCGGCAAGGAACGCTATGATGATCGCCGTCCCCGATTCGAATCCGTGAATCAAGAATCCTGTTCCTATCAACAGCGAGGTCACAATAAACAGCGCGATCCCACCTGTGTAGCACATCACCGAGTTTCTGACGAGCCTCGCCCGCAGTATGAGACGGTCGATCTGCCTCGAGAGGCTCTCCAGCCTCATGGTCTCTTCAAAATTCTTCTCGCCGGCCTTTTTGAACAACTTCCTTTTTTCATCGTTCAGCAGCCGGATCCTGTTCAGGACACTTGAATATTTGTTGCTCGTGGCGAGGAGAAGCAAACCGCACGCATTGATCATCACCGCAGGGGCAAGGATCAGCTGGATGATCTGAATGACTGAGAATCCTTCGTCGAGACCGCTATTCATATGTTCTCTCCGATCCTCTTCTTTCTCAGCCCGGGACGACCTCTCCAAGGACAAACGGTTTTTCGTTCTTGCGCCTGAGAGCCGCCAGAAGCCTGTCCGCTTCCTTCGGCGATGCTATCAAAATGAGACCGACACCGAGATTCAGGGTCCTTCTCAGATCCTCTTCAGGAACATCCCCCGTCTTCTGTATCAAAGTGAAAATCCAAGGGCGCTCCCATGATTTCCAGTCAACCCGGAGCTTCAATCCCTTCGGGATGACCCTCATTGTATTCCCTTCAACGCCTCCGCCCGTAATATGCGACATCCCTTTAATGTCAAACTTCGAAAGAACCGGATAAACTGCTTTGAAATAGGATCGATGAACTCTCAGGAGGGAATCACCTAATGATCCCCCAAGCTCATCAAAGTGTTGATCGAGCCTGTAGCGCTCGAGCAAAACCGCCCTGGCAAGAGAATATCCGTTCGTGTGCAGTCCGTCGGATGGAAGCCCGATGAGCACGTCCCCCTTCCTGACACTCAGACCGCGAAGGATCTTTTTCTCATCCACCACTCCGACAATTGTACCGGCTATGTCATACTCCCCCGGCGAATAGAATCCCGGCATCTCCGCTGTTTCGCCGCCGACCAGCGAGCAGCCATTCTCCTTGCATGCAACGACAAACCCTTCTATGACCTGCGCTGCAACTTCCGGAGCCAGGCGGCCCGTGGCAAAGTAGTCCAGGAAGTACAGCGGCTTCGCCCCGCACACCAGAATGTCATTGACGCAATGATTGACGAGATCCTGCCCTACGGTCTCGTGTCGGTTCATTGCGAATGCGATCTTCAGTTTTGTGCCGACTCCATCGACACTCGAAACCAGAACAGGCTTCTTGATACCTTTGAAATCAGCGCGGTAGAAAGCACCAAACGCTCCGATGTCAGTCAGAACGTTCGGTGTAAACGTCGATCGCACGCTCCGCTTGATCCGGCGCACAAGATCTTCGCCCGCATCGATATCAACACCGGAGTCTTTGTAAGTCTTCATGATTTCGTTCAGCCTGTTCGTAAAAAAGATACCAGATTTTCGCTCGGTGAACAACATTTTTCTTCTCATCACCCGCGGCCGAAGTGCCTCTCTCCGGCCAAACGAACGAACTCGCTGTTTGTACACTTTTTGCTCCATTCATGCCGTCGCGGGTGACTTGTAACACGAGTCATTCTTGCAAAAGAACCGCGGCTTGACTATATTGCTTATTGTTCATCCGAGCAAACCCGAGGATCATGGCAAAAGCCTATTTCATTGGATCGGACGAGGTACTCGAAGTTCGCAAGATCTTCTGCATCGGCAGGAATTATGCCGAACACGCGAAAGAGATGAATGCGGCCGTCCCAGAGGCACCCATTTTCTTTCTGAAACCGACCACAGCCATAATCGGGAACGGCGGCGTGATCATCAAACCAGCGATCTCCAACGACCTCCATCATGAGGTCGAGATGACGGTGCTGATCGGTCGCGGCGGTAAGGATATTCAGAAGACTGAAGCCCTGGGTTGTATCGCTGGCTATGGCATAGGCCTGGACATGACGCTCCGTGACGTCCAGAGCGAGGCCAAGAAAAAGGGGCTTCCATGGACACTCGCCAAAGGATTTGACACATCAGCTCCACTCTCTCCGTTTGTTCCGGCCACCCAAATTCAGGATCCCCATAACCTCGGCGTCCGGCTTGATGTCAACGGAGCGACCAGACAGCTTTCGAACACGAAGAACTTCATCTTCAGGATCGAAGAACTCATTTCCTATATTTCCCGGTTTTTCACATTTGAACGCGGGGATATAATTTTCACCGGCACGCCGGACGGAGTTGCCCAAACCGGCGCCGGAGATCGACTTGAAGCTCAGCTGCTCTCCCCTGCAAACACGGTGCTTGCGTCGTTGAACGTTAGAATTCAATAACCTCATCCGGGCGAATGAGCAAGATCAAACAATTTCTGACGAACTACCGTGTTGCCATTCTTGCTTGGCTCCTTATTGTCCTCCTGATCGAAGGCGGACTCTATTATAGAGTCGACAAGAGTGTTGTCGCACTTGCAGTTTTGATTGTCGGCGTCGTCGGTCAGGCGTTCGCCGCGATGGTGGTGTGGATCGGTTTTGTCCCTCTCATCGGCCCCATGGTGGCCCATGTGCTCTCCCTCCCGTTCCTGTGGCTCCTTAACGGCGTGGGGTATCTGGTCTCCATCATCGCCATCCGCCGAGGGTATTCGAAGGATGTGTTGAACTACAGAATCATCACCGTCACACTTCTGTTCGGAATTACGTTCGGATACGTGCTCGGCAAGCTTGTTTGATTACGAACCAGAGCGGAGATGCACTTGAACCTCCAGAAACCGATTGTTTCCTACAGCCTGCTCCTGATTGCAGTTCTGACCGGATTTTCCGGGACTTTCTCACCCGAGAGCTCCGGAAACAAAAATCGGCCTGGAACAACCGGCTCCAGCAGGGTCGAGGAGATTTATGCCCCGTTTGATACGCTTCGGACCGATCTGAAGGACTACATCTGGCCTACGAACGCGAGCACTGTCATCACGTCATCCTTCGCAGACTACCGCCGGACCCACCTGCACGAAGGAGTGGATATTTCAACAAACAATCAGAACGGGTACCCGGTCTATGCCTCCCGCAAGGGGTACGTCAGCCGCATCTTCATTTCGCGTCGAGGATACGGCAAAATGCTCTATGTACGGCATGCCGACGGCTTCGTCACCATGTATGCACACCTCCAGCGGTTCAACGGTCCGATCGATGCATATGCAAAGAAGCTGCAAAAGGAATCGAAACGGTATTCCCTGGAAGTTGACCTTGACCCGTCAATGTTCCCAGTCGAAAAAGGGAATTTGATCGCCTATACGGGAGAGACCGGCACAGGCGGCGCACATCTCCATTTTGAAGTCCGCGATTCGGCGCTCAATCCGATCAATCCGTTCCTTCTACCTCAGGTTTCGGCTTCCATCAGCGACCAGGTCCCGCCGAGGTTTGACATGGTTGCCTTCACGCCTCTCGCCAGCGGATCAAAAGCACAGGGACGAACGCGGACATGGGTGGTCGACGTGAAGAAAGAAGGTCCGGGCGAGTTCGTCCTTGATGATCCCATCAAGGTCTCGGGCCAGATCGGCGTCAGCGTGAAAGTAACCGACCAGGCTGATGTGCTGAAGTACAAGACAGGAGCTTATCGCTTCGAGATGTATATCGACGGACATCTTGTCTTCACATCTGCCAAAAAGTTCATTCTCGACAGCGAAGCGCATCAGGTGATGGCGTACTACGACAGAAACCTTCTTCGTGCGCGGAAAGGGCGGTTCGAGAAACTGTATGTCGAATATGGCAACCGCCTCCCCTTTTACAATCGGCTGCCGGAGGGAACCGGACCGATTAATACCTCCGAGCTCGAACCCGGCGAGCACCAGCTCAGAATCGTGACCTGGGATCTCGCCAACAATGAATCTTCACTGACAGCAATCCTGAGCGTGAGTGGCACGGCTAAACGCTGAGTCGATTTCTTTCCTCATTTGACACTTCCTGCAAAACTCCCCTCGTTGATTTCGAGCGGGATTTTTTGTTTATTCTTGAAGCGCGGACCCGCAACGCAGTCGCTTCGAGTTTCCCGGGAGTGGTATCGCCCCTTAGGATTCCTGCGATGGCTCTCTCTCATTCCATAGCTGCAGCACTGATTCTGCTTTGCCTCGGGTTCCCGGCGTGCGACGACCAGGGCGAGAATATTGTCAGCAATCCATTTCCCGGTCCCGAGCCGTCGACCTATACCTATCGCGCCTATACGTCCGCCGGCGTGCTTGCCGTTTCCGGGTCAATCACTCTGGCACGGACCGACAGTACAACAGTCGCAGGTTCGTGGGTGCTGAACGGGATCTCATCCACCGACAGGGTGGGACCGCAGATCGGCGCAGGAACACTGGCAGGACGGATCGAAGGTTCCAAGCTCTCCATCAATCTGAATCCGGGCTGGGCCGACAACAATGTGATTCTCGCCGGATCGGTCGAGGGTGAGAAGATCACCGGAACCTGGTCTTGGGTCACGTTTGCGGGACCGGCATCGAGCGGAACATTCGAAGCTGTCAGGAAGCAATAAGCGCGGCTCACACGAGCGCTCTGGCCGGGTAGCTGATCAGCTACCCTTTTGTTTTCATCAATCACTGAACTGATACGTGCATGCAGGAACTCCAGAAAGCATACGAACCCAAGAACGTCGAGGACAAGTGGTATAGCCGCTGGGAATCGGAAAAGCTCTTTCACGGGACCGTCAAGAAAGACCGTCAGCCATATACGATTGTCATTCCTCCACCCAACGTGACCGGCATCCTTACGATGGGGCATGTCCTGAACAATACCATTCAGGATATTCTGGTACGGTGGAAGCGGATGCAGGGATTTGAAGCTTGCTGGGTGCCGGGCACGGACCACGCGGGCATTGCGACACAAAACGCCGTCGAAAAAGCGCTCGCCAAGGACGGTATCCGCCGTCACGACCTGGGACGGGAGAAATTCGTTGAACGCGTCTGGCAGTGGAAAGAGCAATATGGCGGAACGATCATCAGGCAGCTGAAGAAACTCGGGACCTCCTGCGATTGGGAACGCGAGCGTTTCACGATGGATCAGGGGCTGTCTGATGCGGTCAAGGAAGTGTTCGTGCGGATGTTCGACAAGGGCTTGATCTATCGGGGAAAATATATCGTCAATTGGTGCACACATCACCAGACCGCATTGAGCGATGATGAAGTCGACTACGTCGAATCAAACGGCAACCTCTGGCATATCAGGTATCCGATCGAGAACAGCAAGGAGTTCGCCATCGTCGCCACGACGAGACCGGAAACGATGCTCGGTGACACGGCGATAGCAGTGAATCCGCGAGACGAGCGGTACAAGCACCTTGTCGGGAAGTTCGCAATCCTTCCTCTTGTCAACCGGAGGATTCCCATCATCGCCGACGACTACGTCGATGAGACGTTTGGCAGCGGCATGGTGAAAGTGACACCGGCGCATGATCCGAACGACTTCCTGATCGGCCAGCGGCACAATCTGGAGCAGATCAACATTCTCGATGAGAAGGGGATTCTGAACTCGTCCGTTCCGGACCAGTACCGGGGACTCGAACGGACCGAAGGTCGCAAGAACGTCGTCAAAGATCTCGAAGCACAGGGATTCCTTGTCAAGACCGATCCCTACACGCACAATGTCGGCAAGTGTTACCGGTGCCATACGGTCATCGAGCCCTACCTCTCCGACCAATGGTTTGTGAAAATGAAACCGCTCGCGGAACCGGCGCTCCGCGTCGTGCGCGACGGGAAGATCAAGTTTCATCCGCAGCGGTGGGAGAAAGTGTACGATCACTGGATGACCAACATCCGTGACTGGTGCATCTCGCGGCAGATCTGGTGGGGGCATAGAATTCCGGTGTACTACGGTCCGGATGGCGCCTTCACGGCCGCACGCTCCGAAGAGGAAGCCCGGAAAAGACTCGGCCTCGCTTCGGATACGCCGGTCAGGCAGGACGACGATGTTCTCGACACCTGGTTTTCGTCATGGCTCTGGCCGTTCTCAACGCTCGGCTGGCCGCACGACAACGATGATCTGCGCTATTTCAATCCAACCAGCACACTCGTTACCGGCCCGGACATTATTTTCTTCTGGGTCGCGCGCATGATCATGGCGAACATGGAATTCATGCGAGGCGAACCCGGAAGCGACGGGACGCCGCGCACGACCGACGAGCAGCTTGTGCCGTTCAGGGATGTGTACTTCACCAGCATTATCCGCGATGCTCAGGGCCGAAAAATGAGCAAATCGCTCGGCAACTCGCCCGATCCGCTCGACGTGATCGACCAGTACGGAGCCGATGCGATGAGGTTCACGATCGCGTTCCTCTCCCCGCTCGGCCAGGATGTGCTCTTCTCGAGCGAAAAATGCGAGCTCGGGCGCAACTTCGCGAACAAGATCTGGAACGCGGGACGGTTCCTGCTCATGAACAAGGCGGAACTCGGCAGCCCCTCGGGAATCCACGAGAGCGCCGCCTTGCCCGAGCAGCACCTCGATCTGGCCGACCGGTGGATCCTCTCACGCCTCAACCACACGATCGGCAGCTTCAATACTGCGCTCACGGAGTTTCACCTGAACGAAGCCAGCAAGGCGCTCTACGATTTCATCTGGCACGACTTCTGCGATTGGTACGTCGAGCTTGTGAAAACGCGGTTCTACGGCGACGAGCCTGAGGAAACAAAGAAGATCGTTCTCGGCCGGGCCCTGTGGATCTTCGATCGCGCGCTCCGCCTGCTCCATCCTGTCATGCCCTTCGTTACTGAGGAGCTCTGGCAACACCTCACGGAGCGTAACGGCGCTTCGCTGATGGTGACGGAATTCCCGGTCGTGGAAGATCGATGGATCGACCAGAAAACCGAAGACGACATGGCCTATGTGCAGGATGTGATCAATGCCGTCCGGAATATCAGGGGCGAGAACAATATCGCTCCGTCAAAGGAAATACGGGTCCAGGTTCGCCATGCGAGCGAGACCAGTGCGACAATTCTGAACTTGTATGAAAAATATCTGAACAAACTCGGACGCGTTTCGGCCATCGAGAGACTCACAACACCGGCAAACCCGAAGCTCGCTTCGAGCGCAGTTGTCGCGGGCTCCGAGATCTTTGTCCCCCTGGCAGGATTGATCGACCTTGACGCGGAACGGGGACGCCTTGAGAAGGAAATTGCCCGCCTTCAGCAGGTCATTGAAGCGACCGGCCGCAAGCTTTCAAATCCCTCGTTTGTCGAACGGGCACCAAAGGATGTAGTCGACAAGGAACGCGAAAAGCTGACATCGTTCCAGGCGACGATTGAAAAGCTCAAAGCCAATCTGACGCATTTTCAGTAGATCCCCTGCCGTAACGGGCAGAACACTCCCAGGCAAGGCACAGCGATGGTTGCGCAATCAGTCCTCTATCTCGGCGAGCTCCGCTGCAAAGCGGTCCATGGACCGAGCTCCGTCGAATTACTCACCGACGCACCGACCGACAACCAGGGCCGCGGAGAAAGTTTCTCCCCGACGGACCTCGTCATCACGGCGCTGGCCACGTGCAAGCTGACAACCATGGACCTCTTCGCACGGCGGGATAACGTTTGCCTCGACGGTACGAAGGCGTACGCCGAGAAACACATGAGCTCCGATCCTCCGCGCCGGATTGCCCGTATCGTCATTAAAATCGACTTTCCGCCCGGCATCGCCGCCAGCTATCGGGCAAAACTCGAGCACACAGCCAGAACGTGTCCGGTGGCAAAGAGCCTGCACCCGGATGTGGCACTCGATGTGACGTTCTCGTACGCTGATTGACCGGGAGTCCGCTTCCGGGCCGGTCAGCGTATCATTGAAGAGGACAAGAGGAAAAGATGAAACAAATCCTTTCTGCGCTCATTCCCGCAGCCTTTCTTGTTCTCTTCGCGTCGTGCACGTCATCGATTTACAGGGATATGTATCCGACCCTCCTCGATGGCCGTTACGACTCGGAGTTTCCCTATCGGGATTGCTCGGAACAACTTGAAAATGTGGCCGAAACAATCACGCGCATCACAGTGATGGCCCACTACAAGACCTATTCCTTCCCGCGTGGCGATTCGGTCAGACGATCAAGCGTCACGAAAGAGTTTCTTGACGGGCTTGAACCGATTGCCGCCTACAGACACTACAGCTCTGCAGGAACGGGAACGATCATCTACAAGGAGAACAACCGAATCGGTGTGCTCACCTGTGCCCACATCGTCGATTACACCGACACGATCGTCTCCCCGTATCTTGGTCCGGATTACCGCGTGACGCCTTTCATTCGATCGATCGCCATCAAGACCAACCAACTCATGTTCCTCAACGAAGTCATCGGCAGCACGTCCCTCGAGATCCTCGCGTTTGACCGCGCGACCGACCTCGCGGTGCTTGGTCAGCAACTCGAGGAAAACCGGTCTCCGCTCGTCAAGGTGTTTCGCTATCCACTTGGGAGGGCAAGGCAGCTGGAGTGGGGCTCCTTCGTCTACCTGTTCGGCTACCCCTCGGGATATCGCATGGTCACGAAAGGAATCGTGAGTCTCTCGGGCAGGCCGACTCCGAGCTCATTCTTCGTTGATGCCGTCGTGTCGCCGGGATCGAGTGGCTCCATCGCGCTCGCGATTCGCGATGGAGTGCCGAACTTCGAGCTTGTCGGAATCATCAAGATGATTCCGGCACAGATTTCGTATCTGCTTGCGCCGGAAAACGTGGGTTCTACAGAGTACGACCCTTCCGAGCCATATCATGGTGAAGTATTCGTGCAGCGTAAGCCGGAGATACAGCAAGGGATCGCCGTCGCGATTCCAATCGAAACCGTCGTCACATTCCTCTACCAGCATCAAGGTCCGCTCTCTCAAAAAGGATACGACATCGTTGGCTGGCTCAATCCACCGAAACCACCTCTCAAGAACTGAATGATCGCACGTTTCTGGTACTATCTCCTATATGCCCAACCCTGACAACGAAACGCTCCGCATCGTCCCGGCGACAAAAGCCGACGTCCCCGTCATCCTCTCTCTGATCAAAGAGCTGGCGGAGTACGAACGGTTGTCCCACGAAGTCGTGGCCACCGAGGAAATTCTGGAAGAGACTCTCTTCGGTGAACGACGTTATGCCGAAGTATTGCTGGCCAATCTCGGCAACAAGCCGGTCGGGTACGCCCTGTTCTTCCATTCCTTCTCGACCTTCCTCGGACGACCCGGGATCTATCTTGAAGATATTTACGTGAAACCGGAACACCGGGGAAGCGGGATCGGCAAAACACTCCTTTCGCACCTTGCCCGACTCGGCTCTGAACGAAAATGCGGAAGAATGGAGTGGTCGGTGCTGAACTGGAACGAGCCATCGATCGGCTTCTATAAGTCACTCGGTGCCCGACCCATGGATGAGTGGACGGTCTTCCGGCTGACAGGCGATCATCTTGCCCGTCTGGGCTCGGAACCTGTTTCAAATCAACCATAGCTTCGAGCATGCTCGAACCCAAACGCTATATTGCTCACCTCGACCTCGACTGTTTCTATGTTTCCGTCGAACGGATCAAGGACCGATCGCTCATCGGGAAACCTGTTGCCGTCGGAGGGACACCCACGGGGCGAGGCGTCGTGACGTCAGCCTCATACGAAGCACGGGCGTTTGGTGTCCGATCGGCCATGCCTGCCGGCAAGGCGCTGCGGCTTTGTCCTCATCTCATCATCGTCCGCGGCCGTTTCGGCGACTACACGGACTATTCCAACAGACTGTACCGCCGCGTCATGGAGCTGGCTCCTGTCGTCGAACGCGCCTCGATCGATGAAATGTACCTCGATCTCACGGGTTGTGAGATTCTCTACCACCACGATCTCCCGGGATTCATCAAGCGACTCCAGCAAGTGGTCCTTTCGGAGTTCCACCTTCCCTGCACGATTTCACTTGCTGCGAATAAAGTCGTAGCCAAGATCGCGGCACAAACGGTGAAGCCGGCAGGAGTCATCTTTGTCCCCCATGGCACCGAGAAGGAGTTTCTCGCCCCTCTGCCCGTTGATGCAATTCCCGGCGTCGGGCAAAAGACAAACGAGGTCTTGCGGAAGAAGGGATTCCTCCGCATCGCCGACCTGCAGGCCGCCACCCGCGAGCGCATCCAGAAGCTGCTCGGAAAACACGGCATTTGGATTCATGAGGTGGCAAATGGGCTCGGGCCGGATCGACTGACGACGGAGCACGAACGGAAGAGCATCGGAAACGAGGAGACATTCAGGACGGATGTGGGAGACAAGGCGGAGCTGGAAGCACGGCTCTTCAAGCTCACAGAGGAAGTTGGTTCATCGTTGCGGTACCGGCATGTGAAGGCGCGAACCTTCACGTTGAAGCTCCGCTATTCCGACTTTCAGACTCTGACGCGTGCTGTTACAATCGAGCCGACGGATGATGACGTATTCATCTACGAAACCATGGTGAAGCTGCTTTCTCTCGCCCTCACACGCCGTGCACCGGTACGCTTGCTTGGGGTGCGCGCCTCACACCTGACTGATGAAGAACAGCTTGAGCTTCCACTTTTTCCCCAGGATCAAAAGCGATCGGATATCCTCCACGCCGTCGATGCAATCAGAAAGAAATTCGGCGACGATGTGATCCACGTCGGGGGCCACTAGCGGGCCTGTACCCTTCCGGGACCCCCTCGCTCACATCGGGGAACATTCCCCGGCGATGCCCCTTTCCACCGGCATCTCACTCATCACTCCTCCTCCCACTCCACTCTTGGGGCACGATACACGCCTAGATACTCGACGAGCATTCGGGACTATGGCCATGCACGGTCAAATGGCGTAGTCCCGCCATGAACGTGAGTGATACCGTTCCAGATGAATGAGAGTTTGAATGGGTGGAACTGCCACTGCGGTTGTCACGTATTGTTGAGCTTACAAAATGAAACCTGCAGCATGCCACGTGGTGCATGCTGCAGGCTCTAGTGTACATTCAGGTTCACTTCAGATCCGCCGCAGCACTGTCGATGGGAGCAGTACGATTGCCCGTACGAGTTCGAGCGCACCGTCGACAGCGATACCGAGCAGCCGGAACGGGAGCAGCAGAAGCCATACGAGGGGATAGAGAACCAAGGCCGCCAGCGCCAACGGCCAGCAGAGCGCAAACAGGATGAACCAGAGAAGGAACTTCGTCATGTTTGATTTCCTCCTTCTTTTCCCTACGGCTCGTCTCGCTCCGAGTTGCACGGTCATCGCGGACGTTCTCCACTTCATTCATTGACGGGCATCCCAATTTTCCATACTTTGCGGGTCACATCACCACCACGGACCTCTGGAATTGCGGCTATGGCTCGTATCACGATCGATCTTCCCGAACGCGTCGTGTTCACGTGCGAAATACCAGTACGAATCACCGACGTGAATTACAATGACCATGTCGGCAACGATGCCATTCTTTCCTTCCTTCACGAAGCGCGCGTCCAGTGCTTGCGCCAGTATGGGTTCTCCGAGCTGAACGCGGGCGGCAAGGGAATCATCATGGCGGACGCAGTCCTGGTATACAAATCGGAGATCTTCTACGGCGAGACCCTGACCATCGAGGTTGGTCTTGCCGATGTGCAAAGACACGGCCTTGACATGACGTACAAGGTCTCCAGTAAGGGAAAAGAAGTGGCACGTGCAAAGACTGGAATCGTCTTTTTCGATTATGAGAAGAGGGTGGTCGTTTCGATGCCGGATGAATTCAAGACGCGCTTCGCATTGACAAGCTAATACGATGACCTCCATCCTTCCCGACTCCGCTCTCGACAGCATTGCCGAATCGTACGTCAAACTCGTCCTCGCCATCGGACTGCACGATTCCGACTACGTCGATGCCTACTTCGGCCCCCCGGGCTGGCGCGACGAAGTGAACGTTGCGCGTCAGCCGATCGAAGAACTGATCGCGGGCGCACAGAAGCTCCTGCAAAACCTCGGCCGCATCACGCGGCCGAAGACTGAGGACATGCTCGCTCTCCGCCATCAATACCTCACACGTCAGTTGAGATCGGCAGTCGCCCGGCTCGAGATGTTGCAGGGGCATTCGTTCACATTTGAAGAAGAAGCCTTCGCGCTTTACGATGCCTACCCGCCGGTCTACACTGCTCCGTTTTTCGACGGTATGATTGCCAAACTCAGCGATCTTCTTCCCGGCACCGGATCAACCGCGCAGCGCTATGAGTCGTTCCGAACCAGGTTCATCATTCCACGCGGGAAACTCGACACGGTGTTTCAGACAGCGATCCGGGAATGTCGGGACCGTACACGAAAAGCGATCGGTCTCCCGGACAACGAGCGCTTTACGCTGGAGTATGTCACGAACAAATCATGGAGCGGCTACAATTGGTACCAGGGTTCCGGTGCAAGCCTCATCCAGATCAACACCGACCTCCCGATCTATATCGACCGGGCCGTGGACCTCGCAGCGCACGAGGGGTATCCCGGACACCATGTGTACAACTCGTTGCTGGAGACACATCTTGCACGGGAGCTGGGTTGGGTGGAATTCACCGTGTACGCGCTCTTCAGTCCTCAGTCGCTCATCGCCGAGGGAACAGCGAATTTCGGCATCGAGGTGGCGTTTCCGGGAGAGGAACGCATTGCGTTCGAACGCGGCGCCCTCTTTCCCCTCGCAGGACTTGATCCCGAAGAAACGAAACGATATTACGCCGTTCATCAGTTGACCGGTGTCCTCAACTACGCCCACAACGAGGCGGCGCGCGGATATCTCAACGGCACCATGTCCCGGGCACAAGCCGAGGAATGGCTCGTCGCATACGCCCTAATGTCCGGTGAACGGGCGGCGCAGCGGGTCCGGTTTATCGACACGTACCGGAGTTATGTCATCAACTACAATCTCGGCCAGGACCTTGTGCGCCATTATATCGAGGCACGCGGCGGGACGAGCGACAATCCCTCACGGCGCTGGCAGGAATTCCGGGCCCTCATCTCCTCGCCGCGCCTCCCCTCCGGTCTCGCGACTTCAGAAGTTCCGGCGAAGAGCTGATGTCATGGCACGATTCAGACTCACGATCGAATACGAAGGTACCCGGTACAGCGGCTGGCAGATTCAGAAGAATGCGCGCACTGTGCAGGGGGAGATTTCCTCCGCTTTGGGCAAGTCTCTCGGGACGAAGGAGTTCGAACTGTACGGCGCGGGACGCACGGATTCCGGCGTCCACGCACTGCGCCAGGTTGCCCACCTTGAGGCCGCGACGATGCTTGCCCCCGAAGTTCTCCGACGAAAGCTCAATGACGAACTCCCGTCGGACATCAACATCCTGGAGATTACTAAAGCTGCTCCCCGATTCCACGCGCGGCATCACGCCGTCTCGCGCAGCTACCTGTATCAGATTTCGCGGCGAAGAACCGCGTTCGGAAAACGATTCGTCTGGTGGATCAAGGACGAGCTCGACGTGGAGACGATGCGGGCTGTGGCAAGACTGTTCGTGGGGCTGAAAGACTTCCGGTCCTTCACTGCCGACGATCCTGAGGAGAAATCGACGAAAGTTGAAATCGAATCGATCGAGTTGTGCGAACATGGCGATTTGATTCTGATCCGGTTTGTTGGATCACATTTTCTCTGGAAGATGGTTCGGCAGATGGTCGGCGTCATGGCCGAATGCGGACGGGGCAATCTCTCGCTGCAAGGCGCCCGCGAGTTTCTCGAACGTCATTCAAAGCAACCGGCGGCATGGACAGCACCTCCCTCCGGGCTCTTCCTTGAGCGAATTTATTACGAAGGAGACAGGAAACTTGAGTGCCTTGAGCCCGTCATAAGTATCATGACGGACGTTTCATGATGACACCCCCCCGGCGGACGATATTGATCCTGCTCGTTATTTTCGCATGCATAGGCTGCGACCAGGCGACAAAGTCGATCGCGCAGCGGGAGCTCCCGGGCAGCACTCCGCTCAGTCTGTTGGGCCGGACCGTCCATTTTCAATACACCGAAAACAGCGGTGCCTTGCTCGGCGTCGGCTCCGGTCTCCCCGCCGTTCTCCGATTCTGGCTCCTCATCGTCTTCGCTGGAGCGGCTCTCAGCGCCATTCTCGCTTTTACCATCGTCGACAAGAAGCTTCGGAAATCAGACATCCTTGCCCTCTCAATTGTGCTTGGAGGCGGGCTCGGCAACCTGACTGACCGGCTTCTCAAGGGCGGCATTGTTGTGGATTTCGTGCGGCTTTCGGTCGGCCCGTTCGATACCGCCATCTTCAACCTGGCTGACGTGATGATTACGTTTGGGCTGGCCTACCTGCTGCTGTCGAATCTACCCTGGATGAACCGCCCCCGGCAGAGTCGCGACAACGGTTGAAAGTTGAGGGGATTCTTCTTTAACTTCCTCAGACACCAGAGCCGGAGAGTGCCGGCATTCAACTTCCGAATCAGCCATTCCTCTCTGCTTGCTACGGAACATGTCGAACGAGAAGGGACAGATCGATCATGACTGACTTTCTGATCGCTTTCATGGCAATCGCCACCGTCGTCCTAGGAGTACTCGCATATCACAAGTTTCAACGGGCAACCGGCGGAGGTCCCGACACAGACAAGATTGGCAAGAAAGGATCATCCCCGTTGCCGCGCGAACTGCGCGAACTGAAGATTGATCCTCCCGGTGAGAACATGCTCGACCACCCTGAAGAGCCCAAGAGAACATCCCGGGGACAACAGGGGCCTTCCGGTCATTCTGCAACGTAAATCGCAGGCATGCGCGGTGACGCTGCCTTCGATGTCAAGGAGAATTCCTGATGAGCAAAGCAAGTAATAATGTCGCGCCCGGCACAAGAAAGACTGGTCTGCCGAGGATAGGGATCAGACCCGCTATCGACGGACGACGCAAGGGAGTTCGCGAATCGCTCGAACAACCCACCATGGGAATGGCTCAATCGGTGGCGGCGCTCATCTCGCGCTCGCTGAAGCATTCGAACGGTGCTCCGGTGGAATGCGTCATCGCCGACACGTGCATCGGCGGCGTACAGGAGGCAGCGCAAGCCGCGGAAAAGTTTGCGCGCGCCGGGGTGGGCGTTTCGCTGACAGTGACGCCATCCTGGTGCTATGGCGCCGAAACAATGGACATGGACCCGGTGATTCCGAAGGGCATTTGGGGATTCAACGGAACCGAACGTCCGGGGGCTGTCTACCTTGCCGCGACGCTTTCCGCCCACAATCAAAAAGGACTCCCCGCGTTTGGCATCTATGGTCGCGATGTCCAGGACGCAGGAGACACAACCATCCCGGCGGATGTGAAAGAGAAGATTCTTCAGTTCGTTCAGGCAGGTCTCGCGGTCGCAGCGATGCGAGGCAAGTCGTATCTTGCGATGGGTGGCGTCTCGATGGGAATTTCGGGATCGATCGTCGATCACTCATTCTTCGAGAGCTACCTCGGAATGCGCGTCGAGTCGGTCGATATGAGCGAGTTCACCCGCAGGATGGATGACGCGATCTACGACACACAGGAATTTTCCAGGGCGATGACGTGGGTGAAGACGTACTGCAAGGAGGGAAAAGACTTCAATCCGCCGAAGCTTCAGAAGAGCCGCGCCCAGAAGGACGCTGATTGGGAGAGTGTCGTCAAGATGACGCTCATCGCCAGGGATCTCATGATCGGCAATCCCCGCCTCGATGCAATCGGCTACGGCGAGGAGGCGCTTGGACACAACGCCATCGTCGGCGGTTTTCAGGGACAGCGGCAATGGACCGACCACAAACCGAACGGCGACTTCCTCGAAGCGATTCTCAATTCTTCATTCGACTGGAACGGCATCCGTGAGCCCATTATCGTTGCGACGGAGAATGATTCATTGAACGGGGCCGGAATGTTGTTCGGCCATCTCCTCACGAACACCGCTCAGATCTTCGCGGATGTGAGGACGTATTGGAGCCCGCACGCGGTGAAACGCGTGACAGGACACAAACTCTCCGGCGCGGCGGCCGGCGGCATGCTGCACCTTATCAACTCCGGGGCGGCAACCCTCGACGGTTCCGGACAACAGGCACTGAGCGGAAAGCCGGGGCTCAAGCCCCACTGGGAGATCACGCGGGAAGAGGTAGAGCGATGCCTCAAGGCAACGACATGGTATCCCGCGATGCGCGAGTACTTCGGGGGGGGCGGGTATTCGTCCGGTTTTCTTACGGCAGGCGGCATGCCGGCGACGATGTTCCGGATCAACCTCATCAAGGGCCTCGGCCCGACACTTCAGATTGCAGAAGGCTCGACGGTCGCGCTGCCCGAGAAAGTCGATCGCGCGCTCCAGGAGCGCACCGACCGAACCTGGCCGACAACCTGGTTCGCACCGAGAGTCACCGGAGCAGGAGCATTTCGCGATGTCTATACCGTCATGAACACCTGGGGAGCCAACCACTGCGTGTTGAGCTACGGACACATCGGCAGTCAGCTGATCACGCTGGCCTCGATGCTGAGGATTCCGGTTTCCATGCACAACATTGCGGCAGAGGCGATCTTCAGACCTGGCGCATGGACGGCATTCGGCACTCATGATCCGGAGGGAGCCGATTTTCGAGCGAGCCGGAATTATGGCCCGCTTTACAGCAAGTACTAGCCAACCTCTGTTCTCAGGGGTTTCGCACACGGCCGAGTTCATACTTGTAACTCGTTCATTTTCTGATATATTTAGGAGAGACATTCAAGCATCGGACGCTGTTCAACCGAACCACCAGCCTTTGAAGCCTCTCAAGAAACGGGTGA
>Ga0233425_10006651_pt1 | contig 16960 bp, 14 predicted proteins | sample Watercolumn_Towu_2_FD_181712 | JGI IMG/M metagenome (GOLD analysis project Ga0233425, IMG submission 181712) | Freshwater microbial communities from Lake Towuti, South Sulawesi, Indonesia - Watercolumn_Towuti2014_140_MG | ecosystem: Environmental > Aquatic > Freshwater > Lake | place... | reverse complement strand
GACATGCAAAAGCTGGACTACGGCCTCTCGCCGTGCTGCAGCCCGATCCCCGGTGATGACGTATTCGGCTTTGTGACGGTGAACGAAGGCATCAAGATCCACCGGGTGAATTGCCCGAATGCCGTAAAGCTCCTGTCGAACTACGCCTACAGGGTCGTGAAAGCCAAGTGGAACAACGACCACCTGATCTCCTTCCTGGCAGGCATTAAGATCACCGGGACCGATGAGATCGGTCTTGTGAATAACATTACCAAGGTCATCTCAAGTCAGCTGAACATCAACATGCGCTCCATCAGCTTCGATACGGAAGACGGGATCTTCGAAGGAACGATCATGGTGTTTGTGCACGATGCCAAGCACCTGAACCATTTGATCAATAATCTGTTGAAGGTAAAAGGCGTCACGAGCGTCACCCGGATCGACAACAACTAACAGGAGAACACAGGAACATGACACAGGAAACAAAAGAAGCAGTAGAGAAGATCCTTACGGATTACCTGGAAAAGAACAAGCACCGCAAGACATCGGAGCGTTTTGCCATTTTAAATGAGATTTACTCACACGACGGGCACTTTGATATTGAAGGGCTTTACGTGATGATGAAGAATAAGAAATACCGTGTAAGCCGCGCCACACTATACAACAACATCGAGCTCCTGCTGGATGCGGGTCTGGTGATCAAGCACCAGTTCGGGAAAAACCTGGCGCAGTTCGAGAAAGCCTACAAGTTCAAGCAGCACGACCACCTGATCTGCAGCGATTGCGAAAAAGTATTCGAGTTCTGCGACCCGCGCATCATGCAGATCCAGAAAATGGCGGAGGACATGCTCAATTTCGATGTCTTTCACCATTCCCTGAACTTCTTTGCCAAATGCCGCACGCTCCAGGAGAAAGGCAGCTGCGAGCACAAGAATACAAAAGGCAGGCTTCAATCGTAGCCTGTATAGGAATTTAGTTTTATATTTTGTAATTTAGCTAACCAATACAAGGTATTATGGTGTTCGATTATCACATTTCAGAAGAAAATAACTTCCAGGTCCTCAAATTGAGTGGAGAATTGATCGACAAGCATCAGGCCATCGACCTGATGAAATCCATCGACAGCCTGCTGGATACCGATAAGAACAAATGGGCCATCGACCTGTCTGATCTGAAATACATGAACAGCAGCGGCCTCAACGTCCTGATCCAGATCCTTACCAGAACCCGTAACAAAGGCGGGGAGAGCGTGATTTTCAACGTCAGCAAAAAGGTGAACGAGCTCCTGGTGATCACCAAGCTCAATACCCTCTTCAAGGTTTCCGGCACCAAGGCCGAAGCGTTTGAGAAATTAGAGAAGTAACCTTTGGTTGTTTAATCTCACAATTTATTTATTGTTTAGGGCGCCTGCCTACCGGCAGGTAGGCCCGGGCGGGCTGTCGTGACTCGCTCTTTGTTGCCCTTCGGGACAACAAAGGAGCTCAAAAAGATCACTCCATCCCTGGCGCACTAACCTACGCTTCGCTATGACGGATCTCATCCCTTTTATCCCTTTTCGATCTCACTACTTCCCTGCAATCTTCTTACAGGCCGCGTATACCATATTGAACACATCTTCAAAGCCCTGATCGCCGCCGAAATAAGGATCGGGCACTTCCAGGTCTTTCCCCGGGTGCAGCTCGTTGAGCAGCAAATGCACTTTTTGTTTTTGCAGCTCGTTGGTGGCCAGGGCCAGCACATGGCGCCTGTTGCTGTGGTCCATCACGAAGATCCGGTCGAAGGCATCGAAATCACTTGCCTTGAACTGACGGGCCCGCAAGGGCTTCAGGTCGATACCGTGCTGTGCGGCATTCCGGATGGTGCGTTTGTCCGGAGCCTCATCAGTATGGTAGTTCGAGGTGCCTGCCGAATCCACCATCATGTCCAGCTGGTGCTCTTCGATCAGCTTCAGCATGATGCCTTCTGCCAGCGGCGAACGGCAAATGTTTCCAAGGCACACCATTAAGATTTTTTCCATTTTTTAATCGTTTTATTTTTTACCACAACTTGTCCCGTCACGACCCGTCGTGATGATTGGGACAGGAACATAGAAGGTATAGAGAAAGAGAAGGTACATCGTGTGACTTCGACTCCGCTCAGTCATCCGGAGATTATCTTCTTTCAATCTCCGAAATCGGCGGGAACCGACTATTCCACCGGAGGAACGAACTCGCTCTTCTCCGCATAAAAGGCTGTTTTTGTAAGCAGCGATACCACGGTATCAGAGCTTAGCGGAGCGGCTTCCGTGGTGTATTTCAGGAACACGATGTTGTCCATCACCGCATAGGTCATCGCGCTCAGCCCGTAATTCTTCTGGAGCAGGTTTAGCAGAAAGCCCTCGCGGCCCTCTTCGGGCACGCCGCATAAGGGACACACGATCTGGAACAGGTGCTGGTTCTCCTGCTCCCAGAGGTCCACCATAATATCAAACCTTCCTTTTTTTAAATTCCATTGCCCGGGCTGCTCTCCGCGCACCTCTTCAGCATCCAGTCCCAGCGCGGCCACCGCCTCGTCCACGACCTTGTAATACGTTTCTATCATGATTGTTGTACGATCTCGTTTAGTTTTTCGGTAAAGAATACCGCGCTCCGGTTGGTGAAGAACTTATTCTTGAATTGCCCTACCCATTGAATGCCTTTGATGGCGTTGGTAAGGAACAGCTCATCGCCGTTGGTGAGCGTATGAACCGTGAGCGGTTGCTCGAACACCAGGATCTTATGCTGTTTCGCGATCTCCAGCACCTGCTTGCGCATCACGCCGTCCACGCAGCCATCGGCTACCGGTGCCGTATAAAGCACGCCGTTCCTGATCACGAACACATTGGAGCTGATGGATTCGATGATGTTGCCATTGTCGTTGATGAGCAGGCATTCATCCAGGCGCAGCGAAAGCTTGGTCAGCCCCGCCATCACATAGAGCAGCGAGCTCCCGGTTTTAATATTGGAGATCTTATTGATTGGTTTTTTGATTTCCGCATACACATCCACCCACAGGCCTTTCTGGTTCAGCGCATAGCCTTTGCCCGGCAGCGCTTCACTTTCTATGAGGAAGGAGATGTCGTTGGTTTCCGGCGTATAGCGCCCGCCTTCGTTGCGGAACACCGTGAGCCGGATGCGCGCATCGCCACGAATCTCGTTTTGCCTGGCCAGCTCGGTGATGAGCATTTCGATGTTGGCTGATGTGAACTCGGCAGGCACATTCATCCTCAGGGTGGTCATGCCCAGCTTGATGCGCTTTACATGGTCGGCAATGAACATCGCCTTTCCATGGCTCCACAAAATGCTTTCAAACAAAGAGTCGCCGTAATGGAAAGCCCTGTTGTTGAAGCTGAGGGAAGGCTCATATATGCTAATGATGTGCCCGTTGTATATGCAGTGCGTGTCAAGCATCGAATGGGCAAAGGTATGAAATTTAGAATAGAAGCTCTCCCAAAAATCGGTTTTAAGCTATTTTAAGACAGCCTCAGCAGGCGACTGTTATTTTTCGCGGGAAATAGCCAGAAGCGTTTTTACCCAGCTGTCAGGAGAGATGGCCTGGGCCAGGGCATGTGACTGAGCGCCCATTTCCAGCAGGCGCTCCTCGCTCAGGGCGATCGTCCGCTTGAGCTGCTCCCTGATGCTGTTCGCATCGCCGGCCCTGAAGACAAAGCCGTTGGCGCCCTCTTTCAGAAATGCGTCGCGGGCACCCACCGGCTCGCTGAGCAGGAGCGGAAAGCCGGAAGCGGCAAATTCGTGTACCACTACGCCCCAGGGCTCGAAGCGGCTGGGCAGAATAAAGATACCGGTTTGCGAGGTGTAATTTCCCAGGTCCCTGGGCTGAACGAAGCCGAAATGCCTGATCTTCGGATGCTGCGCGGGCTCCAGGTCGCCGGCTCCGAGGCACCAGAGCTCCCAGTCGTTGGGCTGCTCCTGTTGTAGTTCTATAAAAGCCTGCCACAGCTCCCGGATGCCCTTGAAATCGTAATAGCGCCCCACATACAAAAAACGTTTCGGAAAATGCATTTCTTTCTGCGCCTTTTGGCTTTCGTATACTCTGTTGAAAAAGCCTAGATCGCAGCTATAGAAGCCGGTATGGATACGCCCGGCCCTGAAGCCGAGCTTCAGCGCGTAGGTCTGTTGGATGCCGCCCGGCACCCAGGCATGCGAGAAGATGCGGAGCAGGGTGAAGCGGCTGAGCAGGGTAGCCAGCCGTTGTTTCAGGGAGCCCGTCCAGTGCGTGTCGCAGGTCATCACGGTCGGGATTTTGTTGAAGTATGCTTTGCTGATCTTCAGGTAGTCCTTGTCGATCCAGCCGCTGCAGACGAGCACGTCGGGCTTCAGGGAAGCCACCAGCTGCTGCAATTGCGGCAGGCTGTAATCCTGTTTGGAATACAGGCGGACGGCGGGATTTGCCTCAAACCGGAAAGGCGCTTCCTTATTCACCGGCCAGCGGATGACGTGCACCTCTCCGTGCTCTGCCAGGCGGTTGCAGCAGGCCAGGAAATATTCGGCGATCTCGGTGTATAAAAAAACGAAGGTCATGGCAGGCTAAAGTACAAAATAAGGGAATCTGTTTAGAGAGGAGAACGAAAATTAAATTCGTTTTAAGATGCGTGAGGGATAGAACGAAAATCTCCCGTCCCGAACGCTTTCGGGACGGGAATTGCAGTGATAGCCCGGCCCGCAGGGACACGCCCAAATTAAATAATCGTAAATAGTATCTAAAAACGTACAAATATCGCTCACCCGTTTGGTTTCTTACAGAACCTTGTATAGCTGCTATTATTCACAAAAAAAATCCATCTGCCTGCGCAGATGGATCAAAACTAAACGTTGTAATAAAAAAGATGAATTACTTCTTAGCGTAACGCGATTTGAATTTATCGATACGTCCTGCTGTATCCACCAGTACTTGTTTTCCTGTGTAAAAAGGATGAGACGTCATAGAGATATCTAATTTCACCAATGGGTATTCGTTACCGTCTTCGTGTACGATCGTATCTTTGGTATCTGCACAAGACTTGGTTAAGAAACTATAACCATTAGACATATCTTTAAATACGACTAATCTGTAGTTTTCAGGATGAATTTCTGCTTTCATGTTATATAGCGTTAATTAATTTCAAAAAATTTTGGAACGCAAAGATAATGAAATTTTGGATACCGCAAGTAAAAAAGTGTAAAAAACAATATTATGTCCCTGAAATCGTTATTAAAAACATAAATTTGCCTTCTCTGATGCCTGTGAAACCACTTTTTTTCCTTTTTGCCTGCCTGTCCCTGGTGTTTCTGTCCTGTAAAAAAGACAGGACCCTGACAGATCCTTCTGCAAAAATAAGCTTCTCGCAGGATTCCGTGCTGTTCGACACCGTTTTTACCACTATCGGCTCCACCACACGGGCCATCCGCGTGATCAATAAGAATAACCAGAAGATCAATATTTCCTCGGTAGCCCTCGAGCAGGGCAATGCCTCCAGTTTCTTCCTGAACGTGGACGGCGTGAAAGGCAAGCAGGTGAACGGCGTGGAGATCCTGGCCAACGACAGCATCTACATCTTTATCCAGGTCAATGTAAACCCTACCAGCCAGAATACGCCCCTGGTGATCCAGGATAAGATCCTGTTCAATGTCAACGGCAATATCCAGTCGGTAGCCCTCGAGGCCTGGGGGCAGGATGCCTACTACCATTTTCCCGATCGTGCCATTCAATACAAGACGGGCTTCCTGCCTTATTCGCTGTTATCGGCCTCTACCAACACCACGGTAACCTGGAACAACGACAAGCCGCACGTGATCTATGGCTGGCTCGTGGTGGATTCCACGCAAAGGCTGGTCATCAACCAGGGCGTTAAAGTATACATGCACAAAGGCGCGGGCCTGTGGGTATACCGCTTTGGCTGCCTGCAGGTAAACGGCGTGGCCGGCAACGAGGTCATCTTCCAGGGCGACAGGCGTGAGGGCGAGTATTCCGACCAGCCAGGGCAGTGGGACCGGATCTGGATCAATGAGGGCCGTCAGGATAACCGCATCAACTACGCGATCATTAAGAACAGCTACATCGGCCTTCAGACCGAAGTGATTGCGACCACGCAGCAGCCGGGCAGGCTCAGGCTCACAAACACCGCCATTAAAAACTGCTCCAAATGGGGCTTGTATGCCGTGGCATACAATATCTGGGGAGCCAACAATACTATCAGCAACTGCAAGGAATATGTGGCCGCGCTTACTGTCGGCGGGAAATATACCTTTCTGCACAGCACCTTTGCCAACTATTTTGAGAAGGAAGGCGGCAGGGGAGGGCAGCCCTGTGTGCACATCGACAATTATACCGGCTCTACACCCAATAACCTCGACAGCGCTTACTTCGGCAACTGCATCATCGACGGCAGCCAGGCCAGCGAGCTGGAGCTCGACATGAAAGCCGGCGCCACCGCCAACTACGAGTTCGATAACTGCCTGCTGAAAGCCGCCGTGATCACCGCTACAAATTCGGCGAATAACGTGTTTAACAAAGCCAGTGATTTCAGGGGAGTTTCCAATTACGATTTCCGGCTCAACAATGGCTCCAAAGCCCGCGGGATCGGCGACCCGGCCATCCTGCTGATCAATCCAGCTGTTCTGAACACCGATCTGAAGGGCGATTCGCGCACCTCGGGTGCTGTAGACGCAGGCGCCAACCAGTATACGCCTTAGCATTTGGAGTCTGGCATTTATTTTGTTAAGTTTGTTTCTGAACCAATAATGTAAGACCTCATGAAACATATCATTGCACTCGTTTTATTTGCCGCTCCCTTTGCGGTAAGCGCCCAGGAGCAGCCGGCCTCATCCAAAAGATCAGGCACACCTCCTACGACGACAGAGAAATCCATTTCGGAAAAAGGCGTGTCGACCACTAAAAGCAGGGCTGTCACGACCAAGAAAACAACGGCGGCAGAATCTCCGGCTCCGGCCAACGAGACCAAAACAACGCCTATCGGTACATCGACAGCGACTACCAACGAAAAGCCGAAAGACTAAGGTTTAAATTCTGATAAATCACCGGACCCTGATTGGGTCCGGTGATTTTATGTGGGGTCGTGTGAGCCCCTGATATTGAAAAGCTCTACCACCAGGGCAAAGGCCAGAGCGAGGTATGCATAGTTCTTGTTAATGTGACGCTGCTCTTTTTCGGGCAGGGTGGTGTTATAGCAGTCTACCAGGCTTTCTGCCACCAGGATGCCGCCGATCACCAGCAGGAACACGAGGGCAATCATTTTTACTCCCGGGTTTTTGGCAATGAATCCGGCTACTTTACCCGAAAATACGATCATCAGCAGCATGGAAATGGTAACCGCCGACACCATGATGAGGATGATGCCCGACAGGCCCACTGCGGCCAGGATACTGTCGAAAGAAAAGACGAAATCGATGATCACGATCTGGATGATCACTGCCCTGAAGCTGTCATTAAGCTTCTTCCCCGATGCATCTGCCCGGTTGCGCTTATAGAGCTTATCCCTGAGCTCCTTCCATGTTTTGATCAGCAGAAAGATGCCGCCTCCAAAGAGGACCAGGCTCTTGCCGGTTATGCCATAGGGGCCAAGGTAAAAGAAAGGATGCTTCAGCCCGGCAATGGAGCCGATGCAGAACAGCATGGAGGCCCGTACGAGCAAAGCCAGCAGCAGACCAATGGTGCGGGCCCTCGGCTGTAGCCTTTTGGGCAGGCGGTTCACGGCCAGGGAGATAAAAATAATATTGTCGATTCCCAGCACGATTTCCAGGATGCTCAGTGTGAGCAGCGACATCAGCCCGTGAAGGGAAAATAATTGCGAAAATTCGTCCGACCAGTTATGCATAAACCTTAAAAAGAGCTTTTGAGGGTACTTCAAATTTGCTGCCCAAAAAATATTAATATTGATTATCAATACGTTATTTATTATTTTAGTACTATGTGTTGCAAGGTACTAAATGATTCATGTATCTTTGTGTCACATAATAATAACTAAAACATAGTACTGTAAATCCCATTTGTTAAGAAGCACTGCAGGCCGGTTAACAAAGAAGCAAAAAAGTAAAAGACCGGACTCGCGAACCGTAAATGGACTTCGGCGCTTAAAAGATGAACAGAGAACGTATAAATCAACACTCAAAAAAAAGCATTATGAAAACGAAGGATAACACCAGCAAATACCAAAGGGGTGGCCTGTTTTTAAAAAAAGGCTTGCTCGCTATACTTTCAGGGATCTTTATCAGCACATCGGCCATGGCAGCTCCTGCGGGAGAAAAGCCGATGGGGTCAGACGCCGAATCGGCATCGCGTACCATTAAGGAGTGCATCAAGTTCCCAAACCTTAACATGTACAATATTTCCGAGGCCAAAGTGAACGTCGTATTTACAGTAGACGAGGCCGGCCGGGTAAACCTGGTTATTGCCAACACCGAAAACCAGGGACTAAGGAAATCCATCGAGGAGCAGTTCCTGACGCTGAGCCTCAAACAGCTTAAAGCCAACAACGCATATAGCATTCAGTTTAATTTTAAAACACTATAAATATGGTAAACTCAGAGAACACAAAAGCGCAGATGCGCAAAGGTGTTCTGGAACTCTGCATACTATCCATACTTTCTCAGGGCGATGCCTATCCGACAGAGATCATTGAGAAATTAAAGGAAACAAAGTTAGTAGTAGTCGAAGGAACACTTTATCCGCTTTTAACACGATTGAAAAATACGGGTCTGCTGACCTACCGCTGGGAAGAGAGCACCTCCGGGCCACCGCGCAAATATTATATGCTCACCGAAATAGGGGTTACTTACCTCAGGGAGCTTCAGCTCTCGTGGGCGGAGCTGGTGGACGCTGTCAATAAAACGATACAACCAAAGAATTAAACCTATTTTAATAAAACGAGACTATGAATAAAACAGTAACTATAAATATCAGCGGTATTATTTTTCATATAGAAGAAGATGCTTATGAGAAATTAAGCAAATACCTCGCTGCCATCAAAAGCTTGTTCAACAAGGCTGATGGCGGGAATGAGATCATGAGCGACATCGAGTCGCGCATTGCCGAAATGCTCCAGGGAAAAACGAGCGCGGTGAAACAGGTGGTGCTGATGAGCGATGTGGATTACGTGATCGATAACATGGGCAAGCCCGAAGAGTTTGTATCTGAGGTCATGGATTCCGGAGATACGTCTGCAGAAGCGGGAAGCGCCGGCGAAGAGCCTGTAAAGAGGCGCCTGTTCCGCGACGGCGACAGCAAAGTGATAGGCGGCGTGTGCTCGGGGATCGGCCACTACTTTGGCTTCGACCCGGTGTGGCTCCGGATCGCCTTATTACTGATGTTCTTTTTTGCGGGAACGGGCTTATTGCTCTATATCATTTTATGGATCGCTATTCCTGAAGCCAAAACCACAGCCGACAAGCTGATGATGAAAGGGGAGAAGGCCGACATCAACAACATCTCTAAAGCGGTAAAGGAAGAGGCGGAGCAGCTTAAAAAAAGGATGGAGAAGTACGGAAAGGATTTCCGTGATCTTGCAGACAGAGGTGCTCCGCGTAACGCCGCCGAAAAAACGGTTGATTTTATTGCCGATCTGTTGACAAACATAGGCCGCGTGTTGTTTAAGATCCTGGGCGTCTTGATGGTAATCTTCGGCCTGATCTTTTTCCTCGGCCTGTTCAGCTCGATCTTCGGCGTTTCCTTTATGACCTCCAATGTTGAGGGGAGCGAATGGATCGATATGGTCCTGCTTGACGGAAGGGATTTTTACATCGGCCTGATCGGGATTGCGCTCTTTGCTGGTACACCTATCGTCATGATGATCTATGGCGGCGTGAAGATCCTGTTCAAGGTAAGGTATTCCAACCGCTGGGTGAATCTTTCGGCAGGCATCCTCTGGCTGATCGGCTTTGTCATGCTGATCTATGTGGGAACACGTACGAGCCAGGACTTCAACAAGGTGGCCAAGCTCCGGGAAAGCATCGCCGTGGCGCCAAACGATACCCTGGTGCTTAAAATGAATGAGCTGAGTGTTGACTACGGTGAGCTGGAAGTGAGCGATGAGAAGCAGGAAGGGGAGCGGAATTACTACCGCGGCCACAGAACCGGTTACATGATCGGTAAGCATGATAATACCAAATACCTGCTGGGCAATGCCAGCCTGAATGTAATCAAATCCCAAAATGGCGCAACCGACCTGGTGATCGTGAAAGAGGCCAGGGGCAACGGGAAAGAGATGGCACGCCTCAGAGCGAAGCACATTGTATACAATGTTGCGCAGCAAAACAATGAGATTATTTTCGATGACCTGTTCAGGGTAAACAGCGTGGATAAGTTCAGAAAACAGGATGTAACAGCGATCTTAAGGATTCCGGTAGGCACGGTAATTTACCTCGATAAATCCCTGGAAAGCCTGATCTATGACATCGAGAACGTGACCAATACCTACGATGGCGATATGGTGGGCCGCCGCTGGAAAATGACAGAAGCCGGCCTGGTATGTGTGGATTGCGAAGGGCTGGTATCTGTGCAGGACTACCTCGATGGAAATACCAATGAGCATGATGAGGATGTAAACATCAATGTGAACGGCGTGAACATCAATGCCAAAGATGCGAGCATTAAAGTAGACAGCAATGGTGTGAACATCAACTCCAAAGAATCGAAAGTGGTGATCGATAAGCATGGTGTGCATGTGAATACGAAGCAAGGTAACTAAAATGATTTTTTAAGGGAACAACGGCTTTTAACAAATTCATTTTGAGCATCCTGAACTTTATGGTTCGGGATGTTTTTTTTAAGTTAATTCCGTATGTTTTTTGTATTTTTGATTTTGCTAAACACTAAACCAAACTCTATGAAAAAAATATTTACGACCTTATTTCTGGCAATGGGTGCTTTTGCTTTCGGGCAGACACAGATTGCAAATGCCGGTTTCGAAAACTGGGACAATGTAGGTTCTTCTTCGGAAGAGCCTACCAGCTTCAACTCAAACAAAACAGGAACGGGCTTAGCGAGCTCCGGACCTCAAACCTGTAGCCGTGCCACCAGCCCGCACTCGGGAACTTATTGTGTAAGGGTGGAAACCAAATATTTCATCATCGCCACTGTCAACGGCAACGTGACCTCGGGCGTGGTGGAAGCTCCTTCCTCCAACAAGTCGGAAGGCTTCCTGAGCGCGACAGCTTCTAATGGTGCGCGCATTCCTTTAACAGGGCGTCCGGACAGCTTAGTAGGCTGGTACAAGTATACACAGGCTACCGGCGGAACAGGCGCTTCGGCAGAGCAGGGGAAAGTGCGTGTGATCCTGCATACAGGCGATTACTATGATCCTGAAACACCTTATAATTCGAACCACCCGAATATGTCTGCCAACAAGATCGGTGACGCCTTATATGTAACACCTGCCGCCAACCAGACTACCTGGAAGCGTTTTTCGGTTCCGTTTAATTATGTGAACGGAAATACGCCGGCTTATGTGATGGTAAATATTACCTCGTCGAATAATCAGCTGACCGTAGCTCCCAACTCAAGCAGCACAGGCAGTATCATGTTTGTGGACGACCTGGAGCTGATCTATAACCCGGTGGCTAACTTCAATGCGCCTGCAACAATCTGTCCGGGCGCTGTAGCGACCTTCAGCGATCAGTCGACGGCAACGCCAACGGCATGGGCCTGGTCTTTTCCGGGTGCATCGCCTGCCAGCTCTTCTGCACAAAATCCTGGTGTGACCTATCCGTCGGGCGGCACCTACACGGTAACACTGACCTCTACGTATCCTTCAGGAACAGTGGCGGTGACCAAAACCGTGAGCGTGAATGCGGCTCCAAACGTTAGTGTGAACTCACCGACCATTTGTGCCGGACAAACGGCAACGCTCACTGCCAGCGGCGCTACGACTTATTCATGGAATACCGGTGCTTCGACGGCAGCTATCTCTGTGACACCTTCTTCAACCACGCAATATACCGTAACAGGAACGGATGGCTCCGGCTGTACCGCCAAAAAAACTGCCACGGTAACGATCTCCGCCAGCGCCCTGAATGTGAATGCCGCCACGATCTGCTCCGGCGGAACGGTGTCATTGATCGTTTCGGGAGCCAGCACCTATACATGGACAAGCCCGGCTTCCAACTCGGCAACCATTACCGTGAGCCCTACCATCACCACCAACTACAGCGTTTCCGGAACCAACGCCCTGGGCTGCGTGCATAGCACAACGACTTCGGTAACAATCACCTCCTCGCCAACGGTTTCGATAAACAGCGCCACCATCTGCTCCGGAAATTCGGCAACCCTCACTGCGAGTGGCGCCTCTTCCTATACCTGGACGTCTCCGGTATCCAATAATGCCGTGATTACTGTTTCTCCTACCTCGAATACGACCTACACGGTAGCGGCTTCCGCGGCCGGCTGTGCAGGAACCTATACGGCTACGGGTACGGTAGTCGTAAACCCGACTCCTGTGGTAAGCCTGGCTGCTGTTACGAGCACGCCTTGTGCAGGCAACGCTGCCATTGCGCTTAACGGCACTCCTTCCGGCGGTGTCTATTCAGGAACCGGCGTTGCTTCGGGCTCATTTACCCCGTCGTCGACAGGATCATTTACCGTAACCTATACGTACACCAATACCAGCGGCTGCTCAGCCAGCGATTCCAAAGTGATCACCGTGGATGCCTGCACCGGTATTGACGAGTTGCAAGCCGCAGCGCTGAAGCTTTACCCGAATCCTGTACAGGATGTGCTGCACATCAACACCAACAGCACAGAGCTGAAAACCGTGGACGTGTATGATATGACCGGAAAAAAAGTCTTGTCTTTAACGTCTTCTGAAGCAGTGATCACGATCGACAGCCGCGAGCTCAGCACCGGCATGTATACCGTAAGGATCCAGTCGGGTACTTCCAAAGCGGCAATCGCCCGCTTCCTTAAAGATTAAACCGATCTTTCAAAAATCCCTCACGATGCGTCGTGAGGGATTTTCTTTATCCTCCTGTTCCTGATGCTGCTATTATGGCCGGTCAGGACATTCAAAAGCCATACAGCCAAATTATACTCCCTAAAATCCCTCTATGAAGTCAATCAGGTTATGTCTGACAGCTCTGGTACTCGTTGCCGGTCACGCTTTATTTTCACAGTCTACAGGCATTATCAAAGGTGTGGTCACCGACGCCAGCACTAAGGAAACACTGCCGGGCGCCACCATCCAGCTTGTGAAAGACATGTCGAAAGGAACGGCGACCGATATCGACGGTAAATATTATTTTGAAGTAGACACCGGCTACCAGCAGATCATCTGCGGCTACATAGGCCTGGGGAGCGATACCGTGAAAATTTATGTCGGGCCTAACATGGTGGTTGAAAGAAACTTTAAGTTAAAGTCGATTGCCAAATTGCTGGAAACGGTCGTCGTATCCTCCGGTAAGTTTGAGCAGAAGCTGGAAGAGCTGACCGTATCGATGGAAGTGCTCAAGCCCAACCTCATTAATAATAAGAATACCACCAGCGTGGAAACGGCCCTGGAGCAGGTTCCCGGATTGAGCATCATTGATAATGATCCGCAGATCCGCGGCGGCAGCGGCTTTACCTTTGGCGTGGGAAGCCGCGTGGCGATCGTGGTAGACGGCATTCCCCTGCTGAGCGGGGATGCGGGCCGGCCTGAATGGAGCTATATTCCTGTAGAGAACATCGAGCAGATCGAGATCATCAAAGGAGCTTCCTCGGTATTGTACGGTTCCTCGGCGCTCAACGGCGTCATCAATGTGCGTACGGCTTACCCCAGAGCCAAGCCCAAAACGGTCGTGAATTACTCTTTAGGTAACTACAGCCTGCCCGAAGCCCCTGCCGAGAACTGGTACAACCAATCGATCCCGGGGTTTACCAACCTCAATTTCATGCATTCGCGGATCATTAAAACAAACCTTGACCTCACCGTTGGCGGCAATTTTAATATGGACCAGGGCTATATCGGCCCGGCGCCTGCAGGAAACTATATGCCTCCTGCCATCAAAGCGGCCTTTAAAATTGCGGATACCATCCCGGTCTTCAACAATGAGGACATGCTGAAAAAGCGCGGACGCATCAACGTGAACTTACGCTACCGCGCTAAAAAAATTCCGGGGCTGAGCTTCGGCGTAAACGGAAATGCGATGTACAACAAGACCAACATGGTCTTTGCCTGGCTCGACGATTCCCTGGGCTTATACAGGGGCTATCCGGGCGCCGTATTCCTGCAGACACAAAACCTGTACAACATCGATCCGTTTATTAAATACACTACAGGCAATGGCATCAGCCACAGCCTGGTGACGCGTATTTTTCATTCCGACAACCAGATCTCCAACAACCTCTCCAATAACGGAACCATGCTGTACGGCGAATACCAACTGCAGCGTATTTTCAAAAGCATTGACCTGACCTTTACCGGCGGCGTGGTGGGCAACCAGTCTACCTCTCATGCCTCCCTGTATGCGTCGAGCGGTACACCCAACAATAAAATCACGAATGCGTCGGGCTATGTGCAGCTCGATAAAAAATTCTGGAGGGTGCTCAACCTTTCCGGCGGCTTCCGTTACGAGTATTTTAAGATGAATACGCAGCAAAGTGTGGTGGCGCCGATCTTCCGCGCAGGAGCGAGCCTGCAGGTGATGAAAGGCACCTTTGTGCGCAGCTCCTACGGGCAGGGCTTCCGTTACCCGACGATCACCGAGCGCTATATTGCCACGAAGGCCGGCATCTTCGGGGTGTTCCCGAATCCTGACCTGAAGCCGGAAACCAGCAACAGCTTCGAGCTGGGATTGAAGCAGGGCTTTAAGTTCGGAAAATTCGCCGGCTACCTGGATATTGCCGGCTTCTACCAGAAATACCATAATACCATTGAGTACCTGTTTGGCGTATGGGATCCGGAGGTAAGCCTGGTTGGCTTTAAGTTCTTAAACACCGGCGACTCGCGTGTGCGGGGCGTGGATATTTCTTTGGCGGCAACTACTCCCGAAAGCAACAAAAAAATTGGCGTGACGACCCTGTTAGGCTATACCTACATCGAGCCGGTTTCCTTAACGCCCGACAGCGTGTATGCGAGAGACAAGTCGCTGGGAGGCTTCGGCCAGGACCTGAGCTACAAAACAGCGAGCATGGATACAACGGATAACATTCTGAAATACCGCTTCAAGCACATGGTGAAAGGGGATATTGAGTTCAAGATCTTCCGTTTTGGCATGGGCTTCAGCTACCGTGGCTATAGCAAAATGAATAACATCGACCGTGCTTTCCAGGATGTGGAGGTGCTTACGAGCAGCGGGCCTTACTTCAACCAGATCAAAGCCGTGAATTACTGGAGAACGCATACCTGGATCCAGATTTTCGACGCACGCCTCAGCTATAGTATCGACAAGAAGCAGAAGATTTCCATCGTTTGCAACAACCTGCTAAACACGGCTTATTCATTGAGGCCCCTGAAGATCGAAGCGCCGCGCACGACGTCCATCCAATATGTGCTGACGTTTTAGAAAAAGGTGATGCAGCCTATTCATAGACGATTGGCGTACCGCCTGGTGCTGTGGGCTTTGCCGCTTTTACTGAGCGCTTGCGGCGTATTATTTGATACACCCATGCCGGTGAGCGCACCGCTGCTTAAGGAGTTTCCTGCCGGCATCGTTGGCTGCTATCACCTGGCCGACAGTAGCTTTGTTGAGAAAGATACCATTTATAATGCCACTTATTACGAGCAGGCGCTTCCCGCGAAAGATTCCATTGCGATGTTTGCCGTAGACCTGACAATAGAAAAAAAGCTCGCGTATTTTACGCTTAAAATGATGTTGTTCTGTAAATCCTGCCCGGAAGAGGCCGGAGATAAAAGTAAGCGTTATGAGGCTTTTAAGAATAAGGATACCAAAACCTATAAGCGGGACGGTTATACGGTTTATGAAAAACTACGTATTGATACTATCATCAATCTCAAAAAGAAAGATAAGCTGAAACATGATGCTAAGGCCTATTACCTGAACCGTTTTTTACCGGCAGACAAAGCCTGGGAGATCTTCAGGTTGAAGGCAACAGGCAAGGATGCTTTTACTCTGGGGTTGACGAATGCAAAAGATAAAAAGCATCTTGAACGGTTTATCGTGAAAAAAAGCTGGTGGGAGCCACAGTTCACCTGAGCGATGAGCAGTTCTATGCATTTGTAAAGCAGGGAGGTTTTCATCTCAAGCTGAGGTTCAGAAAGTAAGGCCATAGGCGTTTGCTGGCAGCAAGTTTGAGGAGAGTAGAATAAATGACTCTTATGAAAACACTGAGGCTGATCTTTGCCATCATGGTCTTATCCCCTGGCGCTTGGATGGCGCAGGACACCATTCCGGATACAGAGCCGGGCTACAGGCCTGCCGGGCGCTTCTATACGGGTGGCTTTATTTCTCCGGACCTTTCTTACAGCCGTATTCCGAGGGATAACAATGCTGTGCCGGCGATTAAAAATTACCAGCCGGATTACGACGTTTCCAAATTCTCGGTGACGGTTGGTCTGGAGGGCATGTACCAGATCAACCAGCACCTGGCCCTGACGCTGGGTGTACAATACAGCGGTAAAGGAGGGAAAACGAAAGAAATTGAGTATGGTCCTTCTCCGGTGGAGAGCGATCCGGTTTCCATGTACTATGTGTACGATTACCGTTACATTGATGTGCCGCTTCGCCTCGATGTTTATTTAAGCCGCCGAAAAGTAGCGCCGTTTATCACCGCAGGCCTTTCCACCAATTTTTTTATCAACCAGCAAACGAGTGTCTTCGGCATCGATAAGAACGACAATGAGATGGAAATGTCCTTTTCCTCAACCTCTGGTTTCTCGGCAGTGACGCCACAACTCCAGCTTGGCGCCGGTATCGACATCGCTTTGAACTATTCCCGGATTCGCATCTTTCCCATCTACAGGCTGGCCCTCACCGATACTAAGCTTTCGCAAACCTATGCCTATTCTACGGGAACC
>Ga0233425_10006650_pt1 | contig 16960 bp, 11 predicted proteins | sample Watercolumn_Towu_2_FD_181712 | JGI IMG/M metagenome (GOLD analysis project Ga0233425, IMG submission 181712) | Freshwater microbial communities from Lake Towuti, South Sulawesi, Indonesia - Watercolumn_Towuti2014_140_MG | ecosystem: Environmental > Aquatic > Freshwater > Lake | place... | reverse complement strand
GAAAAATCGATCTTCCTGCTCGCGCCGCTGGCGGCGTCGGCGGGCGGCTGGGGCCTGTGCCGGGCGGAGGGTGCGGCGGCGGGTAGTGGCGCCGTTTTGGCCGATCGCGAGGATCCGGATTACCGCGTGCTCCTGGCGATGTGTACGGCCGGGGCGGATCATTTTGCGCGGGTAAAACGGTTCGACATGCCGGGATTCCGCCCGCGCATCGACTGGGTGCGCGAAATGAAGCGCTACGGCGTGCTGCCGACGGACTGCGACCCGGCGGCGCCGCTCGACTATTACGCCGTCGAACAGAAGTACTGGCGGTCGTTCTGGTACCAGCCGGGCGGTCAGTAGGCCTGGCGCGGGCGCGGCCCTCCCCAACGAAGCTGGAATTCAGGTGCAGAGGGCGAAAGTCCCACCTTCGCGGCCGGTGCGGCTTTCGTCTCGCACTCGCAAAGCCGGCGATGCAATTCATAACCACGCAGCTGCCTGATGTCTGTTGCTCCCCATCATCCCGGTGAAGTGTTTCTTTCCTACGCGCGGGAAGATGTGGAGGCGGCGCGGCGCAGGTGCGAGGCGCTGCGCGGGGCCGGCCGACATCGCCACCGTGCGCGGCTGGTACCGGCTGCTGAATGGAGGGGCGGTCGCCGACGAGGACTTCGCGCTCGCGAGGAACGCCGTGAACCGGGCGCAAGCCCTCGATCCGCAACTGGCCGAGCCGTATGCATCGCTCGGCGCGCTTCTCTACAATGAGGGGCAGTTTGCGGAATCCGAGATGAGGTTTCAGCAGGCCTTTGCGTTGAATCCCAACCATGCGCTCGGCCACCACTGGCATGCGCATCTGCTCACGACGCGAGGGCGGCCCGACCTGGCGCTCGTGGCGTTGGGTCGGGCGGCCGAAGCCTTGGAGAATGCGCGCGTCGTGAGGCAGCACCCGACCCTCCAACCGCGCTGGTGGTGCGATTCGCAGGCGATTCACGCGTTGCGCGCGGCGGGGGCACCGGCGGAGGCGGCGGAATTTGCCGGACAGGTAATGAATCGATTGCCGGAGAAGAGTCCGTTACGCGGCTTCGTTCTCGCCGCGCTGGGTCGGGCAGGCGAAGCCGTGCCGTACCTCGAGTGGACGCCGCCGACCAGTCTCGCCCGTTTCTTCTCCTGGACGATGTGGGATCCCGTGCGGGCCGATCCGCGGGTGCCGGAGTACCTGGCGAAGAGCAAGTGCCTGCAGGAGTACAAGCTCGCGCGCGAGACTCTCGCCCGGATGGCAAAGGGATAGCCGGAATGAGTCGCAAGGGCTGCGTCGCGCGCAACCAAAGAACGCCCCCCGATCGACGAGGTGCCTGCACCGGCGGACTTGCCCGGGTGTAGTCAGAACGAGATTGTCGTGGTGAAGCGGATCTCGCGGGGGGCGACAAGGTCGTAGCGGCTGTAGGCAAGGCCGCGGCCGCCGGGGAGGAGGAAGCCGTCCGGGGCGGCGCCCGAGGTGGAGAGGCGCACGGGGATGATCTCGGTCTGGTCGAGGAGATTCGAGATGTTGACCTGCAGGCGCACCCGGCCCGGGAAGCGCGCGGGCTTGAAGGCGTAGGCGAGCATGGCATCGGCGGCGCCGATTTCCTTGCCGGTGATTTCCCGGCCCTGCGAATCCGAGCCGATCACGTTGGTGGAACGCCAGCGCCAGCCGCCGCCCACGGTGAAGCCTTTCCAGCGACCCTCCTTGAAATCGTACGCAGTGAAGAAACTGATCTTGTGCGGGCGCAAGCCCCAGCGCTTTTGCTGTTCCTCGCGGTCGGAATTGGTGCTGTTGACGAGGTCAAAGATCTCTTGTGCGACGGTGACCCCGCCGGTGCCGGTGGTGAGGGTCGAGAGGTTCGCCGCGGGGGACAGGTTGCCGAGCTCGATCCACTTGGCGACCGCGCTGCCGGCAGTGAACGCGGAGGGATCGACGACGTAGAGCCCGCTGGCGTCCTGGCGCACGCCCTGGAGCACGTGGACTCCATCGCCCGCCGGCTTGAGGCCGTACCAGTCGAGCATCTCGGTGGCGAAGTTGGTGCGGCCGGAGTCGGTGTACGAGTAATTGAGGACGAGCCGCCAGTGGCGCGTGAGGTTGGTGGTGAGGCGCATTTCGTAGCCTTCGGAGACGAAGTCGGAGGCGATGGCGTTGGCCGGTGGCGTGTACGCGCGGTAAATGGCGGCCCAGTCGCCGGCGGAGATCGGGCGGCCGGGGCCGGCCAACACGGCGGCAAACGCCTCCATCACGCGGGTGTTTCTCCCCGGGGCGCCGCCGAGTCCGGTCGAGGTGATGCGCCCCTTTTCGCGGGCGGTGAAGTAGACGGCGCGCGCGCTGATGCGGCCTTCGAGCAGGTCGAGCCCGAGGCCGTAGTCCGCGCCCTTGCCGTGCGAAAGCGGGGCAAGGTTGCCCAGCGGAAAGACCGTGCGCGCGAGCGGCGGCACGCCGACGTTGGACGAGCGATTCGCGATGAGCGAGAACCAATCGGAAACATGATACACGGCGCCGACGGACTGGGTGCGCGCGGTCACATGGGTGACAGTCGCCTTGGCCGGATCGCGATCGACGCGGTCTCCGACCACGGGATCGACGGAGTAGCCGAATTGCGTGACGGCGACGCGGTCCTCGCGGTAGCCCGCCGTGGCGACGATGCGGTCGCGCCAAAAGTGGCTTTGCAGCACACCGAGGAGCGAATCGGTGTCCTGGCGCATGCCGCTGTTGTTGGCGCCGGCGGCGTCGTGGGCGAAGGCGAGGTCGAAGCTGCGGCCGCCGAAAGCGAATCTCGCTGGCAGGGCGCGCCAGTCGCCGGCGCGGTAGGTGGCATAATCGCCCTCGGTGAGGTAATTGCGCACGGTCACGCGGTTGTTGGCGTTGCTGGCGAGGGCGTTGAACGGGCTGCCGACGAGTGAGAGCCAGGAGAGTTCGTTGACGTCGGTCTGCGTCGCCGTCGACGCGGCGGCGGCCAGCCGGTGGCGGCCGAGCCAGCGGGGTCGGGGGCTGAACGCATAGGTGGCGGAGAGGCGGGTTTCGCGATAGTCGCCGTAGTGGGTGTCGCCGCGCCAGTTGCCGTCGACGTAGAGGCGGCCGGCGAAGAGGTTGGGCGGGCCGTTGAGGCCGAGGGTGCGATTGGGGTCGCCGCGCAGCGTGGGGTCGGTGCCGACGAGCATCCGGCTCGTGAGGGTGGTCTGTTGGTAGTGGTTGGCGAGGTTCACGACGAGGGCCCGGGTCGGCTGCCACTCGGCCGTCAGCGTGTAGTTATGGAGCTTCTGTTCGCGGAACGAACCGGGGCCGCCCGCGTTGGCCCAGCGCGGATAGAGCCGCTCGTCGTTGATGAGGAGGCCCGAGCCGGTGCGGCCGGGCGTGCCGTCGGGGGCGCGGACGGCGGCGTTGTTGTAGGTGCCGCTCAGATACGTGCCGATCGCGTCGAAGATCGCGCCGTTGTTCTCGATCAACGTGGCGCGGCGGTTCTGGCCGCCGCTGGTGCCGTTGCGCGTGGTGATGCCCAGCGCGACGAGGGCGGCGGCGGGCGCCGCGGTGGTGGGAGTGACAGTCACCGCCTCGACGCCCCGCGCGGCGCGGTGGTCGTACCACGCGAGGAACTCATCCGAGGGTGGCATCGTCTTCATGACCGCGCTGCGATCGCGGCCGATTTCGCCCATGGCCTGCAGGGTGACGGTGCGCCGCGGGCGAAAGAGGACCGACGTGAAGACGCGCCGCTTGTCCTGGAAATCGAACTGGCGCCAGCCGCCGTTTTCCTGGTGCAGGGCGGCGACGGCCAGCGCGAGCCGGTCCTTCTGCAACACGCGGTTGGCGTCGAGTTCGACCCGGTTGCGCTCCCACGAGCCGAAGCCATAGCGGAGATTGGCGCTGTGGCGGTGGGTCACGGCCACCTTCGAGGATTGATTGAGCAGTCCGCCAGGGGCGCCAACGCCGAAGAGGATGCTGTTGGGCCCGCGGGTGTCGTCGAAGCGGCCCACCCGGTAGGGGTCCAGGTTGGTGATGCTGGTGAAGTAGTCCATCCCCTGGCTGGCCGCGAGGCCGCGGTTGGCGGTGCGGTTGAGGAGGTTTTCGCCGGTGATCATCGGGTTCTGCCCGGAGCCGGCCTGCCAGGCGTTGGTGTCGAGCTCGGAATTGACGGTGTAGTCGAGCAGGCCGGCGAGATCGGTGATCGCGAGGTCGTCGAGAAATTCCTTGGTGAAGACGGAGACGGAGCCGGCGGTATCGCGCAGGCGGGCGTTCAGGCGGCTGCCGGCGAGGGTGTTTTCGGCGAGGTAGCCGACATCGCGGCTGGTGTTCACCTCGAACGGGCTGAGTTCGACCACGGGCTCGGTGGCGGTCGGAGGCGGCGGGGTGGTGGGAAAGGTTTGGGAGCGCAGGGGGCCGCTCGCGAGCACGGCGGCGAGGGTGAGGGAGCGGACGGGGAAGCCAGGGGGACGGGCGGGCACAGAGGAATGGGGTTGGGAGATCGGGTGGGGCGCTACGTCCGGAGGGCATATCCGGTGAGGGCGCGGAAGTTTTCGGGCGGCGTGCCGCGGGGAATCTCGCAGCCGGCGCCGATGGCCCACCACGGGCCGCCCGCGCGTTCGCATTTGGCGAGGGCAGCCGTGATCGCGGCCGGAGGGCCGAGTTTCACCACCTGTACCGGGTGGAGGTTGCCGGCGATGACCTGGTTTGGGCCGAGCTTTTCCCGGGCGGTGGCGAGGTCGACCGGGTAGTCGAGGTCGATCAGATCGGCGCCGAGGCGCGGGAGGGCATCGAGGAGATGTGTGATGTTGCCGCAGATGTGCAGCCGCACTCGGGCGCCCATGGAGTGAATGCCGTCGATGAGGCGCTTTTCGGCCGGCCAGATGAAGCGGTCGTACAGGTCGCGGCTGACGAGCGAGGCCGCGGCGTCGCCGATCCCGATGTAGTCAGCGCCGGCTTCCACCTGGGCGGCAGCGTAGGCGAGTTCCATGCCGATGACGAAGTCGATGAGCTGACGCACGAAATCGGGGTCGTCGTAGAAGTCCAGCATGAGCGAGTTGATTCCGCGCAGGTCCGCGGACTCGGCGCAGGGACCCTCGACCCAACCCTCGATGGCGTGGGTGGCGCCGATTTCCTGGCGGAGGAGGCGGACAGCGGCGATGCGGTTGGCCATGCGGCTGCCCGGGCGATGGGGGTCGGGGCGGGCAAGGGTGGACAGGCGGCCGGGTTCGGCCAACAGAGCCTGTCCCTCATCGATGGCGGGCGGGGCCTCAGGTGGATAGAAGATCGTGGCGCCGCAGTCGGCGGCCTCGGTGGCGGGATCGGAAATCACGCTGACGTGGTCGGCGCCAAAGCGCCGTGCGACCTCGATTTGGGCGGCGGCCATCACCGTGGCCTTGGTCGCGTAGTCGTGGTAGGGCACTCCAACGAGGTCGGCGGCCCACATCATCGTGATGGGCAGGGCGGGGCGCTTGTCGACGGCTTGGTGATTTAGGAAGGCAAACAGGCGTTCGCAGGGGCTCATGAAGGGGATGCGGCGTCCGAGAGCGTATTGCGCCGGCGAGCGCTGGGAAGCAACGGCAAAGGCCTCGGGCGACACATTAAGGGCAGACACCTCGATAGGGACAGGCTATGTGTGCATGACGCTTCGATGGGGACAGATTATGCAGGGAATGGGGACAGGCTATGAGTGTGACGCGCTTCCCGGATGCTTCGCCGACAAACCGGCAGGGTGAAGTACAGGGCTTCGGGCACTGAAATGGGGACAGGTACAGAAAAGGGACAGGTTGATGGTAGCGGGACAGGATTGGGAGGGGACGGGTTGAAGGTGGCGCGCTTTTTCTGCGTTTTCTTGGCGAACAGGCTCCACCTGGTACAAAGGTTCGTGATAGGTAGGCAAGATATAGCTTGACATTATCGGCCGTTAAAGCAAGGTATACATTGCCATGAGTACTCGGATCAGGAAACAGACGAAGATCGAAATTTCAGACTGGTCGAACTTGACGGTCCACGTGAAGGAAACCGGACGCGTCCCCGAAGGGGGGTGGCTTCGCGCAGTGAGGATAGCGTCGGGATCCCCGCAAGCAGGCCTGGCGGAGAAGCTCGGCTGCAAACGCCAGGCTTGGGCGCAGTTGGAGGCGTCGGAAGCGAGAGAGGCGATCACGCTGGCTTCGCTCCGCCGGGCCGCCGATGCGTTGGGAGCAGACTTGGTGTACTTTCTTCGGCCACGCCCGATTGCCTCCGGCGTGGAGGATACACCCGGCGAAGCAGAGCCGCAGACCAAAGGACCAAGAACCAAGGGACCAAGAGACCCGAAGCAGAACTTGACCCGTGCACTGCGACTCCGCGCTTTCAGGGGAACTGGCGAGGAGGCAAGCGGCGAGAGGCAGAGCGGCGACGGAGCGTTGAACCAGCGGACGGTGCCAATCGCCCGTGCCGAAGGAAGCCCGGAGGGAGAAAGCAGGCCGGCCACGATTTCACCAACCTGGTCGGGAGGAGACCTACCGACGGAGTTGTTGTAGCTCGGTCACTCCCCCGATTTGGCGGCGCGGGCGACCTTGCGGCGCTCGACTTCCCGGAGGATGCGCTTGCGCAGGCGGAGGTTCCTCGGCGTCACCTCCACGAACTCGTCGGCCGCGATATACTCGATCGCGCGCTCCAGCGAGAGTTTGGTCGCCGGGGTCAGGCCGGTGGCCACGCCCTCGCCCTGGGAGCGGAAGTTGGTGAGCTTCTTTTCGCGGACGGCGTTGACGGCGATGTCCTCGTTACGAGGGTTTTCGCCGACGATCATGCCCTCGTAGACCTGTTCGCCGGGGCCGACGAAGAGCTTGCCGCGCTCCTGGCACATGACGAGCGCGTAGGTGGTTGTTTCGCCGGCCTCGGTGGCGATGAGGGTGCCGGTGAGGCGGGTGAGCACTTCGCCCGCGTGGGGGCCGTACTCCTTGAAAAGGTGGCTCATCACGCCGCGGCCGCTCGTCAGGTTGACGATGTCGATTTCCATGCCGATGAGGCCGCGGGTGGTGATGGTCGCCTCGATCATCGTCGAGTGCGGGTGCTTCTCCATGTTCGTCATCACGCCCTTGCGGTTGGCCAGATTCTGCATGATGGGGCCCACGCACTCGTCGGGAATCTCGATCCAGACGGTCTCGTAGGGCTCGTGGCGCTTGCCGTCGACCAGTTTCTCGATGACGGTCGGGCGCGAGACGAGGAACTCGTAGCCCTCGCGGCGCATGGTCTCGGCGAGAACAGCAACCTGCATCGCGCCGCGGGCTTTGACCGGATAGACGCCGGCTTTTTCGCCGTCCTCGACGCTGATCGACACGTTGGTCTTCAGCTCGCGGAACAGACGCTCGCGGAGCTGGCGCGAGGTCACGAGCCTGCCGTCCTGGCCGACGAGGGGACCGTCGTTGACGCAGAACTGCATCTCGAGGGTAGGCGGATCGATTTGCGTGAACGGCAGGGCATGGCCGGCCTCGTCGGCGGTGATCGTGTCACCGATATCAATATCCTCGAAGCCGGAGAGGCCGACGATATTGCCGGCGACGCCGGCAGACGATTCCTGGGTATTGAGGCCGGTGTATTCGAAGACCTTGGTGACCTTGGAACGGATCCGCTGGCCGTTGGCGTGGCGGATGGTGAAGACGGAGTCGCCGACAGTGACGCTTCCGCCGAGGATTTTGCCGATGGCGATGCGGCCGACGTAGTCGCTCCAGTCGATGTTGGAGACGAGCAGGTGGAAGGGCTCGTTCGGGCGGGCGAAGGGCGGCGGGATATGATCCAGGATGGTCTCGAAGAGCGGGGTCATGTCCTTCCGCTCATTGCCGAGGTGATACATCATGTAGCCGTCGCGGCCGGAGCCGTAGACGACGGGGGCGTCGAACTGCTCCTCGGTGGCGTTGAGTTCCATCAGGAGTTCGAGCACCTTCTCGTACATTTTGATGGGCTCGGCGTTCTCGCGGTCGATCTTGTTGATGACAATGACGACCTTGAGGCCGTGTTGAAGGGCCTTGCGCAGGACGAAGCGGGTCTGGGCCTGCGGGCCGTCGTAGGCATCGACGACCAAGAGCACGCCGTCGACCATGCGGAGGGCGCGTTCGACCTCGCCGCCGAAGTCGGCGTGGCCGGGGGTATCGACGATGTTGATGATCTTGTCGCGCCAGTGGACGGAGGTGTTCTTGGCCTTGATGGTGATGCCCTTTTCGCGCTCGAGGTCCATCGAGTCCATGGCGCGCTCCTCGACCTGTTGGTTGGCGCGGAAGACGCCGCCCTCCTTGAGGAGTTTGTCGACGAGGGTGGTCTTGCCATGATCAACGTGGGCGATGATGGCGATGTTGCGGATGCTCTGGTTCATGGCGGGAGCGGCGTTGGGCGGGAAAAAAGAGATCCACCGTGCGGAGCGCGCGGGGCGAAGGCAAGGCGGAAGGGGGGGCGATTGCAGAGACCGGTGGCCGGAGGTCGGAGGGCAGAGACCAGAGGTCAGAAGTCAGAGGGCCAGAGATCAGAAGTCAGAGACCAGGGACCGGAGGCTCTGAAGATGGTGCGCAGCAAGACAACAGATCCAGAGATGGCCCGGATCGGCGGACAGCAAGCCGATCCTGAAGGCGGGTGTGCGGCGCGTCAGGATCGTGGGGTTCGCCCCAGTTCAGAGTGCTTGACCTGGGGCGGGCGCGGGTGTGGCGTCAGGGTGAAAGCCCGGATCGGCACGCCCCGCCATGAACGCGCGCGAGCCCGACCCAGGAGTGCGCGCCGGCGGTGAGCGATCACGCCAACACCAGCCCCAACCTAACAATCCTCGCTTACCGTGAATGCTCCGATTTCCGCTCCCGCCGCGCCCGGGCAGATGAAGACCATTTTGATCGTCGATGACGATGTGCACCTGGCGGCGTCGCTGGCGCTCGGGCTCGAGGCCAACGGATACCGTGCGCTGCATGCGCCCAACGCGACCGCCGGTTGGGAGATGGCCCACGCGCACCTGCCGGACCTGATCCTCTCGGACATCGAGATGCCGGGCAAGGACGGGCGCCGGCTGCTGCAGGAGCTGCGAGCCGACCCGGAGCTCGCCGGCCGGCCGTTTGTCCTGATGACCGGGAAGGCCGCCTACGGAAGCTCACGCGCCGCGATGGATCTTGGCGCCGACGATTTTTTGTTGAAACCGTTTTCGCTCGCCGAACTGGTCCAGTGCGTGGGAGCCCGGCTGAAGCGCGCCGAGCTCGGCCGGCGGATGGACGACGGTGCAATCGAACGATTGCGGGAAAGCCTGCGTTCGACGTTGCCGCATGAGTTCTTCACTCCGCTGGCGAGCATCCTGGGACTCTCGGAATTGTGCCGCACGGATTTGGAGCGGCTGACGCCGGACGAGATTCGGCAGGATTTGAGCGACATCAACGAGGCCGGCCGGCGGTTGCACCGAGTGCTGCGCAATTACCTGATGTTTCTCGAGCTGGAATCGCAGGGTTCTGCGCGGCCGCTGCCCCTGGCTGAAGGCGGCGAGGTGGCCGAGGCGATTGAGTCGGGTGCGCAGGCGGCGGCCGAACGGCATCGGCGGGCTGGCGATGTAGTCCGGGAGGTCGAAGGGGCTCGCGTGCGGGCGAACCCGGTGAATCTGGCGACGCTGACCGAGGAACTGGTGGATAACGCGCTGAGCTACTCGCGCCGCAACACCGCGGTGGAGGTGCGGGCGCGCCGCGAGGGGTCTGTGCTGCGCCTCACGGTGTCGGATGTAGGCCGCGGCATGACTCCGCAGCAGTTGAAGAACATCGACCACTACTGGCAACGGCCGGACGAAGCCGGCCGGCTGCAAGGGATGGGGATCGGATTGATGCTGGCGCACCGGTTGGTGCGGACGATGGGCGGAGAGCTGCGGCTTGAGAGCCAGGAAGGCAAGGGCACCTTGGCGCAGGTGAATCTGCCCGTGGCGTGAACGGGAAGGCAGTGCGATCCGCGGCGGGGGCGAAGCGATTCAGGTCAGCTTCCGGAGGGCGGAGCGATGGGCTCGAGGCAGGGGAGATGGGCGCGGGTCTCGAGTGGGAAACGCAGGCTGGCGAGGCGCAGGCGGGCGCAGCGGCGTTCGAGGGAGGGTAGCAGCGCGGCGCCGAACCGCCCGGGCAGGTGGCGTTGAAAGGCGGGCCGGCGCAGATGGGCAAGCAGGAGCTCTCCATCGTGGAGCTGGCCGAGCAACCGCTGGAGGCGCTGCAACTGGCTGGCCGAGCGGGCGGTGGAGGCGAGGCCGAGGTTGGCGACGGCCTCGAGTTGGTAACGCAGGCGCTTGGCCGCGATGCGGGTGCGGTGGAAGGCGCGGAAGTCGTCGACTGACTGCGGCCAGCGGGCGAGCAGGCGGGCGCGGGAACGCAGGAGGGCCAGCGCAAAGGCCGTGCGCAGCCGCGCCTCCCCGGCGGGAGTGGCGGCGGCCGAAGGGGCGGCGGTGGCAAGAAAGGCGAGCGCTCGCCGCAGGGGGCAGCGGCGCAACCGGCGGGGTATCGCGCGGCGCGCCCGCTGCTCCCGCGCGGCGAGGAGGCGGAGCAGCGCCGAGCGCGCCGCCGGGCGGGGCCGGCAGCGGGAGAGCTGTTCGCGCACGACAGCGGCGTCGCGCAGGGGACCGAGGGCGCGCAAGAGGGCCTTCAAGGCGAGGCGGGCCTGCTTACGCCTCCGGCCATCGAGGACGTGCGCACCCAGGTCGAGCCCGGCGAGCAACCGCCGGGAGGCAACGCGAAGCCGGTGCACCCGCGAAGCGGTGGGGCGCGCCCGGCACGATTTGCGCAGGGCGCGGACGAGGCGGGCGGCCCGGGCGAGGGCGGCGGCGAGGCGGGCTTCCGCGCTGGAGTGGGCCGCGACGGGAGGCCCGCCCGCGGTGCGTTCACCGGTGGCGGTCCGGAGGTTGGCGACGGTGGGCACGGTGCGATGACGTTCGCGCGGGGAAGCCGCCGGCTCAGGGCGATACGCGGTAGTCGGGTTCGGACGGCGGATCGAGCTGCCGGTAGCGCGGCTGCAGGAAGGTGACGAGGTCGATGAGTTGGGCGACCGTCATGACCTCGTTGACCGGTTTCATTGGCGAAGTGCGCAGCTTGCGGTGCTCGGTGGTTGGGATAAGGTCGGAGAGGGCGTAAGCGGGGTGGACAATGGCGGTGAGGAGGTCGCCGGAGGTGCGGAGACGGGCGACTTCACCGCCGAGCGCGAGCACCTTGGCGGGTTCAACCGTGGGGCGCGGGGTGTCGATTTCCGCCCCGGTGTGACAGGGGTGGCATTGGAGCGCCACGAAGGCGGCTTTGCCGCGTTCCGGGATACCCTCCGGCAGGCGGAAATTCCGCGTCGATTTTGGACCCTTGGAGCAACCAGCGCCAGCGAGCGCCGACGCGAGGGCAATGATGAGCAGGGATCTCATGACAGCCTCCTGGTTTCATGGTGATCGGAGAGGGAAGAATATCACACCAGCGCGATCCTGCAAAGCGCGGCTCGAAGGGAAGGGCTTCTTCATCGCAGGCTTGGATGCGGGTGCCGGCCGAGGGCGGCCCCGGGAATCTACCCTTGCGCGGGCGCAGGCGAAAGGCGCCGCTTTTCCTGGTCTCGGTTGGGCGTCGATTGCCGGGGCGGGGCTTGAAATTCGCTGGGGGACGTGTGTGCTGCGCGGGTGCTGACCACGATCCGCCGCGCCGAATACGCCGAACTGGTGGTGCTGTTTCTCATCCAGGGGGCGGCGCTGGCGATGTGGTTTGTGCCGCTGAGTGCGGTGCTGGATGCGCACGACCTGGGGCGGATCAAGCCATTGGCGTTTGCGACCTCGGCGCTGGCGTCGTTCATCTCGCCGCTGGTGTTTGGGGCGATGGCGGATCGCCACGCCTCGCCGGTCAAGGTCTTGCGCGGCCTGGCGGTGGCGACGGCGGTGGCGATGGTGCTGGCGAGCCTGGCGATTCGGAACGGGTGGAACGCGTGGGTGGTGCTCGCGCTGATCCAGGTGCACGCGTTGTGTTCCTCGCCGACGTGGAGCCTCTCGTCGACGATCATCTTTGCCCGGCTTGAGGATGCGAAGATGGAATTTGGGCCGATTCGTGCGATGGCGACGATCGGCTGGGCGGGCGGCTGCCTGCTGGTCAGCGCCTTGGGCGCGGATCGTTCCACGCTGGCGGGGTTGACCGGCGCGGCGATCTGGGTGGGCGTGGCGGGGTTCACCTACTTCCTGCCGGACTGGGAGACGCCGAAGTCGGCGGAGAACCTCACCTGGGCGCAGCGGTTCGGGCTCGATGCGCTAACGCTGCTGCGTCATCGCGACCACCGGGTGGTTTTTCTGACGACGGTGCTGTTCACCATTCCGCTGGCGGGATTCTATCCGTACGCGCCGGCGCACCTGCACGACCTGGGGTTTGTCCGCGTCAGCGCGTGGTTGACCCTCGGGCAGTTGAGCGAGATTGCGGCGATGTTAGCGCTCGGAAGGCTGTGGTTGCGCTGGCGGCTGAAGTGGATCTTCGCAGGCGGCCTCGGTTTTGGCGTGCTGCGGTTTGCGCTCAGTGCGTTCGACACGCCGGCCGGTTTGATTGCGGGCGTGGTGTTGCACGGATGTTCGTTCACGTTGGTGCTCGTGACGGCACAGATTTATCTCGACCAGCGGATCGAGCCGGCTTGGCGGGCGCGAGGGCAGGCACTGATGTCGTTGATGAACGGGGGCGTGGGCAACCTGGCCGGGTACCTGGGCACGGGCGGGTGGTATGCGTTTTGCAGCGAAGCGGGCGGGACGCGCTGGCCGCTGTTTTGGGGCGGACTGGCCCTGGCGGTGGCGGTGGTGCTGGGGCTGTTCCTGGCGACGTATCGCGGGATTGGCACCGGATGGAGCCGGGCGTCCAATCCGCCGGCTCCGACGGGATGAGGACTGGCCCGACCAAAGCCCCACCCGCGGGGAAAAAAAGTTTTTCGTTGTGAAAAACCCGGGCGGGAGGATCGTTAATCCTCGATTTTGCTAATTGAATCAAGAGTCGCTGAATCCAGTACCCAACGAAAATGACTGCCGGCCATTATCACCAAATCATGGCTGCGCTCGACGCAGCCCTCGAGACCTTTGCGAAGTCCGCCGGAACCCTCTCGGCGGACGACTATCAACTCAAGAGCCAGCTCGAACAGATTCGCTCCAAGGTGTACAAGGCGGGCACCGGCACCCCATTCCCGGTGAAGACGCCGGCGGCCGATCCGGCCGCGCCGCCCGACCTGACGCAGGCGCCGTGGTTCAAGAAGTAGCCCGCGCGTAGTGGGCGAGCAGGGCCTCCTGGGCGTTGAACTTCTCCTCGCCGCGGGCGCGCGCATAGGTGCCGTCGGGCTGCATCACGCGGGCCTTCACGGTGTCGCGCCAGCAGGTCTCGAGGATGAACTGGAGGTGTTCCTTCATTTCCTCGCGGGTGATTTCGAACAGGAGCTCGATCCGGCGGTCGAAGTTGCGCCGCATCCAGTCGGAGGAGGCGAGGAAGATGCGGCGGTTGCCATTGTGGTGAAAGAGGAAGACGCGGCTGTGTTCGAGGAAGCGGCCGACGAGGCTGCGCACCTCGATCGTTTCGCTCAGGCCGGGCACGCCGGGCCGCAGGCAGCAGATGCCGCGCACGAGGAGACGAATCGGCACGCCGCGCTGGGAGGCCTGGTAGAGCTTCTCGATCATCTGCGGGTCCTCGAGCGAGTTCAGCTTGGCGAAGATCAGGCCGTTCCTCGACTTCTCCTGGAAGGCGATTTCGCGATCGACCAGTTCGCAGAAGTACTTGCGCAGGTCGTTTGGCGCCGAGACCACGCGCTGCCACCGCGACGGCATCGAGTAGCCGGAGATGACGTTGAAGACATCGGAGAGATCCTGGCCGAAGTCGTCCTGCGCGGTGAAGAGGGCCAGGTCGGTGTAGACGCGGGCGGTGCGCTCGTTGTAGTTGCCGGTGGAAAGGTGCACGTAGCGGTGGATGCGATCCTCCTCGCGCCGCACGATCAACGCGATCTTCGAGTGAATCTTGAGCCGGGCGATGCCGTAGATGACGTGGCAGCCGGCGTTCTCGAGTTCCTTGACCCACTGGATGTTCTTCTCCTCGTCGAACCGGGCCTTGATTTCGACCAGCACGGTGACCTGTTTGCGGGCGCGGGCGGCCTCCTGGAGCGCGGCGACGATCGCGGAATCGTCATTGGTGCGGTAGAGGGTCATCTTGATCGCGAGCACGTCGCGGTCGCGCGCCGCCTGTTGCACCAGGTCGACGGTGGGCTGGAATGACTGGTAGGGAAGATGCAGGAGGAAGCTGGCCTCCTTGATGCGCTCGAAGATGTTGGGATGGGCGGGCTCGGCGTGAGTGAGCGCCGGGAAGCGCAGGGCCGGCGCGGGCACCAGACCGGGCAGTTCGAACAGGCAGCTCAGGTCGAGGTCGCCCTCGCGCCGGACGACGTCCTCCGGCGGGAAATCGATCCCCTGGGCCAGGAGGGCGACGTGCTCGTCGCGCATGGTGTGCTCGATCTCGAACCGCACCACCCGGGCGGTGGGGCGTTTCTTCAGCTCGGCCTCGATCGCCTTGATCAGGCTGCCCGCGTATTCCTCGTCGGCGTCGAGCTCGCTGTCGCGGACGATGCGGAAGAGCGCCTGGTCCTCGAGTTTGTAACCGCGGAAGAAATTGCCGAGGTACTGCCGCAGGATTTCGTCGACGAGGATGAAGTGGTGTTCGTCCTTTTCGGCGGGCAGTTTGACCAGGCGCGGCACGGCCCGGGGGACCGGAACAATCGCGAGGTGCGGTTGGTTGTAGCGGGTGATGACGACGGCGAAGGCCAGGGTGCGCGAGGCCAGGGCGGGGAAGGGGTGCCCCTGGTCCACCGCCATGGGCGTCACGATCGGGAAAAGCGTGGAGTCGAAGTAGCGTTTGACGAATCGCTTTTGCTCGGGCGAAAGGTCGCCGGCGCGGCGGATGGCGATGCGGTGCTTCTCCAGTTCGCGCCGGACCTTCTTCTCGGAGACCTCGTAATGGCGGCGCGCGAGGATCTGCACGCGCTCGCGAATCTGGTCGTAGAGATGTTGCGGATACCAGCCGAAGTCGTCCTGGTTGTGATAACCGGCGGCAAGCAACCGCTGCAGGGCGGCCACGCGCACCATGAAGAATTCGTCGAGGTTGCTGGCGAAGATCGCGAGGAAGTTGACGCGTTCGAGCAGGGGGTTGGCGGGGTCCTCCGCCTCTTCGAGCACGCGTTCGTTGAAGGCGAGCCAGCTCAGATCGCGCGGCACGAACCGGGCGGCCGCCGCGGGCGCGTCGGGGGCGGCCGCGGGGGCGGCCGCGGCCGGGGCCGCGGCTGGAGTCGGGAAGGGCTTGTCCGTCATTGGGGAGCAGCCGGTCTACGCCACCTGCAGGCTGATCTTGTTGCCGGAGATCTCCTCGAACAGCTCCTTCTTCTCCTTGAAGCTGGTCCGCTCGAGGATGAGGTTGCCCTGGCTCTGCACCCGGAGCACGACATCCTGGTTCTTGGCAATCTCGACGGCGACCTGCGAGATCTTCTGCTTGTGCGAGGCGTCGAGGGCGTTGGCGATGCGGATGAGGGCGGCCAGTTTCTGGGCGAGGAGCTGGCGCTCCTCGGGCAGCGACTGGTAGAGCAGGTGGCTGCGGAGGGGAGGCGACTTGCGGTGGTAACGGGCGACGCAGGCGATCAGTTTGATCTCGATGTCGGTCAGGCGGAAGAGATTCAGCGCGCCGATGATGTACTCGGTGTGCTTGTGGTGCGAGCGGTTGTGCACGAACAGGCCGAGGTCGTGCAGATAGGCGGCGAGCGTGAGGTAAAGCACGTCTTCCTCCCGGATTCCCAGGTAGCCGAGGAGGGCGCGGGCCATCGACTCCGCCAGCCGCGCGACATGCTGGGCATGCTTCAGGTCCGCATGATACTTCTTGCAGAGGAAAGTGGCCACCGAGACGAGTTGGTTGGTCTTCTGGTATTTCTGGGCCAGCTCGACCTTGAGCAGCGTCTGCGCCAGGATCGCTTCGGCGAGGGAAGTCTCCAGCACATAGATGAACTTCTGCCCGCCGACCGCCAGCAGGAGCTTCGCGATGAGCGCGTAACTCGGCATGGTGTCGGCGACCTCGGCCGGCAGGCCGAACTCGCGGGTCAGTTCATCCTCCGAACGAGACTCAAGCACGGCCAGCAATTCGTCGACATCGGCCGGCTCGAGTTGGTAGAAAAGGCTGTTGGTTTGCTTGCGCGGAACCATCGTCCGCAGGTGGGCGGAGTAGTTCTCGTCGATCAGGATGACGTCGTCGAACTCGGCGCCGATCAACATCCGCCGCAGTTGCTGGGCCTCTTTTTCCAGATACTCGGCCAGCGCCTCGGTCACTTCCGCCCGGCTGCCCTCGAGATTGCCCGCCATCTCCTTGAGCACGAGGGGGCCCACGGGCAGGCCGGCGTTGATCTGGGTGAAGCCCTTGTCCATCACCGAGAGGTCGAGACTGCCGGCCCCGAGTTCCGCGATGAGCGCTTTCTTCGCGTGAATCGGATAGGTCTTGCGCAGCTTGTGGTGCAGGTAGGCGTCGATGTAGTACACCACATCGCCGACCGTCAGAACTTCGACTGCGAGGCCCGTCTGACGCAGGACCGTGTCGACGAAGATGCCGCTGTTGCGGGCATCGCGAACCGCGCTCGTGGCGACAACGCGGACCTGCGAAATATCGTACTCCTTGAGCTTCTGTTTGTACTTTTCGAGGATGCCGACGGCCTGGCCGACGACTTTGGGGGCGATGCGTTCCCGTTGCAGCGTGTGTCTTCCCAGCGGCACCGGGTTTTTCAGGGCTTCGAGGAGAACGACGTCGTTGTCCACCTTTTCGCCAATGAAAAGCTGGATCGAACTCGAGCCGATGTCGATGACGGCCGCGCGCATGACTAGATCTATCCTGTTATTTTCAAGGAGTTTGGGAAACAGCGTCTACCTGCCGCACCCGGGCATGGCAAGCAGGAAAAGCCTGCCGTGAAGCGCTGGATTGCGGGGCAGATTGCAAGGCGGGTTGGCCTTGGTCAGTTCGGCGGGAACGCGGCGCG
>Ga0233425_10006649_pt1 | contig 16961 bp, 14 predicted proteins | sample Watercolumn_Towu_2_FD_181712 | JGI IMG/M metagenome (GOLD analysis project Ga0233425, IMG submission 181712) | Freshwater microbial communities from Lake Towuti, South Sulawesi, Indonesia - Watercolumn_Towuti2014_140_MG | ecosystem: Environmental > Aquatic > Freshwater > Lake | place... | reverse complement strand
AGGCACAGCGGCGCCCGAGAAGAAGTCCGAATCAACTCGGCGGCTCTTCGAGACAACGCTCACGGCGCTTGCCGAGGGAGGCACGACGTACTCCGATCTGGCGATGGCCGAACCAGTGATTGTGCCGGGCACGCAGGACGCGGAGATCCGTGGCAAACTGGCGGAAGTCCAGGAACTCTGGACCCAAACGCAGCAGGCAGTCACCGCCCTGCGATCAGAGCAACCCGGCTCGCCGGCGTTCTCGGCGCGAGTCAACGAGATCCTGAGCCTCAACGACCGATGTCTGACGCTGCTGAATGCCTCGGTGAAGATGTTCCAGATACGGTCGGACGCCAAGGTCAGCCGGTTACGGTGGATTCAATACGCATCTGGGGCTCTGGCGCTAGTCGTCTTCGGCCTGATTAGTCTCTACATTCGCCGCGGCGTTGTGCGGCCGCTGACCGCCGCGCTGCAAGTGGCCCAAGCGGTCGCTGCCGGAGATCTCACGCGAACATGTCCGGTGACAACCAGACACGAGGTTGGGCAACTGTCCGATGCACTCAACAAGATGTGCGTGGACCTGCGCGGAATGGTGGGCCGGATTTCCGCGAATTCGCAGAGCCTGCAACGATCGGCCGGAGACCTGGGCAAGACGGCAGTGGAGTTGAACACGGGAGCCAACGAAACAACCCGGCAATCCGCGACAGTGGCCGCCGCCGCGGAAGAAATGTCCGTTAACATGGCCAACATGGCCCGGTCCGCCGAGCAGATGTCCGGCAACGTGAAGACGATTTCGACGTCTATCGACGAAATGACGGCGGCGATTCACGAAGTGGCTCAAAGCGCCGAAGAAGCTGCGGCCGTGGCGGACAACGCGGCCCGACTGGCGGAAGAGGGGAACGCCAGAATCTCCCACCTCGGCTCCGCAGCGTCGGAGATCGGTAAGGTCATCGAAGTGATCCAAGACATCGCGGAACAGACGAACCTGCTGGCGCTGAATGCGACAATTGAAGCGGCGCGGGCGGGGGAAGCCGGCAAGGGGTTCGCTGTGGTCGCGAGCGAAGTGAAGGCCCTGGCCGCACAAACAGCCGAGGCAACGGAGGATATTCGCCGGCGAATCGAAGGGATCCAGAACTCGACCGGAGAGGCCGTCACGTCCATCAGCGAGATTTCCGCGGAAGTCAGCAAGCTGAACCAGGCTTCGCGAACCATCGCCTCGGCCGTCGAACAGCAAAGCGCAACCACGAAACAGATCGCGGTCAACGTCTCGCAGGTGGCCGACGGCACGAACGAAGTGTCACTCGGTATCGCACAGACCGCCCTGGCGACGCAGGAAGTCACACAGAACATCAGCAATGTCGACTCCAACGTGAAACGTACCTGCGAGGACGCCAGTCAGACTCGGAACGCCAGCGAGACCATCGCCAACCTGGCGGAAGAACTGCGGTCACTCGTCGGGCAGTTCGCCGTCTGAACACGGCACGGACCGACGTCCGCCGGGGCCCCCCAATCCGCGTCGCGTGCATCACTGCGGCGGAACAACCACTCGAGCGCGAAACAAATCGGCGTCCAGCTGACGCACCTCCGCCATCCAACGACGTTGAACAGCGCGCCGCGAAGAGCGGCTGCCTCATCATTTGTCGCAACAACCTACGCATGGTTGGTTGCATCCGCGCTGCCTCCGGGAGGATCTTCTGCAGCTTCTCCCGCCTGCAATGAGCCCGCGTGATTCGTGGACATTGCAGGTTCTTCAAGCCGAGCGCGTACGGTGCCGCTGTCGCACTGCGTTTCCGGTGGCCAACCCAAGTCGCACGTTGGCCTTCTGCCCCGCTCGCGGCCAGCGCCGAGTTCCTCCGGACCGTTCCACGCGATTCGCGTCACGGCGCCGCGTTGTACTTCCTGAGCGGAGTCACACTGAGGCAGCCCGCTCCCCGGGAGTGGAAGTCAGTGTGAATCGCAAGATACTGGCAGTAAAGGACTTACAAGGAGATTTGCGATGAGTTCCCTTAAGCGTCTCCGCGTGCCGCTGGTGGCCGCCGGGTTGTTCCTCGTGGTCGTGGGCGGAATCGACCTGATTTGCGGCCCGGGCAGCCGGCTCTACGGTTTCATTAACGAGCGAGGTTTCGTGCAGCCCACGGAAATCTACGTGGCGTGCGTGGTGGCGGTCCTCCTCTTGAGACGATTCCTCTGGTACCGCCGCGACCAACAGCAATTGAAGGCTGCGTCGGGCGAAGCAGGTGACCTGCCCGCGTTCCTCACCGAGGCTCTGGCAACCGTCCGGACGACACGGGAGACCCACGGTTCGGCGGCCGCTTGGGCGCACGCCCAACGAATGGCCGACGAGTCCTGCCAACGAATCCAACAGTCCTACGCCGGCATCAACTACCTGGCAGGTGCGCTCCCGGCGCTGGGTCTCTTCGGGACCATGCTGGGACTGAGCAACGGGCTCTTTGTTGCGTTTTCGGGCGGGGCCATGGGGCCGGAATCGGTGAAGCAGTTCGTCTCATCGCTCGCCACCGCCATGGACACCACGGTGCTCGCCATGGTCCTGGCAGCGCCGTTGTTCGCCTGTGCCTGGTTCCTGGAACGACTGGAGAAGGGCTGGGCGGAACGCACGCATCGTCACCTGCTGGCGCAGCTCGGTCTGGAGGAAACACACGCCAATCCGACGACCGATGCCCTGCGAGTCGAACTGCGGGCGCTGGCGGTCGCCATCGCAGGAGAGGCGAACGACTGTTTCCAGCAAGCGCTGCAGACCTCCACAGATGCCTACCGTGAGAACCTCCAGGCGGCCCTTAAGCAGACCTTTGACGTGGAACGCGCTCGTGACCGCAAGATGGTCCAAACCGTGGCGGCCGAAGTTGCGACCGGGCTGGCCCGTGCGGTGCAAGCAATGGCCCAAGAAGCCGAGGCGCAGAACCGCCGTCTCGTGAACGAAATGACGCTGCAAATGGGACAACTGGAGCAGGCGTTGCGCAACCGCACGCCCGAAGAGATCATCATTCGCTACCAACATCACGGGCCTGCCAACGGCAATGGGAATGGCAACGGCCGCAGCCGCATTGGGGAGCTGATCAATGTCACCAGGTAACCCGAAGGGTGTGTTGATTGCCATGTTGCTCGCACCCATCGTGTGCTGCTTCATCGGCGTCGGCGTCTTCCTGCACGTCGTGGTGTCGATGGCGCAATCGGACGAACAAGCGAAGGCCAACCTTCGCGCACGGCAGCAAGCGATCGTCGCGGACAGCCAGACGCTCGAAAAGGAACTGGAAGTACTCCAGCGGCGCATCGAGGAATTGCGAAAGAGACTCGTCGATGCGCAAGCCACTGGGGAGACCGTACGGCAGCTCGAGCGAGAACTCAACCTGCTGCTGGCGCAGAAGGCCGAACTGGAATCCCGACTTGCCCAGCTGCGTCAAGAACTGGCGCAAACGCAAGGCTCCGTGACGAAAGCGGAACGCGACGCGCAGAAATTGACCGGCGAGGCGAAGCAGGCCCGCGCCAAGATCGAACAGACGCAGCGTCAGGTCGCGGCGGCGCAGGCCAAGTTGGGCCCGTCAGCCACGGATCCCCGAGACCCATTCGCAGAGGATGTCGGACCCGCGACCGGCAGCCAGCAGCTGCAGGGACAACTGGATGCGCAACGGTCCGCGCTGGCCGCCAGCGAGCGCGAACTGGAGAGGTTGAACAGCGAGTTGGGGCAATTGATGCGGGAACGTGAAGAGAACGACAAGACGTTCGAGCTGAAGCCGCTCAAAGGCACCAGACGGTGGAACGCGCCCCAGGCCGTCTACGTCGAGTGCAACGGATCGGGTGTGACCATTCTGCCGGCAGGAACAACGTTCGCTACCGACGCGCCGGCCGATCAGGAACAACCGTTTCTCGAACAAGCGACGCGCACCGGCTACGTACTGTTCCTCATTCGACCCAGCGGTTTTGCGAGTTTCACTCGCTACCGGGACTTGTTGACGGCCAAGCGCGGTTCCGGCCGCAATCGCCTGGATTTCGGTTATGAGCCGGTTAACGAAGACTGGTCGCTGATCCTACCCAAGGCGGGGAGCTGAAACTATGACTCATCACGACTCACACGCCTCGAGCCAACCCTCAATCCTCATGCCGGCCTTTGACTGCGGCCTGCAGCTCCTCGTGATGGTGCTCGGCACGGCCGGCCTGGGATGGATCGCTATTTGGCCCGCCATCCGCGACAACCGCTCGTTGGCCAGTGACCAGCAGGAGATCCAGCTGCAATTGACTGCCGCATCGCGTGGACAGGAGGAACTGTGCAGAACTCGGGACGCCAAGCGGGCCGAAGCCGACGAACTGGAGAAACGACTACAGGACGAGCCATCGCGTGACACCGACCTCCAAGACATCCGGGCATCACACGCGCAGCTGCTGCAGGAGTCGGATCTTCTGCGCCAGCAGTCGGAAGAGCACGCACAGCAGTTGCAGCAGGCGCAGAAACGGCAAGAGCAGCTCGCCGAGGAACGCAAACGTCTTGAAGCAGAACGGGCGGCCCTGGCGGAGAAGCTGCGTCAGCTGGAACAGACCTTGCGGGATCTGGAGCGCAAACAGCGCGCCAGTGCGGAGGAGAAGGCCCTGATTGAAAAGCTGCGCAAGGAGTTGGACGGGCTCGAACAGAAGATCCGCGAGAATGCGGAAATCGAACGGCAACGCCGCGAAGAAGTGGCCAGGGAGAAGAAGAAGCCCCTGGAGCGCCAGACCATTCTCGTGGACACGCAGCCGCGGTTTCAGTCGGAGCGAGGCCGCAAGGCTCTCTTTGTCGTGCTGAGCGAAGGCACGGTAACGCCCGTGCGCGAGCCGCACTACAGCTTCGAAACCGACGCGGACAGCGCGACGACTGCGATGATGGTGCAGCGCGGCGGAGACGCCGGCCAGGCCCTGGCAGAGGGTTCCGACTTCATGAAGGTGCTCGACGACCTGAACGTGAAGAAAGAATACGTGTTTCTGCTGGTGGACTCGACGTCGTTTGAGACTTTCCGCGCCGTGCGGGCGGAGTTGCGGAAACGCAACGTCGACAACGGCTGGACTCCCACGGAGGCAGTCCATCTCCGATTCGTTGACTCCGGCGGCGACGACCCCGGAACGCAGTGACGCACGAATGATCTTACATGCACTTAACCCTGTCCGACGAGGAGAAGATCATGACACGCATCTGTTACCGAATCTTGAGCAGGGCCAGGCGGCGGAGCCTGTTGCTGGCGCTCGTTACGTCCGTGGTTATGGCGGGCGGTGCAATGGCCGCCGAGTCGGCGCCGATCAGTATGGCCGAGGTGGAACAAGCCGTACTGGCCGCCGATACCGGCACCGGCTCGCTCAAGGACAACTGGACGCCGGTCGTACAGTTGCTCACCGCAGTCAACGTGCAGACGCCCGACCCGGTTCTGAGAATGATCAAGGGGCACGCCTGCCTGGCCGTGAATGAGAACAACGAATCGGTGTGCCTGTTCCTGAGCGTCGTGACGCCCGAGGACCGGCAGCAGTGGCTGCAATGGGCGGAAGGGTTTGCGCGGCGGCAGCCGGCGATGCCCGTCGCGCATTACTTCCACGGCGATGCGTTCGCGCGCGTCGAGCGGTGGGAAGATGCCGTATCGCACCTGACAATTGCCATCGAGAAGGCCAAGGACAAACAGCATGCCTTGTCATTCAACGCGCGGGGAGTGGTGCGTGCTCGAATGGCGCTCGCAGGCAGTGCCATGGAGGATTTTCTTTCAGCCACAGACACCGCCAACGAACTGGCTGACGCATACTGCAACCTCGGTGCTTTGGCGGTACAGGCGAAGGAGGGTGCCCAGGGAGCGGAGGTTGATTTCGGAGCAAGCATCAGCAACTCACCGGGGTATGCTCTTGCCCATTTCGGCCGCGGTTGCGCGCGGATGATCATCGGCGATCTGGAGAACGCTCAGGCGGACCTTGCGGAGTCAACCCGATCTGGCTCGGCTGCCACCGCACTCGTCGCTGCCGCAGCTGCCAAGACGCAGAAGACAATCAGAGACCAAGCCGAAGCACGGCTTGCGTTGGCCAGCAAGGATAATCCGGGCTTCAGCCTTGATTCCAGAACAATCAATGCACTGGAGCAAGGCAAGTGGGGCTTCCAGGGGGCATGGGCAAAAACCATGATCGCGCAGCACTCCGATAACCCGGTGGCTCTCCAACAGATTCACGACGCGATGAACAAGGCAGGCTCCGCTTTCGAAGCATATGTTCCGCGGTACTTCGGCCAGGTAAGAGAAGATACAGCGCGCATGGCTTCTCTGGACTCTGTGATCAATAGTGCCAAGATCGATGCAGGTATCAGCGGAAAGACCGTGGCATCCGGTGCTGAGTTGGGCGCAAGTATGGATGCGTCCCTCGCATCGACTGCCGTGCACAAATTCGGCGAATTGCAGCAGTTGCAGCATCAGAAGATCGACAACCTGAGTCAGTTCGCAACGGGTGCCGCGAACTCCGGCGGATTTCGCACCAGCGCGACAGAAGAGGGGTCTATCGATGCCGGAAACTGGCCGTTTGTCGTCCCCTACGGTTTGTTGTACGGCCACGACTTCGACTCCAGTTTAGTTGCACCTGAGCAAGTGAGGAGCAACCCATGAGAGCGCGCACCAACGCAATCTGGGCATTAGTCGCGTGGGCGTTGTTCGTAGTTTGCCGGTGTGACGGGGCCGAATTCATCGCGTACTCACTGAGTTCGGCCGAAAAGGAGCTGCTGTCGCACGGCGGGGTTATCGAACAGGTCCAGCACCTGGGCGGCATAACTCACCTTGCCGGCGCCGTATATGACGCTCGCCATCAGGACTGGGTCCTCGTCGGGCAACGCGTGGAGAAATCGGAACGGATATGTCTGGACGACCTTGTGGTGGCAATGAAGGCCGTGTTGGTGTATGAGAGCCCACCCGAAGTCAGTATCGATCCAATGCCGACGACACCGGAAACTCGCCTGCAAAAGGTCGTGTTCAAGGGAGGAATTGAGAATACGCAACTTGGCAAGAACATGCTGGATTGCGACGTTCTGCTCAAAGAACTGGCGCTGGAAAAGGTATCGGCACGAGTCTGGGGAGTTGAGTCATATCTGACCCTTCGTGCGCAGTACGTCGGAGAGAAGAAAGCTGTTGACCGGATTGGCAGTCGATTCTGGTTCAAGAACCTGAGGCCATCGGTTGCCAGCCGGCCGGGCGTCTGCGCTCTCATGCACATTGACGTGGGGATTGAGACGGAGTTGCTGCGAGCGGAAATCGACGGCAAGCTCATGCAGGCCGATCAACTTCTTGCTACGTGCGACACTGCGGGAGACACGTTCTGTCGCCAGGTGGCGGCTTCGTTTGACGACCTGCAGACCGCCTACCCGGCGCTGAAACACGTCAGGACGATTCTCGCACTCGTCTCCCTGGCGCAGGTCCTGCACGACCAGAATGCGAAGTTGGATTACTGGTTGCACGATTACAGGCCGCGACAAATAGCCACTCCCAGCGAGTATCGACTGATCGAAACGGAAAGATCCGTGGCGGGAACCAACCTGATCGTATCGGTGTCCGGCGGTCTCGAACTCCGGCCGATCACGGCCCGGCTTAAGCGAGGTTGGCTGACGGCATTCGAAGACGTAGTCCTGAGTTCGCGTCCTTCACCGGATGCGCTGGTCTGGTACCCTCCGCTTGATGGCTGGCGCGTGCCTGGGGTCGAAGACATCGACGCAAGTAGCGACTTGTCCTCGAACTCTAGCAGCACCAACGGATTCTCGCTGGACAGTGTCGCGTACTCGAATGACCCGATGTCGGCAGGCCGCACGCTGCCGTTCTCGGGCTTCGGATCCCCCAGCCTGCGCGCGGAACTGCCAAGGTTGACCTATCTGGAATCGCCCCGTGCGAGTGACTCATCCACCGACATTGGCGGCGTGATGCTCTCCGGCGCCGCGCGGGTGGAAGGCGCTCAGCGCGCGGAAAACTGCTTGACGAGCGGCAACTTCGCGCTGGTTGTCGACGGCAAGGACGCCCGCATCGATCCCCTGCTCTTCCGCAAGTTCGTCACGGCGCTCTGGTGCGTCTACTATTCCCCGCAAGATCCGGGGATCTCGATCGATCCCTTCGGCCCCATGGGGCCCGACTCCGAGAAACATCTGGTGCGCTACATCGGCCGCGTGATCAATACGGACCTGGGCCGCGTCATGCGCGACGCCGACTACATCATGAAGAAGTGGGCCGTGGGCACGGAACGTCCGAAGTTCCCCAATTTCCGGCCCGTCGATGGGTGGATGGCCAAGTACGGTGCCAGCCAGACAGGCGTCAGCCGGCGGTTCTGGTTCGTGCCGGAGGACATCCGGTTCACGCAAAGCAGCGGCTTGCTGCTGTTCGAAAGCGGCCGCATGCGCCTGAATACGGAATATGACGAAGACGGCATGCGGGGTAAAGCCAGCCGAGCGGACGAAGAATTCGCGGAGTTCTTCACAGAGCATTACACGGAATTGGCGGCGAAATACCCCGTGTACAAAGAGCTGTTCGACTACGCCAAGCTCGTCGCGCTGGCAAAACACCTGAAGGACCAGGGAGTCCCGCTGCATTGGTTCCTGCTGGCCCACAAAGACCTGGTCATCACGGAGGACTCACCCGGCACCGTCGATCAGCTGGCGAAAGGGTCCGAGTACTTCCGCGGCATGACCATCATGGGTGGCGTGGACCTGAATCCCAACGCGCAGTACGTGTACGACCAGGCAGCGATGGAGGCTATTCAACGAGCGCTGGCAGCGCAGCGCACGACGGACGTGTCGGCCCCGGCGGTGAACTCGCTCGAGCAGCGGCCACCGGTGGTGCGCCGTGTTTCGTTCGATCTGGACAAGAAAAGCTACACCGTCGTGCCGCAAAGCTCGCTAACCGCCGGCAAAGATCACCGGGGCCTCCGGTACCAAACCGATGTCGCGCTGCGCTCGTCGGGACAGGCCGGACTGGAACTCGTGCGGTACTACGATCCGCGCAGCAGTGCCAGCGGCCAATTCGGCCGTGGCTGGCATCTGCTGATCCCGTATCGAGTCAAGCCGGACGGCGATGCGAAGCGAGAATTCCTGAACGCGAGGATTCCCGAACGGATGGTAATCGAAGATCTGCTCGGCGGCCGCCAGGAAGTCCTATCGTTCAGCGCCGATCGCTATGCCGCGGCCGGATATGTCCCTGACAAGGTCGAATCCAGCCAGGTCGTCGGCCTGTTCCTGATGTCCAACGGCTCGTTTCGCTTGGCCGACAAGCTCGGCAACCAGTTCCACTTCGACCCCAGTGGCCGTATGGCCGACATGTTTCTGTCGCCGTCACCGGAGCATCACCTGCAGTTGGACTATGCCGACGAGTTCACGGCTGCGTTCGCCCAGGACCCCTACAAGGTGCGTCCGGCGAGCGAGGACCGTGTTCCGTTTCTCAACGTGCTGGTGCCGCGGCAGGTCGAAGTGACGGACTTGTTGCACGACTACCGCGAAGTGCTCACGTTTGACGCGGAAGGCGATGGCGCGGGCTACCGACCGGCGAACGACGCAGCGAGCCGGTTCCCCTTCCTGTCGCTACTCTCCAACGGCGGCCTGCAAATGACCGACAGCCGGGGGAATCAGGTGCGCTTCGACCCCGGATGGGATTTTGAATCGCTGCTGCCCGCCCCCGAGCAACAGATGGTGCGCCGCGTCGTGATGGGAAATCGACAGGTCACCTTCGGTTACACCATCAATCAGCAAGGTGAGGTAGTAATCGCCACATCGGCGGTTGCGGACAACGTGCCGCACGCAGCGCCCTCGTGGGTCGTCAGGTACGAGTACGACGCGGAGAACCGGTTGTGTCGGGTCCGCCACCCAGGTGACGCGGTTGCGGAGAGTGCGGCGCCAAGCACGCAGTCGGTGGCCATGCTGGTGGAATAGAACGCATTCAATAGAAAGGCGTTGCGTGCGACACCTGTTTGTCCACCACCGAGGGAAACCTACTCTGATCTCGATTTGCAGGCTTCTTGCGGTTTCCGGAAAGCGCACTGAACCGTGCCGACGGATACGAGAGCACCACCTCCGGCCTTGTGCCGGAGGGGCAATGATTGAGCAGCTACTCCGGGAACACATCGAACATGATCCACCACCTCCGGCCTTGTGCCGGAGGGGCGATGACTGGCGGGCTGGAATCCCAACACTTCCAGCCGATCAGTCACGCTTCCGCCGACGCGAGGTCGGCGGGGAGCAATCATTCGAACGCGAACGTGATTCACCGGTAGCCTGTCAGTCGTCATTCCCCCGGCACGGGGCCGGGGGCGACGATGGCCGAGGGAAACGAGAGCGCCACCACCGGCCTTGTGCCGGAGGGACGATGACTGAGCAGCTACTGCGGAAACGCATCGAACATAACCCACCACCACCGGCCTTGTGCCGGAGGGACGATGATTGAGCAGCTACTCCGGGAACACATCGAACATGATCCACCACCTCCGGCCTTGTGCCGGAGGGGCGATGACTGGCGGGCTGGAATCCCAACACTTCCAGCCGATCAGTCACGCTTCCGCCGACGCGAGGTCGGCGGGGAGCAATCATTCGAACGCGAACGTGATTCACCGGTAGCCTGTCAGTCGTCGCTCCCCCGGCGCGGGGCCGGGGGCGACGATGGCCGAGGGACACGAGAGCACCACCACCGGCCTTGTGCCGGAGGAGCAGTGACTGAGCAGCTACTGCGGAAACGCATCGAACATAACCCACTACCTCCGGCCTTGTGCCGGAGGGACGATGATTGAGCAGCTACTCCGGGAACACATCGAACATGATCCACCACCTCCGGCCTTGTGCCGGAGGGGCGATGACTGGCGGGCTGGAATCCCAACACTTCCAGCCGATCAGTCACGCTTCCGCCGACGCGAGGTCGGCGGGGAGCAATCATTCGAACGCGAACGTGATTCACCGGTAGCCTGTCAGTCGTCATTCCCCCGGCACGGGGCCGGGGGCGACGATGGCCGAGGGAAACGAGAGCGCCACCACCGGCCTTGTGCCGGAGGGACGATGATTGAGCAGCTACTCCGGGAACACATCGAACATGATCCACCACCTCCGGCCTTGTGCCGGAGGGGCGATGACTGGCGGGCTGGAATCCCAACACTTCCAGCCGATCAGTCACGCTTCCGCCGACGCGAGGTCGGCGGGGAGCAATCATTCGAACGCGAACGTGATTCACCGGTAGCCTGTCAGTCGTCGCTCCCCCGGCGCGGGGCCGGGGGCGACGATGGCCGAGGGACACGAGAGCGCCACCACCGACGTTGTGCCGGAGGGGCGATGACTGAGCAGCTACTTCGGAAACGCATCGAACATGATCCGTCACCTCCGGCCTTGTGCCGGAGGGGCAATCATGGGATGTCAGTAGTGCCGCGCACCGTTTCCGGCTACGCACGACGTTCCATGTGCGCAACCAAGCCAGGCAGGTCGCTTTCCTTGACGAAAGGCTGCAAAGCAACGATGAGTTCGGCGGGTGTGCGGAACCGGTCGTTGGGCTGCTTGGCCAGAAGACGCTCCACAATCCGTACGAGCTCAGCAGGCAGGTCGGGACGCAGGTCAGTGATCGGCGGTGCGGGCGACCGCATGTGGGCCAGCACCTTCTTGAGCGGCGTACTGTACTCAGGTCCGCCGAAGGGAGCACGGCCACAGAGCAGTTCGTACAACGTGCAGCCCAGGCTGTAGAGGTCCGCGCGGATATCCACGTGGTGACTGTCGCTGCACTGTTCCGGTGAGATGTAGTCGCACGTTCCCATCAGCACACCGGGCGTCGTGAGATTCGTTTCCTGCGCGATGTCTCCGCGCAGCAGGCTCAAACCGAGGTCCAGCAGTTTCAGCTGCCCATTGGCCAAGAGCATCATGTTGGACGGTTTGATATCGCGGTGCACGAGGCCGTGTTGGTGGATGTAATCCAATGCGCGAGCGGCCTGTTGTGCCAGATGGCAGGCGTCTGTGACGGGCAAGGGACCAAGATGTTGCACGAGCGACGACAGATCGTGGCCTTCTATCAGTTCCATGACCAGGTAATGGAATCCCGCATCTTCATCGGCGTCGGTAGCCCGGACAATGTTGGGGTGGTCGAGCTTGCCGATGACCTTCATTTCGCGGTAGAACCGCGCGAGCGCGTCGGGGTCCTTCTTCAGATGCTTGGAAAGGACCTTGATCGCCACCACGCGATCGAGCCGCGAATGGCGGGCCTTGTAGACAACTCCCGTGCCGCCGCCGCCCAGCCTTTCCAGCAGCCGGTATTGCCGCAAGCGGTTCAGTTTGCGTTTGGCTTTCGGGCGCGGTGGGCCCGCGGGAGCCGCCTCGTCTGTCGGCGGTCTCATCAAGGCGAAGGCCACTGCTCTGGCCAGCGCCTGTTGGCACGCGGGTTCATCGGCGTAGCCCGGCGGCCAGCGTGGATCGAAAAGGGATGCCAGCAACGGCATATCGTCGGACTGAAGTCGCTGCTCCTCCGCCCGACAACCGGTGCACTCGGACAAGTGGCGGGCTATGGCTTGCTTTTCGCCGGCGCTGAGCGCACCTACTACATAGGCCTCCAGGTCATGGCAGCTGGGACATTTGCCCGCGGGCATCGGCGCATCCCTCCCGACTAATCTCCGAGAAGCGCGGACAGCTCTTCCTGCAGCCGTCGCAGTACCCGCCGCTTCGCTTGCCGCACAGCGTCGTTGCTCATCCTCAAGTCCGCTGCAATATCCGCGGAGGCGTGCCCATCGACTGCCATTCGCCAGAAGGCCTGCCAGGTGCGCTCGTCGAAATCACCACGGATCATCTCGAGGACGCGCCGCGTGAGCAACCGCCGCGTATCGCTCACGGGTGGCTCCTCCACGGTGTCCTCCGCAGGGTCAGCCAGTTGCTCAAATCGCGCTCGAGCATTCGTTCCGCCGATGGCTGCCGCGTCCGCACGCCGCACGCGGAAGTGATCACGAATCTTGTTGCGAGTGATTGTCCACAGCCAGCCGCGGAACGTGCCGCGTTCGAAACCGGAGACTCTGGCGGTCACACTGCGAAACACTTCCTGAGCGACATCGCCCGCATCACTGGCCTGCAAGCGGCAACGGCGGCACCATTCGTAGACCACCGGGCCGAACAGGTACACGAGCCGCCGGTAGGCTTCCGCGTCCTGGACTTTTAGCCCTGCCAGCAGCGTCGAAGAAATCGAACTGGACGGTGCCGGATCACTGGGTACACAAGGAGTTGGAGGGTCCATCGACGAGGCCCGATTGCCGCAGCCACTGGAGTTGCGCAGGCTGCTGATCGCGTCTGCAATCCTGACACTGATTCTAACTGTGCGCTCTAGGTCTCACAACATTGCCGGAGGCAGCGCCGATGCGCAGTTGCCCGAAAGCAAACGACTCACACGGCAAATGGCAGCAGCGCTGCTCGAAAGGCCGCCGCGCTGGCGAATCGCTTCTGCGGTTCCTTCTCCAACGCGCGCTCAATTACCCAGTCGAGGCCGTCTGGAATGTCGCCGCGGCGGCTGCGGATAGGCACGGGCGGGTCGAACAGAATGCGGGATATGCGCCGCGAATTCGGCACGTCCGCGAAGTCAAAGATGTAGTATCCGGTCAGCATGTGATAGAGCGTTGCCGCCGCCGCATATTGGTCTGCGGGAGGGCGGGCGTGGCGGTAGTCGGTGATCTGTTCGGGCGGCATGTAGGCGAGTGTGCCGCCGATGTCTCCCATCATCGTCAACCCGCTCAACGGTGAACTGTTATAGACGCGGGCCAGCCCGAAGTCGGCCAGTTTGCAGGTCAAGACGTCGCCGGACTTCTTGAGCAGCAGGTTGGACGGCTTTACATCGCGATGCACATAGCCCAGGTCATGTGCGTATTGGATCGCGTCAAGGGCTTGGCAAACAACCTGGATCACCGGTCGGATCGCGATGCGCTTGTGTTTCTTCAACTCTCGCTCCGCATCGCTGCCATCCACGTACTCCATGACGAAGTAGAGCAGTTCGCCCGCTTCGCCGATCTGTTCGAATCGCACGATGCCCGGGTGTTGCAGTTGCGATAGAATGCGCGCCTCGCGCAGGAAATGTTCGACTTCCTGCTGCGAACCACCGGCCAAGGGACGAATGGTCTTGATGGCCACGGCCGAGTTGTCGTCCAGCCTGTGGGCAAGGTAGACCACACCCATGCCGCCGCGCCCCAATTCGCGCAGCACCTCATAGCCGGGAATGGCTGGCAGAACCGGTGGCGCGGGCGCCGGCAGACTGCCCGTGACGGCCGTGGTTTCGGGCGGCTTCGGCAGCTGTCGGGCGGTCGTGGTGAGATGCACGTCGGGCCCGGGCGGAGTGTCCTTCGCGCCCCCTTCCCCCTGGTCGCTGATATTCACGCGAAAGACCGTCTTGCCTGCCTGAATCAGATCGCCTGACTTGAGGTTGGACTTCTCCACGCGCGTGCCATTCACCATCGTTCCGTTCCGGCTTCCCAAGTCGGTCAGCTGGCACGCCGGCGGATTGGACTCGATCAGGAAATGGACGCGCGAAATGTAGCGGTCGTCTTTGGGGAGACGAAAATGGGCGCACTCAGCGCGGCCGACCAGGAACGTATCGTGAGCCACGAAGGTGAACTTATGACCGCACTGCGGCCCGTCAATGACTTCCAGTGTGATTGGCATGTTCGTCGATCGCGTTGGCCTCCTTCTCCGTGCTGCCGGCATGGGAGGCATCCGTCAGGATTTGTTCAACCAGCGGCACGACGTGTTTCGCGTAACTGAACCCCTCGTCGCCGTACTCGCCCGACCCGTTGTCAAAGCACTTCGCCAATTGGCCGTCGGGTCGGTATACGAACACGGCCGGCACCGAGGCCAGGTTCAGACTCGCATACAGCACGTGGTCGGGCGTGGCCGACAGAAAGTTCTGCAACGTGGCATGCTGAGCATTGAGTATCTCGAGGACCTGCTGCCGCAATGCTTCCGGAGGCTTGTCCAGCAGGCCGCTGTAGTCGACGCTGACGGAAATGCAGGCAACACGGTCGCGATACCGGCGGTGCAACTGCACCAACTGCGGAAACTCCCGCAGGCAGCCCGGTCACCAGGTGGCCCACAAATCCAGCACGACGGGCTTGCCCCGGTGTGCCGCGACGGCCGACTGGATCTCCGTCCAGTCCGCGATGTGCAGCGTCACCGGACCACCGTTCTCCACCTTGTTCGCCTCGGGCGGAGAGGGACGATTCTCCGTGGCCACGGTGTCGGTCGCCGGCTGTCCCGGGCCGCAGCCGGCCGCGGCCAGCGAGCAACAGGTGACGACCAACCAACCATCGAGGGTCAGGCAGCGTACAGTCATCGGGCACCTCGAGAACGTTTTGCGTCGTAACCGGGATCTGATTGTAGCATCGACGGATAGAAAAAAAGAACCGCCCCCGAAACTTCGGAGGCGGGTTCGATCGCGCGTTCGTTCTGGCCAGTTGCGCAGGGAAAGTCAGTTGAGGATCTTGGCGGTGTCCTCAACAACGTTCGTGACGGCCGCGGCGTTCAGAGCTCCCTGAGCGAAAGCTCGATTCGCCTTGACGCTCTGTTCCTTCCACATGAGAACCGTCACGTCGGCGTCCTTGGCCAGTTTGTACGACGGGGGTCCGTCCGTCCCTGTGAAGATCGTCAAAGGAAGACTCTTGATGCCGTGTTTCTCGGCGAACTGCTGGACCCGCGATTCATCCGCCGCCGGGTCGGCACTCAGCAGGACAATGAATCCCGACAGCTGCTTTTCTGCGTTCTTCTCTACCAAGGCGTCAAGCTGCTTGACCAGACTGGCCAAGTCGTCGGTGAGTTGACGTGCGAACACGTTCACCACCGGACGGGCACCGAGCCGTCAGCGATAGCAGAGGGATTTACCCTTGTTGGGGCCCGTGATGTCTTTCACTTCAAAGGGGCCGACCTTTTCGCCGACCGGCAAGCCGGATTGCAGTTCGCCCGCCGCTAACATCACGCCTGTGGAGGCGATCAGCAGCGCGAGCGAGGAAATCACAAATGGTTTCATGACTGGATACTCCCTAAGGCGGCAGGGTCTCGAAAACACGACACGGATTGCCAGAACGTCATCCCGCACCGCGCGGACGGTTCGCACGTTGCCGGCCAGTCTAACGAGCGGACTCACACGGGGCAATAATCAGTTGCCGGAAAGGCGCCGGTGCGTGGCGCACCACAGGAATGCTCCCGCTTCTCCTGTTTGTGCTCATCGCATGCCGTGGCTACCGGACCTGTAGGGTGTGACCAGCGCAGCGCCGGCACACCTTGGTCCCGGGCCAAGATCCTGGTGTGCCGGCGCTCGCTGCGCGAGATGGTCACACTCGACATCGTTCCTGCTTCTCCTGCTCGTGCTCAGCGCCGCGGTGCTCGTAATCGAGAGCCTTCGCCAGTTGAAGGCAGCAAAGCTGAATGCAACTGGCCGGCGGTAGTGGTAGAATCTCCGGGAACTTCTTGTCCCCAAGGAAACTGGAGGTACACAGCATGGCGCTCGAGAGTATTCACGCCTGTGATTGTGCGAATGGTTTCACCTATGTGGGAGAGGTCAGCGTCGGTGGCGTAGGTGGTACGACAGTGGAAGAGGTTGTCGTTTCACGGTACTTCGTGATTCCCACGAAGACGCTCGTGGAACGAACCTGGGTGAAGGAAACGGGGGAAGACAGCAAGGAACATCTGAAGTACGTGCCGTACACGGCCGTAGCCAGTTCGCTGTACCGCAAGTTGCGGGAACAGGGCACACTGAACCCCAAACAGGTCAAACTGCCCCACCTCAACGCGAATCACGAATTGGACGTCTGAAAGTCGCGGGTGCGTGGTGCACCGCAGGGATGCTCCTGCCTCACGTGCTCCTACTCGTGCTCGGAATCGCCCCATGCTCTCGCCACGGAATCGGTAGGGTGTGACCAGCCACCCCTTTGAAGCTAGCGGTTTTGGTTTTGCGCGCCTCCACGAGCGGCGATAAGTCGTGCGGTAGATACATGTTTTTCCCGAAGACCACCCGTGCGCTTGGGTG
>Ga0233425_10006648_pt1 | contig 16961 bp, 15 predicted proteins | sample Watercolumn_Towu_2_FD_181712 | JGI IMG/M metagenome (GOLD analysis project Ga0233425, IMG submission 181712) | Freshwater microbial communities from Lake Towuti, South Sulawesi, Indonesia - Watercolumn_Towuti2014_140_MG | ecosystem: Environmental > Aquatic > Freshwater > Lake | place... | reverse complement strand
CGAATACTGGCAGGCCTTCGAGGACAACATCGCCCACTTCCGTGCGCACGGCAGCCGCATCCTCCTCGTGCGCATGCCGGAGCATCCGGCCATCCGCACCTTCAACGATTCGCGCTACCGGATCACGGAGAAGGTGAGCGCCATGGCTGCGCGGCATGACCTGCCCTACCTCGATCTCTCGGGCCTCGGGCCCGAGCAGGGCGTCAGGCTGTTCGACGCGGTGCATCCCGACGCGCGAAGCAGCCAGGTCATCACAACCCGCATCGGGGAATGGGTCCGCAGCCAATCTTCAAACTTCAAGCCGCAACCGCCAAAATGAAAATCCTCGGAATCAGCCACGACGTCCTCATCTGCTCGGCCTGCGTCATGGTCGACGGCGAAATCGTTTCCGCCATCGCGGAGGAACGCCTGGACCGCGTCAAGCAGAGCCGGGTCTTCCCCAGGCGGGCGATCCAGTCCTGCCTGGCGGCGGCCGGCCTCGGCATGTCCGACATCGACGAGATCGCCATCGGCTGGAATCCCGCCATCGAGTCGGAAACCACGCCCTCCAGCCAGCTCAATTCGCGCCGCTGGCGCACCGAGCACTGGCTGCAGGTGCCGGGCCAGCTCATGCAGATCGCCGGCGCGCCGGCCGCGCTGGAAACCTCGCTGCGCGACCTCTACCGCGGCGCCCCGCCGGTCACCTATGTGAACCACTACTGGGCGCACATGGGCATGGCCTTCATGCTGGGCCCGCAGGAAGAGGCGGCCATCCTCATCCTCGACGGGCGCGGCGAGAAGGACACCGTGCTCCTCGCGCACGGCCGCGGCGCCTCGATCAAGACGCTCTCGGAAACCCGCTTCCCGCATTCCCTTGGGCTGTTCTACAGCGCCATCACCCAGTTCCTCGGCCACAAACCCGACTCCGACGAATGGAAGGTCATGGCGCTGGCTTCCTACGCCAATGGGGAAAACGAGTTCACCCCGATCCTGCGCAACATGGTCGCCGTCACGCCCGAAGGCCGGCTCCAGCTAGACCTGTCCTGGTTCGAGTTCTTCAACTTCTGGGACAGCCGCATGTACTCCGACCGCATGGTGCAAACGCTCGGCGCGCCGCGCGCGAAGGGCAGCGCCTACTCGGAGCGCGACATGAAGATCGCCGCCGCCATGCAGCGCGTGTTCGAGGAGGTTGCCGGCGAGCTGCTGCACATCCTGCATCGCCTGACCGGCAGCGCGAATGTCGCCGTCGGCGGCGGCTGCTTCATGAACAGCGTCTTCAACGGCAAGATCACCGCTGTCACGCCCTTTGCCAACTGCCACATCGGCTTCGCCCCGGACGATTCCGGCACCAGCCTCGGCGCGGCCGCCTGGCTGCATGCGCAGCGGACCGGAAGCAAGCCGAAAGCGGTCGACAGAGCCTACCTGGGGCTGGCCTACGACGACGGGCGCATCGCCAAAACGGTGGCCGGATTCAAGCTGCCCAACGCGCGCAGGGAGACGGACGTCTGCGCCGCCGCCGCGGCCGATCTTGCGGCAGGCAAAATCCTCGGCTGGTTCCAGGGGCGCTCGGAATTCGGCCAGCGCGCCCTCGGCAACCGCTCGATCCTGGCCGACCCGCGGCGCGGCGAAATGAAGGACGCGGTGAATGCCGCGGTGAAGTTCCGCGAAGGCTTCCGCCCCTTCGCCCCCGCCATCCTGGCGGAAAGGACCACCGAGTACTTCGAGACGGACGAGAACGGCGGCGTACCCTACATGGAAAAGGTCTTCCAGTTCCGCGAAGCCCAACGCGCCGCCGTGCCGGCCGTGGTGCATGCCGACGGCTCGGGCCGCCTGCAGACCGTCGAGGCGCGGCACAATCCCCGCTTCCACGAGCTGATCACCCGCTTCGGCGAGCTGACCGGCATCCCGATCGTTCTCAACACCAGTTTCAACCTGAACGGCGAGCCCGTCGTTGAAACCCCCGAGGATGCCATCCGCACCTTCTACGCCTGCGGCCTCGACGTCCTTTACCTCGGCGACTGGCGCATCGCCAAGGCCTGATCGCTCAGTCGCGCCGTTCGTCCCCCGACTTGCTGCCCGTGAAGTTGGGCATGGTGGCATGCCCCTCCTGGGCGATGCCGCTCGGCCGGAACAGCCGGCCCGCGGTCATCCAGAGAATATTCAGATCGAGCAGAAGGCTGCCGTGGTCGACGTACCACACGTCGAGCGCGAACTTCTCTTCCCAGGTAATCGCATTCCGTCCGTTGACCTGCGCCCAGCCGGTGATGCCCGGCCTGACCTCGTGGCGGCGCGCCTGCTCGGGCGTGTAGAGCGGCAGATATTCCATCAGCAGCGGGCGGGGGCCGACCAGGCTCATGTCGCCCCGGATCACGTTGATGAGCTGCGGCAGTTCGTCCAGGCTGGCGCGGCGCAGAAAGCGGCCGAGCGGGGTTAGGCGAGCACCGTCGGGCAGCGGCTGACCGTCGGCGTCGACTGCATCCAGCATGGTGCGGAACTTGAGCAGGACGAAGGGCCGCCCGTGCCGGCCAGGACGCAGCTGTCGGAACAGCACCGGCGTGCCCATGCGCCAGGCGATGAGCGCCGCCGTCGCCGCGATCGCAGGCGACAGCAGCAGAAGCAATGCCAGGGCAGCAGCGAAATCAAAAATGCGCTTCAGCATAATCGGAATGCCCGGAAGATCCTGTGCCGTTTGGCCCGCTCCAGCCTGCTTACCGGCCAACCAGCCAGCGCCGGACGTCTGAATACGGCACGACGTCAAATTCGCTGCGTCTCTGCGCCTCGAAGCCGCCGTAAATCAATGCCGCCGGCGTCCGGCGCGCTCCCAAAGCGCGCCGTATGCCGGCAATCGGCCGCATGGCATCGGCTGCCACGGTCTGCGCAGCCTTGATTTCGATCAGCAGCATGGCATCGCCATGTTCGATCACCAGATCGGCCTCTTTGCCCGCGCTGTCCCGGTAGTAGTTCAAATCGGGCCGCTCGCCGGCATTGTGAAACGTCTTCAGCACCTCCAGCACGGCCAGGTTCTCGAAGAGTTGCCCGCGCAAGGGATGTGCGGCCAGATGCGCCCGCTTCCGGATGCCGATCAGCCAAGCCGCCAGGCCGACATCGTGGAAGTACAGCTTGGGCGACTTGATGAGGCGCTTGCCGATATTGGCGAACCAGGGCGGCAGGCGGAAAACGATGTACGAGGCTTCCAGCAGGCTTATCCACTCGCGGGCGGTGTGCCCGGACACGCCAACATCCCCAGCCAGGCTTTGCAGGTTGAGCACCTGCCCAACCCTGCCCGCTGCCAGACGAACGAACCGCTCGAAATCGCCGATATGCCGCAATTGCACGATTTCCCGCAGATCGCGCTGGACATAGGTTTCGAAGTAGTCGCCCAGCGCAACGGCCGGATCGAGTCCGTCGGCGTGAATGCGCGGATAGCCGCCGCGATGGATCAGGTCGTCGGCGTCAAGGGAGAGGGATTTCTGCAACTCGGCAATGGAGAGCGGCAATAACCTGAGCAGGGCCGTACGCCCGGCCAGGGACTGCGATATATGCCGGCTCAATTCGAACTGGTGGCTGCCGGTGAGGATAAAGCGTCCGGGCGATGGATTCCTGTCGACTTCAACCTGAATCCAGGACAGCAGTTCGGGAACCCGCTGGATTTCATCGATGACGGCCCCAGCGGAAAGCCCTGCCAGAAACCCGCGCGGATCCGCCCGGGCAAACTCGCGTGTATCGGGCTGCTCCAGGTTGGCATAGGCCAGTTTCGGGAATGCCTGGCGGCAAAGCGTGGTTTTCCCGGACTGGCGAGGGCCCGTCACTGTCACTACCGGCAACTGCTGCGCCCGCGCCTGAAGGACGGGAAAGAGATGTCGCCTGAACATGACGGCGATTATTGCAAAAATGAAGTACCAGTTCAATACTGCATACACAAACGTATGGGGCCGGCCCGTTCCCTTTTGTCCACCGGCCACCAATCAACATAGTTGTCCGCTTAGCCAAGCAACTTCTCATAAAACCGGACCCAGGCGGCTGTCACAGCCTCGGCGGAAAACAGTCGAAGCGCGCGCTCGCGTGCCGCATGGCCCATTGCGTGCCGCCGCGCAGGATCGTTCGCCAGCAGGGCCATCGCCTGCGCTATCTCCGCCGCATGACCCGGTTCGTGCAACAGGCCGGTCACCCCCTCCTCCACCGCGTCGGTGACGCCGTAGATGCGGGAAGCGATGGCGGGCAAGCCCGCTGCCGCCGCCTCGATGACGACCATGCCAAAGCCCTCGCGGTAGCTCGGCAGGCAGAAGACATCCCCCGCCGCCATGTAGTCTTCCGGCCGGTCGGTATAGCCGACGAAGCGGCAGCGCTCCCGCGCAGCGCCGAGCCGGGCCAGCATGGCCTCGCGCATGCCTTCCTCGTCAGGGCCGACGACCAGCAGGAATGCCTCCGGATGATCCAGCCGGGCAAAGGCCTCCGCTAGGTCCGCCACGCCCTTGTCCCGATTGAGGCGGCCCAGAAACAGGAACACGACGGCCTCTTCCGGAATGCCGTGGGCGCGCCGGATTTCAGAGCGCCGGCCGGCGTCGGGCCGAAAGCGCACGCCATCCACCCCGCAAATCGAGCCCTCCCCCAGCACCCGAACCTTGCCGGCGGGCGCAACGCCTTCCGCGACGATGAAATCCCGCTGGGACGGACTATCGGCGAAGACATGGGTCGCCAGTCGCGCCATGATGCGGTCAGCCAGCTTCAGCAGCCGACGCTTCCAGCCAGTGCGCGCAGCCCACACCTGGCCCGTAAACATGTGGACCCTCAGCGGGATCCCGGCCAGGACCGCGGCAAGCATCGCCAGCATGCCGGCCTTCGGCGTGACCGAGCTCACTGCGCCATAACGTTCGCTGCGGAAAAGCGCCCAGAGGTTCAACAGGGCGACGAAATCGGGCCAGGGGCTTATCTTGCGGCGAATTGGCACAGGAACAATGCGCGCCCGCATGCCATCAAGCTCGCCGGGCTGCGGACCGTCTACTGCCAGGTCGACCATGAACCGGCGGGACAAGGCGTCGATGTGGGCGGAGAGGAAGACCTTCGCCGTCATCGGGCTCGACACGACGAAGCAGATTTTCTTGCCCCTATCCGAGTCCATCGTTCAATTCATCCGCCAGCCTTCATCGGCATTGTGGTCTTCATCAATTCCCTGATGCCCTCCTCCAGCGAAACCACTGGACGGTATCCCAGCTGCTGCACGATGGCATCGGAGACGTATATCGCACGGCTGGTCAGCCCGGCAATCCTCTCCTCGTTGAGGGGAAAGCCGTTCATGATCCTCCTTGCCGCAGCCGAAATTGCCCTCGCCACCCATTCCGGAATCCGCATCCTCGGCCGCCGCTTGCCGAGGATGCGCGCCATCGCCGCAACCAGATCCTCCATCGCGAACCCGTCGCACAGGTTGAAGGCCTGGTTGCGGGCCGCATCATGCGTTGCGCAAAGCAGCAGTGCCTCGACCACGTTGTCCACATGCACATAGTTCGCGGACGCCCCCTTTCTCCCGATGAAGACGAAAAGGCCGCGTTCGATATATGCGGCCAGGTTCCGCAGCGAGGCGTCCGGCATGCCCGCCCCGTAGATCTTGCACGGCCGCAGGATTGAAAAGTCGAATGCGCCCTTTTCGGCATGCTCCCTGACGATTCTTTCGGCTGCGAGCTTGGTGGATGTGGTGGGGTACGGCCTGGACTCTTCGGCAGGGGTTGTCTCGGTCACGAATCCCGCGGGTTGCCGGCCGTAGATCGCGACGCTGCTCAACTGCACCCAGCGCCCGATCCGGCCCGATGCGGCCTCTGCCAGGTTCCTCGTGCCTGCCACATTGACGAGATGCATCCTGTCGGCGTCGCGAAGTTCCGCGGCGCAATGGTAGAGAACTTCCGCACCCGCTGCAAACCGCTTCAATGTATCGGGATCTCCGTTCAGGTCCCCGCAATGCACTTCGAGGTTGTGCCGCGAATCGCACGATGCTTCCTCCCTGCGGGTGAGAATGCGGACGTAATCCCCCAGAGCAAGGTGCCTGTCCGCCAGACGCCGGCCGACGAAGCCGGTCGCCCCGGTGATCGAAATGACCTTTCGAATAGGGCTAGTAGTCGACACGTTCATCCACAACGATAATTTTCGTCCGTGTTCATTGCGCAATCAGAAATGACGTCTGTTGGGCAAGCCGCTGACCAAAGTACTGGGCGCCTGTGCGCAACAAATGCCCGTAATCAGACGTCAGCAAATCGCCATCATCAAGACGGCTGACGAGGCGGCTACCAACAAACCCGGTAGATCGGGCAATGGCCACTGCACAAGCATCCCTCATGGCATGTGCATGATTTCTGCTGAACAGACAGGAGCCCCTAGCTCTGAATATCCGGAAAGCCAATTCATATTTCAAACCCACACACAGAATGAAAAAACTTTCGAATCATTGCCTGGAGGATCGCAGAGTAACCAATTCATCCATCCGATTCCTGATGAAGCCGGGCAGCAAGCGTACATGCTTTATAAGGGTCAAAACAACGGCATACCCTCCCATAAGTGCTCCCCCTGTCTTGCCTACGGATAGAAACGTAGCCCGCAACAGATTGAGCATCGCATGAACACGGCGGGGCTTCTCGCGGCCATCTTGGTATTTCACCCTTTCCTTGCTGGTTTTTTTTGTTTCCCGATAAACGAAAGCTGTTTCCGGACAAGACAAAAACTCACCAAGCACCGATGCAGACATCAGCATTGCCAAATCCGCACCCCAGGTACAGCGGCCATACAGGCCATAGGGTATTGATCGCAGAGCTTCTGGTCTCCATAACCCATAGATGTGATAACAGTTGATTTGGGATGTTATGGTCAGGGCGATCCATGCCCTTCTCCCAGCGGTCGCAAAGGCGAATGGGATGTCTGCTGCATCCGCCAGTGTGCAGTTATGTTTGACTATCCTGACTTTTCCGAAGGCAAGAACTGCCTGGGGATTACTGTTCAGGCAGCCAGCCAGTACCTCAACATAGTTTGGCGGATGATGGTCGTCGACCGCCGACCACATGAAAAATTTGCCCCGTGCCCGCTCAAGACAGTAGTAAAAATTGTCGTACGCGCTAAGCCAGTTTGGTTGCCTGACGTAGGAAATTCGTTTGTCCTGAGCCGCATATTCCTCGCAAATTGCTTGCGTGGCATCTGTTGATGCATTGTCTGAAATCATAAGCTCGAAATCCCTGAAAGTCTGGGCAAGCAGAGAGTCCAGCGCCTCCCGCAAATACTTTTCGCCATTGAAGACCGGCAAGCCAATGCTGACGACCGGAACTGGATCACGTTCGCATCTCCCTGTTTGCCCGGCTTCGGCGGTTTTTGTCTCAATCATCACTCGATCTCTTTTTCATGCGCGAAAACCGACTGCGCATAAACGCAGCAGGGGCAGGGGTTGTAACCAGCGTAGCGAGAAAAGCCATGGCCCCGGCCACACAAACAAACAGTGCAGTTGCACCCCTGTCAGACAAGGCTGGCGCAGTATGGCTCATGGTAATCACAACCACAAAGGAAACGGTCAAAGGCGAGATCACCGCCCGCCTATACCAATGCCATTGCTCTTCCTGCAGTATTCTATGGTGCATGAAGTGCACGCTGACAATCAGGCGCGCCAAGGCAAATGCCAACCATATCCATGCGCCCGCAATTGCACCGAATCTAGGTACAGCCCAGAACAAGGTAGGGACAAGCAGAACAAAGGCAATGGAATTCAATCTCACCCCAAGCGATGTCCAGCCATGGGCATGTTGTGCAAGAGTCGGCATCTGGACGAAACCGTTGCACAGCGTTCCCAGTGCGAGAAGCGATAGCAGGGGTGCAGCCTCTCGGGCAAGGGCAAGGTCACCCGTCCAAACCCAGAGTAGTGATTCGGCGAAGACCACCATCACCACTGCGGGCGGTACCAGCAACAGTGCAACCAGCTGGGACATGTGGTGATAGGTTCCGATAATTGCGGATTGATCGGTCCTCGTCACCAGTTCGGTTAGCTTCGGCGAAGCTGCTGTAGTCACAGGGGTAACCAGAATGTACAGGGCATCGGCGACAGTGACTGCCAGCATGTATACCCCGAACATATGGAGCGACAGAAACGTACTCAGCAAAAGCTTGTCGAATTGAACCAAAACCCGGCTAAGAACAAATGTTGCCGCGATGCCGCCGGCAAAATTGCGAATGGCGATAATTGCCTCCCAATCAAATCGCGCCGGGCGACTTGCTTTCGGCAGATAACGATTTGCTTGACGTGCGAGAATCAATACCGAGATGACTGACACCAGCCCCTGCCAAAGAAAAAATGCACTGATACTTGTCTCCAGCCAGATAAGCACCGCTGCCGCACCTGCCCAGCGCAAGGTAGCCAGCACCGCCTGTATGCCGTTCAGCCACACCATGTGCTGCAATCCCTGAATTGCGCCGCGATAAACCTGCTCCAACATGCGCATGGCCAAGACGATCCCCACCACCTTGACCGCGTCGGTTATCGTCACGATTGGCAAATGCTCCGCGGAAAGCCAATGCTGCGCCAACCAGGGAGCGGCGAACCACACCAGAAATACAACGCCAATCGCTATGCCACCATAAATGACTTGCAATGACCACAGCAGGTCCCTGATACCCTGGATGCTATGCGCACCGGCTTGGTACCGAGCCATCTCGCGAGTGAGCGATGGCGTCAGCCCCATATCCAGCAAGGTCAGCCATGCTTGCAACATTGCCATGAAGCCGACCAGCCCCCATGCCTCCACACCCAGGTAACGGATGTAAATGGGGACGAATGCAATGCCCATCAGCGCAGATATACCTTGGCCGGCAAGGTTGGCGAGTACGTTTTGCCTGAGTGACACCGCTGGCCCGATCAGATAAATCAGCGAATGATTCCGATCGGCGCAAAATCCACCCCCGGATAAAAGGCTGCCATCTCGTAAATGCGGTCTTTTAGCTCCGCGTTTAGGCTCTGGCCTCGACCTATGACCGCTTGGTTTTTGCGCGTTGCACTGTTTTGCGCCTTGTTCGACGCACATTCAATCGCCTCTCTGGAGAAACTCAATCCGCAATAAGACGCGATTTGCTCCACGACAGGTATCGGGTCGGCATTGATATCTTCATAGCGGACGATCAGCTTATTTTCGCAATCCAGCCAGGAGCAGTAAAAATTGAAATACCAGGGAATCAGCATTGTCACAATGAAAGCGTCCAGCTTTGCATCTTCCCACTCACACATCGCCTGCGTGGCATAACCCATCGGGGCCACCATATCCTCGCGCCTGAAATGATCCCTGATGCTTGGTATTACATCAAACAGGTTACGCACTAGCACTATTGGCTTTAGGCCAAAGTGTTGTCTCCATATTTCAGTTGTCGCGGAATATCGCACATGCTGCTGTGCCACATAATTAGTCCGATGATTAAAGATCATCAATAGCGGATCCAGCTCCTGTTCCCGCCGACCAAATCCTGGCGTCAGGCTGGCGCTATGGAATCCTGGCAAATTCCCAAGAATGGACGAAAGAAATGTGGAGCCGGACTTTGGCATGCAGGCCAAAAGTACATGGTGGTGATGACATGAAAGCGCCCCGGTCAGCAAATAACGCGCTAAGTCAAAGGGGGCACAAACAAACCGTGCGGGTTGCTCCGTGAGAATTTGCCATCTTTTCTTCAATGAATTATGTGTGTCAGGCATATTTCATACTGGCTTAATGAAATGGATATTCTGTAGATAAAGCTCGGATTCGGACTGAACCTATCGGCGTCCGGGCCCGATCGGACCGGTCAGCTCGGGCAAAGCAGGAGGTTCGCCTGCCGAATTTGATTCTCTTGCTGCGTTATCTTTCGCCTTTCATTACAGCGACTATGACAAAAATCCGCTAACGCCCGCCAAAAAAAACGATCTTCCGAGCCGCAAGACTAAGACATTCGTTGCAAATATCCACCCGGGGCAACCGTAATCTGCAACTTACTCTCGATTTGAAAGTCCACCTTGAATTCCGGATGGGTGACAAGGTATTCCCGCACGGCAGTCAATGGGCTATTTCCCGGCCCCCATGGGCGATCGGCAAACATTTCTGCCGGCATATCTTCAATTTTCGTATCAAACACGACACAATAGCTTCCGACAGAAACCAGTGGCGCATATGCCTCAAGCTCTGCCAGCACATGCGCATGGGTATGATTCGAGTCAAGAGCCACCACTACGCATTTGTGAGAACCGGCTATGGCCCGCACCGTGCTGACCACATCCGGTGCGATGCTTGATCCTTGGATCATACGGATCCGCGTGGACATGGGATGCGCCTCTATCTCTTTGCGATTGTGTGCCCGAATATCGATGTCCAACCCCAGTACCTGACGATTTGATTTTGCGGGATCAAGGCGCTCCCCGGCTTCGATGGCATCGCACAGATCAAGCATGGCAAGCATGGATGCATAAAATATGAGAGAGCCTCCATGGGCAATGCCTGTTTCGATGATCAAGTCGGGCCGTATGGCCCAAATCAATTCCGCCATAGCCACCATATCCTGCGGATATTGAATGATGGGTCTGCCGAGCCATGAGAAGTTGTATGTGTATCCATGCTTGTTGGTGCGGCGGATCCATTGATCCGTTAAATCACCCAGGCTCTTATCTTCCCCGAGTTTTTTGATGTTTTCGGTCACCTCTGCTGCAAATTTTCCCTTGTGATTCATTTTTTTCCTAAGAATGAACGGTAATACGCGACACATAGATTGTGTGTATCTATGTTCTTGCTTGCAGAAGATTCAAATAGTCTTTCCAATAAACGGCACCGGAATCGAGACAATCAGGCGCATCCTCACCTGCATTGAATAGCAGGTCAATGACAGATACGTAAGGGTTGAAAGGGCCGTGCAATTGTGGATAAGGGCTCAGCTTGTAAGCCATATAGGCAACCGCGACGCGGGCCTGCTCAAAAAGATCGTAATTGATATAGTTCATCGCGCCAAGGCCGGAGACGTAACGATCGGCCCCGAAAAGGCGACACAGTTCCAATATCCGGGCGCTGGCATCTTCATGACTGGATTTTGGAATTCGTGAGGAAATGTGCCAGTCTCGGTTCAGTCCAAGCTCTTTGGCCAAGACAGCAGTCGAGTTCATGCAGAACTCCGATACCGAATCGGTCTGCAATTCATAAATCGGACGCACCACAGACTCGTATGTCCGCTCGAAAAATGGAGCCTGCCGATAACATTGCCGGATTGATTCCAGATGCTGCTGCCGCCAATCGTGGTGAGCGAAAACGGCGTCGGCTATCAATTGCTTGCCTTGGTGCGATCGCCTTACCGGAAGCGAGAGCCACCTGAATCCATCTGCTGCCTTGATTTGTATGCGTGTAATGAAGCCACGCCCCTTGCCGCCACCCATGGGAAGTTGTACGTCATCGTAGAAGACGAAGATATCGCTCAGCTTGATTTGTTCGAACATGCCGCGCCAAGGCATGAGCATCGGCTGGGATATAACAATCGTTTTCCTGTTTTCAGTCATATACCGAACTGCTCTTCCTTTTCTTAGCAGACCAAAGTTCCCCGACAGTGTCAGTCCTTGAACACATAAACCGTAAAGTCATAATACTTGCCTCGTTGGTTGATCAGACTGCTATAGCCATGATCGAGGCGCACCCGCGGGGAGAGCTGATCAAAGCAGAAGGCTGTCATCTCCAGGGGACTTTTGTAGAATAGATTGTCTGCCATGAAATTCACATGATTTGACATCATGTTGAACGCGATGCCGTGGCGGCAGAGGCTGAACATTTTAGACACCAGTCTCTTGGCAAATTCGTCCATTTCTCGAATGGTGGCGGTCAGGCGCTGCGTCAGTATTGCATTGCATACAACGAAGTCATATTGCTCGGCGCTCGGCTCAATCTCGAATACGTCTGCTTCACGAAACGTGGCGCTTTGATAGTTGTCCTTGCAATAGGTAACCATCTCACCAACCACGTCAATGCCCGTATAGACAAAATGCTTGCCGCGCGCTCTCGCGTATTTCAATAAGCCGCCCCATCCGCATCCCACATCCAAAAAGGTGGGGGGCTCGGGAAGCGCAAGGAAGTCCTTGTCAAACACCCCCAGCATCTTTTCGTATCGGTAGAGCATTTCGCTTTCATCATTCCAGTCGACCCCCCTCGGGGTCGCGCCGTGGCGAAGAAAGAGTTCCTTGTGATGTTTTTGGAATTGCTGAGTAAGCTTGTCCATTTCTTATCCTAGTGTTTGGGTAAGGGTCGCCTGTTAATCACTTCGCCTGTTAATCACTTCAATTGCCCTTTCAATCATCGATTGGGGAATGCTGTCATCAACCCATAAATTAACGATGGTCTCACCGACCAGGTGATTTATTGGGGCTGCACTATCGAACAACAATCGATCCAAAGGAAAATAATGGTTTGAAGCGTGAATGCCTGCATCTCTGAGTGCTCGGGTAATCGCTTTAGCCTCCTCGGGGCTATCGAATAGCACAGGGCACCTCCAACATGTGCCCATAGGCGGAATGTTTGCCACCCGCGCACCCTGGCGCCGAATTCCGTCTTTGTAAATCTGGTAACGACGGATTCGCTCCTGATTCGATTCGGGAAGGCGACGAAACGAGTCGGATATCTGAACAAGAGGGAAATCAGAGGCACCGCATGCAATCAAGGGAAGATATCCGCCAGCTGCCTCCAGGAATGCATGGCCTATTCTTGCATCGGGATTTACCCTGACCAAATCATGCAATCCATGCGTCAGGTTACGAAGGCTCAACTCCAACAACGCATAAGTCTCGGCAGGCAGTGGAGCCGGCAACTCTGCGCGCACTGCCCGTACCTGCTCGAACAGAGCTTGGTTGCGGTTGAAGACTAAGCCCCCTCCTTTTCCTTTGATTACCTTCCCCTCCGAGAAGCTGTAGAGCGCACAATCCAATGCGTCTCCCAGTCTTCTGCCGGAGAAATCGCATGCGCCCGGGGCATGCGCCAAGTCCTCGATCAGCACAATGTCTTTGTCTTTGCACAAGCTGGCAATCACGTCTACTGGCGCAATGCAACCGAAAACATGCACTACGATGACTGCGCGCACATCAGAACTCAATGCGGCAGCCAATGCCTTGGGGTCGATGCAAAGGGTTGCCGGATCCACGTCCGCGATCACAGGGCGCATGCCGGCGAACAAGGCGGCCATCGCAACGGTTTCACAACATATGCCCGGAATGATGACTTCACCCTGACCGCGGGAGGCTCTGAGTGCAGAAAACAATGCGTACAAGGCAGTCGAGCCACGGCTGAATGCCAGTGCGCCAACCGACAGTGGAAACTGCTCTGTCAGAAAGGCATCCATTTCATTCGTTTTGGACGTGAAATGCGAACTTGGCATGGCTTTATCTTGGAATTATCGTTCCAGAGCCCCCGCAATGACGGCCACTACACGCTCAAGATCGGCGAGAGTTAAATCATGGTAGCTAGGTAGGTTAATTGCTCGATCGGGAACGTCATAAGCCATCTCGTTTTTTGTTGCTGATTCAAAACATGGCAGCGAACTCAGCGGCCAGAAGAAAACACGGGCATCGATATTCTCGGAGGCAAAAGACATTTGAAGCTTGTCTCGTGTAATTCCAGTTGCTCGGTCAAACACCAGTGTTGGCATCCAGAATCCATTCTGCGTTCCAACTGGTTCCGGATTCAAGCGGACACCCGAAATGCCCGCTAGCCTGTCGCGGTAGTAGCGGAATATCTCGCGCTTGCGGACGACAAGTTCATCAATCCTCTCCATCTGCGCGCAGCCTATGGCCGCCTGGATGTTCGACATCTTGTACTTGAATCCGACTATGTCGGGCCAGAACTGCCTGATCTGCCCGCGCGCGCGTCCGTGATTGCTCAGGGTCAGCACCCGCTCATACAGCGCGTCGTCCTGCGTGACGAACATGCCACCCTCGCCGGTGGTGACGGTTTTCGTGCCATGAAAAGAAAACGTTCCGAAGGCGCCCATGGAGCCGGCACGCTTGCCGTGCCAGACGGAACCTATGGCTTCCGCCGCATCTTCCACAATGGGTATGCCATGCCGTCTGCCGATGGCGAGCAGGGCATCCATGTCGCACAGGTTGCCGTAAAGGTGAACAGCAATGATGGCCTTGGTGCGCGGGGTGATGGCTGCCTCGGCCTGTTTCGGATCGATGCACCAAGTGTCGGGCAGGATATCGACGAAAACAGGGGTGGCGCCCAGATAGGTGATCGGCGCCGCCGAGGCGATCCAGTTCGTGTCGGCCAGGATCACTTCATCGCCTGGGCCGATGCCGATGGCGGCAAGCCCCATGTGCAGCGCTCCCGTGCAACTGGATGTGGCAATCGCATGCTTGACCCCGAGGTGGCCTTTGAAGATGGCCTCGAACCTGTCGATGTACTCGTAGCAGCGGTCGCCCCAGCCGTTGGCCGCGGCATCGGTCGCGTAGGCCACCTCGCGTTCCGTAATCGACGGCTTGGTATACAGGATGCGTGGCTTCACGACACCTCCAGCGCCGGCACGGCGGTAACGAATCGCGCACCCCAGGCGCGAACATAGGCCAGTTGAGCCGTCACCTCCTCGCGCAGGTTCCATGGCAGGATCACGATGCAATCCGGCCGGGCCTCCTTCAGTCGCTCCTCCCCGACGATGGGGATGCGACTACCAGGCAAGTACTTGCCCTGCTTGGCCGGGTTGCGGTCGACGACGAAGGGGATGAGATCTGGCCTCACGCCGGCATAGTTGAGCAGTGTGTTGCCCTTCGCCGCCGCGCCGTAGCCGGCGACGCGCCGCCCCTCCTGCTTCGCCTGCAGGAGGAAGCGCAGGAAATCGTTCTTCACCCGGTCCGCCCGCGCCTGGAAGCCGGCGTAGGCGGCGGCGTCGAACAGGCCGGCCTCGGCTTCCCGCCGCAGCAGCGCGTCGACGCGGCCGCTGCGCGGCTGCCGCCCGCCGTCGGCCCGCTGCGCGAACACGCGCAGGCTGCCGCCGTGCGTGGGCAGTTCCTCGACGTCGAAGACGGCAAGGCCGGCGGCGGCGAAGATGCGCTCGGCCGTGCCGAGCGAGAGGTAGGAGAAGTGCTCGTGGTAGATGGTGTCGAACTGGTTCTCCGCGACCAGCTTCATCAGGTGGGGGAATTCGAAGGTCGCCACGCCCTGTGGCTTGAGAAGGAGGGCGAAACCGGCGGCGAAGTCGTTGATGTCCGGCACGTGGGCGAGCACGTTGTTGGCCGTCATGAGGTCGGCCTGTTTCCCTTGCGCGGCCAGTTCCTGCGCCAGCCGCGCACCGAAGAATTCCTCGACGATCGGAATGCCCTTGGCGCGCGCCGCGGCGGCGGTGCCGGCGGTGGGCTCGATGCCGGTGCAGGGAATGCCTCGCGCCTTGACATACTGCAGCAGGTAGCCGTCGTTGGCGGCGACCTCGACGACGTGGCTGGCCCCGTCTAGCGCGAAGCGCGCGGTCATGTCGGCTACGTAGCGCTCGCTATGCGCCAGCCACGAGGTGGAGAAGCCGCTGAAGTAGGCGTACCCGGCATCGAACAGCTCGTCCGCGCGGGCGAAGACCTCGGTCTGCGCCAGCCAGCAGCGCTCGCACACCCGCACGCGCAGGGGGAACCATTTCTCCGGCGCGTGCAGGGTCTGCGCGGTGAGGTAGGCGTTCGACGGCGGCGCGGACCCGAGATCCACGAAAGTCAGTTCCAGCGGCACGGCGCAGTGACGGCACTTCATGCGGCCACCCCGTCGAAATGCGCGTCGAGGAAGACATGCGCGGCGTCGCGCGGCGAGAGTCCGGCGACCGGCAGCGGCCAGCGGATGGCGAGCCGCGGATCCTGCGCGTTGAGCCCGCCCTCGGCCGCCTGGGAGTAGAGGGCGGTGTGGAAGTAGAGCATCTCGCACTCGTCGGCGAGCGTCTGGAAGCCGTGGGCGAAGCCCTCGGGGATGACGAAGGTACGGTGGTTGCCGGCGCTCAGCACTTCCGCATGCCAGTGCAGGAAGGTGGGCGAGCCGCGGCGCAGGTCGACGGCGACGTCGAACACTTCGCCGCGCAGGCAGTGCACGAACTTGGTCTCGGCATGGGGCGGGGGCTGGAAGTGCAGGCCGCGCACCGTGCCGCGGCTGCTCGTCAGCGTGTGGTTCACCTGTTCGATGCGCTTGCCGGGCAGCAGCGCCTGCAGTTCGTCCATGCAGAACAGCCGCTCCAGGTAGCCGCGGCTGTCGCCGACCGGCTTGCGCTGCAGGACGTGCAGGCCGGCGATCGGCGTGGCGAGGATGTCGAAGCGTCCGCTCACGCTGCAGTCTCCGTCGCGACGTAGTCGCGGACCTGGCCGAGGCTGAACGCCGCCATGTCCGCACCCGAATTCCACGCGCGGTGCCAGTCCAGCGTCGCCTCCAGCGCCCGCCGCAGGTTCCAGCGCGGACGCCAGCCGAGGCGTGCGCACGCCTTGGCGCTGTCCAGCCGCAGGGTGTGCGCTTCGTGCGGCTGCTGCGCCGTTTCACGCTGCCAGGCGGCGCCCGGCACGCGGGCGCAGAGGGTCTCGACGATCCACTGCACCGGCCGGGCATCGGATTCGTCGGGACCGAAGTTCCAGGCTTCGGCGAAGGCCGCGCCCTCCGCGCACAGTTTCTCCGCCAGGGCGAGGTAGCCGGACAGCGGCTCGAGCACGTGCTGCCAGGGCCGCGTCGCCAGCGGAGACCGCACCCGCAGCGGCCGGCCCGCGTCGAGCGCGCGCAGGAAATCCGGCACGAGGCGGTCGGCGGCCCAGTCGCCGCCGCCGATGACGTTGCCGGCGCGGGCGCTGGCGACCTGCACGTCGGCGGCGTCGAGGAAAGAGCGGCGCCAGGCGGCGGTGGCCAGCTCAGAGCAGGCCTTGCTGCCCGAGTAGGGGTCGTGGCCGCCGAGCGCCTCGTTCTCGCGGTAGGGCCAGACCCACTCGCGGTTCTCGTAGCACTTGTCGGTGGTGACGTTCACCACTGCACGCACCCCGG
>Ga0233425_10006647_pt1 | contig 16963 bp, 15 predicted proteins | sample Watercolumn_Towu_2_FD_181712 | JGI IMG/M metagenome (GOLD analysis project Ga0233425, IMG submission 181712) | Freshwater microbial communities from Lake Towuti, South Sulawesi, Indonesia - Watercolumn_Towuti2014_140_MG | ecosystem: Environmental > Aquatic > Freshwater > Lake | place... | reverse complement strand
ATCGACACTGGGACGTAGAGCGCTGCCACGACGAGGTTGACCGTGCGGTTGGCACGGGCGGGCAGTGTCACCGAGAGCAGGATCATCAAGCTCGGGATGGCGACCAGTGTGAGCGCGAGGCCGACGAACATCGGGCCGGTCTTGAACTCGTGGACGGTCCCTCCCAGGATCTCGTCGATGAAGCCGGGCTTGTACAACGCGAAGTAGTCCACGTAGATGTAGAGAAACATGAAACTGGTCCACGCTGCAGCGATCCTGAGCCGCACAGGGATCGTCGGGTCCTCTAGTGAGTTCAGCGTCGTCCCTTGGTCTCTCATGTGATTACACCTGTGCTCGGGCCATGAGACGCACCTGTGACGGTGGCTCAATCGGCGGTTTTGCGCGGAAGAATCCACGATAGCACGACTGGCAAGCCGCACGAGCGCATGACGGACCGTCGTGCTTTCAGCGTGCTACGAACGCCGCACACGGGGGCAGAAACGGCTAGTGAGAGCGGGTGACGGGAATCGAACCCGCGTTCTCAGCTTGGGAAGCTGATGTTCTGCCATTGAACTACACCCGCGATGGCGACGCGGGCACTCGCGCCGCGTCGTGCCCGAGCGTATCGGCGGCAGCCGCCCGCGCGCCCGTGACTAGCGTGAGCGCACCGTGATCCTGTCCGACCGCAGCATCCGCGAGGCGCTCGCCGCGGGTCGCATCACGGTGGAACCCTTCGACGAGGCCTGCCTCCAGCCGTCCTCCATCGACGTGAAGGTGTCCAACCTGTTTCGGGTGTTCCGCAACCACTCGGCGCCCGCGATCGACGTGAAGGCGGACCCCGCCGAACTCACCGAACTGGTGGAGGTGCCGATGGACGGCGTGTTCATGCTGCACCCCGGCGAGTTCGTGCTCGGCTCCACGCTCGAGCGCGTCGCGATCGGCGACGATCTCGTGGCCCGCGTCGAGGGCAAGAGCTCGCTCGGCCGGCTGGGCCTGCTCATCCACTCCACGGCGGGCTTCGTGGACGCGGGCTTCGACGGCCACATCACGCTCGAGCTGTCCAACGTGGCCAACCTGCCGATCACGATCTACCCCGGGATGAAGATCGGCCAGCTCAGCTTCATGACGATGACGACGCCCGCCGACCACCCGTACGGCAAGGGTGCACGCGGGTCCAAGTACCAACACCAACGCGGCCCCACCCCCAGCCGCTACTTCGAAAACTTTCGCTGACGCACCCGCTACGTCACGCCACCAAAGACACGAAAGGACTCGCAATGCAAGACGAAGTCATGCTCGTCGGGAGGATCCTCCTCTCGCTCATCTTCCTCGCCTCGGGGATCGTCCACCTGATGAAGGCCGACGCCATGACGGGCTACGCCCAATTCAAGAAGGTCCCGTCGCCCACGGCGGCGGTGCTGGTCTCGGGCGTGCTCATGCTCCTGGGCGCGCTCGGCGTCATCCTCGGCGTGTGGGCCGACCTCGCGGCGCTCGTGCTCGCGGGCCTCTCGATCGTGATGGCGCTCATGATGCACAAGTTCTGGGCCGAGACCGACCCGCAGGCCAAGGGCGCCGAGCAGGCCGCCTTCTTCAAGAACCTGGGACTGGCCGGCGGCATGCTCGCCGTCTACGCCGTGGCCGCGACCGACCAGTTCGGCTGGGCGCTCGGCAGCACCATCCTGAGCTGACCCCCGCCCGGCCCGTCGCCGCCGGGGCTACTGGCCGGCTACTCCCCCGCGACAGGCTCGCGCAGCGGCGCCGGCGAGCCTCTCAGTCGGCTCAACCAACGCGGGAGATCGCGGAACAGGATGCGGTCCAGATACGGCACCCGGGCGTCCACGCGGTTGCGCAGTGATGGCTTCCACCAGTGATTGTTGCGTGGGATCGTCCGCAAGAACGCCTGAAAGTATGGATCCACTGCCGCAGATCTCACAGTCACCAACTCGAGAAGTTGGGGCTGAATGGGACTGGGCATCACGGAAACCGTGTGCCAGTGGGAGTCGTACGGGTAGTTCCCCACCGCATGTCGAGGCCCATTGGAGGTCTTCAGGTATCGATTGAGGTTGTACAGCAGACCACCCGCAGGCATCGCATCTTGGATCAAGGTGAAGTACTCCTTGACTTGAAGTCGAGTCATTTCCATGAACGATCGAGTGTTGATCACGAGGTCGAAATGTGGTCTAGTTGGCCTCGTGCCGGCGCGGACAAGGTGGAATCGACCGTCACGCCGTTCGGAGGCTCGAGAACCACTGACAGGTGCAACGACATGCTCCTCGCCGTGGTGACTGGCGAGGAAGTACCCCTGAAGGAGCAGTGCCTCGGGAAGATCGATCAGCGTGAGTGACGCCGCGGGATAGGTGAGGGCCAGCTTGTGGGCAAGCCCGCCGTACCCTCCGCCGATCTCGAGGATGTGTCGCGGCGACAAGTCGACGAGCTCGCAAACCTTTGATATGCGAACGGCCAGATATGCAAGCATGAGGTCGTTGTAGTTGATTTCGCGGGCCGACCCGTCTGGCAGTACGCACGTTTCGTGAGGGGGGCACCCCACGGCTCGATCTGGCGGCTCGAGAAATTGGGCGATTTGTGAGCCCACCGACGGTGTCTCCCAACAGCGTTCGACGAGACGCTGTGTTGATCTTGCATCACGGTGATCGTCGAGGCCCTGCGAGAGACGTTTGGTGGACCGGATGGATCGGAATTCATGGAGATCATCCGACACGGAAGGTTGCTTTGCGTCGTTGATCGTTCGCCAGTGGTGACTTGCCTGAACGGATTCACCTGTTGTCGGATCTTGACGTAACTGTGAGATGAATCGAGGAGATGGCTCCACGGGGCTACTCCCCCGCGACGGGCTCGCGCAGCGGCGCCGGCCGCGCCGCGAGCGCCCGCTCGCCGCGCTCCAGCGCGTCCACCAGGTGCAGGGCGATGTCGCCCACCTTCACCTGCGACTCGTCCACCCCCGCACCCTTCACGCCGTCGTCCATCATGATGTAGCAGAAGGGGCACGCCGTCGCCACGCGCGTCGCGCCCGTCGCGAGGGCCTCGCGGGCGCGCTCGTCGTTGACCTTGGTGCCGATGTCCTCCTCCATCCACATGCGCGCGCCGCCGGCGCCGCAGCACATGCCCTTCGTGCCGTTGCGCGGCATCTCCACGACCTCGATGCCCTTGATCGCGCCCACCACGCGGCGCGGCGCCATGTAGACGTCGTTGTGGCGGCCCAGGTAGCACGAGTCGTGGTAGGTGATGCGCTCCTCGAGCGTCGCGTTGCTCACGTCGAGCCGTCCCGAGGCGATGAGTTCGTCCAGCAGCTGCGTGTGGTGCACGACCTCATAGTTGCCGCCCAGCTGCGGGTACTCGTTCTTGAGCGTGTTGAAGCAGTGCGGGCACTGCGTGATGATCTTGCGCACGCCCATGCCGTTGAGCGTCTCGACGTTGGGCATCGCGAGCATCTGGAACAGGTACTCGTTGCCGCTGCGGCGGGCCGAGTCGCCCGTGCACATCTCGCTCGGGCCGAGGATCGCGACGTCGATGCCGGCGCGCCGCAGGAGCGTGGCCATCGCCTGCGTCACCTTCTTGTTCTTGTCGTCGAAGCTGCCCGCGCAGCCCACCCAGTAGAGCCACTCGTGGCGCAGCGGCGTGCCCGGCTCGACGATCGTGACGTCCAGGTCCTTTGCCCACCCGCCGCGGTCCGACTGGCTCATGCCCCAGGGGTTGGACTGGTTCTCCATCGCGCGGTACGCGTTGCCCAGCTGGGCGGGGAAGTTGCTCTCCATCAGCGCGAGGTAGCGGCGCATGTCCAGGATCTTGTCCAGGATCTCGATGTTGACGGGGCAGATCTCGTCGCAGGCCTTGCAACTCGTGCAGGACCAGATCTCCTCGGCGGTGATGCGCTCGAACACCGAGTTGGCGTTCACGGTGATCTCGCGGTCCACGCCGATCGGCGGGGAGACCCTGCCGCCGGGGGCGTGCGCCGCGGTGGCGGCCATCACCTCGCCGCTCTTCAGCACGATCTCGCGCGGGTCCAGCGGCTTGCCCGTGGCGTGGGCGGGGCAGACGCTCGTGCAACGGCCGCACATCGTGCACGCGTCCAGGTCCAGCAGCTGCTTCCAGGTGAAGTCCTCGATGGCCTGCACCCCGAACTTCTCGAGCGAGGTCTCGGCGAGGTTCGGCATCGGGCGCATCGCCCCCTTGGGCCGCTCGCGGTCGCGCAGGTACATGTTGAGCGGCGAGGTGAAGACGTGCCGCAGCATCGTCACGGGCAGGATCGCGAGGAACGCCACGAAGGTCGCCACGTGCGCCACCCACCAGCCGCGGTGCCAGTCGGTGAGCGCGCCCGCGCCCATGCCGTCCACCAGGCCCGAGAGCGGCCAGCCCACCACGCTCCAGCGCTCGTGGTCCAGGTCCACCCCCGCGGCGCGGCCGGCGGCGATGCGGAAGGCCTCCGCGCCGAATCCGGTGACGCCGATCGCGAGCAGCACGCCGAGGATGATCGCGTGCTCGGGCTTGGTCTTGATGCGGATGCGGTACGGGCGTTGCACGTAGCGGCGCAGGATCGCCCACAGCACGCCGCCCGTGAAGACCACGCCCGCCACGTCGCCCACGAGCGCGTACCCGCGGTACACGTCGCCGTGGAGGAACTTGAGCGCCGGCGGCATCTGGTGGTCGATCTCGAGCACCGTCGTGACCCCGAGCAGCACGAGGAAGCCGAAGTAGATCATCGAGTGCATGAGCCCCGCGCCCGAGTCGCGCAGCAGCGTGCGCATGTAGACCCCGGCGCGGTAGTCGGCGAGGCGGCGCTTCGCGTTGCGCGGGGTCGTGCGCCGTCGGTCGGGCGTGCCGCGCTCCCAGTTGCGCACGCGGTCGGCGAAGCGCAGCGAGCCCCAGACGAGCATCACGGGGATGAGCGTGTAGAAGGCCAGCACGAGCACCCCGGGGATGCCCTCGAACACCTTGCGGTGGATCGGGGAGTCGCCCTCCCACTTCGTGAGCTGCGGCACGATGCCCGAGACGACGGTGAAGAGCCCGATGCCCACCCCGAGGGTCACCGAGAGTCGCGCCGGCGTCATGCCGCGGCGCGGTGGGGCGTCGGTCGGGGTCGCCTCAGCCAAGGTAGGCGCGGTCGAGATCGCGGATCCGGGTCGCGAGCGACGCGAAGAGTTTGTGCGCGAGGGCCGGCACGCGGTCCAGCAACCCGAGGAAGTGACGCTGGCTGAGCACGAGCACGTGGCAGTCGGTGTCGCACACGACGGTCGCCGTGCGCGGCCCGTGGTCGAAGAGCGCCAGTTCGCCCACCACCGAGCCCGCCCCGACGGTGGCGACGCGCTTGCCGCCGCGCCGCACGGCGGCCTTGCCCGAGAGGATGATGAAGGCCTCGCGGCCCACGTCGCCCTGGCGGATCATCGTGGTGCCCGAGGCGAGCATCGTGTCGTCGCCGGCCCGGGCGATGCGCTCGAGGTCCTTGCGCGAGCAAGAGGTGAAGAGCGGCAGGTGGCGCAGGTGGCGCAGCGTGCGTGCGTTGGCGGGCACGCCCCGATCCTAGGCGCCGCCGGTTTGGCGCCTCACGGCCGAGGTGGCGGCCGCGATGGCATCGGCGTCGCCAAGGTACTCGACCCCCGCGACCTCGAGTCGGCCCCCCACCCCTGCGGCGCGGATCCGGTAGTGGCGCGGCACCCCGGTCGGGATGTTGAAGCCCGCCACCTGCTCGGGGCTCATCGCCTCGAGGTGCATCGCGAGCGCGCGCAGGGAATTGCCGTGGGCGGTGACGAGCACCGTGCGGCCCGCGCGCACATGGGGCATCACGAGTTCCTCCACGCAGGCCACCACGCGCACCACGACGTCGCGCAGGCACTCGGCGGCGGGCAGCGACGCGCGCGGCACGTGGGCGTAGCGCGGGTCGTTGGCCGGGTGCTCGGGGCTCGCGGCGTCCACCGGGGGCGGCGGTTCGTCGTAGCTGCGGCGCCACCGCTCGGTCTGCTCGGCGCCGTGGCGCGCCACCGTCTCGCGCTTGTCGAGCCCCTGCAGCGCCCCGTAGTGGCGTTCGTTCAGCCGCCAGTCGGCGACGATCGGCACGACGGGCTGGCCGAGTGCCTCGAGCGCGAGGCGGTTGGTCTCGGTGGCGCGCGCCAGCAGCGAGGTCACCGCGAGGTCCACCCGCAGGCCCGCGGCCCGCATCGTCTCGCCCGCCTGCCGCGCCTCGGCCACGCCGCGCTCGCTGAGCGGCACGTCGTGCCAGCCGGTGAACAGGTTGCGCGCGTTCCAGGTGCTCTCCCCGTGGCGCAGCAGCACCAGCGCGCCGGGGCCCACGGCCGTGATCGTACGCGCGGCCGGGCGCGGGCGGCCGCGGCGCGGCCGCCGTTACCGTGAGGAACGTGGCGCGCGCGTTCGACGTCGTCGTGGTGGGTTCCGCCAACCTGGATCTCGTGGCGCGCACCGCCCGCCTGCCCGGGCCGGGCGAGACCGTCACGGGCCGCGACTACATGGAGACCTGCGGAGGCAAGGGGGTCAACCAGGCCGTCGCCGCGGCGCGGACGGGGGCGCGCGTCGCCTTCGTCGGCGCGGTGGGCCGCGACCACGCGGGCGACGTGATGCGGGCCGTGCTCACCGCCGACGGCGTGGACGTGTCGCACCTCGCGACCTTGGACGTGCCCACCGGTCGCGCCCTCATCGGCGTGGCCGACTCGGGGGAGAACGCGATCATCGTCGTGCCGGGCGCCAACCACTCGCTCGACCCCGCGCACGTCGTGGCGGCGGGGGCCGCGATCGGCGGCGCCCGCGTGGTGCTCGCCCAGTTGGAGGTGCCGCTCGCAGTCGTGGAGGCGGCGATGACCGCCGCGGCCCCCGCCGCGACCCGCGTGCTCAACCCCGCGCCGGCCGCCCCGCTGCCCGCGGGCCTGCTCGCGAGACTCGACCTCATCACGCCCAACGAGCACGAGGTCGGCCTGCTCGGGGGCGTCGACGCGTTGCGGCGCGCGGGGGTGGCGCGCGTGGTGGTGACCGAGGGCAGCCGCGGGGCGCGCCTCGTGGACGCCGCCGGCGAGCGGCGCATCCCGCCGTATCCCGCGCGGCCGGTCGACACGACGGGCGCGGGGGACGCCTTCTGCGGCACGCTCGCGGCCCGCCTCGCCGCGGGGGACGACCTCGAGGCGGCCCTGCGCGCGGGGAGCGCCGCGGGGGCCCTCGCGACGCAGGTGGCCGGCGCCGTGCCGTCCCTGCCCCGCTGGGAAGCCGTGCAACGGCACATGGCGGGCGGGCATACCCAAGCCCCGTAGGGGTTTGGCGGCCATTCGACAAACTTGAGTCGATGTGACGCAAGTTTCATGGTTTCGGTGTTGTGAGGCCCCTGAAACGGTTCTAGGGTGAAGTTGCTGCCGGTAGCCCCCCTCCCGGCAGCACCAGTTTCACGAACATCCCCACCCACCCACCATCCAGGAGCACCCCCCAATGGCAAAGGCCGTCGGCATCGACCTCGGTACCACGAACTCCGTCGTGTCCGTCCTCGAGGGTGGCGAGCCCGTCGTCATCCCCAACTCCGAGGGCTCCCGTACGACGCCGTCGGTCGTGGCGATCTCCAAGGCCGGCGAGGTGCTCGTGGGCGAGGTGGCCAAGCGTCAGGCGATCACCAACCCCGACCGCACCTTCCGCAGCATCAAGCGGCACATGGGTGCCAACTGGAAGTCCGAGGACATCGACGGCAAGCGTTACACCCCGCAGGAGATCAGCGCGCGCACGCTCATGAAGCTGAAGCGCGACGCCGAGGCGTACCTCGGCGACACGGTCACCCAGGCCGTCATCACCGTGCCCGCGTACTTCGACGACGCGCAGCGCACCGCCACCAAGGAGGCCGGGCAGATCGCCGGGCTCGAGGTGCTGCGCATCATCAACGAGCCGACGGCCGCGGCCCTCGCCTACGGCCTCGACAAGGGCTCGCACGACGAGACGATCCTCGTGTTCGACCTCGGCGGCGGCACCTTCGACGTGAGCGTGCTCGAGATCGGCGACGGCGTGTTCGAGGTCAAGAGCACGCACGGCGACACCCGCCTCGGCGGCGACGACTGGGACCAGCGCGTCATCGACTGGCTCGTCGCGCAGTTCAAGGCCGCGCACGGCGTGGACCTCGCCGCCGACCGCATGGCCGCGCAGCGCCTCAAGGAGGCCGCGGAGAAGGCCAAGATCGAGCTCTCGCAGGTCCAGCAGGCGCACATCAACCTGCCGTTCATCACGGCCACCGCGGCCGGCCCGCTGCACCTCGACGAGACGCTGACCCGCGCCAAGTTCCAGGAGATGACCGCCGACCTGCTGGAGCGCTGCCGCACGCCCTTCGAGCAGGCCATCTCCGACGCGAGCGTCACCAAGGGCCAGATCCACCACGTGATCCTCGTGGGCGGCTCGACCCGCATGCCCGCGGTGCAGGAACTGGTGCAGGCCCTCACGGGCAAGGAGCCCAACCGCTCGGTCAACCCGGACGAGGTCGTCGCCGTGGGCGCGGCCGTGCAGGCCGGCGTGCTGCGCGGCGACGTGAAGGACGTGCTGCTCCTGGACGTCACCCCGCTGTCGCTCGGCATCGAGACCAAGGGCGGCGTGATGACGCGCCTCATCGAGCGCAACACGACCATCCCCACGCGGCGCACCGAGGTCTTCACGACCGCCGACGACAACCAGCCGTCGGTCGAGATCCACGTGCTCCAGGGCGAGCGCGAGATGGCCGGCTACAACAAGACGCTCGGCAAGTTCCAGCTCGTGGACCTGCCGCCCGCCCCGCGGGGCGTGCCGCAGATCGAGGTCACCTTCGACATCGACGCCAACGGCATCGTGCACGTGTCGGCCAAGGACCGCGCGACGAGCAAGGAGCAGTCGATGACGATCAGCGGCCAGTCGGCGCTGTCCAAGGACGACATCGAGAAGATGGTGAAGGACGCCGAGTCGCACGCCGAGGAGGACAAGAAGCGCCGGGCCGAGGCCGAGGTGCGCAACAACGCCGACTCGCTCGTGTACCAGACCGAGAAGGTGCTGCGCGAGCAGGGCGAGAAGGTGACCGAGGACGAGCGCAAGGCCGTCGAGGGCCCGCTCGCGGACCTGAAGAAGGCCCTCGAGGGCACCGACTCCGACACGATCAAGAACGCGACGGAGAAGCTCATGACCGCGAGCCAGGCCTTCAGCCAGAAGCTCTACGAGGCCGCCCAGCGCGACGCCAACGCGGCGGGCACCTCGGCGAGCGGCCAGGCGGGCGCCGCCTCGGGCGACGAGGACATCGTCGACGCCGAGATCGTCGACGAGAAGTAAGCCGTGGCCGAGGACACCCCCGAGGTGCCGGCGGCCGACACGCAGACGGACGGGGCCGTCACCGGCACGGCCGAGCCGTCGGTCGACGACCCGATCGCGCGGCTCGAGGCCGAGCGCGACGAGATGCGCGCGCTCGCCCAGCGCGTGCAGGCCGACTTCGACAACTACCGCAAGCGCGCCGCCGCACAGCTGGCCGACGAGATCGACCGCGTGTCGGGGCGCATCGTGGAGGCGCTGCTGCCCGTGCTGGACGCGTGCGAGGCCGCGACGAGCCACGGCGTGGACGGCGTGGCACCCGTGTGGTCGTCGCTGCGCGCGACGCTCGAGAAGCACGGCCTCGAGTCGGTCTCGCCCGCGGGCGAGCCGTTCGACCCGGCGGTGGCCGAGGCCGTGATGCACGAGGCGCCCGACGGCGCCGCCGACGGCGCGACCGACGGGCCGACCGACGGCGCGGGGGACGCCCCGACGGGGCCGGTCGTCGCGGAGGTGCTGCGCACGGGGTACCGCTGGAAGGGCCGCGTGCTGCGTCCGGCCATGGTGAAGGTCAGGGGCTGAGGCCCGGGGCCGCGTCGTGACCGCCCAGCGCGAGTGGTTCGAGAAGGATTACTACGCCGCGCTCGGCGTCGCCCAGAACGCGTCGCAGAAGGACGTCACCAAGGCGTACCGCCGTCTGGCGCGCAAGTACCACCCGGATGCGAACCCCAACAATGCTGCGGCCGAGGAGCGCTTCAAGGAGATCTCGGCCGCCTACGACGTGCTGGGCGACGAGGCGCGCCGGCGCGAGTACGACGAGGTGCGCCGGCTCGGACCGTCGGCGTTCGGCGGGCCGGGCGGCGGGTTTCGCTTCGACACGGGCGGCGGCGCGCCCGGCGCCGACATCTCCGACCTGCTGAGCGAGATGTTCGGCCGCGGCCGGCGCGGCCAGGGTGGCGTCGGGCCGCGTCGGGGTGCCGACGTGGAGGTGGGCCTCACGCTCGACTTCGCCGACGCGGTGCGCGGACTCACCACCACGCTGCACGTCACCTCCGAGGCCCGCTGCGACGGCTGCGGCGGCTCGGGCGCCGCGCCCGGCACGAGCCCCGCGCGCTGCACGCGCTGCCAGGGCCGCGGCACGGTGGAGGACAACCAGGGTCCCTTTGCGTTCTCCTCGCCGTGCCCCGCGTGCCAGGGCCGCGGCGTGACGATCGACCAGCCCTGCCCCGGCTGTCGCGGCACGGGCACGCAGACCCGCCCGCGGGAGGTGCGCGTGCGCATCCCCGCGGGCGTCGACACGGGCCAGCGCATCCGGCTCAAGGGCCGCGGTGCGCCCGGCCGCAACGGGGGACCGGCGGGCGACCTGTTCGTCGTGTGCCAGGTGCGCCCGCACCCGACCTTCGGCCGCGACGGCGACCACCTCACCGTGCGGGTGCCGGTGTCGTACGCCGAGGCCGCACTCGGCGCGGAGGTGCCCGTGCCGACGCTGGACGGCACGAGCGTGACGCTGCGCCTGCGCCCCGGCACCCAGTCGGGCTCGCGCCACCGCGTGAAGGGCCGCGGCATCCGCGCCGCGCGCCGCGAGGGCGACCTGATCGTCACCGTCGACGTGGCGGTGCCGACGCGGCTCGGCGACGCCGAGCGCGCGGCCATCGAGCACCTCGCCGAGGTGACGGAGGCGATCCCACGATGACCCCGCACGACTCCCACGCCGTGTACGTGATCTCGATCGCGGCCGAGCTGGCCGGCATGCACCCGCAGACGCTGCGCATCTACGAGCGCCGCGGGCTGGTGGCCCCCGCCCGCACGGCCGGCGGCAAGCAGCGCCGCTACTCCAACGCCGACATCGCGCGCCTGCGGCGCATCGCCGAGCTCGCGGACCTCGGGCTCAACCTGGAGGGCATCCGCCAGGTGATGGCGCTCGAGGCGCAGTTGGAGCAGATGCGCGACCGGCTGGCCGCGCTCGAAGCCTCCCTCGAGCGGGCCGCCGAGGTGGTGGCCCGCCGTGGGCGCGCCGACCTCGTGCCGCTGCGTCAGTCCGTCACCGTGTTCGGTCGCATTCCCGGCATCTTCGAGGAAGGACGTTGACCATGTCGCTCGACCCCAAGAAGTGGACCACCAAGACCCAGGAGGCCGTCTCGGCCGCGATGCAGCGCGCCACCGTGGCGGGCAACCCCGAGCTCTCGCCCGACCACCTGCTCGCCGAACTGGCGTCGCAGACCGACACCGTCGTGCCCGCGCTGCTCGCCAAGCTCGGCCGGGCCGCGGGCGCGGTCGTGCAGCGCGCCGAGGCGGCGGTCGCGCGCATGCCGCGCACCCAGGGCGGCTCCGAGCCGCGGATGAACCGCGACCTCGCCGTGGTGTTCGACCGGGCCGACGCCGCGCGCGGCGAGTTGCGCGACGACTACCTCTCCGTCGAGCACCTCCTGCTCGCGATGCACGAGCGCCTCGACGCGACCCGCGAGCAGTTCCTGGCCGCGCTGCGCGAGGTGCGCGGGGCGCACCGCGTGACGAGCCGCGAGCCCGAGACGCAGTTCCAGGCCCTGGAGCGCTACTCCGTGGACCTCACCGCGCGGGCGCGCGAGGGCAAGATCGACCCGGTCATCGGCCGCGACGAGGAGATCCGCCGCGTGATCCAGGTGCTGTCGCGGCGCACCAAGAACAACCCGATCCTCATCGGCGAGCCGGGCGTGGGCAAGACCGCCATCGTGGAGGGTCTCGCGCGGCGCATCGCCGACGGCGACGTGCCGGAGGGGCTCGCGACGAAGCGGCTCGTGTCGCTCGACATCGGCGCGATGCTCGCCGGCGCCAAGTACCGCGGGGAGTTCGAGGAGCGGCTCAAGGCCGTGCTCAAGGAGATCACCGACGCCGGCGGCGAGATCATCACCTTCGTGGACGAGATCCACACGCTGGTCGGCGCCGGCGGCGCCGAGGGCGCGATGGACGCGGGCAACATGGTCAAGCCGCTCCTCGCCCGCGGCGAGTTGCGCATGATCGGCGCCACCACGCTCGACGAGTACCGCACGCACGTGGAGAAGGACGCCGCCCTCGAGCGGCGCTTCCAGCAGGTGCTCGTGGGCGAGCCCAGCGTGGAGGCCACGATCGCCATCCTGCGCGGCCTCAAGGAGCGCTACGAGGTGCACCACGGCGTGCGCATCCAGGACGCGGCGCTCGTGAGCGCGGCCGTGCTGTCCCACCGCTACCTCACGAGCCGCTTCCTGCCCGACAAGGCGATCGACCTCATGGACGAGGCCGCGAGCAAGTTGCGCATCGAGATCGACTCCATGCCGACCGAGATCGACGTGGTGGAGCGGCGCATCCTGCAGCTCGACATCGAGCGCGTCGCGCTGGAAAAGGAGACCGACGCGGCCTCCCGGGAGCGGCTCGGGGCCATCGCCGAGGAGCTCGCGGGGCTGCGGGCGCGGTCGGGCGAGATGAGGACGCACTGGGAGTCGGAGCGCCAGGCCATCGCCGCGATCCGCACGCTCAAGGAGGAGCTCGAGCAGGCGCGGGCGCAGGTGGAACGAGAGAGCGACCTGGCCAAGGCGGCCGAGATCCGCTACGGGCGCATCCCCGACGTGGAGCGGCGCATCGGCGAGGCCACGGCGTCGCTCGAGAAACTCCAGGGCGACACCAAGATGCTGAAGGAGGAGGTGGACGCCGAGGACATCGCCGAGGTGGTGGCCAAGTGGACGGGCGTGCCGGTCACGCGGCTCTTGGAGGGCGAGATGCACAAGCTCGTGCGCCTCGAGGAGTTGCTGCACGGGCGCGTCATCGGCCAGCACGAGGCCGTGGTGGCGGTGGCGAATGCGATCCGCCGCAGCCGCGCCGGGCTGTCCGACCCGCACCGGCCGATCGGCTCGTTCATGTTCCTCGGCCCGACGGGCGTGGGAAAGACCGAACTGGCCAAGGCGCTCGCCGAGTGCCTGTTCGACGACGAGCGCGCGATGGTGCGCATCGACATGAGCGAGTACATGGAGAAGCACGCGGTGAGCCGCCTCGTGGGCGCGCCCCCCGGGTACGTGGGCTACGACGAGGGGGGCCAGCTCACCGAGGCGGTGCGACGCCGTCCATACAGCGTGGTGCTGCTCGACGAGATCGAGAAGGCCCATCCCGAGGTGTTCAACGTGCTGCTGGCCGTGCTGGACGACGGCCGGCTCACCGACGGCCAGGGTCGCACGGTGGACTTCACCAACGCGGTGCTCATCATGACGAGCAACCTGCCGGGCGAGCCCATCGACCACTTCAAGCCCGAGTTCGTCAACCGCATCGACGAGATCGTGCGGTTCCGCGCGCTCGAGCGCGGGGACATGGACGCGATCGTCGGGATCCAGTTGCGCCAGCTCGTGGCGCGCCTCGCCGAGCGACGCATCACCCTCGAGGTGGCACCGGCGGCACGGGAGTTGCTCGCGGACCGCGGCTACGACGCCGACTTCGGCGCGCGGCCGCTCAAGCGGCTCATCCAGCGGGCGATCTCCGACGCCGCGGCGCGGCTGTTGCTCGAGGGCGCGGTGGGCGACGACGGCGTCATCCGCGTCGGCGTGCGCGACGGCGAATTCGAGGTCGTCGGGGGCTAGGCTTCCTCCACGTTCCGTCGCGCCCCCGCGCGGCAGAGGAGCGTTGCATGCCCGTCACCGTCGTCGTAGGGACCCAGTGGGGGGACGAGGGCAAGGCCAAGGTCATCGACCTGCTCGCGCGCGACCACGACGTCGTGGCGCGCTACCAGGGCGGCCACAATGCCGGCCACACCGTGGTGGTCGGGGACGAGCGCTACGCGCTGCAACTCGTGCCGAGCGGCGTGCTCTACGACCACGTCACGCCCGTGATCGGCAACGGCGTGGTGCTGGACCTGCCGACGCTGTTCGCCGAGGTGGATGGCCTCGCCGCGCGCGGCGTGTCGTGCGAGCGGCTGCGCGTGTCCACGCGCGCGCACCTCATCTTCCCCTGGCACCAGGCCCACGACGCCCTCGCCGAGCGGGGGCTCGGCGACGCGCGGATCGGCACCACGCTGAAGGGCATCGGCCCCGCGTACGCGGACAAGGCGCGGCGCGCGGGCCTGCGCGCGGGCGACGCGCGCGACGCGCGCGCCTTCGCCGCCACGGTGCGCGCCGCGGCGGTGCGCGAGGCCGCCGCGCTCGAGGTGCTCGGGGCGGGCGACCTCGTCGCGGCGCACGGGTTCGCCGACGCCGACGCCGTCGCGGCGCGCTGGGGCGCGCTCGGGGCGCGCCTCGCCCCGATGCTGTGCGACACGGTCACCTGGCTCCACGACGCCCACGCCGCGGGCCGGCGCATCCTGCTGGAGGGCGCGCAGGCCACCTTCCTCGACCTGGACCACGGCACCTACCCGTTCGTCACCTCGTCCAACCCCACCGCGGGCGGCGCGGCGACGGGCAGCGGCCTCGGGCCGCGCACGCTCGAGCGCATCGTCGGCATCGCCAAGGCGTACGCCACGCGCGTGGGGGGCGGGCCGTTCCCCACCGAGGTGCACGGCGAGGTGGCCGACCGCATCGTCGAGGTGGGCCGCGAGTTCGGCACCGTCACGGGTCGGCGGCGACGGCCGGGGTGGCTGGACCTCGTCATGCTGCGCCACGCGGTGCGCGTCAACTCGCTCACCGAGATCGCCCTCACCAAGATCGACGTGCTGGACGGCCTCGCGAGCGTGCAGGTGTGCGTGGGGTACCGTGACGGCTCGGATGTCGCCACGGCGTACCCCGACGACACGGCCGCGCTCGCGCGCGTGACGCCCGAGTACGCGACGGTCCCGGGCTGGGCCGGGCCGCTGTGCGGCGTCCGTCGCATCGCCGACCTGCCGCCGGGTGCACGCGAGCTCGTCGCGCTCGTCGAGCGCCATGCCGGCGCGCCCGTGACGGTCGTGGGCGTCGGGCCGGGCCGCGACGAGGTGGCGGTGCGCGCGTGATCGAGCGCTACGCCTCGCCCGAGATGGTGGCGATCTTCTCCGACGAGGCCCGTTTCGCGCGCTACCTGCGGGTGGAGCTGCTCGCGACCGAGGCCCAGGCCGGGATCGGCGTGGTACCGCGGGACGCGGCGCGGGCGTGCGCGGCGCGGGCACCGGTCGTGGACGCGGCGTTCGTCGCCGCCGTCGCCGAGCGGGAGCGCGCCACCCGCCACGACGTGGCGGCCTTCGTGGACGTGGTGCAGGCGCGCATCGGCATGCCGCACGGCGCGTGGATCCACCACGGGCTCACCTCCAGCGACGTGGTGGACACGGCGTGGTGCGCGATGCTGCGTGACGCCGCGGTGCTGATCGAGGGCGCGCTCGGCGACCTGGACGACGTGCTCGTGGGCCTCGCGCGGCGCCACGCCGCCACGCCGATGATCGGCCGCACGCACGGCATGCACGCCGAGCCGACCACCTTCGGCGCCAAGGTCGCGCTCTGGGCGCTGCAGGTGCGCCGCGACGCGGGGCGCATGGCGGCCGCGCGGCGGGCCGTGGCGGTGTGCAAGCTCTCCGGGGCGGTCGGCACCTACGCCCACGTGGACCCCCGCGTGGAGGCGCATGTCGGCCTCGCCCTCGACCTCGTGCCGGTGCCGGCCACGCAGGTGGTCGCGCGCGACCGCCACGCCGAGTACCTGTGGGCGTGCGCGTCGGTCGCCACCACCGTGGAGGCGGTCGCCACCGAATTGCGCCACCTGCAGCGCACCGAGGTGGGCGAGGTGCGCGAGGGTTTCGCCGCGGACCAGAAGGGCAGCTCGGCCATGCCCCACAAGCGCAACCCGATCTCGGCCGAGACGCTCACGGGCCTCGCGCGCGTGGCGCGCGGACACCTGCAGGCCGGCATGCAGGACGTGGCGCTGTGGCACGAGCGGGACGTCTCGCACTCGTCGGTGGAGCGCATCGTGCTGCCCGACGCCTCGATGATCGCCTACTACGGCGCGCGGCGCCTCGCCGGCCTGCTCGCCTCGCTCGAGGTCGACGAGGCGCGCATGCGCGCGCACCTCGACGACGGCCGGGGCACCGCGCACAGCCAGGGGGTGCTGCTCGCGATGGTGGAGGCCGGTGCGTCGCGCGACGAGGCGTACCGCGCGGTGCAGGCGGCGAGCGCGACGGCGCTGCGCGAGGGCCGCCACCTGCGCGAGGTGGTGCGCGAGGCCGTCGCCCTCGGGGCCGCGCCGCGGGTCTCCGACGCGGCGCTGGACGCCGCCTTCGACCTGGATCGCGTGCTGCGCCACGCGGCGCGCGCCGTGGCGGCCCTCGACGGCCCGGGCTGAGCGCGCGAGTCGTGAGCGCGCCGCTGCCGTCGCTGCCGCCGTTGGACCCCGCGCGCGACGCCCTGCGCCGTCACGTGCTCGCGCACTCGTTGCGCACGGGCACCTTCACGCTCAAGTCGGGCCGCACGAGCGACTGGTTCCTGGACACCAAGCAGACGGCCTGCTCGCCCGAGGGCATCCTGCTCGTGGCCGAGGTGGCGCTCGCGCTCATGCCCGAGGGGATCGACGCGGTGGGTGGGCTCACGATGGGCGCGGACCCCGTCGCGTTCGGCCTCGCGGCCGTCGCGGCGACGCGCGGCCGCGCATTGCGCAGTTTCAGCGTGCGCAAGGAGGCCAAGGATCACGGCGTCACGGGTCGGGTCGCGGGTGCGCTGCGCGCGGGGGACCGCGTGGCGATCGTGGAGGACACCGTGACTCGTGGCACCTCGATCTTCGAGGCGGTCGAGGTGGTGCGTGCGCACGGCGCGACGCCCGCGTGGATCACGGTGATCGTGGATCGCGG